>Ga0222627_1000433_pt1 | contig 18957 bp, 15 predicted proteins | sample AntAcemetageno93_FD_179859 | JGI IMG/M metagenome (GOLD analysis project Ga0222627, IMG submission 179859) | Saline water microbial communities from Ace Lake, Antarctica - #93 | ecosystem: Environmental > Aquatic > Non-marine Saline and Alkaline > Saline | place: Antarctica: Ace Lake | collected... | reverse complement strand
ACGGCGTGCTCTTTCGGGGCGGCAAGGAAAAGCTCATTCGCGAAATTTTCATCGAGGATGATGTGATCGAGGCCATCATCAGCCTGCCGCCCGGGCTTTTTTATGGCACCGGCATTCCTGCCTGCGTAATCGTGGCCAATAAAAATAAGCCCGACGCCCTGCGCGACAAAGTGCTGTTTATCAATGCCGACCGCGAATACGCCGAAGGCAAGGCCCAAAACAAACTGCGCCCCGAAGACATTGAGAAAATCGACTTTGTTTTTACCCTCAAACGGGAGATCCCCAAGTACAGCCGCCTGGTTGACAAGACCGAGATCGTCGAGTCCCACGACTACAACCTCAACATCCGCCGCTATGTGGACAACACCCCCGAGCCGGAGCCGGAAGATGTGCAGGCCCACCTCATCGGCGGCGTACCCGAGGCCGAAGTTCAAGCCAGACAGACCGACTTTGCCAAATTCATGGTCGAATCCGCCACGCTGTTTCAGACCGAACGTCCGGGGTACATGGCCTTTTGCCCGACAATCGACGCCAAGCCCGCCATCAAGGCAATCCTGGACGAAGATCCTCACCTCAACCGAACCCTTGCCGCCCACCACGAGGCCCTGGAGGCATGGTGGGCCGTTGCCCGGGATGATTTTGCGCAACTTCGCCAAGCTCAGAACGGGGGCAGGAAAATGCCCGAAGTCCGCTTCGAACTGCTCACAACCTTAAAGGATAAGCTCATCCCCTTATTCGTGCTGGACGAATTCCAGAGCGCCGGGGTCTTTGTCAACTGGTGGCAGCAGATCCGGTATGACCTGAAAACCATCATCTCCACCGGCTGGCACCACAGTCTGATTCCTGACGATTATCTCATTGCCGCATTCTTCCAGGCTGAGGCCGATGCCATCGAAGCATTGGAGGCCCAAATCAGCGAGGCCCAGAGCGATCTGGCCGAAGCCGTGGAAACCGCCCAGGAAGTCGCAGGCTTTGAGCCGGAAGAAGACCAGAAAGTCACCTCCACTGTTATCAAAAAAGCCCTCAAGGAACTCATCGACGATCTCAAGGAGAGCACCGGCGCCTCGGCCCGCAAGGAGCTGAAAAACCTCCAGGCCCAGGACAAGGCGATCAAGGCCATCGAAAATCGCATCAAAGAGCGCAAGGCCGACCTCAAAACAAAAACCGACGAGCTGGCCCTCAAACTCCAGCTCAAACGCTTAGGTGGCGACGAGTTCAAGGCCGAAAGCCTGGAACTGATACGGCAGGTGGACGACCAACTGGCCAGTCTCGATCCCGGCAAAAAGACCGACAAGCGAAAAATCGCAGCCCTGAACAAGGACAAAACCATGCTCAAGGCCCGTCTGGCCAAAACCGACGGAATCCTCTCGGCTATCGGTGGCCAACTCACCGAGGCCGAAGCCCGAGAACTCATCCTGAAAAAGCTCTACGATCTGGTCAGCAACGAACTCAACCGTTACCTCAATGCCGAAAAACGGCGGCTCATCGCCGTTGTGGAAAACCTCTGGGACAAATACGCCGTTTCCAGCCGCGAACTGGAAAGCCAGAGGACCGAAACTCTAAAGACGCTGGACGGGTTTTTGAGAGGATTGGGGTATGTGGAGGAGGGCTTATGAAAAAGCCGAACCCTGAGATTAAAGATTATTCCGAGCGAAATCTACACGTTATGATCCAATTCCAGAGGGAATACCCAGGCCTGTTTGTAAATCTGCAACCGGTAGTTGCAGATTTACTCGAAGCGTCTACGGCAGGCAGAATTCGGCCACAGGTCGTGGCCAAATTTGAAACGAAGGGTTCGACACAACTGGCCCAAGGCTCGGGGGAAACCCAAATTCGACAACAGGCTGTTGCGCAATTGCACTGGGCCCACAATGTCATCCTCAGTCAGAAGCTTAAGGGAAATGATTTTTTTCTGTAGTGCAGGCAGCGGATCTTACCGGATGAATTGAAATCCGCTTTGCCGACCATCGAGAAAATCGAGGCAGAACTGGAGGGAAGTTTGAAGGGTGAAGAGTGAGGTGTGAAATGAAAGATGTGGAAGGTTGGGAAACAGAATCCCTTGGACGTTTAGCCCATCTCACTATGGGGCAATCGCCTGATTCAAAATACTACTCCGAGGAAGAAAATGGGTTGCCGTTCTTACAGGGTTGTGCAGAGTTTGAAGCCCGATTTCCAAAGCATAAAATGTACTGTAGCCAAACTAAAAAGCTTGCACATGTTGGGTCGATTCTTTTCAGTGTCAGGGCTCCAGTTGGAAAAATCAACATTGCTGACTGTGATTACATAATTGGACGTGGTTTGGCTGCAATTTCTGGAATAGATGTTGATCAATTCTATCTTGAGCATTACCTTATTTTTAAAGAGCCAAATTTTCGCAATGCTTCCCAAGGGTCGACCTTTGAAGCAATTAACTTCGCCGAGTTAAATGGTTGGCCAATTAATTACCCTACGTCGAAACCCGAACAAACCAAAATTGCCGAGATCATATCGACGGTGGACCGGGCGATTGAACAGACCGATGCGCTGATTACCAAGCAGCAGCGCATCAAGACCGGCCTGATGCAGGACCTCCTCACCCGCGGCATCGACAGACACGGCAACCTCCGCTCAGAACAAACCCACCAATTCAAAGACTCGTCGCTTGGCAGGATTCCGGTGGAGTGGGAGGTCGTGAAAGTGAAGAGTATTGCAAAAATAGTAACGGGGAACAGAGATACTCAGGACAGAGACGGTGCTGCGGAATACCCGTTTTTTGTGCGTTCGCAACAGGTCGAGCGCATTGGGACATATTCGTTCGATGGTGAAGCTGTCCTGACAGCTGGCGACGGGGTTGGAACAGGGAAAGTATTCCATTACATCAATGGCAAGTTCGATTTTCACCAAAGAGTTTATTGCCTGCATTCATTTAAAAGGGATATGGACGGATACTTTTTCTTTCAATATTTCCGTGCCAATTTTATGGATCGCGTATCGCAGTTTTCAGCAAAAGGGTCCGTTGACTCTGTACGCATGGCGATGATTATCGATATGTTAATTCCCAAACCTAATTTGGATGAGCAGAAAGCCGTCTCGAATATTCTCGGAGAGGCAGAAACAATTCTGTCGGATTATGCGAGCAGTGCAGAAAAACTCCATTCCCTTAAAACCTCCCTGATGCAAGATCTTCTCACCGGCAAGGTGCAAGTGACTCCATTGTTAAACAATTCGGAGACAGGTGTATGAATATCTCATTTATTGAAATTCAAAACTTCCGAAAATTAAAGGATTGTCGAGTTGAGATGGCTCCCCATGAGACCATACTGGTAGGAGCGAACAATAGCGGGAAAACATCCGCCATGGATGCGATGATTCTGTTTCTTAAAAAGAGTCGGCGGGAGGATATCGCAACAACAGATTTTACCTTATCCAATTGGATTCAGATCAATCAAATCGGTACGCAATGGGCAAATGCTGACGAAGATAACAAACCTAATCTTACTCTCGAACAATGGCTGTTGTATTTGCCTTCCATTGACGTCTGGCTTAAAGCCGACGAGGCTGACATTCACCACGTAATCAACATTCTCCCTACGCTTGATTGGACACCTGAACAGTTGCTCGGTGTGCGGCTTGTATTGGCTCCGAAGATTATCGAAAAGTTGTACAAAGAGTTTCGGGAATCTTATCAGGCTGCTCGTCAGACAGATCAATCTGCCTCATCAGACGGCGAATCGAAATTATCTTTGTGGCCGGAATCAATGCGAGATTTTCTGGACAGAGACAGAGAGCTCCGCAAGCATTTTAAAGTCAAGGCGTATATATTAGACCCCGCAAAATGCGAAGAACCGACCAATGGCACAGCCAAACCCCAGCCGCTTCCTGCCGACAGTGAACCGATGGACAAGGTGCCATTTGACGGCTTCCTCAAGATTGACGTTATCAGTGCTCAACGGGGATTTTCCGATCCGAAAACCGAAGATGATTCTCATAGCGGTTTTGCGAGTTTGTCCACGCAGCTTCGACAGTATTTTTCACGGCATTTGGACCCGTCAGAATCACCTGATGCCAGTGATATTGATGCGCTACGAGCGATTAAAGAGGCAACGGCGGTATTTGACGAAAAGCTGAAAACAAGTTTTGAACCAGCGATTGGCGAGCTTGAGGGACTCAACTACCCTGGCTTTAGTGATCCGCGCATCTCTCTGACGAGCAAAATTAACGCCGTTGATAGTTTAGATCACAAAACCGCAGTCCAGTTTAATGTATCACCTGAACAAGACGGTTCCACAATTCTATCGCTTCCAGAGCAGTACAACGGGTTAGGATATCAGAATCTCATCTCTATGGTGTTTAGCCTGATCCGGTTCAGAGATGAATGGATGCGTGTGGGTAAGGCGGCAAAAAGGCAAAGCAATTATGACACCATCATAGAGCCGCTTCATATTGTACTTATCGAAGAACCGGAAGCTCACCTTCATGCTCAAGTTCAACAGGTATTCATCAAAAAAGCTTATAAAGTACTGCGTGCCCACGATAGGCTTAATAATGGTCAATTCAGTACGCAGCTTATTGTCAGTACCCATTCATCTCATATTGCTCATGAATTGGACTTTACTTGTTTGCGTTACTTTCGACGGGAACCGGCAAGACAAACAGGAGAAATCCCCTTTGCGACTGTTGTCAATCTATCGAAAACGTTTGGCGATGACAATGAAACATCTCGCTTTGCCACACGCTATATTAAATCCACTCATTGCGATCTGTTTTTTGCAGATGCAGCCATCCTGGTTGAAGGATCCGCTGAACGAATGCTTGTTCCCCATTTCATAAGCAGCGACTTTCCCAAGCTGGACCAAAGCTATATCTCCCTGCTTGAGATCGGCGGCAGTCACGCACATCGCTTGAGGCCTCTGCTTGAAACACTTGGACTTCTTTCACTTATAATCACAGATTTAGATTCTATCGGCGAGTCCAGTACAGAAAAAGAATTTCCTAAACAGGGCAAGAATTATCGAACAGGCAACACAACACTTAAAAAATGGATTCCGGGTAATGAGTCCCTGGATGAACTTCTGGGTTGCCAAGATGATGAAAAACAGTCTGAAAACAATCAGATCAGGGTAGCTTATCAATGCCCAATAAAACTCAAATTTAATGGTGACTCAATTGAAGAAGCTATTCCTTATACGTTTGAGGATTCTTTGGCACTGACCAATATTAAACTGTTCAGGGATTACCAAACTCCAAAAGGCTTACTAAAGAAGCTCGCTGAAGCTCTTGGCAAGGCCACTTTAAATGAAGCATGCAAGGAAATGTTCAAAAACTTAGGGGTGGGAAGCAAAGCTGAGATGGCTTTGGAGTTACTCTATTTAACCGAACCAAGTGAACTGGATCCGCCGGCCTATATTTCTGATGGTCTTAAATGGCTTGAGGGCAAACTTGCTGAAAAAACAAAGGAGTTCTTTGCGACCGCAACAACGGAGGTGAAGGATGACTGATTCTGCCCCTCAAACAAACAATCTTAGCAAGGTAATGGATAACTGTCTCAATTTGGACAATCCCAAAAGCCTTTTCCTGTTTGCCGGTGCAGGTTCCGGCAAGACACGAGCCCTTGTTGAAGCGATGAAGATGTTTCGCCAGAAGTATGGGCAAGAGTTTCGCCTTTCCGGCAGGAAGGTTGCCGTTATTACTTATACAAACGCCGCGTGTGACGAGATCAAACATCGAATCGATTACGATCCTATTTTTGTCGTGTCAACCATTCACAGTTTTGCATGGGAATTAATTCGGACATATCACAAAGATATACGCGAATGGCTCAGACACTACTTGGAAATAGATATCAATGATCTCCAAGAAAAGCAGCGAAAAGGTAGAGCTGGCACAAAGGCTTCCGCTGATCGTACCGTGCAAATAGAGTCGAAACAAAAAAGACTGAATCGTCTCAACACAATCAAAAACTTTACCTACAACCCGAACGGTGAAAATATAGGCAAAAACTCACTGAACCATGCTGAAGTCATAGGTATTGCTGCTGATTTTCTTACTGATAAGCCGCTTATGCGGAAAATACTGATTCGCAAGTATCCAGTTTTGCTTATAGATGAAAGCCAGGACACTCAAAAAGATTTAATCGATGCTTTTTTTGCGGTCCAACGTAAACATTCTGAGCAATTTTGCCTTGCTCTTTTTGGGGATACAATGCAGCGCATTTATGCAGACGGGAAAGTCGGTTTAGAGGGAGCTGTCCCAAGCGAGTGGGAAAAACCTGCGATTATAAAAAATTACAGGTGCCCGAAACGTATCGTAAGGCTTATCAACACGATAAGATCACAAGTTGACACACACGAACAAGAACCAGCAGACGGTGCAAAGGAGGGTTTTGTCCGCCTGTTTCTTGTTTCTGACCAAGAGCATGCCGACAAGGCGAGCATTGAAGCGGAAATCATGAAACAAATGGCTGAAATAACCTCAGATGATAAATGGACAGGGGAACAATCTGATGTAAAAGCGCTTACACTTGAACACCATATGGCAGCAAGGCGTGGAGGGTTCAGCGATTTCTTTGAACCGCTCTATCAAGTCAAAAAATTCAAAACGGGGTTACTTGATGGAAAACTAAGCGGCATCCCCTTTTTTTCGCAGCAGGTTCTTCCTTTTGTAGAATCGTTCCAGTCCGGGAACAGGTTTGCTGCAGCACAGATATTTAGGAATAATTTTCCAATTGTGAGCCATGACACACTGAGAGACAGTAAATCTCCATTAGAAGACCTTCGTACGGCAAATGCAGCCGTACAATCGCTGTTTGCTTTGTGGGGCAACGACTCTGATCCTTTATTGATCGATTCCTTGAAAGCGGTTGCGGCCAGCGGCCTATTCGTCATACCTGACGTGTTTGCACCAATCGTGTCTCGTGCTGATTCACCAGGAGAGGAGGAGGCTTCTGCTGAAACCTCGGACAACGATCCAACTATTATTGATGCTTGGAACAAAGCTCTTTCCGCACCATTTAGCCAACTACAATCCTATGTGGAGTACATTTCCGACAGGTCTCCATTCGGCACTCACCAGGGAATAAAGGGGTTACAGTTTCCCCGTGTAATGGTAATTTTGGATGATAACGAAGCTCGCGGATTTATGTTTAGTTATGATAAACTATTAGGGGCGAAAGCTCCCTCGTCAACTGATATAAAAAACGCAGAAGACGGGAAAGAGACCTCTATAGGCAGAACTCTTCGGCTATTTTATGTTACATGCAGTAGAACTCAAAACAGTTTGGCTGTGGTGGTGTATACAAAAGAAAAAGACAAAATCAGAGATCATCTGAGAGAACTACTATGGTTTGAAGATGATGAAATTATAGAGTGGCAATTAAATGAATAGAACGAATCAATATAAACTCGACGAACGAAATCACGTCGAAAAACCGCTGTTAGGTACAAAGGATGCATCGGCATAATGAGCGATAAATTGCAAAACGAACCCGAACCTGCCGAATTCCTTCTATACCAGACTGAGGACGGACAGACGCGGCTGGAAGTTGCCTTTCGCGGTGAGACCTGCTGGCTTTCCCTCAATCAACTGGCTGAGTTGTTTCAACGGGATAAGTCGGTCATCTCCCGGCATATTAAAAATCTTTTTGACGAAGGTGAACTGGTGCGGGGATCAGTTGTTGCAAAATTTGCAACAACTGCCGCTGATGGTAAAAGCTATCAGGTCGATTATTTCAACCTCGATGTAATCATTTCCGTCGGTTACCGGGTCAAGTCCCATCGGGGCACCCAGTTTCGTATCTGGGCCACCCAACGCCTGCGCGAGTTCATCGTCAAGGGCTTTACAATGGATGACGACCGGCTGAAGCAAGCCGGCGGCGGGAACTATTTCGACGAACTGCTGGCGCGCATCCGGGACATTCGTTCCGCGGAAAAGGTATTCTGGCGTAAGGTGCTGGATATTTATGCCACCAGTATAGACTATGACCCCGGTACAGAATCCTCACAGCAGTTTTTCGCAACAGTACAAAATAAGATGCATTGGGCCGCTCACGGACAGACGGCAGCGGAAGTCGTGTATCAACGAGCGGACGCCGAAAAGGGCAACATGGGGCTCACGAACTGGGTGGGGACCCGGCCAAGCAAAAGCGAAGCGGTCATCGCCAAAAATTATTTGATACCGGAAGAACTCGACACCCTCAATCGAATCGTCAACGCCTATCTGGAATTTGCCGAAATCCAGGCCCTCGACCGTAAACCGATGTATATGGAAGAGTGGATCGCTAAGCTCGATGATTTTCTCAAACTGAGCGGACGGGAATTGCTCACCCATGCGGGGACGGTTTCACATGAGCAGGCCGTAGAACGGGCACAGATCGAATATGATAAACACCGCACAGTTCGAATCAACCGGCCCTCGCCGGTGGAAAAACATTTCGAGCAAGCCGTGAAAAAACTGCCCAAACCGGGAAAGGACTCACGCGAAGGCGCGAAGGGCGCAAAAGGAAAGAAAAAGACGTGAACAATGCATCCGAACCCAATCGAGAATGCATTTTCGGGGAAATTATGGATGGTAACATGGTTTAAACAATTTGGGACGAAATCCCATTTCGTTATGCCGGAATCGATATTGATGAATTTGCCGTCATACCCAACCACATGCACGGCATCATTATCATTAGGTGATAGGGAAACTGTACGTCCAACAATGGTTCGTGAACCAGTTTTGAACTACCCCACAGAAGGGTGGATGATATGACCCAAGCCAATACACCTCCGCACATCAAACTCGACGAACGAAACCACGTCGAAAAGCCGCTGCTCGATCAGCTTGACGGCTTGGTTTGGGAGATCATCGACCTCGACAATAAGCAGCATCCCGCCGACAGCCACCGGGATAGTTTCACCGAGGTGGTGATGCGGCCGGTGCTGCGCGAGCAGTTGAAGGTCATTAATCCGTGGCTGGAAGAAGACCAGGTGGAAGAGGTGGTCAAACAGCTCACCGCGAGTTTTCCCGGTACCGGCCTGCTCGGGAATAACCGCCATGTCTCGAACTTGCTGCTGGAAAATACCAGCATCAGCGAAAACCGAAAAACGGGCGAAAAGAGCCCCACAGTGCGCTTTATCGATTTCAAGCACCGGGACAACAACCGCTTTATCGCCGTCTGCCAGTTCAAGGTGCGCATTTTAGGTACCGAGCACCACATTATTCCAGACATTGGTCTTTTCTTAAATGGCCTGCCGGTTGTGGTGATTGAGTGCAAATCGCCCAAAGTCAAGGAGCCCATAGTCGAAGCCATCGACCAGATGCTGCGTTACAGCGAGCAGCGAGGGGCCAAGGGCGAAGGCAGTGCGCCACTGTTTTATTACAACCAGTTCGTGGTTGCCACCTGCCGCCAGCAGGCCAAATTCGGTACCATCACAACCCACAGCGAACGGCTCTTTTTCCGTTGGGCTGACCCTATCCCCGCACCGTGGAGGACCTGGAACACGGCGCCAGCGGTCCCAACGACCAGCAGCGCTTGGTGGCCGGCATGCTCGACCGCGACAACCTGCTCGATCTGATCCGCACCTTCACCCTTTTCTCATCCAACGACAAAGGCGAGACAATCAAGATCGTAGGCCGCTATCAGCAGTTTCGCGCCGTCAAGCTGGGCGTAAAGCGCCTGTTGGAAGGCCACAACCCCCGCGAGCGTAGCGGCATCATCTGGCACACCCAGGGCTCGGGCAAATCGCTGACCATGATGTTCATGGTGCGGGAGATGTATCGTCATTCTTCCCTGTCCAAATGGAAGGTGGTCTTTGTCACCGACCGGACCCAGTTGGAGCAGCAGCTTTCGGAAACCAGCCAAAGCATCGGCTTTACCGTCAAGGTGGCCGACAGCATCCGCACCCTTAAAGAACTCCTGCGCTCGGATTCTTCGGACCTGGTGATGGCCATGATCCATAAGTTCCGCGAAGCGGATTTGACGCAGACCTTTCCGGAGTTAAATGCCAGTCCCCATATCCTGGTGATGACAGACGAGGCCCACCGGTCACAGTATGCCATGCTCGGAGCCAATCTGGACAAGGGGATACCCAATGCGGCCCGGATCGGATACACCGGCACCCCCATTGATAAGACCGAGCGAGTCTTTGGCGATTACATCGACAGATACACCATGCGCCAGTCCATCGAGGATGGCGTGACCCTGGAGATTGTCTACGAAGGCCGCACCCACAATGCCAAAGTGGCCGACCAGACGGGCATGGACACCGCCTTTGCCGATGTTTTCAGCGAATACAACCTGAAAGAACGCATGGAGATCCTCGGTTACGGCTCCCGTGACGCCTATCTCGAAGCCAAATCCACCATCAAGGCCAAGGCCGGCGATATGGTGGAACACTACCTGACGCATGTCTTTCCCAACGGCTACAAGGCCCAGGTAGTGGCCGTCTCACGGGAAGGGGCCGTGCGGTACAAAACTTACATCGATGAGGCTCTAATCAAGGCCATCGCAGTCCTTGAAAATGATAATCCGAACAGCATCGATCTGGACCGGCTTAAAAAGCTGCAAACCGATGCGATCATCTCCGGCGGGCACAACGACCTGCCGCACCTCAAGGCTTACGCAGACAAGTCAAAGCACGAAACGAGCATTAAGAGCTTCAAGCTTCCTTTTGACGGCGAAGATGAGGGGGTTTCCGGCGACATGGGCATTGTCATCGTCAGAGATATGCTGCTCACCGGCTTTGACGCACCAGTGGAACAAGTGATGTATCTCGACAAGGTGATTGTAGCCCACAATCTGCTGCAGGCCATCGCTCGGGTGAACCGGGTCGGCGGCGAAGGGAAGGACAAAGGGTTTGTGGTCGATTACGTCGGCATCGGCCATCACCTGAAAAAGGCCATCGAAATCTCTGACGAGCGCGAGCAAAAGGACGTTCTCGATGCCTTAAGCTTTCCGGAAAAAGAGCTGAATGATTTGCGGGACACCCATCGGGCAATTATGGCATTTTTTGAAAAGCATGGCTTGACCGACCTCAGCGACCATGACGCCTTTTTCGATCTTTTCTACGATGAAGACCTGCGCTTCGAGTACCTGCTGGCATTTAAAAAATTCACCAAGAGCCTCAATCTTCTCTTTCCGGCCAAGGAAGCCCTCGATTTTATGCCGGATTATCACTTACTCTCCGAAATCAATGTATTGGCAGGAAAACATTTCTGCGACGAACGCTTGAGCATGAAAGGGGTTCCGCCCAAGCTCAGGGGAATTACCGATGCGTATCTGGAATCCAAGGGCATCGACCTTAAAGTCGCCCCCATATCGATTTTGGACCAAGACTTTGAAAGCCAGGTAGGAAAACGAAAACGGACGAAAACCAAGGCTGCTGAGGTCGAGCACGCCATCCGTCACCATCTTGATGTGGACCTGGATGATGATCCCGACCTGCAAGCCTCCTTTGCCGAGGCTCTGAAGAAAATCCTGGAGGATTTTCAAAAAAACTGGAAAAAGATTTATGAAGAACTGGAAAAGCTGCGACAACGAATCATCAAGGCCCGAAAGGAGCCGACTTACGGCTTGCACCGGAAAAAACAGATGCCGCTGTTTCGCATGTTCAGGCGGGAAATTTTCGGGGTTAGTGACGATAGCATATTTCAAGCATCGCCGTCAGCAGCTGGAGAACCCCCTTCTCCCATTTGGATGACCGAAGAAGATAAAATCAGTCGCCTGGTGGATTTAACCCAGAAAACTTTTCTGATAGTGGAGCGTGAATTAAAACTCACCGGTTTCTGGGGGAGCATTCCGGCCCGTAACAAACTCAAAGCGGACCTTCAGAGAATTTTGCTGTCACCTGAGTTTGATAGATTTCCCAAGCTCATTACAGACCGCGCCCATATCATTTCCAGGATTATTGAAATTGCGGAAAAGAACAACGACACCATCCTGTACGCGGAGTGACATGGATCTCGATTATTCCATCGTAAGGTCGCCCAAGCGCCGCAAGCTGACCATCACCGTTGCGCGGGACCGTTCCGTGGTGGTACATGCACCGGAATCGACACCGGAGGAAAAGATCCATCAAGTTGTGAATGTAAAGCGTCAGTGGATTTACGAAAAAATGCATCATCCCCAGAAATATCGGGATTTGCCCCATCCTCCGGGAAAGGAACTCGTCAACGGTGAAGCCGCTCTTTATCTTGGACGCCACTACCGCATTGAGGTGGTCAAAACGGGACTATCCGAGATTCGATTTAACCAGCGCTTTTATATCCCTGCTACCCACGCCGGAAAACGGCAGGAGGTCTTGCGGGAATGGTATATACATCGGGCCGAGGCCAAGATTATCCCCAGGGTGAAACATCACGCCCGCGCGCTCGGTGTGACCTATTCAAAAGTCAAAATAGTCGATAACCTGTATCGCTGGGGTTCCTGCACCATGAAGAACAATGTCAATTTTAACTGGCGCCTGATCAAATCGCCCATGTTTGTCATTGACTACGCCATCGTTCATGAACTGGCTCATCTTATCGAGGCCAACCACACCCCCAAATTTTGGAACATCATCCGCGCCCAAGCCCCGACCATGGAGAAGGCAAAGGCTTGGTTGAAAGAAAACGGACAGTTGCTGGAACAGGCCATATGAGGGCGGGGAGACAAGTTCATCAGTCAGTAAATGGGTCTGCGGAACGTCCATCAGCAAGTAGCTAACTCCTATAACAGGCGGAAATTACAGATGAAATCAGAGCGTTTCAGGGGCATGGTGTAAGGCATAAAGGATTTTTTTGGAGCAAATCCAATGCCGTTATAGGACATTGAAAAATTAATCCGGAACGGCGAGTTTGAGGCCGTTGAATTCAAAGGGTCCACAGATCAGCGCACAACTGCCGCTAAAACTTTTTGCGCCATGCTGAACGGGACAGGGAGTATGTTTCTCTTTGGCGTAGCCAACAAGGGCAACCCTGCACATTCAACGCTGCTCAATTTCATGCAAGGAGGGCTTGGAGATGAATAAACTTGTGCCTAAAGAATCCGGCGGAGAGTTCCTGCTGTATCAGACCGAAGACGGGCAGGTAATGGGCTGGGGGACGGGCATAATTAAATAAGCAACCTTCTCTAAACCGCTAATAAAGTGGTCTGCCGTTGACTCTTCACCCTTGGGGCAAACGCTGGTAAAATAGTAAGTTTCGGGACATAAACAAGGCAGAAACCTTGCTATCAAGAAGCAGATTTGAGGCCGAGACCGCATTTTCAAAAAGGCGAGATCTTACGTTCGTGAAGCATTTGTTAGCCCGGGGTCGCCCATAGTAACGGATTGAAATGGTTTGAGAAAGGACACAAAAGGAGCCCAAAATGGGGCCTATCATCGTATTTTCAGGTCCTGAAAAGGATTTTTTAGGATTGGAAAGATGAACAACGCCAGGCAAGTGAAAGGAAGAAGGGGTAACCGAGGCCTTGTCAAACATTAAGGCTTCACCGACGAGGAGTTGGATTTTATCATCAACTATGACATTTGGCTGCCAGCAGGAAGATCAAATACCACATGGACAAGGAGGGGGAACCCGCGGTTATCCCGAGGATGACGAGGCGGAGGGAAGAGGAAAACATAGATAAACATGAAACTGCCCATTAATATCAACGATCTACTCACAGCCCGCACCGTCGAGTGGGAGCGATTGGAGTTTAAGGCTGGTTGGAACCCGAAAGCCGTGCTGCATGCCATGTGCGCATTTGCAAATGATTTTCATAACCTGGGCGGTGGCTATATCATCATAGGCGTAGCCGAGGACAAGGGCCAGCCGGTTCTGCCTCCTGCGGGGCTGCCGGTAAGGCGGATCGATGCCGTTCAAAGGGAAATCGTGGAACTCGGCTACCGGATGGTTCCCTACTATCATCCCATCATCGCTCCTTATAAAATCGATGGAAAACATATTCTCGTGCTTTGGGCTGCGGGCGGGCAGACCAGGCCCTACAAGGCCCCAGTATCTTTGAAAAAAGGTGAACGTGAGTTTGGTTATTATATTCGAAAAGGATCTGTGACGGTTCGGGCCAGGCAGCAGGACGAAACTGAGCTTATGTCTTTGGCCGCCACTGTACCCTTTGACGACCGCATAAATCAAAGGGTCTCTCTGGAAGACCTGGACCTGGGGCTGATACGCGCCTACCTGAAGCAGGTCAAGAGCGATCTTTTCCGGGAATCCGCTGAAATGGATTTCAACCGGCTTTGCAGGCAGATGAACCTTGTCGATGGGCCGGATGAATCCTTGTGGCCGAAAAATGTCGGTCTGTTGTTTTTTAATGAGGACCCCTCACAGTTCTTCCCACAGACGCAGATCGACGTTGTTCATTTTCCAGAGGGACCTGGTGCGGATACATTTTCCGAGAAGATCTTGAAAGGGCCGCTTCATATCATGCTCCAGAATGCCCTTTCTCATATCCGTTCCATGGTTATCGAGGAAAAGGTGACAAAATACGCGGACCGGCCCGAAGCGGACCGGTTTTTCAATTATCCTTTTCCTGCCCTTGAAGAGGCCCTGTGCAATGCGGTGTATCACCGGTCCTATGAAATCCGGGAACCTGTTGAAATGAGGATCCTGCCGGATTCGATCACCATCGGCAGTTTTCCCGGGCCGGACCGATCCATCAGCGACAGGGACATGGGCGAATTTCGTTTTCTCTCGCGCCGCTACCGCAACCGTCGAGTTGGAGGTTTCTAAAAGAACTCGAAATGACCGAAGGCCGGGGAACCGGTATCCCGAAAATCTTGCGCGAAATCCGGAAAAACCAATCTCCTGAACCGATATTCCACACTGATGAAGATCGGACATTTTTCCTGGTCGAGTTTCCTATTCATCCTGTTTTTGCCGAAGCACTAAAATCTACCCCCGAAGTCACCCCCGAAGTCACCCCCGAAGTCACCCCCGAAGTCGAAAAAATGCTTGCGGTTATAACGGGAGAGATGACAAGAGGGGAAATCCAGGGGAAATTGGGGCTTAAGGATGAAAAGCACTTCAGAGAATACTACCAGCAAGTCGCCGTGAAGCTGGGTATGATCGAAATGACAATCCCTGATAAACCCCGAAGCCGCCTTCAAAAATATCGTTTGACTGATAGAGGGGAAAAGGTGCTGGAAGAGCGTAAAGAAGGAAAAAAGGATTAACAGCGGAAGTTACCGGGTAAGTCACCCCGGAAGTCACCATGAAAGTGTGACCGTGAGATCTTGGGGACGTCCGTCAGTAAGTAAATAACTCCTCTAACAGGCAGACATTACATACGAAAACAGAGCGCTTCAGGGGCATGGTGTAAGGGGTAATGATTTTTTATCGGAGCAGACCCAATGCAGTTACAGGACTTTGAAAAACTGATCAAGAACGGCGAGTCTGAGACCGTTGAATTCAAGGCCGGATTCAACAAGGAGGCCATTGAAACGGCCGTTGCATTTTCAAATACCCGTGGTGGTGTAATTATCGTAGGGGTTGATAACCAGGGCAATATGAAAGGGCTGGATATAAACAATGATAGAAAAGGGGGCAGGCAAATTATGCTCTATTTTTCTTTGGCTTGACTGAAGAGCAAGCCCTATTCGCTCACCTTAAGGGTAAGGGCTTGGTTATCTTCACTGGATGTGGGCATCCTACCATTGAACTAATAGTGCAGATGGTCAGGCGTCTTTCAAAAGAAACTATCTACATTATCGGAGGCGGACTTCATTTCCCTATCACAGGTGGAAGAGGTAACAGTGCCGGCATTCAATTCCAAACAGTCATGGGTACAGGCAAGCCTGTTTGGCAAAGGATTACCGATGAAGATTTGAGTAGCACCATTACTGCACTTAACAAATTCAACCCCTGCAAGGTTTTCCTATCGGGTCATGATAGCTGCGATCATTCCCTAACACGCATGAAACACGAACTTAAAGCCGAAACTGAGGTGCTCAGAGCAGGGAAGACCTATCGTTTTTGATTCAGAGTTTTAGACATGTCTTTAGCGCACATAACCAAAAAAAGGCATGGGTGTCAGGCCTACACAGTTGACAGAGAACCGCAAAAACAGATTAGCAAAATTGTTTCGGATCTTCACTTGTCAAATGTGTAGGTCTGACACCCATGCCCTTGTGAAAACAACGGGGTCAGCCCTTGAATCGGGACAAAATTGAGCAGGCCATGTAACCCCAATAGGAAACGAGCGGAAAAGGATCTATTTTTCCAAAATGAAGTGAAGAAGTCTTAAATGACAGAAAAGAATACCGAAACATCAGTATCTATATTATGAAGAAATATACGGGCATGACGAACGTGCAGATAGGTCAGATCTTCAATGGTCTAACCTTTTCTGCAGTGGCAAAGGTGTATCATAGGATGTCAAAGGCAGTTGAGGAAAACAGGACGCTGAGGAAGAAGGTGGGCAAAATTATTTCTGCTTTGTCCTAATTCAAGGGCTGACCCCGTTCCGTTCATGTAATGAGGTGCTTTGAGCGGGATTGGGTATTCATTAAGGCGGGTTTCAGCGGCACCCATCTAACCAGTCACCCAATCATCCAGTTTCAAGTTTCACATGAGTGCCATCCTCTGGCTTCCGCGAGGTCAGCAGGTTTTGCAGGTCATCCAGGATCACGTAGCCGCACGGGACCAGGAGGAGGGTGATCCCTGTGGCAAAGAGTACCCCGAAGCCGAGACTGACGGCCATGGGGATCAGGAACTGGGCCTGCAGGCTTTTCTCCATGATCATCGGCGACAGCCCGGCAAAAGTAGTTAAAGAGGTGAGGATGATGGCTCGAAAACGGAGCGCCGCCGCCCGGGTCACCGCTTCCCGGGCACTGGCGCCTTCATTGCGAAGCCGGTTGGTGGCATGAATTAGCACGAGGGAATCATTGACCACGACCCCCGCAAGTCCCACCATCCCAAAGAGGCTCAGCAGGCTCAAATTGAGTCCCATGATAAGATGTCCCGCAATGGCGCCCACGATGCCAAATGGAATGGCCGCCATGACGATAAAGGGCTGCGAAAACGATTTGAAGGGGATGGCGAGAAGGGCGTATATGCAAAAGAGCGCCACCACAAATCCCTCGATGATATCAGACATGGATTCTTTCTGTTCTTTACCCTCTCCTTCAATGGTGTACCTCAAACCGGGATATTTATACTTCAACCGGGGCAGTATCTGGGCCTCCACATCCATCCTCACCTCGTTTGCATTGGTCACAGACTCATCCACATCCGCCGTGACCTTGACCACCCGAAGGCGCTGTGCCCGCTGGATAGAGGCATACCCATGTTCCATTTTCACCTCGGCCACCTCGCTGAACGGCACTTCCTTGCCCATTGAGGTCCGTATGCGCATCTCTTTCACATTGCCTAAGGACCTCCGCTCCTGTTCGGGATACCGTACCAGGACCTTTACCTCGTCCTGATCCCGTTGAAGCCGGAGGGCCTCGGCCCCATAGAAGGCGTGCCGCACCTGCTGGGCAAGGTCGCTGAGGGTCAGCCCGAGACTGCGTGCTGCCGGCTTGAGTTTCAGCTGCATCTCTTCCTTGCCGGGGAGAAAGCTGTCACTGATATCAAACGTGCCGGGATATTTTGCAAGTTCCGCCTTGAGATCATCAGCAGCAGCAAGGAGCAGATCGTGATCGTCCAACGAAAGATGAACCTCCACTGCATTGCCGGCGCTGAAGAGTTCGCTCTGGAAGGTGATTGATTCGGCATCGGGGATCGCTCCCACCCTTGCCCGCCACATCTTGACTAATTTCATGGCGCTCACATCCCGCTTTTCTCCTTCCAACAGTTGTACGAAAATCTGCGCAAGGTTCCCCCCTAACTCGGGGGATCCCCTGTTGGGTCCGTGTCCTCCGGTGTGGAGCCCTACCACTGAGACACTGTACTCAAAGAGTGGTGGAGCACCTTCGGGCCGCTTTTTGTCCATTTCGGTCAAGGTTTCCCTGGCCGTTTGTTCCAGACGGTTGACGACCGCGACTGTTTGCGAAACTGGGGTCCCGGCGGGCATGGTGAGGGAGCAGACCAGCACGTCGCTCTCCACCTTTGGAAAAAATGTGAACTTGATCCAGCCGCCTTTCCACACCCCCACGGAAAGGAGGAGGACTGCGATCCCCACGGCAACGGTGGCATATCGCCATCTCACACATGAATTCAACAGTCTCGCGTAGGGTTTGCGAATCACCCACTTGAGCCCTCTTGATACCTGCTTTTCCTTCCTGGGGCCCCTGGTTCGCCCTGTTTCCCTCTCTCGGCTCCTGTTCAGATGTGCAGGCAGGATCAGCAGGGATTCCACCAGGGATCCCATGAGGACCAGGATGACGACAATGGGAAGGTTGCGCATGATCTTCCCCATGGTCCCACCCCCCAAAAGCAGGGGCCAGAATGCGACTACAGTGGTCAAGACCGCGAAAATAACCGGTCTCCCCACCTCTACCGTGCCGTCCACGGCACCCTTGAAAGGTCCCTCTCCTTCTTCATGTTTACGAAAGACATTCTCCCCCACGATAATGGCATCGTCTACCACAATGCCAAGCACCGAGATAAAGGCAAACAGGGAAATCATATTTATGGAGATATCAAATTGCGGGAGCAGCCACAACCCGGAGAGGAAAGAGATGGGAATACCCAGGGTTACCCAGAAAGCCAGACGGATATCCAAAAATACCCCCAGAAGGATGCTTACCAGTATCAGACCGAAGGCCATGTTTTTCAGCAAGAGTTCGATACGGCTCTTGAGCATTTCGGACATGTCCTGATAGAACCCGATATCGACCCCTGCCGGCAGGGAAGGTCTGATGCTTTCGGCGTATTTCTTGACCGCGTCTGCTACCTCAAGCGCGTTCTGGTCCGCCACCCGGTATACCTGAATCACTGCGGAAGGCTTGCCCTGAAACCTTGCAAAGAGATCTACATCCTCGAATCCATCACTCAGATCGGCAATCTGGCCCAATGTTACCTTGGTGCCGTCTGGGCGCGTAATGACGGGAAGGTCCCGGTATTCTGCCGCATAAT
>Ga0222627_1000425_pt1 | contig 19149 bp, 30 predicted proteins | sample AntAcemetageno93_FD_179859 | JGI IMG/M metagenome (GOLD analysis project Ga0222627, IMG submission 179859) | Saline water microbial communities from Ace Lake, Antarctica - #93 | ecosystem: Environmental > Aquatic > Non-marine Saline and Alkaline > Saline | place: Antarctica: Ace Lake | collected... | reverse complement strand
AATGCCTTTAAAAATAATTTCTACATTTTGTAAATGGTATTAAAACTTTTTGTACATTTGTAGAGAATTTAAAAAGAGCCACATATTGAAAAAGGTAAATAACATATTTAGTAACATACCCAACAGGGATAATTTTAGCGACTTTCAAGGTGGTTCTTGGTCGCTTTTTTTATGTTCTGTTGGGCTTTTTTTATTATGAAATATTTTATTCACGATACTAATTCAAGAAATGATGAAAAAGTAACTCTGCTTTTTATTGAGTTTGGTTATGAAGGATTAGGATTGTTTTATTCTATACTTGAAATATTGGCAGCCCAGGAAAAACCAGTAGCCGAAAAAGTATTAAAATCACAATTAAAAATTAAAAAAAGACTTGAGAAACAACTACAATTCATGTATAAAATAGAGATACTTTCGATAAGAAACGGTGATGTTTTCAATGAAAATATACTAAAGTTTAGCGGAAAGTACCAAATAAAAAAAGAAAAAACAAGGGAAAAGGTTTCAGAATGGCGTAATAAACAAAAGGATATAAAAAATGTAACCAGTTACAAAAACATACGTAACAACCTTAAAGATAATATAAGTAAAGATAATATAAGTAAAGTAAATAGGGATTGTGAGATTTTAATTAATTATTCTTTTGATGAATTTTGGAATGCTTACGACAAAAAAGTAGGAGATAAAACCAAACTTGAAAAAAAGTGGAATAATCTAACGGATGATATTCGCACTAAAATACTTTTTCATATTGAAAAATATAAAATTTCGCAGCCGGTTAAAAAATATCGTAAGAATCCAGAGGCATATTTGAATAACAAAAGTTGGGAAGATGAAATAATAAATAATAATAATGATGGACAAGATACAGAAACACAACAAATCGCAGCAAAACTCGCTAATAAATATCTTAACGAAGAGCAGTAACAGGGCTATCACGTTAAAAGGTGTTTGGGAAAGTACTGATATTTCATTTAAGAAAATGGAAGCTGAAAGCAATATGGGCGTATGTAAGACTATTTTAGTATCTGAGATAAGCAAGATGGTTCAATTGTTAAAAGCTGACCTACAAGAGCCGCAAATAGATTATATGGTCAATTACATTATCAAACATTATTATTCTTATACTATTTCAGATATAACGACATTAACTGATAGACTTGTTAAAAACAACCCATATGGAAAACCAATACTTCAAAATCTTATTTACGAACTAGATCAATATTCAGTAGACAAGCAGGAATTTGCAGTTTTAGAAAGAGTAAAAGAAAATAGCCAACACAAACTAATTATAAGTAAACCAGATAAATTCAATAAAATGTATTCAAGGTTAAAAAAGGAAGCCAAAGAGCCGGTAATAAGTCAAAAAGAAAAAGATCAAATTGCTATAAAAGAAAATGAAAAAAAGATTGATCAGTTAGTAAAAATGTACCCAAAAACACATTAAATAATAAATGTTAGTAATGGAACTAAGCATAAAAGATTGCACAATAGTAGGCAAAGACATAATTTATTATATGTCAACTGAATTTACTAAGTTCTATTTAGGTTATAAGCATAACAAAGCAGGGGTATATCCGCCTTACATAGACGTAAAAGGAAAAGAAGTAAAAAGATTTGAGAGGGATGGAATGGCAGCAAGTTATGACATATATAGAAACGGAAATTTTAGATTATTAATTAAATATAGGAAATAAAGAGTAATTTTACTAGATGAAATAAAGACACTTAAATCATGAAACTAACCTACATAATCAAATACGCACTAAAGATTAAAGACGGTACTATAATAAAGTCAGGTACTATCAAGGTCAAAAATAAACGAGACAAAATGGATGCTAAAATATCACTTGACATCCACCTATCAAAGCGATTTACATATAATAAAATGGTTGTGTATAGCTGTATAGCTGAAATTCCGGAATCATTTTTTAACAATATATTTAAATAATAGAACTATGAAAGCAACTGAGTTAAGAATTGGGAATTATGTTTGGGAAAATTACTCAGGTGAAATGATTATAAGAAGTATTATTTATAATTCACCAGTAACAACACACCCAAAAGATAACGGTAGTCATACTATCCATTTATCTAAAACATTAAAACTTCCTATATGTGGATATGATATAAGCGCAATTAAACCAATCCCCATAACAGAGGAATGGCTGTTGAAGTTTGGGTTTGAGAAATTAGCTAATGATGGCAGATATGGTTATAGATATTATATTGCAATAGCTGATTATTGGTATGTAATAGAAAGGGATTGGAGAAAAGAACAATCGCACTTCTTTGGCATTGAATACACAGATTGCCCTAATCCTAAAGATGACCATATATATCATTCATTTACATTTAAAATAAAACACATCCACCAACTACAAAACCTATATTTCGCACTCACTAATAAAGAACTATTATGCAATGAACATATATGAGAATGTTGGAAAATGTTGCACATAACGGATAAAACTATGAAAACAGAAAACGGTAAAAAAGAACTTTGGACAGTAGCATTAATAGTGATAGCATTCTGGATAGCTGTAATAATGATATTTCAATTGACATTTAACATAATTTGATTAACTTTGCACACAAACAGGGATTATGGCATAAAACAAATGTAGCTTATAAGCGTACTTCGCCGATTATATCCCTGTTTTTAAACTAAGAATATGAATACTATAAACGATTTAACAGTAAATGATATTGATTTAATTTCTAACCAAAAATTATGAAAAGCCCTTATTTTAATAGACAACAAAGAATTGCCATATATTGCGATACAATGGAGGGATCGCATTTAATGTTAAATCTAGCAGTAAATAAACTATTAAGGAATGTGCGAATTACTAAAGGGTGGGTAGCTATGAAGAAAGCAGAACGAATTATAGTAATATTGGTTAACATTAAATTATTCGGAATATATACGCCTAAAAAATGGTGGCAGTTGTTTTAATTTAAACTTAATAAACATGAAAAAATTACTTATATTACTAATTTTACTGCCAGTATTGGCAATGGGTCAATTTGGATTAATGGATTCAACTAAAATCGTAAGACATATTTATAATACTCTAACGATAGAAGATCCTATTTGGTTTACTCCAATAACAACAGCCGATTTATTAGAGTATGAAAAATATTGCTATGCTGATAGTATTGTTGAATATGAATATATGATTGAATATTGGAATGGGATTAGTTTTGACACCATATATTCAAAAGAAATATTATATCTGCCAGAATCTTATATTATACAAGTGCCAAAGAAATATAAACACCAACAACCAACTTTCAAAGGATTTATTGAATGGGTAAAGAAATAAAGATTTTAGTACTAATCAAGAATAAGCTGAATGGTGTATTATTTTATCGTTCTGTAATTCCACATTCTTATATGCTTGGTAGGTGGGATGTAAACATAACATTCAAAGACAACTTATTTTTATCTAAGCATGAACTAGAAAAATTTGATATTATACACACATCATATTCTCTTTTAGAAAAATGGGATATAGAGAGGATTAAGAAAGCTAACGTAAAGCTAATAGTAGATGTCGATGATTATTGGATACTGGATAGATTTCATGAACTTTATGACAAATATAAAGACAAGAATATTCCAGATAAGATAAAATTCATAATAAGAAGTGCCAATGCAATCACCACCACATCAGAAGCACTAAGAAAGAAAATATTACCATTATGCTCTAAGGTAGGGGTGATAAGCAATACATTAATGGATGATGACTATGTACGTCCTAAACACAATCCAATCCCTTATATGGCATGGCTAGGTGCGTCTAATCACACAATGGATTTAATGGAAATACAACATCTTCAGATGGGCTTTCAATTTCCTGTTTATATTCCTGAGATGTATCGTACTGTATTTAAAAATAGATTTTTATATTATCAGAGACAGCAAGTGCCAAATTATTTAGGATTGTACAATGAATATGAAATAATACTAGCTCCGTTGAGGGCTAATAAATTCAACCAGTATAAATCTCCACTAAAACTCATGGAAGCTGGATTTTTCAAGAAACCGTTGATAATCTCAGATGTAGAGCCATTCAAACCATATCTAAAGCACAAAGAAAACTGTTTAGTTGTACGTAAAAAGTCCGAATGGGCTAAGTGGTGTAAACTGCTAATAAAAGATGTGGAGCTAAGAAGTTATTTAGGTGAGAACTTAAAGAAAACAATAGACGAGCATTTCAGTATTGATAAATTCTGTGAAAAGAGGTGGGCTTTCTATAAAGATGTAGTAGGGGGTGATACTTGTCTCTAAAATCGTTTTAAGGTTGGTTTAAGACACTTTAATACAAAAAGGGATACATTATATCACTGAATGTATTTTTAACCAAATAGGGCAGTTTATTATTCTTCCAATATATTATCCAAAATCAGGCTTAACAAATAGCGATTATAGATTGGTGAATAGGGATTGTTAGAAGTATCCATTACGGTAACAACATTATTTTGTTTTTGTATTTTAAGGCTATGTCTTAGATGGCAAGTGATACCTAATTCATCTTCAGGTATAGGATTTTCAACTTCTGACACCTTCTCCCATATTTCATTATTCAAGTTTTTAATTTGTTTTTTTTCTTGAAGGCTGAATTTTGGATTAAATATTAATATGTTCTTCATTATCCCCACTTATTTTAAAATGCTGCACAATCCCCAATCGCAACGAATCCCCACATTTTTCAAAATGCTGTACAATCACCAAAGGATTCATTCCCGTACGTGCGCCTGTGCCTGCATACCCATGTATGTGCCTTCGTGCCGGTGTGCGTCTCCTTAGCTTAGCGAACTGGATCAGTAAATTATGAACTAAAAAGCAAAGATATAACAGTGACCTGGCAAAAGTCAAATATATTTGAATAAAATATAATTCTTATGTAGAATGAGTATAAATATCGTTTATAACTTACTGATAACAAATAGTTAACGAGTTTATTTGAATTAATTTCGATATATGTATGTTAATAGATATTAAAAAGGATAAAATAGTGGTGTGTTATGAGTTAACTATCTGAATAATAGTAAATTAGTCGGAGTTTTTAACCTGTTTTTATGTTTGTAATATATGTTAACTAGGTGAATAGCAGTATATTAGTCCATTTGCTATTTCGTTTTTTGCGTGTATCTTTGTGGAACAATAACACCTTAAACACACACACATGAAAAATTTAACCGCATCAACAAAAGAGACAATCAGCACAATTTTTGGAATTTTAGTTATAAGTATTATACCAATTGTAATTGTAATATTAACAGTCACAACAAAATTGTAAATTAAAAAAAGTTAATTAAACCTTTAAAAAACACACATGAAAACACAAAAAATCGACACATTTCTAATCTACTCCGCCGCCGTATTATTTACAATTTTGATATTTATTAATATTTATGCATTATTTATTTAAACTTACTAAAATGAAAAAATACATCTTAATTTACTATGATTACAACAATAACAAACATATCGCTTATTTGAGAGCTAAAAATTATACAGATCTAAAACATAAAATAATAGATCACTATGATATGTCATTAATTGAAAAACCAACTACAAAAATATTACTAACTAATTAAAAATATAAAACAATGTACACAACAAAAAAAGATGCAACAAAAAAGGAAATTTTATTAGATGCAATAAAAAATGATTATATTAATAATGATGTTATTAATCTTATTTATGATATTGTAAATATTTCAGAATTTCCAAATAAAAGAGACCTTCTCAAATTTGCGGGTTATGATGTAAACAAAACTTTTGATACTGCATACCCAATTGACTATTTTAGGCGAATTGAGGAAATTTACCCGGACCTAAAAAAAGGAAATTATATATTTGACTATTCACAAAATAATTATGGTGAATTGGTGAATATTAATAATCTTATTGTTGAGAGAATATTAAAAACTTTAATGAAATAAACCAATGTATAAACTAACTAAAATAATACATCCAATTTATACAGCTAAAATAGAACACAACAACAATAGAGTTATGTTTGATATAAGGCAAAATAACAACTATCTTAACGATTATACAATGTTATACTCTTTAAGTCACCCGGACCAGGTAAAAGGTGCTTGCATAGCCAACCAACAAAAGAACAAAACTTTTGTTTCAAGGAAAGAAGCAAGAAGGTATATAATTGAAGTAATTAACCAATTTTAAAAATACTAACATGAAAAAAGTAATTAGAAAATCATTAAGAAGCGGAAAAATAATTAGTACCGAAATATTTGACGATGACAAAACCGCTGAAAGGTATGCAATAAGTCAAAACAACCTGAAAGGTAAAAAAATGCAACAAATTTGGATAATTGAAAATTTATAATGATATGAAGTATATAAAAATATTTATCTTTTATTTTAGCCTGGTTTTATTAGGTATTTTTATACTGAACAACATAGAACTACAAAAGGATAATAAAAGACTGACTAAGGAGCTGCAAAAAGCGTATATAAGGGATTCGCTGTATTGGGTACATATCAGCAAATGTAGTTTCATTTCAAACGATCAGATAAAAGTAGGATACGATAATTATTTACAACTTATAAAAGAATAAAGTCATGAATGAAGAAGAAAGAAAAGAATATTTTATATTGATGAACCAGTATAAAAATTGTTATCATTTAACGAATAATGATAAGAAAGAATTAATCCGGCTTAATCATTTAATAATGGAGGATTGCCATATGATTCATAATGATAATATGCTGAATAGAATTTAATATTAATAACACTTTAAAAACATACTATAATGAAAACAATAGAAATAGAAATTTACAAATTTGAAGAGCTTAATAATGAAGCTAAGGAAACGGCATTAAATAAACTATATGACATTAATGTAGATTATGACTGGTGGCAATTTGTTTATGAAGATGCCAAAAATATAGGGTTAAAAATAACTGAATTTGACCTTGACCGCAACAGATATGCAAAAGGAGAGTTTAATTTGTCAGCGTGTGAAGTTGCTGCAAACATCTTTAAAGATCATGGAGAAATGACAGAAACATACAAAACTACATTCGATTTTATGGAGGAATGGCAGCCTGTTTTTAATGAATATATGAAGACAGAAGAGGGAGAGGATATATTAATGGAATTAGAGGAAGACTTTTTATCTTTATTGTTAGAAGACTATTTTATTCTATTACAAAATGATTATGAATACAGAACAAGTGAAAAGGCTATAATCGAAACAATTGAATGTAATGAATATGACTTTTTGATAGATGGCACTATGTACTAATATTAATAATCATTAATTACACCCGTTTATTAAGTTAGACGGGTTTTTTTGTGTTCTGAATGTAATGTACCTACAAAGAGAAATAATGTCTTACAACTAAGATAGGATAGGTTAAACAACTACTATATGTGTATTGTATTAAAGATAGTGTGAAAAGCTATATAGGTAATTGAGTACTTTAATAGATTGAATGGTTAAATAGATTGATTACTTAATAGCGTATAGATACTTTTCATAAAGTGTTAATTACAAAACTTAGAAAACTATTTAAGTACCCAAAGTTTCCATCCCTTGATCTCCTATATGACAGAATGGCAAAGTAGGCTAATTTATATCGCTTAAATCACACTAAACTGCTGTAACCCTTGTTAACACTAAGAAGTCTATTTAACATAATACAATATTATAGGACAAATTGGGTGGTGGGTATCAAATAAATATACAGACTGAAAAGGGTGTTATACCCTCCACGTGGTTTAAAAAACAAAAAGAGGGTATTAATTATTGACGGTTTAACAACATAACTGCTTTAGATAGTCTTTTGATTGTTAGGTTTATTACATCCTCTTCTTTGATTATATATGATTTGAGTACATCTTTTGTTATTATTCCATGCTAGAATTAAGTTGGCGAAGGTAGTCTTTTTTTATGAGAGTTTTTGTTGACTTCAAGTAAACTACAAATTCTTTTTAAAATACTTTGATTTTAGCAATATTTGAATTACATTTGCAGATTAAGTTGTAAAAGAGATAGCTAAAATAACTCATGGCAAAAACAGGGAATAAAGGAAGGATAAACAACAAAGACAACTATAAAGACAGACCTCCCATGAAGGGAGAGCAGGAATACATGGGCGAAGATATAGGCAATCTAGGGATGGGCAAAGGAGCAGACCGCAAGAGGTTGGTGAATGAGATAGATGACAATGTTTATGATGCTGATACGGAGTTAGAGATTGTCGATGATCCTAGATTTTGGGGTGAAGATTTACAGCTAGGCTTTACAGAGAGCATCAAGGAAAACTACGAAAAGAACTTAATTAAGTACGTTAAGATAATAAAGAAGACTTATGATTGGTTGCGTGATGATAAAATAGGTCAGGCGATGACAAGTGTTGTGGCTGTACGTTCTGCTATTGGTATGTCGAGAGCTGTATGGATTCATGCAGAAGCAGAGAGTGAAGAATTTTTACACTACTCTAACTTGATAAAAGACATTATAAGTGCTAGAATATCTCATTTAGGGATGACAGATAGCAAGGGTCAGATATTTAAAATTTTCTCTATTAAGAATATTCTCCCGGAAGACTATGCAGACAAGAGGGAGATTAACAACCACCAGATAATAGAGGTTATAGAGATTGGCAGTGGGTCAAAAAAAGAAGAGATTGATAAGAGCAAAAAACGGTTAAAGAAATAATATGGATGAAAAATATACTGTATTAAATCCTGAGTTGAAGATGTTATTGTTTTGTGCTGAAAAGGCTTGTGGGGTTATTGTGGGTGGTGGTGAAGTGTTTTCACGTTTAAAGACTAAGGACATAAGCAGTGTAAGACATATATTTGCTTACATAGCTATTATCCATTTAGAATATTCACATACTCAGGTGAGGAAGTTTTTAGGTGTTAAATATGACAGCAATGTAAACTATGCTCTTACAAGAGTTCCTAATCTGATAAGGTATAGACCGGCTTATAGGAATCGGATTTATAACATAGCAATTGAAATGGGCATTATGAGTCTTATATATTATATTATAAGGGTGGTAGACAGATGAGTAAAAAGAAAATATCATTTTCACCCAAACAGCTAGAAGCATACAGCTACCTGACTGATAACATAACAACAGAAGTGTTTTTTGGTGGTAGTGCCTATTCAGCTAAAACGTGGCTAGGTGCTACATGGGAACTGGTGCAGTGTGTCTCTTATCAAGAGGTAACTTATGGGATGGCACGTAAAGAGCTGAAAAAAGCCAAAGAGACTACGCTAAACACTTTTTTTAAAGCTGCCAGATATTATGGGTTGTATGACTATTTCAAATATAACGAACAAAAAGGGCTAGTTACATTTAAGGGTACAGGTAGCCAGATTAGGATAATAGAGATGGCTCGTAAACCTGATGACCCCGACTATGATAAGTTTGGTTCTTTGGAGCTTACTGGTTTGTTTATTGATGAAATAGCTGAAGTAGACGAAAAAGCATATGGTGTGTTACGAACGAGGGTAGGCAGGCAGAATAATGAAGAGCATAACATTCTTGGCAAAACACTTTCCTCCTCTAACCCTACTAAGAAATGGATTTATAGACATTTCTACAAGCCATACAAAGAGGGGATATTGTCTCCTGAGATGAAAGTTATATTAGCGTTGCCTAAAGACAATTCTTTTGGTGATAAGAGATATATCAAAAACCAACTGGAAGGTATTAGAGACGAGAGCGACAGACAGAGACTTCTTTTAGGTAATTGGGATTTTGACGATGATTCAAGCAAGCTGATTGACTATACGGATATTATTTATGTGTTTGAGAATAGGCGTTTAGGTGGTGGAACTCATTATATCACCTGTGATGTAGCACGTTACGGACGAGACAAAACAGTAATCATCTACTGGAATGGATGGAGAGCCGAAGAGATACATATAATAACGAGGGGTGATTTAACAAAAGTAAAAGAGCAGATTGAAGAATTAAGAATAAGGTTCGGTATTTCTAAAAACAATGTGCTTATAGATGCTGATGGACTTGGTGCTGGACTATCCGATTTCGGAGGCTATAAAGGGTTTATGAATAATGCTAAAGCTATATTCTCAGGCACAGCAGACAAAAGGGATAACTTTGCCAACATAAAAAGTCAGTGTTATTTTAAACTAGCCGACAAAGTAAGAGAACAGCATATTTATATAGAGAAATATAATCTAAAACAGCTAACGGTAAGTAATATTGTAGAAGAGTTGGAGCAGGTTAAAAGGGATCGGACTGATGATGATGGCAAGGTGAGAATACAGTCTAAAAAGGACTTTATCACAGCACTAGGACGTTCTCCTGACTTTGCTGATGCCATAGCCATGAGAGCATTTTTTGACTTACAAGAAGGATTTAGTGGTTATTTAATTTAAACATTATGAGGTTATTTAAACAAAAAAAGTATGAAGTTATGGTTTTAATGAGTAGGGAGGAACACGTTAATAAAAAATTAAAGGGGTTACAAGATAATGGTTGGGAAATATCAGGTGATATACTTGTTAAGAATAAATCGGGATGGTGCAATGATAATTATATGCACATTCCTTTAAAACGAAAAATATGAATAAACAAGAATTTAAAGAGACGTTTATTGCCAATCTAAGGAGTTATCTCCCTGACGAAAACAAAGATGTCAAAATAATGATGCGTATTGCCAAAAAGGGAGAGAAATGTTACGATGATACAGCCATAAAATCGGTGCGGTCTGTAACTCATGAAGGTAATAAATGGAGAGTTGAAGTACGTAAAGAGATATATGGGTTAAGTGAATTAATGCTATTAGCACACTATAAAACAGCTAATGTAACTTGGGATTATAAAGGTAAAGAGATATGAAAAAATGTACAATAGTAATTCCTCACCATAACAGACATGACCACTTATATAATCTATTAAATATACTAGATAATGAAATTTTTGATATTGTTGTGGTGTCGGGTGGGTCTTTTGCTGAGAATTGTAATAAAGGGGCTAAAATAGCAACTACTGAGTGTGTTATATTTTTAAATGATGACACTCTGCCTAAAAATAGTGACCTTATTAGGATTTATGAAGCACTTGATAAATATGATGTTGTCAGCTCTACACAAATAACTAAAAAAAAGGCAAAATATTTTGGTGTTGGACTAGAGATGGTTTCTAATTTTATAACTTACAGAATTCAACTCAGGGCAGGTAATAGTATTTTACCATCTGCTTTCTGTTTAGGAATTAAAAAGAAAACATGGGATATTCTATGTGGTTTTAATGAAGAATATATTACAGGGAGTGAAGATGTTGATTTTGGGCTACGTGCAATAGGTAAAAATCTTAAAATGACTATTCTTGATTTAGAAATAAAACATTTGGAAAGTCAGTCTGATGGAAGGTTTTTATTTTGTAAAAAAAACAATGATACATTTGAAAAAATGTATTCTCAGCAATACTTAAAACCCATATATAAGAATCCAATAGACATAAACGAATTTAATATTAAAAAACTTAAAATAGCAATAACGTGTAATACTATGGCTGTTTTAAGCGGAAGTCCTATTTATAACTACACTTTAGCTAAGGAATTGGCAATACAAGGACACGATGTTGATGTTTATAGTGGGTGGGGTAAGTATTATAAGGATTTAGATAAATATGGTGTTAGAAGACTGGACACCATTAATGCAAGAGGGGATTATGACCTGCTTCTGATAAGTCAGAAACAATCATTTGCACTAGCTAAAAAAATAAGTTCAAAGAAAATAATTAATATTGTTCATTCAGAATATGGCTGCGAAACACCTGTTATTGATAATAAAATAGACCAATACATTGCCATAAGACCATCTATTAAAGAACATCTAATAGAACATTATGGTATTAGTGATGAAAATATTACAGTTATTTATAATGGGGTTGATTTAGCTAAGTTTAGTAAGAAGAAAAGGAAGAAGCATGGGGAGAAGTACACTAAAGTGGTGTTGCCATGTACATTTGACCAACTGAGGCTTCCATTTATTGAATACTACACTAAACAGGCAAGTAAAGATTTTAGAGTGCTGTTAATAGGTCAGAGTTTTAATAATAAATTCTACAAAAATGAATATGTTACAATTCATAAAGAGGTTGAGGATATTGAGAATTATATTACTGATGCTGATTATATTGCAGGTATATTGTTAGGAAGAGTAAATTTAGAGGCAATGGCTATGGGGATTCCTTCTTATATTCATAATCCTGCAAATCCTGAAGAATTTAGTCTTTTCGATTTAAGTAGTAAAGAGTTTAGAAAAAGACACAATATTATTAATGTAGCTAAAGACATTATTGATGTGGCTTATTCAACACCAATATTTGATAAAATATATGAACAAAATTACTGGCATGATAAGGATAGCAAGTTGGGAACAGGATCAAATCTATTACAGACAGGAACATTAAGAGAAGAGTTGCCTGTATTATTTGATAAATATAAAATCAAATCAATTTTAGATATTCCTTGTGGAGATTTTTACTGGTTTAGCCATATTGATTTAAAAGGCATTGATTATATTGGGGCAGATATTGTTGATGATTTAATTGACAATCTAAAAGAGGAATATATCCCATTAAAATTTGTTAAGTTAGATATATGTAGTAGCCCTTTGCCTAAAACAGACTTGATATTGGTTAGAGACTGTTTTGTACATCTTCCTTATTCACACATAAAAAGAGCAATTAACAATATAAAAAAGAGTGGTGCTAAATATTTACTCACTACTTCTTTTCCTAATCACAGAAATAAAGATATTAAATTAGGGAACTGGAGACCAATAAATTTAATAGATGCGCCTTTTTTATTTCCAAAACCAATTTATACTATAAATGAAAACTGCACAGAAAATAATGGTAATTATAACGATAAATCAATGATATTATTTAATATAAATGAATTATAATGGAGAATAAAAAAACAATATTTTGGATTGTAGGAGTGTCTTGTAGTGGTAAATCATATTATGCAGTTAAATTGTCTGATAAATTAAAAATACCTTTTTTACATTTAGATTGTGCCCATGACTATCCTCACGAAACAAGGGAAGAAAAGGCTATTGGATATAAAGCACTTTTTAACAGGACAGACGCACGAACATTTATTATTGATGGGATTATTCCATATTCTCATAAAGATGACATGGACATGATAAAAGAAGTGCTAAAGGATGCAAGAGTTATATATATTCTAGTTACCCCAAGTTATGAACAATATTTGAGTAATGTATGTAAGAGGATGATTAAAGGGTTAACAAAGGATGAATATGCTATTAAACAAAATTTATGGGATAAGAGTATAGGTAGAAAACATCTTGTTTTTAATAATGAAAATGATATGAACAAGATAACAGATGAGGACATTAGAAGTCTGGACTATCAACATTTTGGTTTTACTGACAAGAAATGGACACAACTACAAGTTGATTGTAAGGGAAAATCTGTTTTAGACTTAGGATGTAGTTCTTGTTATTATGAAAAATTTGCGATGAAAGATGGTGCAATAAAATATACAGGATTAGATGTTAATATGGCTTATCTAACCAATCCAAATGCTTATAAATTTGATTTAAACTATTTAGAATATTTACATGAAGAAGTGGATATTGTAATTTCAACATCTGTATATCATTATATCGGGGATAAGGAAAAATTTATACGTGAAGTAAGCAGGCTTACTAAAGACACGTTTATATTTGAAATACCATTGTCTAAATTAAGTGGAAGACTTATTGAGTGTGAACCAAATAGACATTTACTATTGACAACTAAAGAGCTAACAGAATTTTGGATTAACAAATATTTCAAGTCTTTTAGCTGTTTGGGAAGGTCTATTGTAGAAGATGGTTCTTACAGACTTATATATCATTGTAAAAAATAACTAAAAATACTTGACATTCTGATTTAGATGTCGTATGTTTGCATTGTGTTTTTTATAAGGGTTATTAAAAGTGCCGGGTCTCTCGATCTCGCACTTTTTTTATTTATCCTTCCTTATTAGATACTTCAACTAAACTACAAGAACTTTTTATTAAAACAAAAAATCTTACCTTATTTTTGTGAACGGGTTTTTGTCTTTAATAAATATATAAGAATTATGAATAAAATAACGGCTACTTGTGCAGAGGCACTTAGTCCTGTAACGTCTTATGCTTGTGGTGGTTTGAAGGGTAACAGGGTGCATTCTCTAGTTATTGGAAGGGCTGACATGACATTTGCGGTTTCTGGTGATTGTCCTTCTGTTGCTGAATTTCAGATTGGAATCCAAGCTACGGGTGATGACACTCTTGTTGTGCTAACACATATAAGCAACGGGCTAATTGATGAGGTTGGGAGTTCTGAACTCACAGACCTTGATACAGAGAGTGGACTTCCTGAGAAGTTTAATGTTCAAATGGGCATTACAGGAAATGTGAAACATCCAACATCTGATGTTTACCTCAGAACGATGGAATACAACCTTAATCCTACATTACGTGTATGGGTGATTGATAACAAAGGATACATTTGGGGTGGTAAAACAGGTTATCTATGTGGTGCTTTGAACGCCTTTAGTCCTAAGAAAATGGATGGAACTGTTCAGATGGTATCATTCAATCTTGTTTACATAGCAGATGATGTTAAGGATGATTCCTTATATGATGCGGATGCACTAACACTTGACAACTCATAAGATGAGAATAAGTGATACTAAAGCGATAGATATATGTAAGAACCGACCTAACAAAAATGTGGTAGGTTCTTGCGTATCTACGCAAAATGAAATCAAGCGTCATATTGACGGAACGAATTATGAAGCATTAATTAAACAACTTGACGGTAGAGAGACCAAGCAACAGATCACGTTGAGGAAGTCTATGAGTAAGCCTGCCACTATTCCTATCACAAAAATTATTATTGATGAGTTGAATAGGTGGACCAATGCACAGGGAACAGAGAAAGCGTATCATTTTAGTGACAAAGAAAAGGAAAAGGATTTTAGGAGAAATGGATTATCGAAGGTGTGGCACGGGAAGTCAATGACCGACTTTATAAACACCGATTTAAAGGAATCGTTAGACACTGAGTTTAACGGATTCTATGTAGTGACAAAGGGTAGTAGAGTAATTATAGGAGATCAAACCTATGAATACAGAGATGGTATAGAGGTGGGTGTTGACAAAAAGACACCATATCAACCTTATATTATGTTTGTAAGTATTGATGACACTCTTGATTTTTTAAAAAACGGTGATAAAATAGAATACCTAGCCTATAAATATGGCAACAGAGTTGTTGCTATGGGGGATGGTAAAGAAAAAATAGTAGAGCAGTATAGATTTCTTGATGATGATTGGAGTAGAATAATTGAGAAAGATGGTGATATTTGGTCTATAAGTAAAGAAAAGGACTTTAAGCCTGTAAAGAATCAGTTAGACTACGTTCCTGCTGTACAAATATCAAACACCAAACTAAATGTGAATGTTGATGGTGTGATGAAAAGTCAGCTTACATTTCTTGTTTCTATGCTTGACAGATACTTAGAAAAGGATTCAGAGCTTACACAAGCAGAAATATTACACGCATTTCCTAAACATTGGATGACAGGGATTAAATGTCCTGAGTGCAGTGGTGATAAATTTGTTGTTAACGATCCCAAAAAAAGTTATTTTACAAGTGATTTAGAAATAGGTGAACATATGACTTGTCCTGTATGTTCAGGAGAGGGGTCTATTGTTATCAAAGACAGCTCACAGGTGGCTAAAGTACCACAGGTATTGCCGGAAGGGTTTAGACCATTTTCAACAGAGATAGGTGGTTATATTGTTCCTCCAATTGAAAGTCTTGAATATCTTAGTACTGACAAGAGACAACTTGGAGATGATATTATCTATGCAGGTACATCTAACAAGAATATTGTAAGCAACAAATTTAAGACAGCAACAGAGAACAACCAAAATCTTAAAACATTAGAGGATAAGATTGATGACAGGCTTAGGAATATTGAAATGGTAGAGATATTTTTAACCAATGCTATTGCAGAAATGCACAACGTCTTTAAGAAAACATACAAAGGTTGCACCATCAAATATTCACGTAGGCTGTTTTATAAGACAGAAACAGAAATACTCACTGACATAGAGACTGCCAAGAGGTCAGGGATGCCATTGAGTTACATAAAACAAATGCAAATTGAGCTTTATAGAAGTAAGTATGTCCATGCTCCATTAGAACTGGAATTAGCTATTAAACTTACTGACGTGGAGAATTTTGTTGGGTTTACTTATACTGAAGTTAAAGACAATGAATATATAAGTGAAGAAGAAAAAAAATATAAGTTTTATTTTAATGATATTGTAGAGAGCATTATGCAAGAACATATAGACTTTCTATCAATATCTAATAAGGAATTAAAGAAGTTAATAACAAATAAAGTAAAGGAATATGGTACAAGTAATCAAAAGGATGAAAGTGGACGGGGAGATGATCGAGTTGGCGATGTCGTTTAGTGATGTTGAATGGAAACTAATACAAAAACATTATCCTCAAAAGAATGTAAGTTTTGAATTAGCTAACCCGGTTGAGGTAGCTAAACCAATTGACAATCTGAAACCTGCTGAAAAAGGTAGAGATGTTGATGATGACAAGCCTAACATGAAGGACTACAATATAGTGAAGGATAGAGCAAATGAATATTTCAGAGAAGAAAATTGGGATAAAGCTCTGTATTACTTTGAGGCTGCCAAGAAACTTAAAAGTTTTGGATGGCTAGTTGGGAGAATAAATAAGTGTAAGAAAAACGCTGCTGCTGATGCAATAGCAAAAGGCAAATAAGATGGTTAGAATTATACAGATTGACAAAGACGGCAAGGAAATAGGTGAGCCTAGATTTGTGAAGGACTATATGTGGGAAAACTTACAGGAATTTGGAAAGAGATTAAGGTGGAAAGAAAAAAAGGAAGTTATTAAAAATAAAAAGGGAAAAAATGAAAAAAAACGTAGAGACACTGGCATCTCTGCTAAAAAAGCCAGAAGAAGAAATTACTAAAGCTCTTGAAACAGATGGAGGTTTAGAAACGATAGTATCTGATTTTAAAACTAACAATCAGGTGTTTAATATTACTGATTTCGCTAAGTTAAAAACAAACATCAAAGAGGAAACAATAGCACATTTGGAAGAGGGAGATATTCCTGATTCATTTAAAAACAAAGCTGTGGGTTGGAAACTTGAAAAGTTAGAGAACGAAATCAAAGAAAAGTATCAGTTTACTGATGAACATAAAGGACTAACAGACCTCGTTGACAAAATTGTAACAAAGACAAAACCCCAAAAAGAAAACGATGGTGATTTAGTAGCTTTAAAGAAAAAAATTGTAGAGTTGGAGGATGATTATAAAGATAAGTTGAACACCAAACAAAATGAGTTTGACACTTCTATTATCAGGTCAGACTTTGACAAAGCGATTAAGGCATTAGGGCTTGATTATGAAGGCGAAGTGCTTACAAAACAAAAAGGATTGGTGAAAGCTGCTTTTAATGACATATTTTCAATAAAACGACAAGACGGACAAACTGTTGTTTTAAAAGGAGATGATGTTGAGAAAGATAACAAACTTGATCCACTTCCGTTGAAAGACGTTTTACTTGGCGTTGTTAAGGATTATGGATTTCAGTTAAAGTCACCCGAACCAGGAGGTCATGGTGGCACGAGTTCAAGAAAAAAAGCAGGTTTAAAAGGCATTTCATGGGCAGAGTATTTAGAGAAAAATAATTTAGAAGCTAATACGAATGAAGCTGATAAGTTATATGCTGAATGGAGTGCCGCAAATAAAGAATAAAAAATTATGGCAGATGTATATTCATCCACAACCTTGCAAGCTGCAAGAGCGTGGCTAAAAGACGAAAGCAATAAGAAATTTGAATTACGACCAGTAAAAACAAATATCTTAGCAGCTTTCTTGAAAGATAGGAATTATACGATTCCTAATCTTGGTGCTATTAAAAAAGCTACAACGCAGACAACTACTGCAATGTATTTCACCAAGAAAGATTTTACAATCAACACAACCAAATCCAACACCCCGTCAGGTGAAAAATCAGGTACAGCAAGTGCCAATTTGACATGGGCTATTTCGGGATTTACTGTTGATCTACCATCAAAACAATATGATGGAAATGAAGTGGCAAGACAAAAAGGTTTTGCTATGTCCTTATATAATGCAGAGCGCACATTTTGGGCAAAATTTGACGAAACGCTATTAGCTTATTTGATAGCTAACAAAACCACAGTAAACGATGCTAGTGGTGGTGGCACAGAAACAAGCGGTGATTTTGAAATCAATTATGCAGAACGTAATGAGTTTTACAACATTCTCGATGCCCACATGGCAATGAATGATTTTGGTGGAGAAATCCTTGATGTGCATGATACGTATTGGAAGAAATTTGTACGTTACTATGCAGCTCAGGGAGCAGCTAACTCTTTAAATTTGAGTTTTCAGTTTGATGGATTTAACACTTTTTCATCTAACAAAATTACACCCGGTTCAGGTGAATTAAGTACTCACTATGTTATTCCTTTGAATGGTGTAGCTATTATAGATTGGAATGAGCCAGCAAACCGTAGAGGTGACACACTAGATGATGGTAGTTACTTAGGTATTTATCAATCATTATTCTTTCCTGAACTAACTTTTGACATTTTCGTTAAGAGTGCATGGGGAGATACATCTTTAGATGGTGGTAGCGTACAGGATAAGACAGAAACTTTTGAGTTTTCATTAAATTATGCCTTAACCAACCAACCATTTACTGAAAGTGGAAGAACAGCAATTATGAAATATACTGTTGCTTCAAGCTAAGAGGGATTTCCTAATAATTCCTTTGATAAGGGGGTGGGTGTGATGCTCACCCTTTTTTTATTTTTTTATCCATAATGAATTAAGAGTATCTATGCTCCTATTTTTTGCTATATTGGTTATATATAATTTATTAGTCCTAGACCTTAACATTAAATATGCGTTATGATGTAAATCATTCAAATTATCAATAAAAACCCCGTCAAGTTCAAATGCACCCCACCTTTCATATCTCTCATCTGCCTTTTGCATTTCTGCATTTAGTAGATAAAC
>Ga0222627_1000414_pt1 | contig 19653 bp, 13 predicted proteins | sample AntAcemetageno93_FD_179859 | JGI IMG/M metagenome (GOLD analysis project Ga0222627, IMG submission 179859) | Saline water microbial communities from Ace Lake, Antarctica - #93 | ecosystem: Environmental > Aquatic > Non-marine Saline and Alkaline > Saline | place: Antarctica: Ace Lake | collected... | reverse complement strand
ATTTGCCGTGATAAAGTAACATTGTTCTTTAATGGAATGCATGTTTTCGAGGAATAGGACGCATATTTTCGAGGGTTTGGGCATCAAAAACGGGAGGTTCCATCAAGTAGTTAAGATTACAAAATAATTTAGCGTCTTCGTTGGTATCTGCTCCGTTTTCAAAACCACCAATTTTGTTTCAGAGGAGGCAGTGCTGTCGGGGTCGCACTCCATATGGGTGCGGCTCTCGGCTTCATGCTTCCTCTCTGGGACTTGGTGGTTCCTGAAAACGGAGTGTGGATAACTGGGAGTCCGCACCTTTTTTGTTTTTCCGATGCAAATGTGACAATGATGTGCAACTGGCAATATGGTTTTTCAACTATTTTCCATGAAAACGTCCCATAAAAACTGAAGACGATGGGTTTTACAAAAAGATTAATTGCGAATCAACGCAGCCATGAAAAATCAGGAACAGAAAACCATCCTGCTTGTTGAAGATGACATCGGCACTGCGATGATCGAGACGCAGCTGCTCAAGAGTTTCGGTTACGATGTGGTTGCCGCCAAATCCGGCGAAGAGGCGGTCCGAATCGCAACCGAAAACAACAAAGTCGCCCTTATTCTCATGGACATCAACCTGGGCTCCGGCATAGATGGCACGGAAGCAGCCAGGCAGATTCTCGGGAAGCGTCAGCTCCCCATCGTGTTTCTCTCCTCACACACGGAAAAGGAATATGTGGAGCGCGTAAAAGCGATCACCCGCTACGGCTACGTCATCAAGAACTCCGACAAATTCGTGCTCCAATCCTCAATTGAGATGGCTTTTCATCTCTTTGAGGCGCATGAGGCGATGCGGGAGAGCGAAAACCTGCTCAATGAGGTTGGCGGGATGGTCCTTGTGGGTGGCTGGGAATTAGACGTCAAAACAAATGATGTGCGCTGGACAAAAGAGACGTACCGGATTCACGATTTATCCGAAGATGAGAAATTCGACCTGTCAGAAGCGATCCTCTTCTACGATATGCCGGGCCGGTCCACCCTGGAAACGGCGTTGCAGCGCTGTATGGAAAAAGGCGAGCCGTTTGATTTGGAGCTTCCATTCACCAGCGCCAAGGGCCGTCATCTCTGGACGCGTGCCATGGGACGTGCGACGAATGTCGCGGGTAAGGTGGTGAAACTGACGGGAACCTTCATGGATATCACCGAACGCAAGCAGGTGGAGAAGGTGTTACGGCTGACTCAGTATTCCATTGACAATATTGCAGATAGTATTTTCTGGATAGATAAATCCGCAAGATTTATTTTCGTAAATAATGCCGCCTGCAAGAACCTCGGATATTCCAAAGAAGAATTCCTCGCCATGACTATTTTTGATGTTGACCCGGTATTTCCTAAAGAAAAATGGCAAGAACATTGGCAGAAAATTGCCAAGCTCGGTTCATTTTCGATTGAGACAATTCACAAGACAAAGGATGGCAGGGAAATTTCAGTAGAAGTGACTACCAATTTTGTAGAGTATGGCGGGCAACAGTTAAATTGTGCTGTTGCCCGCGACATCACCGCGCGCAAGCAGGCCGAGAAGGCGCTGGCGAAGGCTTATGCCGGATTGGAAGATAAGGTTAAGGTTAGCGAAAGGACCAAGGAGTTGCAGGTGCGGATTAATGAGCTGGAACGTTTCCACAAGGCAACCGTGGAACGTGAATTCAGGATGAAGGAGTTGCGCGATGAGATCGAAAGATTGAAATCGGCAAAAGAAGTGAAATGAACAACGAACCCCGCATCCGCTCTTCCAAGTGGCTTCTGATCGGCCTGGCCGCCGTGGCCGGTGTGGCGCTCACCGCCGGCGGCTACTGGTTTTACCACCAGGAAGCACGCACCATCCGGGGTGACAAATATAACGAACTGAAAGCCATCGCCGAACTGAAGGCAGGTCAGATCGTTGCCTGGCGGAACGAGCGCCTGGCCAACGCCCGCTTGAATTCGTCCGGTATCATCCGAAACGACGTTTTGCGCTGGCTCAAGACCCCCGATGATCCTGCGTTGCAAGCCGCCTGCCAGTCCCGTCTGCAAGTGTTCCGGGAGACTGAGGGCTACCAGAACATGATCCTGGCCACCCCGGACGGCCGCCTCCTGCTGTCGCTTGATCGCCGCCTGACAGAGCTGGAGCCCGATACGAAGCAGTTGGTCGCGCAGGTGGTCGCCTCAGGCAAAACCGTGTTCGGCGATTTCTTCCATTGTCCGGTTCACCAACAAATCCATCTGGACATAGCGGCGCCGATCCTGGACGATGAACAACGCACGGTTGCCGTGCTTGGCCTGCGATCAGATCCCGAGACAATCCTCTACCCGCTCATCCAATCATGGCCCCTGCCGAGCAAAAGCGCGGAAACACTGCTCATGCGCAAGGACGGCAATGACGCCCTGTTTTTGAATGTGCTCCGCCACCGGTCTGACCCGGTCCTCACCTTCCGTATCCCGCTGTCGTGCACCAACATGCCGGGGGTCCAGGCGGTGCTGGGCAAGACCGGGGTTTTTGAAGGCAAGGATTATCGCGGGGTGGACGCGCTCGCGGATCTCCGGCCCGTGCCGGGTTCGCCCTGGTTCATGGTGGCCAAGGTGGACACTAACGAGATCCTCGCCGAGGTTCGCTGCCGCGGCGGGTTCATCCTGCTGCTAGTTGCCCTTGGCATCGTCATGATCATACTCATGGCTGCGTTCGTAGGCAGTTACCAGCGCAAATGGGCAGTGGAGGCGCTACGGGAGAGCGAGGAACGCTTTGATCTGGCTATCGCCGGAACCGGGGCGGGATTGTGGGATTGGGACATGGTCAAGAACAGCGTTTACTTTTCCCCGCGTTGGAAGACCATGTTGGGCTATACCAACGACGAGATAGAAAACGATTTTTCGGGATGGAAAAAGCTTTGGCATCCGGATGATGTCGCCAGAATTGAAAAAGCGCTCGATGACTATCTGGCCGGCAAAACGACGAAGTATGAAATTGAGCATCGCCTGCGCCACAAAGATGGAAGCTGGCGATGGATTCTGACCCGTGGCGACATACTTAAAGATTCAACAGGAAAACCATGCCGCTGGGTGGGCACGAACCTTGACCTAACCCATATGAAGCGGGCGGAGGAGGCGCTGCGGGAGATGAACACGGCGCTGGAGCGGCAGACCCTCATCGCCACGGAAATGGCGTCCCAGGCTGAAGCGGCCAACCGGGCAAAGAGTGAATTCCTGGCCAATATGAGCCACGAAATCCGCACGCCCATGAACGGGGTCATCGGCATGACCGGCCTGCTGTTGGATACCGAGCTCAACGAGGAACAGCATCGCTACGTCGAGGTCGTGCGCAACAGCGGCGAATCACTGCTCATCCTGATCAACAACATCCTCGACTTCTCCAAAATCGGGGCGAAAAAGCTCGAACTGGAGCCGCTGGACTTTGACCTGTTGGCTATGTTGGAGGATTTCGCCGCGACGCTGGCTGTGCGTGCAAAGGAAAAGGGCTTGGAACTACTTTGCTCGGCCGACCCGGATGTGCCCGCGCTGCTGCGCGGCGATCCGGGACGTCTGCGCCAGATTATGACCAACATGGCCGGCAACGCCCTCAAGTTCACCCACCAGGGCGAAGTAATGATCCGGGTTGCGTTGGCGGAAGAGAAAACTGCGGGCGAGAGTGGGTGTGGTTTTGGGAAGGATGCCCGGTCTGAAATCGCAAATCAACAATCCGTCCTGCTGCGCTTCTCCGTGCGCGACACGGGCGTCGGCATTCCCGCTGACAAGCGCGGTTTGCTTTTCCAGCAGTTCAGTCAAGTAGACGCCTCGACCACTCGCAAGTTTGGCGGAACCGGGCTGGGCTTGGCCATCTCCAAACAATTAGCCGAATTGATGGGCGGTGAAATCGGCGTCGAGACCGAAGAGGGCAAAGGCTCGGAATTCTGGTTTACCGCTCGCTTGGGCAGACAGCCTGAGGGTGCAAAGCCTGAAATATCAGTGCCGATAGAGTTGAGCGGCGTAAAGGTTTTGATCGTGGATGATAACGCTACGAACCGTCAGATTCTGACCACGCACCTGGCATCCTGGGGCATGCGCCCGGCGGAGGCGCCGGATGGTCCTGCGGCGCTCCAGGCCTTCTATCGGGCGTTGGACGCAAACGACCCCTTTCGCCTTGCGGTGATAGACATGCAGATGCCGGGCATGGACGGCGAAGCGCTCGGCCGCGCCATCCAGGCAGATAAACGTCTGGCGAACACGCGCATGGTGATGCTGAGCTCGCTGGGGACCAAGGACAGCGTCCCGCGTTTCGCGGAGATCGGATTCGCAGCCTACCTGACCAAGCCGGTGCGTTTCCATGAGCTCCGGGGCGTCCTGTCCCTGGCGCTGGCCACGTCGGCCACTGTGGCGGGGGCGGTGCACCGGCCCATTGCCACGCGCCACGCGCCCTGCCTGCCACGGTTCGAAGGCCGCAATATGCGCATCCTGTTGGCCGAGGACAACATTGTCAATCAGCAGGTGGCCCTGGCCATGCTCCAGAAGCTCGGTCTGCGGGCTGATGTCGTGGCCAATGGCGCGGAAGCGGTCAAAGCCCTCGAAACTATCCCCTACGACCTGGTGCTCATGGACGTGCAGATGCCCGAGATGGACGGGCTGGAAGCCACCCGTGAAATTCGCAATCCACAATCTGCAATCCGCAATCACGCCGTGCCGATCATCGCCATGACCGCCTACGCCCTGCAGGGCGATCGGGAGAAATGCCTGGCAGCGGGCATGGATGACTATGTGTCCAAGCCGGTGACGCCGCAGTCTTTGGCGGAAGCGTTGGATAAATGGCTGCCGAAAGAGAAGTATAAACGTGTGCTGGAAAAAACAAAGAATGCGCCGGCCGCGGAACCACCCGTCTGGGACAAGGCGGGCATGATGGTCCGGCTGATGGATGACGAGAAGCTGGCGCGTAAGATAGTCGAAGTTTTTCTGGATGATACCCCGCGGCAGATCGAGATCCTGCGGGGTTATCTGGAGACCGGGGACGCTGAAGGCGCCGAGCGCCAGGCTCACACCATCAAGGGCTCGGTGGCCAATGTCGGCGGCGAGGCCCTGCGCGCGGTAGCCTTCACGCTGGAAAAGGCCGCCAAAACAGGGGGCTTGAGCGCCGCCAAGGGCCGCCTGGCCGAGCTGGAAAGGCAGTTCGCTGCGCTGAAGCAAGCGATGAAAAAGGGCGAACGGCGCAAATAGATTTTGGACACGATTGTAAATTATGAAAACAAAACAAATGACCAATAAAGATCAAAAAACAATCCTCCTTGTTGAAGATGAACCCGTCACCTCCATCGTCGAAAAAAACATCCTCGAAAAACACGGGTATAACGTTATCACCGCCGATACCGGCGGAAAAGCCATAGAGACTGTTGAAGCGACCCCCAGCATTGACCTAATTCTCATGGACATCAACCTGGGCTCCGGCATGGATGGCGCCACGGCGGCGGAAAAGATTCTTAAAACGCATGATCTCCCTTTAATATTTCTTTCGTCCCACACCGAACGCGAGGTGATTGAAAAGATAGAAAAAATTACTTCCTACGGTTATATCGTCAAGACCTCGGGAAATACGGTGCTCATCGCGTCCATCAAGATGGCGTTTCGCCTGTTTGAGGCGCAGATGAAGAACAAAGAGCAAGCGCAGATGCTGCGGGAGAGCGAGCGCAATCTATCCATGACGCTCAAATCCATCGGCGATGCGGTTATCGCCACGGATACAGAGGGGCGCATTGTCCGGATGAATACGGTGGCCGAGCAGTTGACCGGTTGGAATATGGGTGAAGCCCTGGGGCGGCCGCTGGATGAAGTGTTTCATATCATCAATCAGCATACGCGCCAACGCGTGGAAAACCCGGTGGCCAAGGTTTTGCAGACCGGGAAAACTCATGGCTTGGCCAATGACACGGTACTGGTGTCCCGGCAGGGTACCGAATATGTCATTGCCGACAGCGTCGCCGCGATTGTTGATGACAAAACGGGGCAAACCGTTGGGGTGGTGCTGGTGTTCCGCGACGTGACCGAGGATCATGTTGTCAGGGAAGCTCTGCGTGAGTCGGAAGAAAGATACCGGGTGCTGTTTGAGGGGAGCGCCACGGGCATATTGATGGCCAATGTTGAGAACAAACAGTTCGACTACGCCAACCCGTCCATATGCCGGATGCTCGGTTACACCAAAGAGGAGTTGACTCGGCTGGGCATAGCGGATATTCACCCGAAGGATGCGCTGGAGCATGTAGTGGCCGAGTTCGAAGCCCAGATGCGGGGGGAGAAGATACTGGCGTCCGCGCTACCCTGCCTGCGGAAAGACGGCACTGTGTTTTACGCCGATATCATAAGCGCAGCGCTCGTCAGCTCGGGGAAGAGTTGGGGCGTTGGCTTCTTTGACGACATCACCGAGCGCAAGCAGGCGGAGGAGAAACTGAAAGACGTTCGTAAAAAGTTAGTCCAGTCAGATAAATTAGCCGCCGTCGGTCTCATGGCCGCTGGAGTTGCCCATGAGATCAACAACCCGCTGGCCGTTATTATGTCGAGCATACAGATGCTGTTGGAACGGATTAAAAAAGAGGGCGCGGCGAATATAGATTCTAATATTTATACAAAAGCACTGGACATGACAGAGCGGGCTACCAACAGATGCAGAAAAATTGTGGCTGGTCTGCTGGTCTTTTCCGCTCCCGCGAGGTTTCAATTGGACCCTATTGATATACGTGAAGTTGTGGAAGAAAGTCTGGATATTTTGAAAGATCAAATCAAGGCCCATAAGGTAAAAATAATTCGTGATTTCGCATCCCATTTACCACTTCTCAAGGCCGATAAATATAAGCTCGGCGGGGTTTTCAGCAATCTGATTACCAATGCCTGCGACGCCATGCCTGAAGGCGGACAATTAAAAATCACCACCAGGCTTTCGCAGCCAAGAACCGAAGCGTTGAGAGAGGCTGTGGACGAAGCGCGCAAGACTGTTGAGATCGAATTCAGTGATACTGGCGAAGGCATCTCGGAAGAGAATATGATAAGGATCTTCGACCCGTTTTTTACTACGAAAGACACTAATAAAGGCACGGGGTTAGGGTTATCCATTTGTTATGGAATTATAAAAGAGCATGGCGGTTTTATAGATGTAAAAAGTGAAAAAGGTAAAGGCACCACTTTTATTGTGACACTTCCAGTTGGGACAGAATAAACGAAAGGAGATCCAAATGGCAATAGATGCAACAGAGCAAAAATGGGATATTAAGCAGGATTGTAAAATATTTTCATGTTTGAATTTCGGCCAGATGACAAAATTGGCCGCTACCGGACGATTAAAAGAGGATGACCTTATATGGCACAGCGGTCTTTCTGGATGGCGTAAAGCGGGTGAAGCCGAAGAGCTAAAGCCTTTTTTCCAGAAACTGAAAAAAGGTGGACAATGACAAAAACAAAAGAAGAAGGCCGTAATAAGCAAAAAATACTGATGATAGACGACAATGCAGACCTATTGGAGGTGTATGAGTGGGTATTAGAAAGTGCGGGTTATCAAATCATTACAGCTCGTGACGGGATTGAGGGCATAAAAAGGAATGAGGAAAGTGACCCAGACCTTATTTTACTTGACCTGAAGATGATTGGCATGGACGGCATTGAAGCTCTTCGTGAAATCCGCAAAAAAGATGACAAAGTGAAAGTGATCATCCTGACTGGATTTGGGAATCCCGATATTCTCCAAGATGCGGCTGGTTTAAATGTCAGCAAATATATAACCAAGTCCCTTGAAAATAAGGAACTGATCCAGGCGATCAGGGAAACAATTTAATGTTATCACTGTTAATAAGCTGTTGAAAAAGTGTTTATATGCCTCGTTTTCTCCAATGTTTATACAGGGGATTGGGGTTTAAACCTTTGTACGCGCAAAAGCATCGTGACACGACAATCGGCATTTAAGCCATAATCCCGACCGTATGCCACTCTCTTGCCGGTTGACATTCTGGCTAATTGAAGTGTTATATGAAACGCAAAAAAAACTCCAAAGCGCCTGATGTCCGCCGACGTGGCCTGCCACTTGCCCGCCGACGTGGCAAACCGGCGACTGATAAGACAACCCCGCCGACGCCGGCGAAGTCGTCTTCCGCCAAGCATAGCGTCTTCATCGTTGATGATCACCCCTTGGTCTGCGAGGCGATTGCCGGGATTATCAACCAGCAGAAAGATTTGGCCGTGTGTGGGACGGCCGGCGAGTATCGCACTGCCTTGCAGGCTATTTCGACGGCGCGGCCGGAAATCATGGTCGTGGATATTTCACTGGGCGGCAAGAGCGGCATTGACCTGATCAAGGATTTGAAGGCGGTGCACCCAAAAATGTTAGCGATCGTGTTTTCCATGCATGATGAATCGCTTTACGCCGCGCGCGTGCTTCAGGCTGGGGCCCGGGGCTACATCATGAAATCGGCGTCGCCTGAAAAAATCATAGATGGCATCCGCCAGATGTTGGCCGGAAATATTGTGCTCAGCGAACCGATGCGCGAGCACCTTATGACCCAGCTGGTCGGCGGTAAGACCGCCACCGCCATAGCCTCGCCCTTAGAGTCACTTTCCGATCGTGAGTTAACGGTTTTTGAATTGATCGGGCAGGGGCTGGGTTCCAACCAGATTGCCAAGAAAATCAGCCTGAGCATTCACACCGTGCAGTCGTACCGCGAGCACATCAAGGAGAAACTGAACCTACGCCATGCCGCCGAGCTGATCCAGCACGCCGTCCAGTGGGTGCAAAGCGGCAAACGTTCTTCTTAATTGCGGCTTGCGGAATGGAGAACACATGAAGAAGAATTGGGCTCAATTTTCAATAATTCGTATCGAGGTATAAGGGTTGAGCCCCGATAATAATTCCTGCAGCCGTGCTACGCGCTCAGCAAAATCCCGCCTGCCCCCCGGTTGACAATTCGGCTATAGGTGTGATCACGCTCACACCAAAGCAAAATGTCGCATGGCTGGAACACCTCGAACGGCCGGAACTCCGAAGATATCTGTTCTACGGCGGCGCGCGGTCCGGGAAAACCGATGTAATCCTTGCCTGGCTTTGTGTTCAAGCTGCAAAATATCCCGGCGCGCGTATTCTCATGGCCCGGCGCACCCGTATTGCGGCGAAGAGTCTCTTCATCCTTGTTTCTGCCGTGCCCGTTGTGCTACCGTTTCGCTACGTATGACCATTCCCGAGTTCATAGCAAAATGGCGCAAGGTTGAACTGAAAGAACGCTCCGCCGCGCAAGAGCATTTCATTGACCTATGCAACGCCCTTGACCATCCCACGCCCGCCGCCGCCGATCCCACCGGGGAGAGCTTCTGCTTCGAAAAGGGCGCGTCAAAGCAAGGCGGCGGCGAAGGGTTCGCCGATGTCTGGAAGAAGGACTTTTTCGGCTGGGAATATAAGGGCAAGCACAAGGATTTGGCCGCTGCCTATGACCAGTTACTCTTGTACCGCGATGCCTTGGCCAATCCTCCCTTGCTTGTGGTCTGCGATCTTGACCGCATCATCGTTCACACGAACTTTACCGGCACGGTGTCCGCGATGCATGAAATCGCCCTCGACCGGCTCGGCGAGCCGCGCAGTCTGGAAATACTGCGGGCGGTTTTCTTCGAGCCGGACAAGCTGCGCCCGGGTAAGACCAGCCAAGCTGTCACCCAGGATGCCGCGCAACGGTTCGCCGGCATTGCCGAATCCATGCGGGCCCACGGGCTGGACTCCGGCCATGTCGCGCATTTCCTCGACCGCGTCGTCTTCTGTCTATTCTCCGAAGACATTGGCCTGTTGCCTGACATGATCTTCTCCCGGATCGTGGATAAATCGGCGGGTGATCCGGTCAAGTTCTGCCGATTGCTCAGCCAGTTATTTGAGGCCATGGGCAAGGGCGGCGAGTTCGGGCTGGAAAGCATCCGCCATTTCAACGGCAACCTGTTTGACGACGCCTCCGTCCCGGACCTTGCAGCTGATGAAGTCCAGCGAATCGCCGATACTGCCCGCATGGATTGGAGCGCGGTGGATCCTTCGATTTTCGGCACCCTGTTCGAACGCGGGTTGGACCCCTCCAAGCGCGCGCAACTGGGCGCACATTTCACCGGCAAGGACGACATCGAACTCCTGGTCGAGGCTGTTGTGATGCAGCCGCTTCGGCGGGAATGGGTAGAGACGCAGCAAGTTGTAGATAACCTGTTAACTACGGGCCGGAAGAGCCGGAAGACGAAGGTCAGCGGCCAGGGGCCAGTAAAGACTATGAGTCCGGCCCTCGCTCGCAAGGCGCGGGGTGAGGCCGGCAGCCTTATCCATCAATTCCTTGTTCGGCTCCAAAGCATAAAGGTTCTCGATCCGGCGTGCGGCTCGGGGAACTTCCTGTATGTCACGCTGCAAAAGCTGAAGGACCTCGAAAAGGCAGCGATCCTCTATTCGATGGACAAGGGGCTCGGCTCATTCCTGCCGATGGTCGGACCGTGGCAACTCTACGGCATCGAAATCAATCCCTACGCCCACGACCTGGCGCAAATGACCGTCTGGATCGGCTGGCTGCAGTGGATCCGGTTCAACGGGTTCGGCTCCCCGCAGGACCCCATCCTACGGCCCATGGAAGGCAACTTCCGCTGTATGGATGCGATCCTCGACCTTTCCGATCCCGCCAACCCGAAGGAACCCGAATGGCCAAGGGTGGACTTTATTGTCGGCAATCCGCCGTTCCTGGGTGGCAGTAAATTGTGGGAGGAACTTGGACGGGAGAATCAAGAGCGACTTTGGAAAATCTACAAAAATCGTGTTCCTGGAGCTGCGGATTTGTGCTGCTACTGGTTTGAGAAAGCCCGTTCCCACATCGCTGCCGGGAAATGCCGACGCGCTGGACTGCTGGCCACGCAGGGCATACGCGGTGGGGCCAACCGCGAAGTGCTCAAACGCATCAAAGAATCCGGCGGCATCTTCTGGGCCGAGAGCGACCGCCCTTGGATTCTAGACGGCGCCAACGTCCATGTCAGCATGGTCGGCTTCGACGACGGAAGTGAAAAACAATGTACCCTTGACGGATTGCATGTTTCCGCGATCAATCAAAATCTGTCAACGCGAACAGATATTACGCAAGCAAAACAGATTGCTTGCTTATCAGGACTTTGTTTTCGAGGTGTGCCCAAAGTCGGTAAATTTGAGTTGTCAGAGTCAGAAGCCCTCACAATGCTTGCAGAACCGAATCCGATAGTGACGCCGAATTCGCAGGTATTACGCCCTTGGGCAAATGGCCTTGACATTGTTCGTCGCTCACGAGGTTTGTGGATTGTCGATTTTTATCCTGTCATAAACGAAGATAGCGCCTCTCAATTCGAATTACCATACAGGGTGCTAAAAGAACGTGTTTATCCGTTTCGCCAGACAAACAAAAGAGAACACAGAAAGTTGAACTGGTGGCTACATGCGGAGACAGGTGAAGGCTTGAGAAAAGCATTTAACCCATTGAAGCGTTTCATCGCCACGCTTTCGACATCCAAGCACAGGTTATTTGTTTGGCTGGAGCAACCAACTTTTCCAGACCAGCAGCTTTATGTCTTCGCCCGCTCAGACGACTACTTCTTTGGCGTCTTGCATTCCCGCCTGCATGAAGTGTGGTCCTTAAAGCTCGGGACCCGGCTTGAAACTCGCCCGCGCTACACCCCAACTACCTGCTTTGAGACCTATCCGATGCCGACACCCACCCCGGAACAGGAAACGGCTATTGCCGCCGCCGCGAAGGAACTGAACGAACTGCGGGAAAATTGGTTGAACCCGCCGGAATGGACACGAACCGAAACCCTGGAGTTTCCCGGCACGGTGGGTGGTCCGTGGGACCGCTACATTGACCCGGCTTCGCTTGGGCAAAGCCCAGCTACGCCGAGGCACAGCCCGGCGACGGTGACAGACTGGGGAGCATTCAAGGTCGGGACTGTGCGCTACCCGCGCCTTGTGGCGCGCGACGCCGAATGCGCCGCCCGACTCAAAGACCGCACCTTAACCAAACTTTACAACGCCCGCCCTGCCTGGCTCGCCACTTGTCACGCGAAACTTGACGCCGCCGTTGCCGCCGCCTACGGCTGGCCCGCCGACCTTACCGACGATGCCATCCTTGAACGCCTGCTGGCGTTGAACCAAGCCCAAGTGCTGGCCCTTTGACCGTCCAAGCTCCCGGCAGTATTGTTTCACGCCGTTATTGCACCCGATCCAGGTGAACTGCTGTGATGGTAGGGAATGGGCTTGACATTATTACTGGAAAGGCAATTATTACCGGAGAGTAATAAAGGGCTTTCCAGTGAATGAACAAATCATACATACGGAGGCGGAACTGAGGGACACCATTAGCAAGGTGCTCGACAGAAACATTTTCCGCATCGTCAGCAGGGACGACCGTTCACCTCAAAGCCGATCAGACATTACGATCGCGGCCAAGGTGGAGGGCCACACGGCCACCTTCGTGGCCGAGTGCAAGCTTAACCCCACAACCTCAGCCCTGGAGCAGGTCGCAGCGTACGCCACTGGGAACAAACACCCCTTGCTCGTCACCGTCCGCCTTTCGGAGTCGCTTGTAGAGCAGTGTCGTCAAAGAGATGTGAGCTGCCTTGATCTCAACGGTCGTATATGGATCAAGGTCCCAGGCCTTGTCATAGACCGCAACATCCCCAATGCCTCCGTCCGTTACCGCCTGGCCAAATCCGAGATTCGGTTCTTCTCACCCAAGAGCACACGTCTCGCGCGAGCTCTACTTAGCTACCCGGATCGGGTATGGCGCCAGCAGGATCTGGCCGAACTCACCGGACTCAGTCAGGGTCTTGTCTCGCGCCTGCTGAATCATACCGCACGAGAGGGATGGGTCGAAGGCCGACGCGGCGACTGGAAACTCACTCGTCTCGCCCCGCTCCTCGACGAGTGGGCAAAGGCCGACGAGTGGTCCAAGCGGATTACCTTGCGGCAGTATTCCACTCTGGCCAATGACTTCCCCGGCATCGCTCGCGATCTCGTGAAAAAGACCGTAGGAGACATTGCCTTCACCCAGTGGTTCGCCGCCAACCTGCGATTCCCATACACCCAACCTCCCGTGGTGTCCGCCTACCGACGTGAGTTTCCTACTCCCGAAGAAAAGGATGCACTGAACCTTCGCGAGGTCACCGACGGCGGCAAACTATGGCTGCTCGTCCCCCGAGATGCCGGGGTCTTCCAGACCATTCACAGGGTTGACGGCTTTCCACTTGTCTGCGACGCCCAGATTTACCTCGACCTGCTGCAAGTCGGCCTGCGGGGTCCCGACCAAGCCAAGGCCCTCCGCGAATGGGAAGGCTTCTGCAAATCATGAAGTACGAGCATCACAGCCAATACACATCGGAAGACACAGGACGTGCCGAGTCCGCTCTTCTCACCGTCTGGGCCGTCTTGGAGGAGTTCCGCGATGACCTCGTTCTGGTCGGCGGCTTGGTGCCACGCTATATCTGCCGGCCCGCGCACGAAGAACTTCAGCCAGTAACGATGGACGTGGATGTCGGCATCGCTCTTGGGATGTCAAGCGGACTCTACGACACTACCAGTGTCCGTCTGGCCGGGGCCGGCTTTGATTTCAAGGATAAGCGATTTCAGAAGGTCTTCGGCAAAACCGTGCTCTATCTTGACTTGCTCACAGACCGCCCCGATAAGGATTCGCCGGACACTGCCATGGTAGACGACGTGCCGGTCAGTGCCGTATACGGCGTCCAACGCGCGCTTGAGGAGTACCGGGAGGTTGATATCACTGGCCGCGACCTATACGATGCGACTGTCACCGAACGAGTGAAGGTTTGCGAAGTCGGACCATTCGTATGTCTCAAACTACTAGCATACGGCGGCCCCAAGGGCCGGCACCAAAGCAAGGATGTCTTCGATTTCGTCCGCGCCATCCGCGACTACGATCGCGGCGGCCCGTCACAGGCCGCGCGTCTTTTCCACGCCGAACGTGGTCGCAATCTTGCCTACGACATTGCCATCGAGGTCCTGGCAGGCCATTTCGCCGGCCTGGAATCAAAGGGCCCGGCGCAATACGCAGACTTCTGCGTGGGGGGAGTGCAACCGCAGACGGATGACGGTCGTTTCATTCAGTCCCGACGCATCAACGAGGCCCTGGACGTGGCACAACTACTTCTCAATAAGGGAGCGTGAGCATGAAACTGAAACCTTAGCGGGAGATCACCCTCACCTTATATCCCGGTCCTTGCGAATAGCGTAGAGCGTATGGAATGACACGTTCAGCCGCCTATCGCCCCTCGACCCATACCAAGACACCCCGGCCGGCGATCGGGCGGTTACGCGGGCGGAAATACTTAAAAATGTCCGTGCCCTGTGCCCTTTATGGAGATGTAAACAGATTTTTAGGGTGGGGAGGTGGTGTGCCCTTTATGTGCCCTTTATGAACACGGAAGCAGGTGAAATGACGTGAAAGCTATTCCGAGGGGTAAAACGGGGAAAACACGAAATAAGTCAATAAAATCAATGATATCAGGCGGGTGGTGGGGGATGGATTCGAACCATCGAAGGCGTTAGCCAACAGATTTGCAGACCCCTCAAACACACCATATTCCTAACGAATTCAATGGGTGTGCTATAATGCCCAGCGGATTTCGGCGCGCCATGCATTCAGCCGGCCATCAAGCCCATTGGCCTCGACCGTGCTGTAGATTATGCGCAGGGTGGTGTGTTCCAGTATTGGAATGCCTGCAAGCATCCAGTCCGGGCGCGGTGACAGCCCAAACTCAACATCCAGTTCGTTGGCTTTGTCGTCCTCTATTTGCGAGACATAGGTGACGCCGCAATAGACTGGCCATGCAAACGGCACCATATGAAAAATACTGCCGTAATACAACGGCGCATCAACAGCATCCAGCTTAAGGGCCTCGCCGATAAAAAGGTTGGCAAACTCCGGCGCAAAACGCATTTCAGCGTCGTTGCCCGGCGCGATGATGTATCCTCCGTTAAGTGCCGTCAGGCCGATGGTGTCCCAATCGAATGATTTAGCCGCCTTGATGGAGTAAGCCGGGCGCATTGTGCTGTTTTCAAATTGTGCGATGGCCTCCAGCTGCAGCGTGGTTTGGAACGGCAGGGTGTTGCGCACAAAAGCCGATGCATAAGTCGCGTTGTTGGAAAAGCCGCTTCCGAATTGTTCCAGCGCCATAACCCCGATTTCGTCCAGCGTATAGTAAACAGCCTGCGGTTCTGCGATGGGCGCGAAGTCATCGCCGTTGTTGCCGTCCGAGTTTTTGCCCGGCCGCCACGCAAAGGTGAGAAAGGCCAGGTTGTTCTTGAATAAGTCATTGCTGATCTCGTCGCGGTAATAATAATCCAGCGGCTGGTACATATGCCTGGAGCCGCAGAAATTACCCATGCGCGAAAAATCGCGACTGACTGTGCCCACGCCTGCGTACGCGCGGAACGCGTTGATGTTATAGCGCCCATAGCCCCCCAGGACACGCTCGTCCAAAAGCAGTTGATCTCCGGCCGTCATTTCCTGCAAGCCCAGCTTCAGGAGCTGTTCCGAAGGCGACCATTCATAAAAGAACTCGCGGAAACCATAATGCTGATTACCCGATCCGGAACCTTGTTGCCCCCCGCCTGAATTGCCGCCGCCGCCGGATGCGTTTGTCGAGGAACCGAATTCTTTGGTGTCGTTGCGATCCCAGAATTTTGCCCCGCCTTCAAGATAAATCCGGTGTTCCTTTGCCGGTTTGAATTCCAACGCCCCCAAGATCATCTCGCTATTAAAAGCGTCGTTGGTACCTTCATATTCGTGTTGGCCGGCTTTCAGTGTCAATTCGGTGGCCCAGGAAAGCGGCGACCCCTCCGTGACCGGAAGCAGGGCATTCTTGAGCAAGCTGGGGCATTCCGCGCCCCATGCGCCCACAAGTGGAAACAGAGCCATGATTACGAGCAATTTGGCGCGGCTGGTTAATTTTTGCATGTTACCTTTTTTTATTCATTTTTTGTCTTTTCCATGCGATGCCATTAAAGGGACAATCATCGAGACAATCGCCGCACGCGATGCAGAGCTCACGGTTGACGGCGCCTGATTGGCCGATTGCGCCCATGCGGCATGATGCGCGGCATTGTGGACATTCGCGGCATTCCGCCTGTTTGACCGGACCCATTGCCCATGGTAAACGGCCCATTAGGCCTGACACCATGCCTATCGGGCAAAGTGTCCGGCAAAAGGGACGGTAAACAAAGAGCGAGATGGTTGCCAGCGTCAATGCCGCAATAATTGCGGCAACCGACGCGGTCTTGAGGTTAAAGATGGTCTGGAAGGGGTCCACGTTTTCCCACCAGGCAAACCCTGTGAAAACCAGCGACAGAGCGAACGCCAAAACCGCCACACGCCGAACCCATAGCAATACTTGAATAGTTCGTTTTGAGTATGTTGTCGGCTTGAGGTTGAAACGAAATAACAATTCCTGCAATGCACCGAGATGACAGACCCATCCGCACCATGTTGGTCCCAAAAGCCATGCCAGCGCGATCACCGCCAAAAACCACAATACGACGGGCGCCATAAAGCCGCCGCTGGCAAACGATAGCATACACTGCTGAAACCCAAGCAGTGGGCAGGGACAACCGCCCAGGTAAAATCCATAAATCCCGGCGGACAATAGAAGAAACAAGGGGCGCAAGCGGCGCGTGGTTTTATAACGCACAAGAATGCTGCTGACGACCGCGGCGCCCAGCGTGACGAGAATCATGAGATTTATGCGGCCAATACCGATGCAGGCCTGCGTTGCCGCGGGACATGCCGCACAGGTGGCGGGCGTTGTTGAATTGCTTTCTTCCCAGGCGACAAATTCGTCTGCGCGCGCCCCGTCCGTCAAAAAAAACATAGTCAAGCTCAACAGAAGCAGGACACAGATGCGCGACCACATGGAGGATTGCATTTTCAAGGAGTTATTTGGAAACGGAACTCTTTCTTGGAGACTGCGCGTGGACAGATGCGGTTGACTTCAAACAAAGCTTCACCCGATTCTTGAAATTTCACCTTGTATTTTCGTATAAATACCTGCGGCTTTGATTCTTTCCAGCGCGTCGCTCCTATAATGATAAAGCCGGTTGCCTTGATCTTTGTTTTTTCGATGGCGATCAGGCAAGGATTGTGTGTTTGCGTAATGGTTACAATGATTATCCCGATCGCGCCAACGGTGGGCGGAACTCCCGGTTGCAGTTGGATATCCACATGACAGCTCCAGGAGAACATTGGCGCAAGCACTACCAGAAAAACAATAAGCCATAAAGCTAATCTATTTGTTTTCATGTGACCTAAATATTGCACGAGTTTGTTGATTTCGCACTCTGAAGTCAACGTAATTTGTCCTGATTCTTCTTCCTGATTTTGGCATGGTTCAAATCAAGGGAACAGTTTTAGCGCCCACTAAGGCGCCATATGCCATGCCCAACTTGTTGGAATTTCTGTCCGTATTTTACCCTTCTTCCTTCGCAAGGCACTTGTTCTCCCAAGAACGATATTAATATAGCCTGTTTTGCGCTCCAGCGTCAAGCAAATAACGGGGGGATTATCGCCCTGAAAAACGCTGTGACAGACCGTGACAGGCAATGCACAGGCGTGCCAATATTCAACAGGCGGGGGAATATACGGAAGGTATAAGACCACGAGAAAATCGCATAAACAAAAGGAGGAATGCGAGAAAGTCCTGCAAGCACAGGGGTTTATTTGAATGGTGGTGGGGGATGGATTCGAACCATCGAAGGCGTTAGCCAACAGATTCACAGTCTGCAAATATCACCGTATTCCTTAGAAATAATGCTTGACGTAACAGTTATGTATCGGTGCTGCTGGTAAACTCACTTTCCTACTGGATGATGAACCGGTTTATTGCGCGAAGGACCAAATGACGGACGCCGTTAAAATATCGAATCGGAACTTCAGTGTCTTCTACGGGGCAACCCAAGCCCTGCGCGGCATTACGCTGGATGTGTTGGCGAATCGGATTCTTGGTATCATTGGGCCCGCCGGTTCCGGAAAAACCGCGCTGTTGCGCGCCATGAACCGCCTGAACGATTTGGACCCGAACTGCCGCGTGGAGGGCCAAATCCTGCTGGACGGCGAGGACATCTACCAGCCGGACTTCGATGCGGTCCGGCTCCGGAAACGGGTGGGCATGGTGTTCGCCCTGCCGGTACCGCTTCCCCTGAGCCTGTTTGATAACGTAGTCTACGGGCCAAGGTTATCCGGTATCCGGGCGCGTAAGCGCCTGAATGCACTGGTCGAGCGCAGTCTCCAGGCTGCGTTCCTGTGGGATGAAGTCAAGGATCGGTTGCACACGTCCGCGCTGCGCCTGTCGGGCGGCCAGCAACAACGTTTGTGCCTGGCCCGCGTGCTCGCCATGGAGCCCGAAGTGATCCTGCTGGACGAGCCCTGTTCGGGACTGGACCCGATCTCCACCGCCCGGATCGAAGAGGCCCTGATCGCGTTGAAAAGCAAATACACCATCGTCCTGGTCACCAACAACACGAAACAGGCAGCGCGCGTGGCGGACATCACCGCCTTCCTGCTCCAGGGTGAATTGGTCGAGGTCGGGCCGACCCCCCGGATATTCACGGCGCCCGATGATCAGAGAACCAATGATTATGTTAGCGGAAGGTTCGGCTGAAGATGAACATTGCCATTCAGATTTCAAGCCTGGACCTGTTTTACGGCGCGTTCCATGCGCTCAAGAACGTGAGCCTGGCGATCGAACAACATAAAATCACGGCCTTGATCGGTCCGTCGGGGTGTGGCAAGTCAACGCTCCTGAGAACACTGAACCGCATGAATGACCTGATCCCGGGCTGTCGGACAACCGGCGCGGTATTTTTGGAAGGTAAGAATATTTACGGCCCGGGAATAGACGTTTGCACACTGCGCAAGAATGTCGGCATGGTCTTCCAGCGACCGAATCCGTTTCCATTATCCATCCGTGACAATGTGACGTTCGGCTTGCGCGTTGCCGGTCAGCAAAGTAGCGCCAGCCTGGAAGAGATTGTCGAGAAAAGCCTCCAAAACGCGTGGCTGTGGAAGCAGGTCAAGGACAAGCTGGAGACTTCGGCCCTGAACTTGCCGCTGGATCAGCAGCAGCGGTTGTGCATCGCCAGGGTTTTGGCGGTGGAACCGGACGTGATCCTGATGGACGAGCCCTGCTCGGCCCTCGATCCTATTTCCACGGCTAAGATCGAGGAACTGATGCTGGAGCTTCGCCGCCGGTACACGATTGCCATCGTGACCCACAACATGCAGCAGGCATCCCGGATTGCCGATTACTCCGCTTACATGCTGCTTGGAGAAATGATCGAGTTTGGGGTCACCACTCAGATATTTGAGAATCCAAAGGATCAACGCACGGAGGACTACATTACCGGCCGGTATGGGTAATAATTGTGCCGGAGCGCGATTTTTTTGCATCGAACCGGAAAATGAGATAAAATTAATTAATGGCGGCTGAAGGCCGCGTTGGGAGGACTATTATGGAAGGACGCTTGCAGCGCGAAATCGACCAACTTAAACGCCGGCTTCTGGCGCTTAGCGCAGAAGTGGAAAACGATGTGCGCATGGCGGTCCGGTCCGTGGAAGACCGGGAAGAAACCCTGGCCGAAACGGTGCT
>Ga0222627_1000411_pt1 | contig 19782 bp, 14 predicted proteins | sample AntAcemetageno93_FD_179859 | JGI IMG/M metagenome (GOLD analysis project Ga0222627, IMG submission 179859) | Saline water microbial communities from Ace Lake, Antarctica - #93 | ecosystem: Environmental > Aquatic > Non-marine Saline and Alkaline > Saline | place: Antarctica: Ace Lake | collected... | reverse complement strand
TGGGGGTCGCCGTACACCGATGCCGCGGAAACAACGGCCCAGGTGGGGGACAGGACCCTCACCGTGTCTTCGGGAAGCGATACAGGCACCGTAACCATCACTCAAAACACTGGCCTTATCTCATGAGAAGAACACGTTCGACCCAAAGCAATGCGCATGGATTCACTCTCCTTGAGGTTGTCGTGAGCATCATGGTTGCAGCGATCCTCGGAACATTGATGTATCAGTATTCGCGGACCACCCTCTCAAGCACCGTGACCCCGGTCACACAGCTCAGCAATATTCAGGGCCTGAATGACGTAATGGAAAAGGTTACCAACGATTATTTCGCTGAGCTTACAGCGAATGCCGCAACTCCCGCAGAGGAAACAGGGTGGATTGGGCCGTTCGGGAACACCATGGTGACAAATTACAGCTCAGAGGTGGACAGTATGACGTCCGAATTAGGTTGTTTTACAGGTTACGCCTGGACCACAACATGCCCTTCAGGCACAAACACCATACAGATCAGCATGATTAAGGACAATCAGTCACTGACAGCCCTTTTTTCTGAATAGACAGGTGAAAGATGCGGGGGATGATGTACAACCAAAAGGTCTTGAGTAAGGTTATCAGGGTTATGAGTCTGAAACAGGGAGGCTTTCCCAAGCGTGAGGAGGTTTCCATGAGAAAGGATTCGGGCTTTACGTTGATTGAGATGGTTGTCACGCTCGTTATTGTCGGTCTGCTGGCGAGTGTCGCGGGCATGGGAATCGTTACAAACGCCAAGGTCTATGTTCTTGCAAGAGACAATACCGCCCTGGCTCAAAAGGCCAGATTCGGCCTCCAGAGATTAACCAAGGAATTGAGAGAGAGAGATATGGTAGATGACCCCGCCGGAACTTTTTCTGCAACGCCCACATCCATAGCATTTAATTATGAGGGTGGCGCACGCTCAATTGCATTGGTTTCGGACACCATCAAACTGACAGATAGCCTGACACCTCCGAGTTCAAGCGATGACACCCTTATTGACGGCGTGAACGATCTTACCCTGGGATATCTTAAATCAGACGGAAATACCCCCTGGATTGGTGGGACAGACCCTTTAGATGATCCTGATGATGGATTGGGGTTTATCACCATTGATCTGGTTCTTGACTGGCATGATGGGGAAACCCATACCTTTTCAACGACGGTTACCCCGAGGCATATGACAACGAGAATATCGAATCCTTAGCCGTATATCAAAGAGGTCAAACACACGTATCATACGTACCGGGCACTGATAACTAACTGATAACGAATAGATTTCGCAATAAGTGAAGTAAGGAAAGGAGATCATAAAATGGAAAAGATACAGAGACAATCATCGATTCTTCGACAATGGATGGTTTGCAGGCGACGGCTGACCGGAAAAATGATCGGCCTGAAGGGCACGGGAGGTTCGGTCTTTATCGGCCTGATCATCACGATGGTGGTCATTGCCGGTCTGGGTGCAGCCATGCTCCCCTTGAGCAACACCTCCACCCGGTCACAGATCACCGGAAACCAGGCACAGGCGGGCTACTACCTGGCTGAATCGGGTATGAGATACATTGCCAGCGAATTCAGACATTCAGCCGATGGTCTGACAACAGTCTGCGCTGCTGAAGATGCAAGAGACAACATATTAAAGGCAAACCACAGCCAGGCATTCACTGTCAATGACGGGGGGGCATATTTTGACCTGGATATTGTTCCCTACTACTTCGAGGTGCATACGGACGAGGATGTTTCTCCCGACCTGAAAGCTGCCGTTTTTGGAGGGATACCCTCTGAAATCCCTACCGATAAACCCGGCTATCTGCAGATCGTCATCAAAAATGATGAATGTACCCTGTTAAGCGCCCGGCATGACTATCACTACACCAGCGTCTCAACAAGTGGGGATGATATTTTGTTCAACGGCATCACGCTTGACGGCGGAACACCCGCAGGCCCTGCAATCTCCACGCAAAACGACAGGATTTTTCCTGCATGCAAGAGCGCAGGCGATGGCGGGGGGGGAGACCAGACCGTCATTAAGGATGGGGATCTGACGTTCCAGGCCGATACAGGTGCAGATATCTTTCCCGGGACAGCATGCAGGTTCAAGATAAACGGGACAGGCAATACCTATAAATACCAGGAGCTTGATCTTGACAACAACATGCTCAAGGGCATCACAAATAAAGATGATCCCGATGCCGCCTTTACCCTGACCCTGAGAGACACGGACTACGTTGTAATTCAAAGATTTATCAAGCTGACCTCCAGGGGGAGCGCCAGTGCATCCTCTGCAACCGCCTCGGCGGCTATTGCGTTTAACCTTTCTGTGGAAGACTCTGGAGAAGAAGATGCCCAGGGGGTCCCATACGGTCTCTTTGGGAACACCTTAGTGGAGGTCAAAAACAGCGGACAGGTCAAGAGTTACAATTCCACAACAGACCCAAACCCCTCCTCTTCCACGGGTGAGGGCGATATCTGTTCCAATGAACAGGTCACCCTCAGAAACAGCGCCTATGTGGACGGAAATGTTGTGATCGGAAAGGACGCCTCAGGCAATCAGGGGACTTACACAACTCAGGGGACCCCCACTGTTACCGGCAATGCCCCGGTCAATGTCGACCGTGTGAACCCCGACCCGTTTGGGGCCATCGGCGGCACCCTGGCCACAGCCTTTACCACATACAGCGCTTCCAATGACAATGGCCTTGCTGTTCCGCCAATCAGTGGAAATGTCATATCTCTGTCCAGCGGAGGCGGCGGAGGCGGTGGTGGAAGAGGCAGAGGCGGTGGTGGCGGTGGCGGTGGAACTTCCGCGATGACCCTCGTCGGAAAAGACGGAGGGGCAAACTATTATGTGACCGGCATCACCCTTAACAATAGCTGCATCCTCAACATCGATGCAACAAATGGGCCTGTGAATATCTATCTTGCCGGCAAACTGGAAGCGAAAAACGGCTCTCAGATCAATGTTACGGGCAATCCCCCTGATTTCATCATCTACTGTAATTACAGTAGCCAGCATACGGAAATTAATCTGAAGAACAGCAGCGATTTTAAGGGTGCAGTTTATGCCCCCTATGGAGACATCCTGGTGCACAACAGCGGGACCGCATACGGGATGTTCTGGGGTAAAACGATCGATATCAGAAACTCCGGCGTTGTCTGGTTTGATACTGCCTTAAGAGAAACCGTTGTGTTTGCAGGATCAGGAGGAGGATCACAGTCACTCGTTCAATAGAGGGTATTTAGTGCCTGAACAAAAACCCTGTTCAGGCACGATTGTTGATTTGTGATTGTTGATTTAAAAATAACACAAATACAGACAGTTGACAACAACATGAGTAACTTCTCAATAAGTTCGGGCGAATCAACTGGATTCCCGCTTTCGCGGGAATGACTAAATGAGCTAAGTGCCCGTCATTCCCGCGAAAGCGGGAATCCAGGAATGTGGCATACCAAAGTACTTACCCGAACTTTTCGAGATGTTACCAACATGAAAAGATGTGAAACCCCCTCCCCCAACCCCTCCCACCAGGGGAGGGGGGTTTTCGGTCAGCCACTAATTCAGTCTCCCATCCCTTCAGTCATCAATCGACAATTCCAAGCCCCCTGTCCCCTGACCACTGACCACTGACCACCGACCCCTGACCACTGACCCCTGCCCACCGACCCCCGTGCCGTATATTCTTGACAAAACTGCCAAGATTTAGTAATAATAACCGATTTATATAAAATTCATAATTGAATTATTCTGGTTTTGAGGTGGCCCTCAAGCAATATTTCCCGGATTTTTCCGGGTAAGGCACCAATTGATGATCAATTCGCAAGAAGGCGAATTCACCACATTCTATCAGGGTAAACCCCGCTATAGCGGGACTCGCAAAGAAAAACGATGGAAAAATTCAACCAGTTGATAAGCTTGGGCGTAAGGGAGGGGGTTTCTGATCTCCACATAACCGGCGGCCATCCTGTGGTGTGGCGTAAGAACGGACAGATCGGCTTTCACGGAAACCAGGCATGGGACCATACGGAGGTTGATGAACTGGTCAGAAAGGTTCTCAACCCGGAACAGATGCAAATGCTCAAGAGCCGTCTGTCAGTAGATGTTGCCCGCAGTGTCAGTCATATAAGGATTCGGATCAATGTCTTTAATACCACCCGGGGGTTGAGCCTGGCTGTCCGCCTCCTGCCGGGAAAGGTGCCGAGCATCGACAGCCTGAATCTCCACCCTTCCCTCAAAGAATTCTGCAAGCTCACCTCGGGCCTTATCCTTATTTGCGGGACCACGGGCTGCGGCAAGTCCACAACCATTGCAGCCATGACCGAGCAAATCAACAGGACCAGGCCCGCCCATATTATCACCCTTGAAGACCCCATTGAATTTCGTTTTCTGTCAAGGCGATCCTTTGTTGAACAGCGGGAGTTGGGGGCACACATCCCCTCATTTTATCAAGGGCTCCTGGATGTCTTGAGGGAAGACCCGGATGTGATCGTCATCGGTGAAATACGAGATCCGGACACCATAAAGCTGACGCTCAATGCTGCTGAATCAGGTCACCTGGTGATCGCGTCCCTCCATGCAACCCATGCTGAGGATGCCCTCCACCGGATCTGCAACGCCTCTCCCCCCGACGCCCAGCACGTAATCCGGAGTCAACTGTCATCCACCTTGGCGCTGGTGGTAGTCCAGCGATTGATCTTTGTACAGAGGTTCGCTTTCAGGGTCCCGCTTCTCTCCATATTGCGCGGTACTCAAGCGGTAAAAGGAATCATCCGGGATAACAAATTTTCACAGATTGAAAGCGCTATTCAGACCGGCAGGGGAGATGGGATGTTCACTGCGGAAAAATACAAGAGCGAATATCTTGATACCCGCAGCACCTTTGTCCATCCTTCGGAGAACTTCAAACCATCTGAGGAGGCAACCCCTGAAATCATCTATCGTTCCAAGGTGATGGATTCCCCCTCTCGGGTATCAAGTCCTGAAAGACCTTCACCCGGCATTAAGGAAAGCCCTGGACTGAGTCGTGGCGTTAAGCGCCATATTTCCGGAGCGCACTATGTGATAGACGAAGATGAGTCGATAGAAGAGGTGATTGCTCAGATCTCTAAATCAGAGCATTCTAACCCGGATAAACCGTAAAGAAGGTCTCGCGCAAAGACGCCAAGACGCCAAGATAAAAAACTATGACTGAGAATGAAGTTGCGGAGATCGTTGTTGATGCGGCGTATCACATTCACAGAAGGTTGGAACCAGGTTTGTTGCGAATAGGCTGTAGGTTTTCTTTGCGTCTTTGCGCCTTTGCGCGAGACCTTTTTCTCTTACCAATTTTCGGAGTTTCAGCTTGTCCAGACGTGACGACATTTCATCTACTGAAAGGCTTCTCGATGTGATTCGAGGGGATAAGCCCGCCGTAAGTGAACCCGCCGAAGATTTATCAAAGCCCGTTTCCCCAAAGAGGCGAAGTCCGGTTTTAAGAAAGATCTGGCCTGCAGGAAAGGGCATTACGGTTGGGGTTGACTTCGCTTACACAAATCTGAAGTTGGTCAAGATCAAGCAGACTTCAGAAAACCAGTGGAAACTCTTAGGTTGCACGGATGTTCCCTTTGACCCGGAAATCCCTAAAGAAAGCCCTGAATTCTCCCGTTTCTTGAAAGGAACCTTGAGCAAGTTTGCCGGCGCCTCAGGGAAATTTGACATATGGTGCCTGATGTCTTCGGCCCAGATGGAAATCCGGCATATCCGAATACCCAAGGTACCCAAGAAGCAGATTGCCAACGCGGTCTACTGGACCTTTAAGCGGGAGGTAGATTTTGATGAAAGCGAAAATATCCTCGACTTTGAGGTTATCGGCGATATCTCCGAAGAGGGTGTTCAGAAAATTGCAGCGACTGTCTATACCGCCCCGAAACAGGAAATCAAGCAACTTAAAGACCTCTTCTCCAGAAGCGGTTTTCCTTTAACAGGTATCTCCATCGGACCTTTTGCCTCCCAGAACCTCTTGAGAACGGGCTGGATGGAAACAGGTGACAAAACAGTGGCCAGTCTCTATGTGGGACGTAACTGGTCGCGCATTGATATCTTTTCTTCCGGGAATCTGGTTTTGGCACGCGGCATAAAGGCAGGGATGAACAGCATGATGGAGTCTATTTTGGATGATGTAAACGAGAGCCAAAACGAGATATCCATTGAGTTGGTTGAAGAAGGGAACGCCTCTGCTCCTGTGACCGTTGATAGGGAAGGACCCATTGATATGGAGCAGGCCAAGAGGATACTATCCAGTCTCAGCCCTGATTCCAGGCCCCTGACCGAGGACGAGCCCGGATTTTATCTCAAGGATGAAGGGATATTCAGGATGATCCTTCCTGCCTTGGAGAGGTTGGCCAGACAGGTAGAGAGGAGCTTTGAGTATTGTGCCCTGAATCTCGGGACCGACAGAGTGGGAAGGATTTTTATCGCCGGTCAGATCCATATCTTCACCAAACCAGTGCTTGATTATATCAGTGAGCAAGTAGGCGTACCCTGTGACATCAATGACCTGCTAAGACCGGGGGAGGCATTTTTGGAGGGTGTTTTGACACCCGATCGGATCTCTGAGAGGATCGCATTCGGGCCGGCCGTAGGCATGGCCCTGTCAAGTAGATCCCGCACGCCAAATGTGATCTTTACCCACAAAGAAAAGGACAAACTGGAGAGCGTTACCCGTACCAACCGTTTGTACTTTATCGTATTCCTTTTCATGATCGCTATCTGCACCGGTGTATTTTACTGGCAGGGGCAAGAGGTAGAGAAAAGAAAGGCGAAAATATCCGGGCTTGAGCAGGCGCTGGAGAAATACAATCCACGTTTGAATAAAGACCTTATCCTCCAGTGGGCCGGAAAGGCCAACAAAAAATCCCATGAATTGAAGGCGTACGGCCGCGAATACCTTCTAATGGCAACCATAAGTGAACTGTCCCATATGACCCCGTCGGATATCCGCCTTTTGAGTTTTACGGCCGAATTGGGCTCGGGTACTAAAGACAATAAAAAAAATAAAAAATGTTCGCCGAAAATCCTGCTCTTAGAGGGCATCATATACGGAGAGCCCACGAAGCTCGACGACTCTTTAGCGACGTATTTGATGGAATTGGAGGGTTCGCCTCTTTTTAGTGAACTCACCGTTAATAAGATCGCGACAGAGGATTTTGAAAATAAAAAGGTCCTCCACTTCTGGATGCGTCTTAATCTGGTGTAGGTAACGGACAGGGGCCTTGGAATTGACGATTGACGATTGATGATTGATGATTGAAGGGATGGATGCCCCAATGAAATGCGTTTCACTGTGTTGTTGCAGTCACATCTTTTTCTTTGCGCCTTTGCGCCTTTGCGAGAGACCTTTTCTTTTCCGGTTTATCCGGGTTTGGGTGATGGTTCTTTGAGTAATCTGCGGTAATCTGCGTAATCTGCGGATGGGAGTGCTTTAATTGGAAAAAGGGAAATTTCCAAAATTGTACGGAAAAAGTATTAGATACTTTTTGATATGTGCAACGGGGATATTGTGTTTTGTCGCCTTGGGAATTTATCCCCGTCAGAAGTCAATGGCCGAACTTGACACTGAGGCTGTAAAATTGGAGACCGAGATAAAGGCACAGAAGGCACTCCGTCCCGTATTTGCGAATCTATTAAAGAGGGCGAAGGTCAAGAGCCCCACGGCCTTGCCTTTTCCCGAAAAGACTAAATTAGACCGCGCAAAGGCGGTTATGATCCCGGATGCCTTCAGGGAAATAGCCCAAATGAGCGGCCTGCAATTGGTAGACGTGGCGCCGGACCTGAAGACAGTGGTCAAAGGAGGCGAATCTCTCTCCGTAAATGTGCATCTGAGTGGTGATTTTCACGATTTTCGCAATTTCTTGATCCGCATGGAGCAAATACCCTACCTGAAACATGTTGAAAGGGTTCAGATTGAACCGGCAGAGGGTGTCAAGGAATTCCGGCTTAAGGTGTGGCTGGCATTAGAACCATAACTTATCTGGAGAGGGCCTGAATGGGAAAACGGGAGAAAGTGATTTTAGTCCTTGCGGGTATCGCCCTTATTTATATGATATTCCACTTTGTTCCGTTTTCGGGTTCAAAAAGAGCCCCTGTCGATACCGGAGAGGAGTTAAAGGCCCTGAACAAACTGATTACGGATGTTTCCCTGAGTTTGGGTAAGGATGCCCCCGATAAGACCGTCATTTTCACGATCGCCACTGCAGAAGCCGAGTGGACCAAAGACCCTTTTTTTGACAGAAGGCCCTCGGCCATAAAAAAGATCGAGGAAGAGCCCAAGCCGGCCGCAACCGATATGACCTTTACTTATTCGGGTTATCTCGAGATGGATGGGAAAAGGATCTGTATTATTAATGGGATGGAGTATGAATCAGGCGAGGAAATGGTGACTGGCGGATATGTTGTCAGGAAGATTGATCCAAAGAACGTCGTTATCGAAGTCACTTCAGATAGTCAGAAGATTATTGTTCCCCTTCAAGAATAGGGGTAGGAGGTGCAGACTGTGAGTCCGCTCACCCGCATAAACAAAAAAATGGTCCTGCCTGTTCTTGCTGTTGGATTGATCGTGCTGGCATTCGGCTGCGGCACTGATAAGACCACAGAAAAAAAGGCGCCTATCGAAAAATGGCTTAAATTGGCAGAAAAGTCACAACCAAGATCTCCGGTTCAAAGGGAACGAACCATTGAGGAACAAAAAAGGAAAATTGCCCGGGAGGAGCCCATACCTGTTCCTGAAAGGCCGCTTCCCACCGATAAGGTTAATCTCAGGATACTCAATGAGGATATTTCCGTATGTTTGCGGGCCTTGGCCAGGGCTGCCAATCAGAATATCATGCTCAATGCGGAGATAAAAGGAAAGATCAATATTAACGTGGAAGAGACGCCCTGGGACCAGGTCTTTTGCGGCGCTCTTGCCACGGTCGGGCTGACGTACATGTGGTCTGGAGACATTATTCGCGTGATGAGAATCGAGGACATGCAAAGGGATTTGGATTTGGAACAGAAACGGTTGCAGGCAAGGGAGCAGAAAATCGTGCGGAAGTCCCTTGAACCCCTCGTGACAAAGATCATTTATATCGACTACGCTGATGCCGAATCATTGGCTAAAAACCTTCAAATAATTCTCAGCGAACCCCGAGGGAGTGAGCAGGCAGTTGGGGATAAAGGGGCCGTGAGCGGGAATAGAAAGCCATCTATTTCGGTGGATGAGTACAACAGGGCGCTCATTGTAACAGCCTTGAAGGGAGATATCCCGAGATTGACCGCCCTGGTCCAGAAGTTGGACAGGCCCACCCCCCAGGTATTGATCGAGTGCAACATCGTTGAGGCCCGGTCGGAGGTGGCCCGCATGCTTGGCGTACAGTGGGGAGGGTTGTACCACGGTCCGGATGGAAAGAACTTTGTTGATTCTACCCTGAAAACCCCGGAAAAGCTGCTCCCCACGCCCGATCCAACGTCAGGTCTGCTGGTCGGCTACCTGGCCCAGGCCGCAAATTTCGTCCTGGAAGTCGAGCTTTCAGCCCTTCAGGAGGATGGTATGTTGAATATCCTTTCCAGTCCGGCCATTACTACCCTCGACAATAAAGAGGCCATCATCGAAAGCGGGGAGGAAATACCCTTAATCTCAATCATCTCAACGGGCGCAATGGCGGAGCAAACACCTGAGTATAAAAAGGCGGCACTCACATTAAAGGTAACCCCCCATGTGATAGACGGGAAGATGCTAAAGCTGGATATCATGGCCAAGAAAGACGAGTTTGATTTTGCGCGGGAGATCAAGGGGTATCCGGTTATTATCACAAAGCATGCCAAGACAAGCCTCGTCCTCTTTGACGGGCAAACCACTGTTATCGGGGGCCTCACCAAGGATAAAAAGACCGACCTAAACGCAGGCATACCGTGGGCCAAGGATATCCCCCTGCTTGGCTACCTCTTCGGGGCCGAGGAAAAGCAGCATGAGATGGATGATATGCTCATATTCATTACGCCCCATATCTTGAAGGCCAAGGAAGTTGGCCTGCATAAGGCGCCCCTTACGACCGGAAACGAGGACACGCCGGTTAAATCACCGTCATCTGAGGCCTCCGGGCAATTTAATTTGAGTTTTTAGCATAGGTGGATATGGATTATTTCGATATTCTTGATTTGAACAAGGAACCCTTTTCCAATTCCCCTGACCCGGAATTTTTCTACGAGGCCCGCCCCCATGTGGAGTGCCTGCAAAAACTTGAGCTTTCCCTTCGCCTGCGCAGGGGCCTCAGTGTCGTAACCGGCGAAGTGGGAACCGGAAAAACCACCCTCTGCCGTCATCTGATCCGAAGACTTGCCGAAGACGATAAAGTCGAAACACACCTTATCCTTGACCCCTCTTTCAGCAGTCCCTCAGAATTCCTGCAGAGTGTGGCAGGGATGTTTTCTCAGTCGCAATCAACAGACGGCCTGAGCAATTGGCAGCTCAAGGAGATGATAAAGAAGTATCTTTTTCATAGGGGTGTGGATGAAAAGAGGATCGTTATTCTGATTATTGATGAAGGGCAAAGGCTTCCCCACTACTGTCTTGAAGTCCTCCGGGAATTTCTCAATTACGAAACCAACGAATACAAGCTGCTGCAGATCGTCATCTTCGCCCAGAGCGAATTTGATGAGAGTCACAAAAAATACCGGGGCTTTGCGGACCGTATAAACCTCTATTACGTATTGGGCCCGTTGGACTTTCAGGAGACTAAATCGTTGATAAGGTTTCGTCTTGAGCGGGCCACTGAGGGGAGGTCAAACCGCTCATTCTTCAGCTCTTTCGCCTTAAAGGCCATATACAGGGCCTCGGAAGGGTATCCGAGGAGAATCATACACCTGTGTCACCAGGTTGTCCTAACTGTAATTATTCAAAACCGTTCCAGAGCAGGCTGGTTTACTGCACGATCATGCGTCAAGAGGTTCCTGAGAGGGGAGACCGCCAAACGGTGGCAACTGAGAAAGGGGGTGTTTATCTCCCTCTTTGTCCTGGCAGTCATGTTTGGCCTGGGGGTCGCAGGTTTGAAGATCCTGGAATTGCAGGATAGGCCTGATGGACCTTCACCACCTTTGGTGATCAAACGTGAGGTTTGGACCGGGCCGGTCCGGGTCGATAAAATCGAGTCCGAAGTCCGGGTCTCTGGTGAAACCGCCGGTGCACCGGAGCGGACGGCAATCACTGAAAACGCCGGAGCAGCAGAGGAGGTGGCCGGAGGTGAAAACGTCGGGGCCGCAGCTAACGCAGCCGGAGGCAAAACCGACCGAGCGCCGGAGGGTATGGCCGAGGCTCCTGTGAAAGCGACCCTTGAGGGCACTCCCGAAAAGGCGCTTGCCGAAGTAAAGGAGATCCCTGAGTTTTTGGGATCTCTAACAGTGGATCAAGGTGAAATATTGGCAAGAATGGTCAGGAGTGTCTACGGGACATTTAATGAGAAATATCTGAAGGCGGTTTGCGATGCCAGCAGCCAAATAGATAATCCGGACCAGATAGAACTGGGCCAGCGGATCTTTTTTCCGGCTATCCCGGTAAAACCTTCTAAGCGCGTGTCGAAATTCTGCTGGGTGCAGGTAGCTGAGAAAGAGGGCCTTGAAGAGGCCTACCTATTTCTTCGGTCCTATCCAGAACAGTCCCCGCCTGTTCATTTGGTTCCATCCTGGAACAGGAAGGAAGGCCTTAGATTTCATATCCTCTACAGGGCATTCTTCGCAGATGAAGAAAGCGCGCAAAAGAGCCTCGGTATCCTGCCCCCCGAGAAGGCTTGGGACATGATCATCCTGGTCAATTGGGAGGAAGACAGGGTCTTTTTTTCAGATCCGTTTTCATGGGTGAAGGACGAAAGACGGGGGTCAGGGGTCAGAAGACAGTGGTCAGTGGTCAGTGGTCAGTGGTCAGTGATCAGGGGACAGAAGACAGTGGCCAGGGGTCGGTGGTCGGATGTCGGGGATGTCGGGGATGATTGGGATGAATTGGATGATTAGGATGGTCCGTTTGAGTAATCTGCGGTAATCTGCGAAACCTGCCCGCTCGTGCCTCACAGTGGCAGGCGGGTCTGCGGATGGAAGGGATTGAATATTGGCGAAAAGGAAGAAATTGGGGGAGATATTGATAGACGCCGGGCTATTGACTGAGGAACAGCTTAAAGAGGCCCTTGTTGCCAAGCAGGGGTCTGATTTGAAGTTGGGGCAGATCCTGACAAGAAGCAGTCTGGTCAGCGAATCCCAGCTCGTGGATCTCCTCAGCGAGCAATTGAAGGTGCGCAAATACCTCCCGAATGATTATCCTCTTGATATCAACATGGGAAAGGTAATTCCCATGAGTGTTGCCGAGAAATACCAGGTGGCGCCTTTGAAAAAGAAGGGCAATCTGCTGACCATAGCCATGATAGATCCCATGGATATTGATGCCCTTGATGCCGTTGAGATCAGCACAAATAAGGAGGTTGAGCCTGTAATATGCACTGAGCAGGAACTGAACCAGTTAATCGGCAGTATCTATGGTTCGTATTCGGGGATGGATGATGTCCTGGAAAGCATTGAGCAGGTCCAGTACGATAGTGGGGGGAAGGACGAGATAGAGACAGGCGCCGGGGATGTTCAGGTAAGCTCACTCCAGGACATGGCCGAAGAGGCCCCGGTTATTCGTCTGGTGAATTCTATCCTCTCCCAGGCCATTCGCGAAGGCGCAAGTGATATTCATATCAGTCCAGAGAAAGATAATGTCCATGTGCGGTTTCGAGTCGATGGGAAGCTGCATGATGTGCCCGCACCGCCCAAGTCGATGTTCCTGCCGGTCGCGTCACGGATTAAGATCCTGTCCAGCATGGACATCGCCATGACAAGAGTTCCCCAGGATGGAAGGTTCACTGTAAGGATGAATAATAAGGAGATCAACATAAGGGCCTCAGCCTTGCCGACCATTCATGGTGAAAACATTGTACTGCGCCTCCTTGACATGAGCGCCGGCATATACTCTCTTGATCAATTGGGGATGTCAGCGGAAGACAAGGCCAAACTCGAAGAGGTGATCGGAAAGCCTTATGGTATGATCCTTAGCACAGGACCTACGGGAAGCGGGAAAAGCACCAGTCTGTACTCAATTCTAAGTCAGATCAATAAACCCGATATTCATATTGTCACCCTGGAAGATCCGGTGGAATTCCGTATGGACAAAATCCGGCAGGTTCAGTTGAACCGCAGGGCCGGTATGACATTTGCCAGCGGATTGAGATCTATACTGCGGCAGGATCCTGATGTCATTATGGTGGGGGAAATTCGAGATCCCGAGACGGCCGTAATTGCCGTTCAGGCGGCCCTTACCGGGCATCGTGTCTTGAGCACGGTCCACACGAATGATGCCGCAGGCGCAATATCCCGTTTCATCGATATGGGGATAGAGCCGTTTTTAGTATCCTCGGTCATGCTTGTAATATTTGCTCAGCGGCTGCTCAGAAAGGTCTGTCCTCATTGCCGGGAGGCCTACAGACCACCTGAACAGGCCCTGATCCAGTGGGGACTCCAACACGTCGAGGGAGCTGGTTTTGAGCGGGGCAGGGGGTGCTTTCAGTGTATGGGGACAGGGTATAAGGGCCGAACGGGTGTATTCGAGGTCCTGGTCATAGATGATATGATTAGAGACATGATGTTGGAAAAGAAGTCGGCCCACGAGATTACACGTGCTGCCAAAGAGGCAGGAAAGTTAAAGACCTTAATGGAAAACGCCGCAGACAAGGTCGTCAAGGGGATTACGAGCCTCGAAGAAGCGGCTTCCGCGGTAATGAGCTAAAAATGCCGAAGTTTTCTTACCATGCCATAAACGAGACCGGGAGTACCGTGTCCGGAGAGGTTGAAGCAGATTCACTGAAGATCGCGACAAACATCCTGAATCAGCGTGGATACATACCGACTAAAGTGACAAAGGGAGGGGATGAGGCCGGGGGGAGTCTCTTTTCAGGGATCGAGGAGAAGTTTTCCAAGATCAAAACGAGGGACCTGATCCTTTTCACAAAGCAGTTTCGCACCATGATCCGGGCCGGTGTGCCGGTGCTGACCATATTGAAGGTGCTGGAAGCTCAGACGGAAAATCCAAAGATGAAGAAAACAGTAGATGCCATGGGCGCGGATATCAAGGAGGGCGTAAGTCTCTATGACGCATTCAAAAAGCATCCCAGGGTTTTTTCGCCTTTATATTGCAGTATGGTTAAGGCCGGAGAAACCAGCGGGGCCCTTCCCGAGGTCCTGGATCGGCTCATCTATATCATAGAACATGAGAACAAGATCAAATCAGACATCAAATCGGCGCTCCAGTATCCGATTATCGTAGTCATTTTTTTGGGTCTTGCCTTCTTTATCTTGCTGACATTTGTTATCCCACGATTTGCCAAGATATTTATGAACGCGGGTTTAGACCTCCCGCTTCCAACCCGGATCTGCATTTCCCTGAACCAGTTTTTTGCTGATTACTGGTTTCTGGTCTTAGCGGGAGTCATTGGTGTAATCACCGTCATCGTCCTTTATCTCAAGACGGATCAGGGCAAATATGTGAGGGATTCATTTTTTCTCAGGCTGCCGATCATGGGCCCCCTCTTTCTGAAGGCGGCCATGTCAAGATTTGCAAGTATTTTTGCTATATTGCAGTCAAGCGGGATACATGTCCTGGAATCTATGGAAATCCTGTCAAATACCATGGGAAACTCGGCCATTGCCCGGGAATTTGACCGTATCAAGGAACAATTGGAGGCGGGGCGAGGGATCTCAGGCCCTTTAAGATCTGCAAAACACTTTCCACCGATGGTGATCAACATGGTCGCTATCGGGGAAGAATCCGGGAGTCTCGATGATATGCTCCGTGAGGTATCAGCCCATTACGATGACGAGGTGGAGTATTCCATGCATCGGCTGTCCGAGGCGATCGGCCCTATCCTCACCATAGGCCTTGCCGCTGTAGTGGGGTTTTTTGCGCTTGCCATATTCCTGCCCATGTGGGACCTGACAAAGGCCGTTACTGCGGCTTCCCATTAAGGGCCGGGGGAAAGACAGGGATCAGTGGTCAGGGGTCAGTGGTCGGGGGTCAGAAGACAGTGGTCAGTGGTCGGTGGTCAGATATCGGAGGGCGAAAAACAAATAACGAATGTATCTTCTCAATAAATCGGGGTAAATCCTCTGCCCTGCCATTCTTCTGGATTCCCGCTTTCGCGGGAATGACAGACACTTACTCTATTTCGTCATTCCCGCGAAAGCGGGAATCCAGGACCTGTTACCGCGACTTATTGAGATGTTACTAACGAATTAGTTAATTACTAATGAAACATATCCGCATCCATATCAGCCCCTACATTATCATACCTGTCATCTTTGCCGGTATCGCGGCTATCTCTGCCATCTTGGCCTTCAGGATAACCCAGGGTTGGATGAAGCAAGAATACGTTTCGGCTTTTGGGATTACGATCTGGGTAGTCGTTTTGGCTGCGGGGGCCTTTGCCTGCGGTCTGGTGATCGTTCGGGTAATTTTGCGGCCTGTTGAGGTATTCGTAAGAAAGGCCGAGGAATTTCCGGTGCTTGCCGCTACCGGGCCCATGAGAAATGAAGGCGAAGGAGGGGATAGACTGGCGCATTTTGCCAGGGTCCTGGAACAGGTGTCGGACATCCTCGGCAAGGTAGAGGCCCGCGAGCTTTTCCCCGAGATCATTGGGCAGAGCAAGGCAGTCAGAGCTGTTCTCAGCCAGATCGTAAAGGTCGCGCCCACTGATTCCACCGTGCTTATCTCCGGAGAGAGCGGCACAGGCAAGGAACTCGTGGCCACGAGTATCCACGAACACAGCGCCCGCAAGGACAAGGCCATGGTCAAGCTCAATTGTGTTGCCATACCTGAAGGGCTGCTGGAAAGTGAGCTTTTCGGCCATGAAAGGGGCGCGTTTACCGGCGCGACGGCAAGAAAGATCGGGAAATTTGAAATGGCCGACGGAGGCACCCTCTTTTTGGATGAAATCGGAGACATGCCCTTGAATACCCAGGGTAAGATCCTTCGCGTGCTTCAGGAAAGAGAATTTGAGAGGGTGGGAGGCACAAAACCGATAAAGGTAGATGTACGATTTGTTGTTGCCACCAACAAGGACCTGGAAAAGATGGTAAAGGCAGGTCAATTCAGGGAAGACCTTTTCTACCGTTTAAATGTCTTTTCCGTGCACCTGCCGCCATTGAGAGAGAGAAAGGAAGACATACCGCTCCTTGTGGACCACATCATCGAAAACGGGCCTAAATCGGTCCGGGTCTCCCCCGTGGCCATGCAACGCCTGATGGCCTACCCCTGGCCGGGGAATGTCCGGGAACTTCAGAACATGGTAGAGCGCGCCGCTGTGATGTGCGAAAATGACACGATTGAGCCTCACAACCTGCCCGAAGGTATTGCCGGAGGGCTTATCCATCAGGCCGATCCCCTGCTCATGGAGTCATTATCCATGGATGAGCAATTGCGGGAGATTGAAAAGGGTATGATCCTTGAGGCATTGCAGAGGACCGGCGGGGTTCAGGTCAAGGCCGCAGAATTCCTCGGGATCAATGTGAGAAGCCTGTGGCACAGGGTAAAAAAACATAATATTGATGTAAAGGCCATCAGGGACTAAAAATAGCCGCAAAAAGGCACAAAAAACGCAAAATTGTCGATGGGCCCGGGCTCGCTGCTCCTCCAATATGTGATGGTTGACCCACAGATTTTGTAGCTCCCTCGAAAATAAAAAGGCAACCCCCTGGCGCCTTTGCGTCCTTCCAAGAGGAAAGTCCTTGACTTTAATTGATTATTCTTGTATAATGTTCGAAATTTCAGTTTATCGTCTAACCTTGGCATAAAACGTGCATTAAAATTGATGAACTCGTAAAAAGGCAAAAATCATCCGTTTTCGTCATTCCCGCGAAAGCGGGAATCCAGGAAACTCAACCACTTGTGGATTCCCGCTCCCCGATCAGGTCGAGGACAAGCTTCGCGGGAGTGACGGCCTTGGAGACTTTTTACGACACCATCAACTTTTATATTTCTATTATTTTAAGTTCTAATTTTTAAGGAGGTACAGGAAATGAAAAAGAACAGAAGGCATTTGAAGGGGGAAGAGGGTTTTACCCTGATCGAGATCATCGCGGTCCTGATTGTCCTCGGGATCCTGGCGGCAGTTGCGGTTCCGAGGTACATGAGTGTAGTGGACGACGCCAAGGATTCGGCTTCAATGGGCGCAGTTGCTGAAGGAAAGGCACGCGTGAACCAGTGGGCTGCAAGCTATATTTTACAAAATAACGGCACCGTGCCAACCGTAGGTCCCGCTGCTGCCACCCTGGGCACCGATGCAGGGGATTTTACACTATCTTATACACAGGCCAATCCGGTGGTCATCACCGCCGACGGAAAGGCTGACACACCTGCTGCGGGCGGTAGCGCAACTGGATCGGTCAAGTTGCCTACTATGACTTAGGATCCCTTGTAAATAGGTTGTTTTTGCGACTAATCCCTGAGGCCGGGGTAATTTTCCCTTGCCTCATGGATTTCCTATTATTACAAAGAGTTACACGTCATTGAAACGACTCTTCTGAGATTGGTCCGAGCCTTTTCATAGTCGGGTTTGAAATGAAGGGCTGAGGCTATCCAATAAAGCGCCTCATCGAGTGCTCCCAATTCTACAAACACCAAGCCCAAATTGTTTCGGGCCTCAGCATAGTCGGGCCGTATCTCTATGGCGATCTCGAGCTGCTCTATGGCACCTTCAAAGTCTCCCTTTAATGCGAGGATTCGACCCAGGTTGTTGCGTGGTTCAGGACAGTCTGGACAAATGTCGATGGCCCTGATTAGATGGGCGATTGCCTCGTTGGTCTTCTTCAACCTTGCCAGAATGACGCCCATGACGCTGTGGGCGCGACCATGGTCCGGGTTAACAAGAAGGGCTTGAGAGAGATAGGAGGCAGCATCACTTAACCGTCCGATCTTTATAAGGTTATCTGCGATGTTCATGTATGCAAGGAGACATTCAGGGTCAGCTTTAATCGCCTCCCCATAATAACCAATAGCCTCCTCGACCCATCCTTTTCTGACACACACTACTCCAAGATTGTTGAGTGCATCAGGATATGCAGGCCATATGTCAAGGGCCTTCTTGTACTCTGCGGCCGCCTCATCCAGCCTGTCTTCATCCAGAAGTGCGTTTCCCAGGTTGCTATGAGCCAAATGGTTTCGGCTGGTCACTGCGAAGGCGTGACGAAAAAGGGTCTTGCTATCCTGCCAGTAGGGAAGCTGCAGCCAGGTGACTATTGAAAGGGATATCAGGATAGCCGTGCCCACACAGGCCGACACAAGCCTTGAGTAGGGAAGGCCCTTGATAATACCGGAAAAACCCCACACACACATGATGAATATCCCGATGGATGGGAGATAGGTGTATCGATCCGCCATAGACTGGGCCCCCACTTGAACGATGCCTATGACAGGGACAAGAACGCCCAGGAACCAGAACCAACCCACCAAGAGGAAAGGACGGTTTGGGCGCTGTTGAATTGTGAATGCAGATATTGCAGCAAGGAGTAGTGCGGCTGCAACACCGTACCACAGGGTCAGGGAATGACCTTCATAGGGATAGAAAACAGACATATCATGAGGCCACATCATTTTCTCAAGATAGCGCACATACGTAACAAGGGCGTTGAGGACACGGGCCTTGAGGGGTATTGCTTCAAAGGTCGCAACCGCGCCACCTTTATTTTGAACCAAAAACGTAACAATGCTTGAACCCGCAGACAGGACAAGAAACGGCATTTTCTCCCACACGAGCTGCCTAAGGGATTTGACCATGCACTTATCGCCCCCGGCCCCTGAAAATGTCAGGCGGCCAAGGGGCCAAAAGTCAAAGAGGAGTAGAACAAAAGGGAGTGTGACAAGCATGGGCTTGGCCATTAGGCCTATTGCAAAAAGGACCGTAACTCCGATATATCTCCGGGTTCCCGGCTTACGGCAATAATACACATATGCCAACATCGTGAGCATCCAGAAAAAGGTGCTCAACACGTCCTTTCGTTCCGCGACCCAGGCTACCGATTCCACATGTAGAGGATGGATCCCGAACAGAGCTGCAACCATAGCGCTTTTCCAAAGACTGCCTGTAGCCGTTCGCAAGACCAGAAACAGTAGCAGGCTATTCGCCACGTGCAGGAAAAGATTGGTCAGGTGATGTCCTGCCGGATTCAGGCCATACAACTGACAGTCAAACATGTGCGACAACCATGTCACGGGGTGCCAGTTTTTTGCCTCCATGCTGGTGAAGGCCCAGCGTATTCCCTTTCCGCTCAATCCGGATTGGACGAGAGAATTCTTTGTTACGTAGACTTCATCATCAAAATTGACGAAATCATGCCAGGCCACCTGTGAAAAAACACCTAAAACCAGGATAATTAAGCCAATACTGATCAATCTTTCAATCGTACGTGGTTTTATCTCTCTAATGTTCATCTATCCCATTGAGACTGATCTTTTTCATTGATGGACTAAATTTCGAGTTATTTGGTGGAGTTGGAGAGATAGCAAGCTTCCGGCCTTACCTAAAGACTGCTTGGAATCTTCATGACCTAAAGGATACTTTGTAATGAAGAGTGTTCCGTTCCGAGCGCACCCCCCCTATAATCTGGAACGGAACGATTTGGATATTGTTGAAGAGATAACTGGTTAAAGAAAAAGGGGGTTGGCAACACGGCCTAATTCATGG
>Ga0222627_1000407_pt1 | contig 19949 bp, 18 predicted proteins | sample AntAcemetageno93_FD_179859 | JGI IMG/M metagenome (GOLD analysis project Ga0222627, IMG submission 179859) | Saline water microbial communities from Ace Lake, Antarctica - #93 | ecosystem: Environmental > Aquatic > Non-marine Saline and Alkaline > Saline | place: Antarctica: Ace Lake | collected... | reverse complement strand
GCCCCGCAGGATCTCTCCCTCGTGCCCAAAGATAACCCAATCTACAACATTAACAGCCAGAGTCATGATCAAAAACCCTACGAGAATTCCCGTAAGATGACGTATTTTGGCATCCATCTTCTCTTCGTCCTGAAAAGATAAGAACAATTCAATTCCACTATAAGCAACAAGAACTATTGCAATGGGAATCATTATCTTTTTCAAAAAATCAATAAGGTTTTCTACAACATTACGAAATTGAGTTGTTCCATCAGAAGAAGTCCCCGTGTAATCAACGAGATCTGTTTCTTGACCGAGGAAAGTTCCTTTTGCTTCATTATTTCCACTCCGTCGATCGAACAACATTGAAGAATCAGGAATCCGAAGACTTTCTCTTCCATCCCACACTCCAGTAAACCATCCTATTCGTTCAGCAATCACTTTTCCGATAAGAGCATAGGCAGCCTGCATTTTTTTTGTATTTCCATCTTTTTCATCTTCATCAAAACGTACAATAGGACCAATTATGGTCATGCCACGAATATTTGTAATAGCACGAATATCTTTAGCATTATTAAATTCATTATTTTCTCGCAGAGGAGTAGAAGCTCCAATGACGTCCTTTTCATCAATAGAAACTTGTTCAAATTGTAATACGAGACTGGCTGCATTTATAGCATTCTCTCGCATAGCTTCTCCTACAGTGAAATTTTTTGGTACCCAAAATTTATTAATATATTTTTCATTATTATCACGAGCATTAAGCGATCCAATGAGGGCATTTGTTGCAATAATTTTTTGCACTGGCTCAGACACCGTTTCTGGTAGAATAACAACTGTCTCGTAATCAGGGGCATCTGCAAAAGTGAAGTCCCAACCTAAGGAATCGCTGACAGGTGTGAAGGTCAGTAAAGAAATTTTAATATCGGTAAATTCGTTATTATCTGGAATCCAAATTTTTTCGGCAGAAGCAATCCCCGTAATTAACGGAAGTGCAGCAAGAAGAAGCCAAAATAATTTTCTCATTTTAATTAATAAGGAAACGAATAAGAACATAACTTACAGAAGAAATTAGAACACCAATCAAACTGGTTTTAATCATTCGTTTGGCGCGAGTTGTTTGATCTTCATCACCGAAGCTAATCACGTAGTACAAACTCGCGAGTACAAGCATGGCCATAGCCAATATCGCTATAAAAGAAAGTGTGTAGTTTATGATTCCTGCGACTTCAGAAACGAGCAATTCAGTGGTTCGTGCAGGAGAATCTTGAAAAGATAAAATACGAACAATAATCTCTGCCATAAGAATCATTCCAGATCCCATAAGAAGAGACTGTAGAAATTTTTTCTCTTGCGAAATGGTTTCTTCTTTTTCTCCACTCATAATTAAGTGATATCCCGCCAGAATGGCATTTATGAGGATGAATGCTCCTGCGGCATATTCAAAGAATCGCACAACGGTCAGGGCTTTATCTTGAAATTTGGACTGTGTTTCTCCCGATAAAATATCATTTCCACCCGACGGATCGAGAAGTTCAAATCCTGCGAATTCTGCTATAGAAATAAGAGCCAAACCAAGACAAAGCCATGCAAGTTGTGATTTGTACTTACTCAATTTTTCATCATTTCCCATCGACATGATATATTTCACTCCAATCAGAACAATAAAGAAAATAGCGAGTCCTCCGAGCAGACGATTAATCATACGAATGAGATCCCCTCGAAACATAGACTGCAATCTTCCTTCGTTTTGTGCCTGTAATCCATCACCAACACGCATAATTACATTTTCCGTAAAAGCCGTATCATAGTTTTTTGTAGAAAGTTTCAATTGCTGTGTCTCATGACAAAGGTCCATAGCGCTCTTTGCATTTCCTGGAACAGTTAGAAAATGCTGTTTAGCTACAGTCCATTTAGGAGGAGAAGCTGTAAATTCTTTTTCTCCGGCATTAATGCTATTTAAAACATCGATCTGATAGGGCAAAGATTGTTTGTATGAGACTGTTTCTTGAATTGAATTCTCACAGAGAGTGGTCATTTTCTCCTGCGCCGTTAAGGCTGCTTGTTGCGCATTTCTCGCACTCAACTCAGCAGAGTTGTCTGCATAAGCAACGGAGCTCATCAGGAGCAGCGCGAGGGAGAGAGATAGAAATATTTTTTTCATTCCAAGTATTATACCAAAAACAGGCGGTTTATTCAAGCAAACTCTAGGAATTCTCTTTTAGGAGTTTTCTTAAATAATTTTGACAAAAAAACCGGAATAATTACACTCTCGTCGGTTTGATCTTTTGAAACACAGATGTTGTTTGCAGTACTATTGATTCCTGCGGGAATCCTCATAGTTGTAAAATCAGCCGCAATTGGCGATTTTATTGGAGAAATTTCGTTTGCCGAATCAATTTTGGGAAACGGAGGGACGTATACGTTCATAAAATTTTTCGGAATTGCAACAACAATCCTCTCCATTATGTGGTTAACAGGAGGTCCGCAAGAGTTTTTGCGTGATCATGTTGGCACATTCTTTGGAGTTTCCTGATCTGTTCGGGGCTGTAGCTCAGCTGGCTAGAGCACCTGCTTTGCAAGCAGGGGGTCCAGGGTTCGAGTCCCTGTAGCTCCACCATTTTTCAGAAAACTTTTAGAAGGTCAAATTACGGGCGAGTAGCTCAGCGGTAGAGCAGTGGCCTTTTAAGCCATTGGCCGAGAGTTCGAGTCTCTCCTCGCCCACCACATTGTCGGAATAAGCTATGCTTGTTCCGTTTTTTTATTTTAAAAAAAACTTCGCACGCCTTCGTTTATTTTGAATTCAAACTTGGAGGGTTCTCTTGAATTCATTAATTTTTCATGCTACAACTCAGTCACATGAAAGAACGATTTGTTGAAGATTTGAAAGCACGATTGGACATTGTTGAAATTGTCCGTCGCTATGCACAGTTAAAAAAGTCTGGGAAAAACTGGATGTGTCGGTCTCCATTTCGAAATGAACGAACACCGAGTTTTTGTGTATCGCCAGATAAACAGTTTTGGTATGACTTCGGGAATTCTGAAGGAGGAGATGTGATCTCTTTTATCGAAAAAATGGAGAATTTATCTTTTCAGGAGTCAGTTCAATTTCTTGCAGATATTGCGGGAGTAGATGTGCCAAAAAACTTCGGAGATGGCGCGGTTTCTCGTGAAAAAAAGCAGGATCTTTTTGGTCTTCACACGGCAGCAGCTGAGTATTTTTCTCTTCAATTAGAAAAGAATGCAAAAGCTAAAAAATATTTAAAAGATCGAGGGATTTCTCTTGCAACATGTAAAGAATGGAAAATCGGGTATGGGGGAGATAAGGAGGATGGAATGACACAGTATTTGCTTGGAAAGGGATTTGACGCAGATCAGATAGAGCAATCGGGAGTGGCTTTTGTACGTGAATTTGGAAACAAAAAAATGCGAGATCGTTTTGATCGTCGTGTGCTTTTACCAATTTTTGAACCAAGAAATGGAGAAATTATTGCGTTTTCTGGACGAAAAATATTTGATGATCAAGGAGGAGGGAAATATATTAATTCTCCTGAAAATCCGGTATATCACAAAAGTGCGACACTTTTTGGTTTGTATCGCGCACGAAAAAAAATACAGATGCGCGATGCCGTTCTTTTGGTAGAAGGGAACTTCGATGTTATTTCGGCTCATGTTGCAGGATTTGATCATTGTGTAGCAACGTGCGGTACGGCTCTTACAGACGATCATTTACGAGCATTAAAACGATTAACGAACACAGTTTTGATCGCCTTTGACTCTGATATTGCAGGAAAAAAAGCAACATTACGCGGCGTTGAAATGTGTTTGAGAGAAGAAATGTCTCCACGAATTGTAGAAATTTCTGGTGGAAAAGATTTAGATGACATGTTCCGCAATACTCCCGATGAAGCAAAAGCGGCAATTGATGGAGCACAAGACGCATTAGTTTTTCTTTTTGATAAATTTGCAGATAAAAATCTAGATGATTCTGTCGGTGGTGAGACAAAATTTTTAGACGCATTTTTCTTTTTTTTGCGTCTTGTTTCTCGTCCCATTGAAGTAGATGAATGGCTCGGGAGAATTTCCAAAAAAATTGGTCGATCTCGTCAGGTGATAGATCAGGAATTCAATCGATTTGTTGCAGGAAGTGCTAAAGAACAGGGCTATCAGAAGGAAAAAACAACAGAATCGCAAGCTCCAAAATTTACACGTGAAGAATCATTTGTTGGATTTTTATCAGTTTTTTGGGACTTTTTTTCCCAAAAGCTAGAAGGAAAAGAAGATCTTTGTGATATTTTGACAGAGCCGGATCCAAAGAATTTATTACGAAGTAAAATATTGGGACAGGATCTTTCTGCAGAAGAAAATTTGAAAATTTCTGCCTGGGAGCTTCATGAGGCAAGTAAATATGATGAAATATTTTCTAATGAAAATAAAACAAAGGAATTTAATACCTTCACAGCATTACTGAAAAAAGAGAAAGAGAAACAAGCGCTAACAGAGAAGGCAAGAAATTTAGAGTTTTAGAACCATTTTTTCTCAGCAAGCTCATATAGGAATTTGAATCATTGTACTTTGTGGCGATATTTTTTTACAGAATAAACACTGTGCGCAATAGTTTGAAAAAGCACATGAAGTAAGTTATTCTTCTCTCGAAAAAATCATATGGAATCAATTCTAAATCTTTCAGTAGGAGGTACGTATCTGCTTTTATTAGTATTTGGATTGTTTATGTTGGGAGCAACGTATTTTTTTGCCCTTTGGAAAAAATTCACTTCCATTGAGGGATTTCTTGTTGGAGAACGAAAAGTGAATTGGGTTCTCGGAGGATCAAGTATTGCAGCTTCTTGGATTTGGGCTCCAGCGCTTTTTATTTCAACTCTTTTTGCATACCAAAATGGGTTAGTAGGCTTATTTTGGTTTGTTATTCCAAATATTTTGGCACTTGCTGGATTTGCCATTCTTGCTCCAACTATTCGAAAAAAAATGCCTTATGGCTATACCCTTCCCCAGTGGATTCGACACAAATTGAAAGATGAGAGAGTCCATAAAATATACCTCTTCCCATTTTTCTTTTATCAGCTCATGGCTGTTACAGTGCAAATTTATGCAGGAGGAAATGTGCTGGCACTCATGCTAGGCATTCCCGTTTATCAGGCAATTGCTGTGTTGACGCTTGCAATATTGGTCGCTATTCCTCTTATTTACTCTCTCCTATCAGGATTAAAAGCATCAGTCATCACGGATTTTATTCAGTTGATAATTATTATCATCGCGTTGATTATTATTATTCCGTGGGCTATTACCATAGCTGGAGGATCAGCTGTATTGGGTGGTTTGGGAGGAATTGCGGGGAACACTTTAAATGTATTTGATCCCAAACTCGCTTTTTCTTTGGGGATTGTGACGGCCATAGGTCTCATTTCAGGAGCCATTTCTGATCAACAATACTGGCAAAGGGCTTTTGCTATCAAAAAAGGACATCTAAAAAAAGCTTTTATTTTCGGTGCTCTTGCCTTTGGGATTGTTCCTATTGCACTGGGAATACTTGGATTTATTGGGGCGAGTGCAGATATATCGGTTGTAATCCCGGCAGGAGTTGATGCCTCTATGGTGGGAGTATTGGTGGTGGGAAAACTCTTGCCAATATGGGCAACAACACTATTTGTTATTATGCTTATCTGCGCACTCAGTTCAACGATTGATTCTGGTTTGAATGCTGCTGCGAGTTTGTATTCGACTGATGTAATGCGATTTACAAAAAAGGATAAAGAGATAATGCTCAAATTTGAAAAAGGAGAAATATTGTCGGACAAAGAGAGCCTCTATAAACAGATATTAGATGCGAGGAGGATATCTGGGGCACGAACAGCGATGGTAGTCTTAACAATCCTGGGATTTCTTGTGGCTATGACGGTCATTTATATTCCCAAATTTGAATTATTCCATTTGTGGTGGGTATTTAATACTATTGCTGCTTGTGTGGTAGTCCCAACTGTTTTGAGTCTGTATTGGGAAAGACTTAATCCAAAGGGGGTTTTCTGGGGAGTCCTGGTTGCCTTCTTTTTTGGATTACCAGTGTTTGTTTATGCTAATTTTATTCAAAATAATGTAATGACCGTTTTGAGTGCGTTGGGGATTATTGCTGTGACCGTCATTTTTTGTGTGGCTATGCCCCAAAAAAACATTACACAATCCTCAGAGACATTCAGTTCAAAAAGTTAGGAGGAGTGAATGAGATAGGACGAAGTCATGCTTGCTAAATTTATAAAATATTGCATAAAACCATGTTTTGTATATATAGTGCAGAATGAATTTATGGAAAAATTTATCAGTAACTTATTGTTATGCAACAAAAATGTTCCATTTCCGGTCGAGAATTCGAAATTACTGATGCAGATCAGAAAATTTACGAACAATTAGATCTGCCTTTGCCAACACTCTGTCCAGATGAACGAAATCGTCGTCGGATGTGCTGGAGAAATGATCGCGTATTTTATAAACGGAAATGTAGTGGAACAGGAAAACCAATCATCTCTATTTATACTCCTGAGGCAAAATTCCCTGTATATGAATCTTCTTTCTGGTGGGGTGATGGATGGGATTCGTTGGATTATGGAATGGATTTTGATTTTTCTCAAAAGTTCTTTCCCCAATGGCAGAAACTTATGAATAAGGTTCCGCGGAGAGCTGTGGATTTAATTAACTGTGAAAATTCAGAATATTGTAATTATTGCGGAGATGACAAGAATTGTTATCTCGATATTGCGGGAGAAGCAAATGAGGATTGTTATTTCAATTTGTTTACAAAATATTCCAAAAACTGTGCTGACAACACCTTTGTCTATAACTCAGAACTTCTATTTGAATCGATAAATTGCTATGACTGTTTTGACTGTAGGTGGTCTATGTATTTGGAAAATTGTAATGGATGCGACTTTTGCTTTGACTGCAAAGGATGTGCAGATTGTTTGTTTTCTTGGAACCTCCGTCGCAAAAAACACTGTATTTTTAATGAGCAATTAACAAAAGAAGAATTTGAAAAACGAAAATCGGAATTACTTACAGATTCTCATGAACATGTGGGATATTATCGGAAAAAATTTGATGAAATGCGAAGTCAATCAGCGACACACAAGAATATGATGATTCTCAATTCAGAAAATTCTGATGGAAATCACATTAATCATTCAAAAAATACGCATCATGCGTGGAATGTTGCAAAATGCGAAGATAGTTCATATTTGTATGACGTTTTAGAAGCAACGAATTGCCGGGATTTAAACTACTCTTTGTACAAACCAGAATTAAGTGTGGAGCTTATTAGCACATTGAATTTGAAGATGTGTGTTTCTTGCATGGGGAGCCATTTTTCAAACGATATGGCCTATTGTGATCATTGTGAGAACTCACATGATTTATTTGCTTGTATCGGAATAAAACACGGGAAATACTGCATATTTAATAAACAATATTCAGAGGAGGAATATTTTGCTCTTCGTGCGAAAATTATCGAACACATGAAAGAAACAGGTGAGTGGGGAGAGTTTTTTCCGCTCGAGATGAGTCCCCATGCATATAATGAGACGGTGGCACATGAATATTATCCTTTGACGAAGGAGGCAGTTTTGGCTCAGGAATGGAAATGGAAAGATCCAGATAAAAAAGAATATGCCTCACAAAAGACAAAGCTTCCAGACATTTTAGCAGATACAGATCAGGATATTTGTAATCAGATTCTTCAGTGTGAGAAGACAGGGAAAAATTTCAAAATCATTCCTCAGGAATTGAGCTTTTATCGGAAGATGAATGTAGCACTTCCGCGATTATGTCCAGACGAAAGACATTTGCATCGAATGGAAATGCGATTGCCTCGGATATTATTTGATCGAGATTGCGCGAAGTGTGGAGCGAAGATGAAAACTTCCTTTTCCCCAGATCGCCCAGAAACAGTATTCTGTGAAGCGTGTTTTGTGAAACAGGTGAATTAAGTATTAGATCATTCCGCCACCACTGAGATTCTCGATGCGGAAGTTTAAAAAATTAGTTTGAACTTGTTCTCGTGTTTCATTAAATTTATCTATCATTGCTTGTGTTGTTTGTGTCTCTGCGGTAGTAAATATTTCTGCGGGTTTGTCAGTGTTGTGTTCCATTTATAAGGGGTTTTAAAAAATAAAAAATCCCAGAACGGGATTTGTATAAAAGTTTTTCCAGAGCCGATTTATTACATCACCAGCTTCGGAAAAATACGTTTCGCCACCAAGATTCTTGATTGAAGTCTTTCATTGCATGTATGCTATCGCGATAGCACGTTGGTGTCAATGTTTTTTTTATGTTATACTTTTCACAATGAAAAAATCAGCCCGAAACGTTCTCGAGTTTATAGCAGAAAATATACATACCCCAGAAGAGTTCGATAGCTTTTTTTCGGAGTTACTTACTCCAAAGGAATATATAGATTTATTGGATCGCGTGCGTATTTGTCAGGAGCTTTCCACCAGAGCGACGGTATTACAGGTGTGTAAAAAATTAAACGTGGCCTCAGCTACAGTTGTTCGGGGAAATAAAGTTTTGAAATATGGAGATCCTTTTATAAAAAAAATCTTTGGCAGCAAAAAAAGTTGACCCACTAAGTGAATGGAGGCAAGGTTCGACCAATGTTTGATGCACTGGGATATTGGTTGGCAGTAGATGTTTTTTCGCTCTCAGGGAAGTGGGCAAATATGGTTGAATTTTTTGTAGCCGACACGGCCAAGATTTTAATTTTGCTTCTCGTGATAACTCATTTTATGGGACTTTTACGAGCGTATTTACCCACAGCAAAAGTGCAAAGTTTTCTCAACTCACGGAAGTGGTATGGATTAGATCATCTTTTAGCAGCAGGATTTGGATCTATTACGCCATTTTGTTCGTGTTCTAGCTTGGCGCTCTTCGTAGGGTTTGTTCAGGCGCGAATTCGGTTGGGAGTTACACTTTCATTCCTCATTACCTCGCCACTTGTAAACGAAGTAGCATTGGCCATATTTTGGGCCACCTTTGGATGGAAGATTACGCTCGCGTATTTGATCGCAGGGCTTACGATTGGAGTTGTGGGGGGAATGATTTTGGGGAAATTTGTGCCAGAAACATGGATTGAAAAAGTATTTCGAGATCTTCCAGAGCAGCACCATGGATGGCGTCGGCCTTCTTTTTCATCTGCTTGGAAACAGGCTCATGCAGAAGGATTAAAAATTTTTCGTTCTCTAGCAGGATGGGTTGTTTTGGGAGTGGGATTAGGATCGATAATGCATGGATGGTTGCCACAAGAATTTTTCTCAGAAAAACTAAAATTGAATCGCTGGTGGGCGGTTCCACTTGCCGTTGTGTTTGCCGTTCCACTTTATTTGAACGCTTCTGCGGCAGTTCCGGTTGCTGAATCTCTCGTTGAAAAAGGAATGCCTTTGGGGACAGCCTTGGCCATGATGATGGCGACGGTAGGATTGAGCTTCCCAGAAGCAATGATTCTTCGTCGAATAATGCGTCCACAATTATTGGGAACATTTTTTGCGACGGTTACGATTGGTATTATTTTAATCGGATGGAGTTTTAACGCGTGGTTGTGATTTTTATTTAAATGTGTTAAAGTGACGAGATGATAGAGATTGCAACGAAAACAATAGAGGATCCTTTAGAGGACTTGGAAGCTGCTGTTGTGTTAGAGAAAAATAAATTCGTGGAGGCTCGAGTAAAAGAGTATTTGTTAAAAGCGAAAGGAAATATTAGTACGTTTGAAAGTATTGAAGAAGAAAATGGAGAATATTTTGTTTCTGCAAAATTTGACGTAAAGAGAGATAAAACAATGTATGGGTTTTTGGCCCGAGGGTTAAAGATGTCGATAGGTTCTTGGCCAGAAAAAAAATCTTGGGATGGTGTCGCACAAGTAATAGCGGACATGAATGGGGTGAGAAATTTCAAAGTTGCCGACGGACAGACGCTTCGTGTGCCGATAAAACGGATTATCGATACGACATCATGGGAAGAGGAGTTTCAAAAAATAAGAGATGCTTTAGCAGCAGAGTCCGCATTAAAAGATGCTGAAAAAGAAAAAGAGCAAGAGCAAACACTTTTTGATTCTCAACATGCGCGAGAAGCACTCGATTTACAATTAGATATTCATACTTCGGAGCCGGATGCTACCTATACGAAACCTATTGAAATTAACTCTCAAGATTTAGACGTATCTGATTTTGACACAAATATAGACGAGTTTTTTCCAAAACCAGAAGTGATTCTTCCTCCAAAAAAAGTATTGCCAGAAAACTTTAAGGATTTTTTCTTGGTTTGTAAGGAATGTCCAAAAAAGCAGAAGGATTTTATTCGTAGGATTAATTTAACACTTAATAAAGCGAAAAACGCAAGCCCCTTCCTTCCGGATTCCGTTTTTTTTGATATGAAAGAAGCGTTAGAAAAACTCCTGAAAAATCATTCATATGTTCGTGACTTTGAAGAGGATTCGGGGTGGGATATTGAGGAGAATATGGGGTTCGAAGATCCGAGCATAGGAGACTTTGATAACTTCTGCACACGTGTTCGCTGTGGAACAACAAATCGATATTTACGGCAAAAAAAACATTTCGATATAAAAGAAAATAGATATGAATTATTTAGGGGTTTAACTCCCACGATGAAGCAAGCAGTTTATATTTTTGCTCGAGATTTTTCTGAACTCGGAATTCAGTTTTATTCCGAGGAAAAGATTTCATTCACTCTATCAGGAGGAAAAGAAAGAAGAGAAAAGAACAAATTATCCTACCACGAAAAGGGACAAGCAATAGACATAAGAACCAATAATATACTTAAAGAAGACTTACAACAGGCAGCAAAATATTTAGAGATGTTTCACAAAGCGCTTGATGAAGGAATGAAGAAATATGTGACAGAGTTTATGCCGGAAGATAAAAGATTGGGAACGTATAAAGAAACAGAGGATCAAACGGGACCACATCTTCATTTTGCAATAAAAGAAGATATTACACAGGAAATTCTAGAAAAAATTTCATCACAAGTACGTGAGTCATTCAAAAAGAAAAGTTAAGACACACCTTTGATTTATTGCAATTTTCATCAAAATCACGACAATCGCCGTGATGGCTATCGATAACCGCCGAGCCCGATTTGAATATGACCTGCAGGATTCTTTTACTGCGGGGATGGTTTTGGAGGGCTGGGAGGTGAAGTCTTTGAGAGCTGGACACGCAAATTTACGTGCAGCATGGGTTTCTCTGCGTGAGGGAGAAGCGTGGTTAGAAAAATGTAGTATTTCTCGTTGGAGATTTTCGAGCCAAGAACAACCCGAAGAGAGATCGAGGAAATTATTACTGAATAAGAAAGAACTTCGAAAACTCGAGAACGCCTGTAATGAAAAAGGAACGACGATAACGCCTTTAAAGATTTTTTCAGAGAAGGGGAAACTCAAATGTGAGATAGCACTTGTCCGTGGTCGAAAAAAACATGAAAAACGTCAGGTTTTGAAAGATCGTGCCATGAAGAAACGGACTGATCGGATTTTGAAAGATTTTAATGCGCAGCAGTAGAGAGAAAATTTTAGGTTCTAAAAATATAGAAAATCAGTTATTCTCTTAGCGATGAAATGTTCAGTGTGTGGCTACGAAAACTCAAGAGTAATTGATTCGCGCACAACCGATGAGGGGAGATCTATTCGTCGACGTCGAGAATGTGAGAAATGTTCTTTTCGTTTTACAACGTTTGAGCGATCTCAGTTAGCGAATTTGCTCGTTGAAAAACGAGATGGGACGGCAGAACCATATGATCGAGAAAAATTAGAAAAAGGAATTTTGATTGCTTGCGGGAAACGTCCAGTTTCGATGGTAGCTATTCGAGAACAACTTTCACAATTAGAAGAAAAATGGGGTCGAGAGCAAATTGTTCGTTCGGATAAAATAGGAGAAGATGTGATTGAAATGCTGCTTGAACTAGACCACGTGGCATTTATTAGATTTGCGTCTGTGTATCGAGAAGTTGAGGATCTTGATGCTTTTAAAAAAGAATTTAAAAATTGGATTGGAGGAAGAAATAATTCCAACCAGAAAAGTTGACATTTTTCTTAAAATCAGCAGATTGTAAGTGAATTTTTTCACTTATGTTAAAAAAATGAAAGATCTTATTCTCATGGGGAAACAGGGGTCAGGGAAAGGGACCCAGGCAGAAATTTTGGCAAAGAGGTATGGTTTTGAAATTCTTGAAACAGGTGAAGCCTTACGCACTCTTGCCGAAGAAAAGTCTCCTCTGGGACGAGAAATATCTGAGGCTCAAGAGCGCGGAGATTTAGTTTCAACCGAAGTAGTGATGAAAATTGTTTTAGACACTCTTTCGAAAGTAGAGGAAAATGTGCCAGTGATTTTTGACGGGATTCCACGTTCAGAGGGACAACGTATTGAATTTGAGAAATTACTTGCAGAAAACAAACGAGAGTTTCATGCATTAGAAATATGGATTTCGGACGAAGAGGCAATCGATCGAGTCCTTATTCGTGCAAAGTGTAACGATTGTCAGAAAAACTTTGGTTCGAGGGAAGATCTTTGTCCAGACTGCGGAAGTAGAGATATTTTTCGTCGTACAGATGACACGCCAACATCAATTCGACATCGGCTTGATATTTTTCAAAAAAAGACAGCCCCACTTGTGGCAGCATGGAAAAAGCAAGGAAAATTTGATACTGTAGATGGAGGGGGAGATCCTCGCGACGTTACCGAAAGAATGATTGAAACACTAGAACTCTAAATGATCAGTTTCGATGCAGTGGTATGGGACTTCGATGGAGTAATTGTCGATTCTGAGAAATTATGGCTGGAAGCAGCTCCAAAATTTTATGAGCAACAAATTGGAAAAAATATTTCGCCAGAAGCTCAGGAGAAGTTTGTAGGAGGAAGCTTGCGTAATGCGTGGAATATTTTGTCTCAAGAGTACGGATTAAGTGCTTCCTTTGAGAAATTCGAAGAAGAGTGTGTGGGATTTGCTATTCGTGAAATGTATCCTCGGGTGAACCTTATTCCAGGAGTTTTTGAACTTATAAAAAAGCTTCATTTGCAGGGAGTCCCGCAGGCGATTGGTACATCTGGGCACAGAGGATGGTTCGATCCTACGTTTAAGCGACTAAAATTAGAACCCTTTTTCAATACAGTAGTTGCATCAGAAGATGTCAGAGGAGTTGGGAAACCGGCTCCAGACATATTTCTTCGTTGTGCAGAATTATTAGAGGTTTCTCCAGAAAAATGTCTTGTGATTGAGGACTCAAGGAATGGATGTCTTGCAGGAAAAGCAGCTGGTGCAACGGTGTGGGGATTTCGAAATGGATGGAATCAGAAACAAGACTTGAGTATCGCAGATTGGGAATTTTCTTCATTCGATGTGGCAGCAAAAAATTTGCAGAAAAAATAGTTCGAGAGTACCTTTCGAGCGATGAGAATCGAAATCCGAACACAAGATCAATTAAAGAAGATGCGAAAAGCGGCTGATATTTTGCGTGCGGCACAAATAGCAATGCAAAAGCGATGTATTCCAGGTGTTTCACTTAAAGAATTAGATGGGATAGCCGATGACGTAATTCGTTCAGCAGGAGCTATTCCAAACTTTTATGGTTTTCATGGATTTCCCGCGGCAATTTGTGCCATGCTTAATGATGATGTGGTACACGGAATTCCAGATGGAAGAAAACTGCAAGAGGGCGATTTGCTTTCTGTCGATTGTGGGGCTATTTGGCAGGGATGGCACTCAGATGCAGCCTTTTCACTCGTTATTGGTGGAGAGAAAGCCAATAAGCGTCGAGAGAAGTTTCATACAACAGTACAGGAAGCTCTTTTGGCAGGATGTGATGCAGCACGTGAGGGAAACCATTTAGGAGATATTGGATATGCAATAGAATCAGTTATAAAAAACAGCCCATATTCCATTTGCAAGGAATATACAGGGCATGGTATTGGACGTGAAATGCACGAAGATCCGCATATTTTCAATTACGGAAACAAAAATACTGGAGCTCGATTAAAATCAGGAATGACTCTTTGCATTGAGCCAATTGTAGCCGAAGGAAATCCTGCCGTTAAAATTCATACAAATGGATGGAATGTTGTAACGGTAGATGGAAAAGATGGATGCCAATGGGAACACTGTGGAGTGGTAACATCGAGCGGTTTAGAAATTTTTGCATAAATCGCCTATCACCAAGAGTTTACCTTGCGATTCTTCCTATAAGGAGGTTGATTTTTTGACGAATATCTGGTACACTACAGGGATTTCAATACAAAAATATGAAATTTCTCAGAAATACGGCAACAGATTTCTTCGCTCATAGCGCTCGATTTATAAAATTTGATCAAGGAGATCCTTGTGATAGTTGTGATAAGCAGGAAGCTTCTACCGGACAACAAGAACAAAAAACAGTTATTGAAAAAAATCGTTCAGATCTAACACAACTTGCAAATGACTGTATTCCTAAAACGGGACTGTGGTCGACAGCGACACAAAACGAACGAGCCAAAACAATGACGGTGAATGCTAATAAGCAGCATCCTGTTTCCTATGGGGACACGCTAGGATCTATTGTTAAAGGAATTACAGGGAGACTAGATTATGGACGACCAGTTTTGTATCGGAGTAAGAAGTTAACTCCATCGAAAATTGCTCAATGGAATAAAACAAATACATGTTTTCCAATTCCAAATAATTTAGGACAAACAGAGCAAGCCTTTGATTTACGAGTGGTAAATGCTATTTATCCAGGACAAATTGTTTATATCGAGGAGATTAATGGAGTGAAATACGTAGTGGTTGATGATGGAGGATCTGGTAGTACGGGTAGAGGATCTGGTAGTATTAGTGGAGGTGGTACTTCAGGATATGTACCAGGAAATGGAGAAACACAAACAGAGAAAGAAAACTGTCGTGATAACATTCAAACGCCAACAATTAAACCTGATTGCGAAAATAACAAATGTGACTATGACTTTTCTGCTATTTGGAATGGAGCACGAGCAGAAGATGGAACATCATTATCTTTACTACAAGAAATAACAGGAGTTGAAGATGCAGAGAAGGCAATGGACGCATATGTAAAACTATATGGGCAAAAAGAATGGGTGGGAGTGGATCAAGATGGAGTATATACAGTACTGGAAAAACATTATAACCCGAAGGCAGGAGTTCCTTTATGGAGCTCTTTGAAGGAGATTTTTACAGATGTAAGTCTGGAAAAGACATTTCAAAAAGCAGGATATTCTAATGCAACGGAATTAGCAGCTACATTTACAGGGAAGGTATTAGAAGAGAATGGGGGCGCAGACATGGAAAGTCTACAGAAGACAATGGAGACCAATGCTACTAACTTTAGTAAGAAAGCCGGAGATAGAAATAGTGGAGCTACCAAGGAAGTATTGCTTCGTGTTGCAACCGGAGCAGCTGTTGCAATAGGAATGGCTGCCGCACTAGGAACACCTATATCTGCAGCAGTAGCATTAGCAGGACTACCTTTATTGAAATTCCGAACAGGTATTAAGCGATTTGATCCCACAGCAAGTGTTAATGCAATTTGGGCAGTATTTTCTAATCCGAGTGCAACACAAGAGGACTTTGATAAGTTTTCTGAGGATGTTGATTTCAGCAATACAACGGCAGAAAATACAAGTTATATTGATTTACAAAAAAATTCAGTAGAATCAACGCGAAAGACGACGATAGGTATGAATAGCGTAGCAAGTCAAAATGCTGTATTCAAGCATGGTCCAGGAAAAAATCCACCAGAAGGTATTACATTAACGGAAGATGAGAAGGCTCGTTATGCAGAGCATGCTAAAAATATTACCGTGGTAGGAGATAAGGCAGAAAAAATGCTTGATCAATTAGCCTTAAATGGGTATTACTTTGAAGAAGGAGCTGCATTTGAATCAGATTACGCAAAGCGTGCAGAGAAATTTAAATTAAGAGGAAATAATAAAAAGAATTTTGATAAGAATATGAAGCTTGCAACAAGCTCTCTTGTTTGGAAAACAAGTGAAGATAATTATGAATTTGCTATGGATCGGCTAGTGACAGAATTTAACAATGTCGCATCGGAAGAATTATATGGAAAACTAGAAAAGGAAGAAAAACATACTCCTCGGTCAAACTCAATTGATTTAATAAATTTAAAATTAACTGATCTAGCAAACGCTCTTTCTAATGGAGGAGAATTTTATCTTGGTAGATTACCAAATGCAGAGGGCATAAATAGAAAATTGTATGTAAAATTTGTTCCAAGTGTCGCAGATCAAGATAAAGAAACAGCTGCAGCAGGGGAATGGATGATGTACATTGAGGATACTGATAAAAATGGGACAGGGAGCACAAGACCGATCTCGTATACAGAAGTCATTTCTTTAGTTGGAAAGAAATCAAAGAAACTAGAGACAGAGGACATTAGTACTCTTGGATTTGATCCAGACAACCTTTTGACTTCCCCTAAAGAAAAAAAATCGCTCATAAAGAAGCTTAACTTTTTCAATCTTATGGTGGGGCAGATGAATCAGATAAATGAAGCAAAAGATCAAATGCTTTTGTCGGCATTAAACAAAAGAGGATTTCAAGAAATTGTAGAAATAGAAAACAGACTTCAAATTGGATTACGATGTAAAGGAACAAAAACTGAGACACAAGAACAGTATCAATATCGAGTTGCCGTTGGGGCCAAATTTGCACTATTTTTAGATAGTAAAAATGATCCAAATGGTTTCAAGAAATTCAAAGAAGGGCTCAGTGGATACGAAGAAATAGCATTTTCACCTGAAATTATGAAGGAAATTGAAAAGGTATTTAATCGTGAACATGGAGCACTGGATCAGTTGGTTCTGAATACAAAATTTCAGAAAGAAATGTCTATTTTGTCTCAAAATATGGAGTGTATTAATAATTATTTAACACTTGATGATCTAGATGCTTGTGCTGCTTATGCAAAACGGAACACATTTGTTTCTGGATGGACTGCAATGCGTCAGAGTAAAAATCACACTGTTTCAGTTGGAGAAGCCTATCTCTTGTATTCAGGAATAAGCGCGGTTCTTCCTAGAGAAATAACAGAAACTATTACTTCAGATTATTGGCATAACATGTTTACTGGAGATGCCGTTAAAGCTGAGATGGGATGGATTCCTGATGGAGCAGGATGGATATTAGAACCAGGAACGAAAGAGATATCAAAGACAATTATCCAATGGCAAGTGAAGGGATGGCTTGATGAGGCAGCAATAAAAGCAATTATTCTAATATCAGGAGGAGTTATTACGCAAGAAGTTATTAGCAATATTTTGAATAAGCCAGAGAACTAGAAAGAGAGCCAAAGTTGCAATTTTCCCGGGGCGGGGTACACTCGCTCCGGGTTTTTTAAAATGTAAAAATGCCACACTACAAACGTAACTTAAGGTTTCTTTTATTCTTGGTTTTCCCTGTTCTGGCATTCCTTCTTGGATGGTCGCTCAATCAACAACAAAATCAACGTTCAGTGTTGCTTCCGGAAACGAATACGCCTTCAGAAGTATCTACGGCAGAAGAAATAAAGCACTTGCTTTCACCAATTACGCTTCGTCGTCGATCTGATCCCAGAGACGTTGATTTATCTGGGTTGTGGGAAGCGTGGAATACATTGGAGTCTAACTTCTTGCACCAAGATAGATTTAAAACACAGAATCAAATAAATGGAGCAATCAAGGGGCTAGTAAATTCACTAGAAGATCCATATACCGTATTTATGACGGCGAAAGAAACAGCCGAATTCGAGGAATCCATGTCGGGGGAATTTGAAGGGATTGGAGCTGAAATTGCTATAAAAAAGAATCGTTTAACCGTTGTGACTCCACTACGCGGGACTCCAGCAGAATTGGCAGGATTGCAATCAGGTGATCGTGTTTTGAAAATTAATGATGAATCAACATTTGAAATGTCAATTCATGAAGCTATTACAAGAATTCGTGGACCACGCGGAGAAAAAATAGTTCTCACTGTTGAACGAGATGGTGACACACAACCACATGAAATCACAATTGTGCGCGATACCATAGTTGTAAATGATTTTTCATGGAAAATGGAAGAGGGAGTCGCCGTATTAGAAATATCACAGTTTGGAACAGAATTGGTTTCACAGTTTTCTACAGCATTACCTTCGATGCTTTTAGAAAAGCCACGTGGAATCATAATAGATTTACGAAATAATGGAGGAGGATTGCTGGATGCGAGTGTAAAAGTACTTGATCAATTTTTTGACGAACAGACATTGGTGACAACGAACGGAAGAAGAATCGGACAAGTTGAAGATTTGCAGAGTAAACGGGGGGGAGCCTTCCTTGAAACCCCACTTATTGTTTTGGTAAATAAGGGATCTGCTTCAGCCTCTGAAATTTTTGCAGGAGCCATACAAGATACGCGGAGAGGATTGGTTTTGGGAGAACAGACCTTTGGAAAAGGCTCTGTTCAGAATGTAATGCCTATGTCGGGTGGAGCCAGCTTGAAAATCACCATTGCAGAGTGGCTTACGCCGAATGGTCGATCAATTAATGAAGAAGGAATTTCTCCTGACATTGAGTCCGTGCGGACGCGTGAAGAATTTGAAAAAAATGAAGACCCTGTAATGGAGCGAGCTTTTGAATTAATAGGAAGTGAAGAAATGCAGCAGATTTTAGACACGACTTTCACAGAAGAGGAACCAGTCATGGATCCAGAAATTATCGTTGAGGAAGTTGCACCACAAGAGGAAATTGAGTAATCTTGTTGTAATGAGAGGAAAAATTTTCTTTTTTTCGGGACCATCTGGAGTAGGGAAAGGCACCCTTATTAATATGTTGCGTAAAAAATATTCTGAATGGGTATTTCCACCGAGTTGCACTACTCGTGATCCGCGTCCTGGAGAAAAAGAAGGGAAAACCTATTTTTTTATTTCACAAGAAGAATTTACTCAGCGAATAGAGTCTGGGGAATTTCTCGAATGGGCAGAAGTGCATGGAGGGAATCGTTATGGAACATTGCTTCAGAAGTTAGTAGATCCTGTTGAAGAGGGGAAAATAATCATTCGTGAGTTTGATGTACAGGGATTTCTCCAAGCACGAGAGAGATTGCCACAAGAAGATTTCGTTTCTATTTTTATTGCTCCAGAGCATGGAGAACAAGAGCTTGTTGATCGAATTTTGCGACGAGGCCCAATGTCTGACAAAGAGATTGATCGACGTATGATTTCAATGAGAAAAGAATTAGCGGAATCATCGAAGTATGATCACATTATCATTTCTCGTGAAAACAAATTAGACCAATTGTTATCTGATGCTGAAGAAATTATTTCTTCTGCTACGTAAGAATGACAACTTCTCGTCGACAATTAGGTGACAGGGGTGAGGCAATTGCGGTGAAGTTTTTGGTAGACAAAGGATTTGAACTTATAGATCGAAATGTGCATGCGCCAGGAGGCGAGCTTGATTTGATTATGAAACAGGATGGAGAGTGGGTATTTGTCGAAGTAAAAACACGACGTTCAGATGCATTTGGTTCGGCAATTGCGTCAGTTTCTTCACAGAAAATTAATCGAATGTTGTCGGCAATCGAGCATTATTTTTTAGTCAGAAATAAGGAAGAGGAAGTTCCTCTTTTCAGAATAGATATCGTGACGGTAGAAGTGCGAGGAGAAAAAGTTTCTTGTGAGCATTTTTCACATATTGAAGCTCCGGAATGATTGGTTCATTACTTTTTTTTCCGCAAAAAAAGTAAACAAAAAGACTCGTTGTGGTTGTTCCCTTAGAAACGAAACTTTCTCATTCACGAAACCTTGCAATCTAGTGACGAAGGGTTGTTGATCTACGTGCAAGATTTTACGCTCATTTTGAAAATTCGTTTTTTCTTCGTCCACAAATGCAACTTATATTGAAGCTTTTAAGAATTACAACTGCTTCCTCAATGCTTTC
>Ga0222627_1000393_pt1 | contig 20522 bp, 22 predicted proteins | sample AntAcemetageno93_FD_179859 | JGI IMG/M metagenome (GOLD analysis project Ga0222627, IMG submission 179859) | Saline water microbial communities from Ace Lake, Antarctica - #93 | ecosystem: Environmental > Aquatic > Non-marine Saline and Alkaline > Saline | place: Antarctica: Ace Lake | collected... | reverse complement strand
AACCGCACAGATCTAATTATTCTGTCCTGAAATATTTTGCCAAACCCGTAAACCTTCAACCGTTGAGGAGAAGCATATGCGGCCATTAGACGGAATCAAAGTAGTCGAGATGGCGGGGCTGGCCCCGTCGCCATATTGCGGAATGCTGTTAGCTGACTTCGGGGCCGATGTGGTCATCGTTGACCGGTTGTCAAAGGGGGCGCCCGAGATCCCAAACATTATGGAAAAGAATCCCTTTGACCGTGGGAAGCGGTCCATGAGGGTTAATCTGAAAACCGAACAGGGTATTGAAATTGTGAGAAAGATGATTGGGGATTCCGATGTCTTAGTGGAACCCTACAGGCCTGGTGTGATGGAGTCCCTGCAATTGGGCCCGGATGATGCCCATCGGGTGAATCCAAAACTGATCTATGCCCGCCTTACAGGCTGGGGACAGGATGGCTCTTATGCGAGTATGGCCGGGCACGACATCAATTACATAGCCCTTTCAGGTGCACTTTCTCTTTTCAGGAGAAAGGGGGAGAAGCCCCTCCCACCCTGTAATCTCTTAGGTGACTTTGCAGGTGGCGGGATGTTGTGCGCCATGGGCATTCTGTTGGCGTTGATCGAAAAGAACAACTCCGGAAAGGGACAAGTCGTAGATGCGGCAATGTTAGATGGCTCAGCCAACCTTTCCACTCTATTTTACGGTATGTTGGCCCACCACCTGATGACCCTCGATATCGGTACCAACGTGTTAGACAGCGGCGCTCCCTTTTACCAGACCTATGAGACCTCTGACAACAAATTTATGGCCGTAGGCGCCATAGAGGGAAGATTTTATGCTGAACTGCTTGCAGGTCTGAGTGTTGATCCTTCATCCCTTCCGCAACAGTTTGATATGCCAAAATGGCCGGAAATGACGGAACGGTTTGCCGGGGTGTTCAAGACCAAAACCCGGGATCAATGGGCAGCCATCTTTGAAGGGAAGGATGCCTGTGTGGCGCCGGTTTTGGAACTAAATGAGGTGGATCAACACCCCCATAACAGGGAAAGAGGGATAATCATCAACCTTGATGATGTGCCCCAGCCGGCGCCTGCCCCCAGGCTCTCTCGAACACCGGGCAGGGCCACAGTGGCAAAGGGTCGGAGGGGCGCAAACACAGAAGAGATATTGACTGATCTCGGATATTCAGGAGAAGAAATCAAGGGGCTTTTTGAAAGCGAGGTTGCAGAATAAGCCGAGGTTTCCGGCTTCCAAGTATAAGACGTAACCCGGATAAAGCGGAGCGAGACACTATTTATGTCAAAATCAATTGGAATTGACCTCGGTACCACCAATTCGGTTGGCGCCATCAAAAGAGTTCAAACCGAGATTATAAGGAATTCGGAAGGGGAACAGATTACCCCTTCCTGTGTAACCATCAAAAGGAAAAAGCTTCCCTTTTCCAAACCGTCATTTGTTGTGGGAAAGGATGCCCTGGAATGGAGGAAACAGAACCCTGAGAACACTGTTATGGCCGTAAAACGCCTCATGGGAAGGAGCATCCTCAACAAGGAGGTGCAGAAAATCATTGAGGGGAAACATTTGAGTTACCGGATTCAACCTCACTCCAGAGGAACGGCCAACAGTCTGGGGATTGTCCTGGGACAAAATGAATATACTCCCGAAGAGATCTCATCAGAGATACTGAACAAGATTCGCATGGATGCCGAAAAGTTCCTTGGCGGAGAGGTTCTTTATGCAGTTATTACAGTACCTGCCTATTTTAACGACAAACAGAAGCACGCAACCAGGACGGCGGCTGCTCTTGCGGGGCTGAAAGTTCAGAGGCTCTTGCCCGAGCCTACCGCTGCAGCCATCTCTTTTGGCGTGGACAATATCAAGGGAGATGACGCCAGGACAGTGCTTGTTTTCGATTTTGGGGGCGGCACCTTCGATCTTTCCGTTCTTACTATCAGCGGGGGGCAGTTCATAGAACAGGGTAAAGGGGGCGATATGTGGCTCGGTGGCGAAGACATTGATCGCCTTATCATGACCCATGTGCTGACCGAACTTGCCAGGGAATACGATATAGAAGACGCTGAGGCCTTTGTGGAGCGGCAGGATGTAGAAGTCAGGAACAGGTTCCGTGGGGAATTGAAGGCTGCAGTGGAAAAGGCTAAGATTCAACTGAGTTCTGAAGACGAAGCCTACATCGAAATCCTCGGGGTTCTCAAAGATGACGATGGTGATCTGATAGATGTGGATGTGGAGATTACAAGGGATCAGTTCGAAGAAATGATTAGCCCCATGGTGGATAGTACTCTCAGGCTTACCCGGAAGACGCTTGAAGCGATCCATTTTACACCGGATCTGATCGACAAGGTACTCCTTGTGGGGGGAAGTTCGCAAATTCCCAGGGTAGTGGAAACCATGGAGCGGGAGTTTAGTCCGAAAAAGGTGATGGTCCATAATCGACCTATGTTGGCCATTGCGGAAGGGGCAGCCATATTAAGTCATCGTCTTGCGGAGACATACGAATGTCCAAAATGTGGCGTCGAGGTCTCTCAGGCAGATTCAAAATGCGGCGACTGTGGTTTTGATCTTGAAAAATATATCATTGATGAAGGCGTGTTCGACATCGTTCACTCAGCAGCCCATGATTACTATATCCATCTTGAGAACGGCGAGAAGTATCTGTTCGTGGAAAAAAACACGCCCCTGCCGTGCAAAGAGACTGAAACTTTCAAGCTGGTGCACCCGGACCAGAAGCTGGTCCATCTGAAGTTCTTCAATATGGTAAACGATAATGAGGAATCTATTGGCGATCTCTGGCTTGGAATCGACGGGGAAGAGCTCGACGATAAAGACGGCCCCTCGGCTGAAACGGAACCCCCCGGAAAGGAACAGGGGCCTCTCAATGTGGAGATCACCCTCGAAATTGATGAAAACAACCTTATCTCGGCGACGGCAACCATGAAAGAACTTTCCAATGTGAGGTTGTCAAAGACCCTGTCCCGGGGAAGCGCCGATGAAAAACTGCTTGTATCTCTTGAAGAGATCATTTCCGAGGCCAACAGCAAAAAATATGGAGAATATGTCGTTATCGATCTTCTTATACGCGTGCTTTCTGCCATAAAGGACATAAATCGAGTGGTGGAGCCCGAAACCGGGCGATTAGACGAGCAGTTTTACGAAAGGGCGAATCTCAAAATCAAAAAGGCGGGACGAATGGCCTCAGAAGGCAGGGAGAGCAGGCCGCTGATCTATTATGCAGAAGATGCCCTTTTAAGCTTTGCAAACTTCATTTCCCCGAGTAAGAAGAAGAACATTCTTAAAAAAATTGATCATCTTAAGAAGATGGATGAGCAGGGATCTTATGAGCAAAACGTAATCGCCATGGATGATCTTGATTCCGCGCTTGACGGGCTTGGGGGGATCAATATGTTGATGCAAATTCATAAGGCAGGGGAACTTTGCACTGAAAATGAACCGTCAAAAGCATCTAAATTTTTTCGGGCCATAGAAGATATATTAACGACATTTGCAGAAAAAGGCGAAAAAGAGGCAGGTGCTCAAATCGAAGGGATATGGCCTGAGGCACAGGCTGTCTTCAAAAAATATGATCGGAAGACTGGCGTCATTTATAAGAATATCACGAGATAAATGGCATTTGAAGAAATATGTCCCATATGCGGATTTGAGCTGGCTTCCCCCGAAGAGGAGAAGTGTCCCCAGTGCGATGCGGAGTTAACCTGTTTTAATGTGCTCAATTCCATCCCGGATGAACCGGTGCCGGAGGAATTGAGATCAACCGAAGCAGGCCGGGAGAAAAGACCCACTGAGAAACAGATGATACTGGGGGCTTTTTCACTCTTGTTTGTCGGATTTATCATAGGGCTTTTTCTCGCCGTATTGTACAGGTCAGATCATCCTCCCATTTCCGTTTCCTACCAGCAGGCCCTGCCCGTTCGCATCAAGATACCGGACCAGGCAATATCCGGACGGACAGATGCGGATGAACACACTGGTCGAAATACTCCCTCTTTATCGCACACCATGACGGAAAAGAACCCCGAAGTTTCGGAAGGAATTCCCAAGGAGGCGGCAGAGAACCTTCGGGGGCGCCCCACTGGCAAGAGTCTGACAGCCGTCCCTTCGGCGGGGCAGGAGAATTTCCGAATATACGAAGCGACAGGGGAGGATACGTTGTGGCGTATTTCAAAAAAACAATATGGATCGGGTTTTTATTTCCCTGTCATTATGGAATGTAACCCCGGAATCCGCATCTATGATGTACAGAAGGGTATGCGGCTGAAAATATTCAAGGACCCTGCCATGGCGGAAAAGCTGTACAATGAGAACGTTCGCATCGAAGGGGGCAGGGTTTATTACGATTACAAGGTGCTTGAAGGCGATACCTTTGAATCCATTGCCTTGAAATTTTATAAGCAGGGCAACATGAAGAACCGGATTATGGATCTTAATCCCCATGTAAAACTCCGCGCTGGAATGCGCATTAAGATTGCATTGGAATAATCAAGAATGGGAAAAAAGAAGAAAAAAGGAGCGAAAAAGGACCCGGAGGCCATCCTTGCAAGGGCAGAGAGACTCTTTCAAAAGGGAAACTATCTCCTCGCGGAAAGGGAATTTGAAAAAGCGGGGAAGATGATAGGACGGGAGAACCTCCATGAAAAGATAGAAATATGTCGTAGGGAAATAAGGAAGTGCAATGCGAAAGATCTTGTAAAAAGGGCAAAAATGCTCGCGAGGGACGGCAATTCTCGATCCGCGCTTGCATGTTTTAAGGAGGCCTACGATGTGTTGAAGGAGGATTGGATCCTCAAGAAAATCGAACGACTGAAGGATCTCGCCCTGAGTCTGGATACAACGAGGGAAGCGAGGGATGCCGAGGCCTCCGGTCAGTATTTGAAAGCGGCCAGGCTCTACGCGCAGGTTTTCATCAACGACAACAAGGAAGACCTGATCCTGAAGCAGGCACATTGTTTCATCAAGGCGGAAGAATATGAGAAGGCGGTATCGGCCTTTGAAAAGGTTTCGTTGAAAGATCCGAGGCAGTGGTACGACTATGGTTTCTCATTGGCCAGAACGGGGAAATACTGCCAATGCCTCAAGGCATGGGAAAAAATCTCGTCCCTCGATAAACATTTTGTGGAACAGAAGGCTCTGGTCTGCGATTTGCTCGCTTCGGATCTATACGACCGGTTTGAAAGGGAAAAGGACCTTGGCAAGGTTTATAATGAAGGGAAATACCTGATCGATTCCGGATATGAGAGAGTCGGTCTTCCCGAGCTGATGAAACAGTGCGCACTCTCCTGGATCGAGACGCTCTGGAAGGATGAACTGTATGAAATCATCCCCGGACTCTTTGCTGACTGTTCGATGAACGACATGGATGCGGCGCTGCTTCAGCTTCGCGCTAAGGTTTCCTTCAAGTTTGCAGAGCAGTCAGGGGGGCATGTAGAAGATCTTGCCATGTTCTGGCTTTCTGCTGTCTTTTCAGGGGATCTTGGAGGTGTCTCTCGGGAAGCGAAAGACAATGAAGCGGTTCGCAATTTGTTGGTCCGAAGAGGGGAAGACCTGATAAAGCGCTGCGCGAAGTCCAATAGGGATGCAGCGGAAAAGATATTGGCGGAATGGACATTGGAGAAAACTGCTGTAGAAAATCTTTATGCCCTTGCGAGGGAACGTGGCAAATCCGGCCTGATGATCTGCACACCAAGTCTTGCCGAAGCCTTGGAAAAATCAAACGACATTGTTAGCTTCATTCGAAAAAATCGGGGCTTTTTCAAGAACAGGGAGCAGTACTTCGTGACCGGCTGCTGCTATTCTTCGGCCTGGGAAAGTTTTTCCTTCCTGTCAGGCGGTGAATACGAAAAAGCAGTTGAAACACTGCCGGCTCACGTGGATGGAGATGCCTTTGTTGATTATGGCATCGGCCGCGTCTTATTTGCCTACGGGCTTTTCTGCATGGAAAATGGAGAAAGACCTCCGGACAGATACGCACAAAGCGTGGCAAACCTCATGGAGGCAGCTCCCGAATACGAAAATCAACTCGTTGAGAAGGCCCTCGATGTGGCAGAACTGGATCCCCTCCGCGCCTACGAAGAGGCCCTCCAGAAACTACAAGCAAAAAGGCCGTCGAAGAGACTGAATGATGTCCTGTCCCTTGTTATGAGCAGACTGGCCTTTGAGATGAGTTTTGAGGGCCTCATCAATAACAAGGTGCTGACCATAACCCTCAAAAAGGCTCTTGCGATCAACCCTGAAAACGAACACGCCAGAGGCCTTCTCGATGACGCAGGCACAAATCAGGAACTCATAGAACTTGAAAAGGCCTTGGACAGATTTAAGATGAACCGGGCCTGCAAAATCGCGCGCGAAACTGAAAACAATGAGGTCAGGAAAGCGTTTTTCCTGTTTTTTGAGAATACGTTGGAAGAACTGAAGGAAGAAGCGACATTTTCAGACAGCAAACGTATTCTTAAGGACATCCATAAATGGTGCGCCAGTGTGGATAACGATCATGACATCCTATATAACATTGAGGAGATGCTTGAGCAAACAGAAGAGGGGCAACGAAATGAATCCGTACAAAATACTCGATATTGATCGTTCCGCAGACAAAAAGGCAATTATACAGGCGGCCGCGCTGGCGCTCAGGGAGCGACGGTTCTCTGCAAAGGAAGTTGCCATTGCCCAAAAGGAACTCTTAGATTCCGTCTCCAGAGCAGCCCATGATTTCTTGCAGTTTATTGATCTGTCGCAACTCAGAAGACCGGTATCGCCAAATGGTTGCGGCACACGAGAAATCTCAGAATTAAAACGACTTTCTATCTTTGATGAGGAATCATGAAGGGAAAAAAGGCGTTTCTTCGTGAAAAATTTATTACCTTCCAGAAGAAGATTGCCTCCCTCGGTCATTCCCTGAGACAGCAGGAGGATGCCTTTCAGCAAAGAGAAAGCAGTCTGTGCATGGGCATTTTTGAGATACTGGATGCGCTTGAAAATATAGAGGAATCCGTTGGGGCCAGGGAAGACGAATTTGACAAGACCGCGCAGCGTTTGGCAAAGAATATCCGCTCTGTTCATAAAAAGCTTATCAGGTTGCTCAAAGCCAATGATATCGTCATGATGAAATTCCCTGACAACATGGCTCGGATGGAGTCCTGCAAGGTCGTTGAAACAGAGGAATCGAATAGCCTTAAAGATGAGGCCATTCTTTCTGTTGTAAAGAACGGATATATGAGGAAAGATAACGGAGAAGTACTCCGAAAGGCGGAAGTTGTCACGGTCCTGAACAAATCAGGGGAGGGGGTTCAAGACCCCTCAGAATAGAATACCCAGGCACCTTCTATCATTAGATTGCATATTCCACCCTCGCTTTTTCCAGGACCTCATCTCTGAAATACCGGCTGAGTTCAGCAGGTGTGCGCAGGTCGACTTTTCTGCCGAACATCTCCGAAAGCTCGATTTCCATTCCGGCAATATCAAACAACCCCGGCATATGGTCTTTGTCAAACTCCACAAGAATGTCAATATCACTGCCCGGCTCTAATTCATCACGCAGAGCAGAACCAAAAAGAGACATCTTAGTTATATGATGTCTCCGGCAGAATGTTTCCAGCTCCGCTCTGGGGATATAATCCGTGAGTTTGAACATAATACACCTCTCTTTTTATAGTGATATGACTCTTGAACTTTGAATACCCCGGTCATCATAGTTGGTATCCAGAAGCCACATGGCGATATAGGACCTCAAACTTGCGCTGGCAAGCCGCGGCAAGGGTAATTCTATCATGGCCCGCAACATACGAAAAAAGTCGATAAAGTTGCTTTTTCCCGTACCGTTTCCGCCAATGAGAACCTTCAAGTTTGTAAGCCTAAAATCTTCAAGCGCTAGAATCGACTTGAAGCCTACTATCGATAGACTATCTAATACGTGTGCCATATTTATATGCTCTCCATTTCCCACATTCCTTGCGGTTAACCCACAGCATCATATGCCACAATGCTCCCAGCGGGCATTCTGTGATATTGAGGCTGAAAAGACCATAGAAAAAATGTCAATCAGTTCAAGGGGGCTGGTGTAATCACCTGTTATTTCAGTAAATATTTGCGACAACCGGAACCGGTTACTTAGAAGCTTTTACGAACATCCTGCTTTCCCATGTTGCGAAGCCAGGGAGGTTCTATCTGATATGTTTAAAAACGGTCTTTAAGTATGAGAAACGATCAAGGTTCCACGCCAAAAAAGAAGTGTCGCTTTTGGGGGTCGACAGCGAAATTGATTCTGTTGAGTAGGCCATCCAACCCAATAAAGTTTGGAAGGGGAAGGTCATCATCAGGTATAAAAATCGTACTTTCAATTATTAGGTCGTCGCCTTCTTCAGCGCAGAGCGTTACGGGCCAGCGTACCAAAACGCCTGAAACCTGATCTCTTCGGATTACAAGTTCAATTGCTTCCGTAGCAGTTTGCCTATAATTGCTGTCCTCAACCTCGGCTTGTTCCTTGGACAGTACGCACCAAGGGGCACCTGTATCAATAACGGCAAGAGTCCTTGGAAGTTGAGCAAATCGAACCGAAACACATATTCTGTTATGAGGGTGACCCTCTATATGGTCTAGATATGAAGACCTCCCAGTCGTAAAGGGCACACCATTAGGACGCTGAAGCATTTTGCACTTTAAACCATCCTGGTAATTATAACATCTTCGTCATTCTTGAATCTCTTTGCCATTTCAGCGTAAGAGTTGGAAGCATCCAAGAGTTGACCATTAGAGACAGCAACCCACTTATTAAGAAACTTCTTCCCCTCACGCCTTAGAAAAGAAATAGTCTCATTGATGTGAATCGGCTTTGATTCCCTTACTTCGATAAATTTGGGTGGGGCGATCATTTTTTGAAATCTCTCGTAATTGGCATCATCTGGGGACAAAGACAATAGAAAATCTAGAAGAATGCCAGCGTCCTTAAGCCGATCATCAGAAATAAGTTCTTTCATTAGATCTTCCATAGCCTTCTCTATCGTTTCGACATCAGCACTTTGTAGTAGCCCAGCGAGGCGGGCAAATACTCCTTCATCTATCTCATTGGCGATCTTCTTGATTTCTTGGTAAAGTTGATTATGCTGAATCTTTAATCCCAGCTGAGCAGCCTCAGTTTCGATCGCTGTAAACCAAGATTGCCCGATTTCAAAATTGAGTTCATTGAAGAAAGTGTGTAAACCAGCGTAGACTGAACGTATGCTGACGTATTCAATGTCTTGAAATGCCTCACCACCAACGGTTGCAACTGTGTAATACACATTGCCACTTTCATTCCTTACAGTATCTAAATCATAATATTCTGAACCGACCGTCACTGGTAATTCATCTTTTGTTGTGTATTCGTCCCATATACCAGCGTGGCTTCTCTTGCATTTTTCCAAAGCCATACCGACGAGCATAGCTTTTTCACGTTCCAAATCTTCAGCGAGGTTTGTTTCCATTCTTGTCACCCGCACCCAAAAAAATATCATTTACCAAATGTTCATACGAATTGAAATCTGATTCCCATTCGCTAATAATTTGCTGAAGATTTACCAAGCGTTCTTTGCGTGTTTCACCTTCCAGCTCATGGTGAAAATTCGATGAAAATAGAAGAACGGATATTTGATTTCCTTCCTCGTTCTTCAAAGATTTTTCCTGAATGGTCAGGCCACAAGTCGCGTTTTCGAGGGTGTAATTGAATGTGATAGAAGGCCTCACACTCCCGTTCCCGAATTCGCACCACGGGCCAGGGACAACTAACCTTTCCAAAATGAATTTTCTAGGTGCATTTTTATCGTCACCAAAGGCAACATGCCCTTTCTGATTAATGCCGACTGCCCTATATTCAACGTGAGGAAGAATGTTGGAATATTTCTTCGCCACGACAGGTATAACAAAGCTCTTTTTGCTTTTGGCCTTAACATTCTCAGAAAAAATCAATTTATCGAGCTGGGCAATTATTCTGACTTTGTTCTTGAAAACTATTTCAGCCACTGGCTCAAGGCAAACAGGCGGCTTCTCAAGTTCCCAATTGGCAGGCACGATTTCATTATCTTTCAAAAAATCTGGGTTTAAGATGGCTGGATTATGGCTTTTCGCAACCACGACTATTGAAAATTCACGAGTATCAACTGTTACATTCATGGACTATCTCTATGATTTATGGGGAATAGTTATATGACCTATGAATTGCAATTGGGCAAAGACCACAGATTTCATAGGAAGTCAAGCAGATTAACAGCCCCTCTCATCAGTTTTCCATACTGTCCAATTCTGTTTACACGTAAACATGTTCAGGGCGGGCGTTCTTCACCAAATCCTGTTTGAGCAATCGATTTCCATTGAAAGATACAAGACTATGAATCGCAATTTGACATAACACATTGTCTTTTAAAAGATATTCTTAATCAAAGAAACCTGGAAAGTCAAGGAATATTAGAGACATTTGGGTTTAGAGCAAATCTTATTTCCGATTAAGAGGGGCAATGTTGTAAAACCAAAGTGGGAATTTGGAACCTCAGTCCCTGGCGAGAACGTCCCAAACGAAACAATGGACCAGCGGTACCGAGTTGGGGTCGGACCACGCTATCTGTTTTATATCGGTACCGAGTTGGGGTCGGACCACGCTATCTGTTTTATATCTACTGTATGTCGTCCCAAATATAGCCGTTTTCAAGTCTTAGAAGACCGTTTTTGACCCCAAAAACGCCCCTGTAAGGAATTGCTGGCTCCCGAAGTTTATAAGAACTATTCTGTGCTGTTACGTGTCGCCTCTTTGCCTTAATACCTGTTCGCCCTTCGCATCTTAGAACGCTTCTCTTAAAAGCATGTTTTCAGCCCCAAAATGGGCATTCTAAGGCCAAAAATGACCACCATTTCTCTGGTTTATCTTGTCTTATCACACGCTTAGCCTGGTACGACCCCCATTCCATCTCCTCTATCTCTCTTACAAGATCTTTTTCAATCCCGATGACCCCGCCATATCGTTTAAACTTTATCTGATCCCCTTCCTCATAATATCGATCAGTGGCAAACTCTCTCCCGTCTTTGAGATGAATTATATACGATGAAAAACATATTAGGGGATAAAGCAGAATCCCAATCCCAAGAATGGCTACAATAGACTTTTTCATATTACCTCCGATGCAGGTCAGGGGGTCAAGTCTCCTATTAGCTCTTACCCTCTATTCTTTTTACACCCCGCCCCCGGCATTTTCCTAATAACTCATTGATAAATATCTTTTTTTCACTGTGGCAACTATACTTCCATCAGAATTTAATCTTCCCCTGTTCATCATATGATACCAGCCATATGGATATTCTATTCCTTAATGTTCGCGACATAGCCAGAGTATCGTACCCCTATCTTGAAATAGCATGAGCTAATAGGAGACTTGACCCCTTCACACTATTTCTTCAAATGATAACCATTCTTCACCAACCTTGAAAAGCGGCGTACATTCTGTGCATTCCTTAGAAATAGGACGTATAGGCCGCACCGGCCCGTAAGAATACATTTTACCTTGTTGATCGACTAAAAACCATGATGCCTCTGTTTCTATTCCACCTACTTTGTGACCGTCAATTACAGCATTTTCGCAGCCCATCAGGTTTGTTCAATTATTTCAACTTCCTCTTTGCTCAACCCATAAAGTTCATACACCAAATTGTCTATCTTTTTATCGGCATGGTCAACCGCACGCTGAATTTGCTGACGCTGGGTTTCGAGTTTCGTGCTTTGCAACTGCTCGTTTAGTTTCAACATGCTGGCAACAAGCCTTTCCACTTCTGGACTTCTCGTTTTCGGGATGGGGATTTGCTTAACGTAGATGATTTTCAACCTGTAAAACCCACCTTGAACCTTATCGCAGGTATTGGTTAGAAAAAACTTGGTCACTTTGGAGTTAAGAATACCAAGCAGAAATTTATCATCGGTAATGATGAGTTGGTTGTTATCGTTGCCGTAGTACTTGTTGTTATCCAGAGTGAAGGCAGCTACCTCTTTGCTAATTCCTGGCCAGAGTATTTTTGTTTTTTCAAATTCTTTGTAGTAATCCACCGTGTCTTGGATTTCGTACCACTCGTATTTTCCGGGCTTTCTACCTGGCCATTTACCGCCTTTCCACTTAGCGGGTTTTGGGGTAAGGTTCTCTTTGAATGCAAACAGATAGGATTTGATTTCAGGGTATTTATTGATATCAATGCCTCTACGCGTAAAGATAACGTAAGTGTCAGATTTTGGGGGTCGATAACGTTTAATGTCTTTTCCGACCAAAAACGGTTTGATTATTTCCTTGTTTTTAGTGTCAGCTTCAATGAGTGCTTTACGGGTATCGTTGCCTATAACAAAGGCTTTATTATATCCCGTTTTAATTCCGTAATAAATCTTTTTGGAAACATACTCATCAAGGGGTGTGTGATTCTCATTTAGTTTCCTTATAAGGTTGATTTCTGCTTCATCTTTTAATAACCACCCATTGTCGTCTAAAAGGTCTTTGGAGATTATTTGCTCATGCTCATTAACATATTGAGCAAGGTTCTCAAATTCAAGTGTGCCAATTTCTACAACAAAAACTTTCTCATTGGGTTTTGCGGGTTTACTGGCGATAATTATGCTTGAATAAGTGGTGGCAGACCTGAATACAGGCAAATCACCAAAATCAATCAGTTTGTGGATGGTCTGTTCTTTAAGCCATTTTCGAAGGGGAAGCCCGTATTTTACGCGAAGCCACTTACTTGCAACGATATACGAGAAATATCCTTTTTCATTTAGGATTGATATGCCCTTTTCGATGAAATACTGATAAAGGTCGGCAACACCATGATAGGTGCGGTAGTGTGTTTCAAAATAATCCTTGTGTTCGCTGATGAGTTCCTGTCTTACCCAAGGCGGATTTCCAATGACTGCATCAAATCCGCCCTTTTTTATGATCTCAGGAAACTCCACGTTCCAATCAAAAGCATTCACCCGATACATTTTTTCTTCATTAAACAAGCTCATTTGCTCACCATCGTAAAAATCCGGGCCAATGAGTGAGTTACCACATTTGATATTGTTTGCAAGGTCTGGCAAGGCACGCTGGTGGAACAATGCAAGCTGTTGGGTGATGGTCTGCTCATCCTCCCCTTCCAGCACCTTCAGCAATAGGGAAAGCTTTGTTGTTTCCACGGCCTGCGAATCAATGTCCACGCCATAGATGTTGTTAAGGAGGATGCGTTTACGTTCGTCCGTGGTCAAGCGCCAGTCACCGCCCGAAGATTGATATAGGCGCGGGTTCTTCCCAGTGGCCCATTTCTTGGGGTGGTCTTTGACGTATTCGTCCCTGTGCCAATCAAGAAGATACTGATAAGCACCCAACAGAAAAGAACCGGACCCGCAGGCGGGATCAAGAATCTTTAGCTTACCGACCGCACCGCGAGGGCCTGGTTTCTTACCCTCCACCAGCTTGCCCACCGTCTGTTTAACAATGTAGTCCACTATATAGGTGGGGGTATAGTAAACGCCACCCGCCTTTCTGACCTCCGGTTTATCCTCAACCACGGCATGATGGGCAGGAGTAAGACGAATGACCTTTCCAAGGAATTGCTCATACACCTGGCCCAAGATGTCAGCAGGAAGGACTGAGAATTCATAAGGGCTGTCGGGATAATAGAGATGCTTGAGGATATCCTTCAACACCTTGTCATCAATAACAAGGCCGGGGGTAAGGTTGTCCACATTACTATCCCTATCTTTTTCCGATCTAAAGTGAAAGAGGCCGGAGTTGTAGCGATCATCGGCTTGTCGGAAAAACTGGAACAGACGTTTATATACCTGAGTACCGTTTTGAAGGGCTATCAACTTTCCATATAACTCTATTCCACGATCTTCGCAGATGCGCAGAAAAATGATCCGGTCAATAGTGCGCTGGACGGCAAAGTTGAGTTCCCGTTGGGAGATGGCAGGGTTACGCAGGGCAATGTTCCGGGCCAAGAGATTGCGCCATCGCTCGATCTCTTGAAGAAAGGCCGCATCAACCTCAGTCGTACCCCGCTTTGCCCTTTTTGACTCAACATACTTATCAAATGATCCCTTGAGGATCGATTCACGGGAGAAGATACCGGCGATCTCATCCCATTGTTCAGGGTAATCGGTGTATGTCATGTAAAGGATTCGGGAATGGGATGCCTTATCGGTCTTGGTAGGTCTGACCCGGCAGTCATAAACCGCAAACTCCTCAAAATCAGTAAGGATACTAAGGGGAAGTTTGGCGCTCCAGGCGTAACGCCGCAATTGGTAAGCAGGATGCACGTCATCCTTGATATTTAAAGAGGGTTTTTTTGCCTCAAGGAAAAATTTGCGAGTTCCACCTATACGGAAACAATAGTCCGGTGCTTTTGTAACACCACCAATTTTAATGGCATCTTCATGGATTACATCTTTATATGCCTCTGCATAGCCTTGCTTATTTGTAATATCCCAACCTAATTCTTCAAAAAACGGGTCTAAGAACTCACGACGTAATTGAGTCTCGTTGTATGTACCTTTTTTATAGCTCTCCAAATTATTATCAAAAGTATCAATTAATTTTTTGATTCTGTCAGGTACATTCATATTCATATTCAAAAACCCGCTATTTTGTAACGCCCGGGTTAACGGGTGCCCGGGCGTCTTTTCCGGGCATCCGGTTAAACCCGATGTTGGGCAATTTATTATGTTTCAACGCTTGGATTCAGCGTCACATTGTGGGCAGACTGAGCCTTTTGGGTAGCTTGCTCCATGTTTTGGACAAGTAATAAAAGTTAGTACTCTTTGTTCAATTTCACCCGGCTTCCCTTTGTTGTTCTCTTTTTCAGCCATTTTCAAACTCCTGTTTTTTTATTTTTCAGAAAAACATCTTGAAATCTAATCTTTATAAAATGATCGACGCCCCAAACACTAAGAGCTATTACTGATAATACTGAAGCAAAGAAAGCACTAAAAGGGCGAATGCTAAGGATGCTAATGATTGACATAATAAGAGAAAGTGAAGCCGCATCCATTAAAGCAGTGGCTAATTGATCATGCCAACGTTTCGATTTATATCCTTGGAAATTTAAGGCTGACAAGTAGCATAAAAAGCTCACAAGTAGGTAATACACGGAGTAACGAAAATCTTGAACCAGCGTTGCATCAAGAACCGCAATTGCGAGAAGCCCTGTAAAGCTGAAACCTGCAAGCGCAAGGATATGAGAGCGATGGGACTCCCTATCTTGCTCCTCTTCACTGGGAATATCAGACATATGGCCTCGGTGCTTTACGCATAAAAGACTTCGTGAAACGAGTGGTAAAAGTGGAATAAAGTAAAAAAATATGCCTGTACACATATAAAATCATCCCTACCATATAAATTAAAGTGGTGTTATCTTGTTGCCGAACGGCGCGGGTAACCAGCGGGCATTAAAACCTACCGTGAACCATAAAATTTAACGAAAACCGCCAAGTTTCTTCCCGTCTGGTTCACCCGCTATGTTATGTGGTTTCTTTGTTGTTTGGCTTTGGGCTTTGATTTGACGATCTGAAGTCATAAATATTTAGCAGCCCTTGGTCCATTATTGCCCGTGGCCATGTTTTTGTTTCGTATAGCTCGAAAAGAGCTTTGTAGAATTCCCGGTATATCTTGGCCACAGCGAGAAATTGCTTCTGCCGACCTTCCTTCTGACGCAACTCGATCTCTAATTTGGTGAGTTCGAGCGCTTGAGTGGACGCGTATTCCTTTATTTTAATTTCCGATTCTTTTTCCACTCTTTGTAACGCTATGATCGCGCCGATAAAGGAGCCAACAACTCCAGCGAGCCCGCCACCCAAAACACTTACAACGGCTATAATGGCAGGCTTATCGAGTTTTGGCCAGACAATCAGAAGGAGGACGGCGAAAAGAAGAAGATACACAACCGGAATCCAGATGACCTTCTTTTGAAAACCACCAATGTTGTCTGCCATTTTTTATCTCCTCATAACGCAGAAGTCAGGGGTAGCCAGGGCTTCCACTGATTTCAAATATAATGGTTGATATTCAATTTCACAAAAACTTGGCGAAACGGAGCGACCCTGGGTGTCATCTGAACTGACAGGTTGGGTAATCTCATATCCTCGGGAGCTGAACTGCATCAAGTTCTCTCTGAATCGCCTGTACTTTCTCTTCGACATTCTCGCGGAAGTGAATTCTCGAAATCCCGTCAATGTCCGATTGCACGGTAGCTCCGTCTTTGAGGAGCAGGCAGACACGAGGAATGCCCAGGCGCCCAACGAACCAACCAGCCTCGAAGATCACGTTTGGCCGAGCTTGATAATAATTTTGACCATGGTTGATGATTTCGTCATCAGGGGTGATAATGGCGAAGGCAAGGGCGCAGGCAGACGCAGATTGCTCAAATTTCTCCAGCAACGCCCGACTCATGCCGGGTTTATTCATCATAAGAACTGGGTTAAGGCCGAAAAAATCTTGGACAAGGACGCGAAGGCGAAGTGTATTCACTTCGTCATGACCGTGGATGATAAAAACATTGTTTCCGGCAGGAGGGGCGGAAGGTTGGGATATTGCATTTGCCGTCTCCTGTCCAGATATAAATTCCAGATAATTCAAAATGTGCTCGAATTCGGTAAAAAGAGCTACATATTCGTCTTCTGTTATGTCGGTAAGTCTCTTGAATGCATTAATGTATTTTCGTGCAATTGGTGTCCTAGGACCGTAGAGCGCTTTAAGGGCGTTCTTAGCCCGGGTAAGAAACCGACGTCGGAGAGGCTTCCTACTAAAGTCGCTGAGTGATCGCACACCTGCTGTATGGGCGGATCGAAATTCTGTGATCAGGATTGGTGTCTCACTTGTTTCCATTGTTTCTCCATTTGCCCAACGTATGGCTAACCTGCGGCCGGTGATCAAACATGCCGTGCTGGTCGCAGCCCAGCACCTCCCCAATTCTACACCGGCTGTCAGGTTGAGCCGGTTGTTAGACCGACGGCTTACCATCGGCGGCACCTCCCCGAGGCGGTGTGCCCTTCTTCAACTCAGACGCAGCGCGTGATAGGACGTAAACGGCCTGGAGCAAGTTTTCAACGATGTCCATGACTTGCCCGAGCGTCGTGATTGATGGGACGAACCCCCGATGCGCTGCTGCACTGCCGGTATCCAATGCGGCGTCAAGTTGCTCGCGGTGTAGCCTGCCGATCAGGCCCTGTTCCTCCAGAGCCTCGAGCTTTTGGGCGAACGTCCCACGATCGCCGACCTTGTCGAGAATGACCATGTCGACGATGGTCCTCGCACCCATCGCTGCGAGCGTTCGGCAATCATCAGCGAGCGCGCGATAGACCTCGCGGACAAGCGATGCCATCGGCTTTGGGAGCTCATTCACCCAAGAAGGCAGCCGACGGAATACCCGTGGTGGATAGTACCTCGACTCAGTCTCTTTGGTGGGCAGGAACGTGCTGTCGTATCGGAGAGAGATGCTCTCGCATCCGCAGCATTCGAGCATCGTGTAGCGATTCTCTTCGAGTGGAAACGAATCCGGGTCATCCTCGTCGCCGGTCAAATCTACCCGAGTGCTAGCCGCAAGAACCGCATGCTTCGTCATACCCCCGCATGTGTTGCATGGTGCTTTGATGACCTCGCCATTGTTCATGGTCTCTCCGGCGGTCTAACGCAGGGTTGAGACGCGGGAAACGCACCAGCGTTTTCCCGTCGATACTCAAATGGTTTGTTAACCCTTTTTCAAAATATATTCAGTGATTCAAAGGAAATACTGCCTTGAACGGGCTGCCAATTTTGTAAAAATAAAGTGTAGTGCAAATCGAACGGTGTGCTATGCCTATTCATATAAACATAGTTATTAAACTCATACTCAAGAGTTGCAGTAGATTTACCTCCCACTATTTCCATCGCTTGGCCTGGCCATAATCTTTTGTCAATGAATAAGGCATATTCCTTGTATATTTGGCCTTTTATATTTTGATCTTCGCCTTCTTCAAAGCCAACCATTTTCGAGATGGGAATTTGCGCTGGCCATAAAAAACTAATGCGGAAAAAATCTTGATCTGGAGTTTTAAGCAGCTTTACCGAAATCTCGAGTGCGTATTTATGAATTTTGGATTCAATGCTCAACTTTTTATAGCTTATAATTATTTCGGCAGGTTGAGTAGCCTCAATGGGTGCCCTCAATGTATCCCTTTTTTTCTCTGATAAAAGAACCTGTTCTGCAGCCTTAATTTTAGGAAGCAAATTTTCAGAGACTTCTAACCAATATTTAATATCTTCTTTATCAATTGACTCTGAATGCACGAGCCTATTACGAGCCATCCGCAGTTCTGTTAATAACTGTATGTCACTTGGCTCTACAAGACCCAATGAGAATGCCTCTTCCCATTTGTATGTTCCAGAAATACCGGCTTTTTCAAGTTTGTCTTTAATTACATGCTCAATCGAATTCCAATTGAGAATCAATTTTCCTAAAGAATCTGATTCAGAGGCTGATGGTTTAATAGAAACATTGAATAAATTTTTAAGTAATACCCCCGCAATTCCACGGTAAGCTATCAAATACTCGTCATCTACACTCAACCCTGTACCGTCATGATACAATTTATTTCGGATTCGGTGATAATGTTCAATATCAACCTCATCAATACCTACGAGCTTTTCAGGAGCATATTTGAATAACAAAGACAATAATTTTGGGAAACTGTTGCCAGCTTCATCCAACTCTTGTTTTTTTACCTTAATTCCAGGTTTTGCCTTTGGTAAGGAAATAAATGTCCTTATGATAGTCTCAACACAATTATCAATACTGATAAAAGCGATCCTTTTATCGAATGCGGTATTAAGATCTATGTGGGAATCTGCGTGTTTTAATAATTCAATAGCACCAGAAGCCCAAGTAGCTTTCATTACTCTTTTCCTTCAGTATGCTGGGTTAACGGAGTGCTGACCGGCTGGGGTTGAGCACCAGCGAAACCCCAGTCGGAGTCCAGCACATGGTTAGGTTAAATTATTGAATTTAACCTTTATATAATATTTATTCACTATTCAAGATTTGATACCATTTCCCTGACGGCTGAGGATAACCATCGGGCCTCAAGACTTACGCACAGCCTTTAACGAGGCTTATCCTCGCTACGCATGAAATCATTTTTCGTTAACAAAATATTATCAATTAATTCTGTAGGGAAGAATTGGATTCTAAGTGATTTTATCACGGGACTTTTATCATTTTCGTTTATTTCATAGTTCACAATAATTGGTGCCTGACTCGGATACTGATTAATGATCTCTAATTGTAAAGTCCTTAGATAATGAGCCGCCTCATTTGCCCTCATCCGATCATATGAACGAACAACTTCGTTTATTTTTTGGACACTTTTTATCACAGAATTAATGTGTTCTGTAATTTCAATTTCGTCAGGTTGTTTTTCTAAATCGGGAAGTACCAGACCACCCCAGCCACCAAATTTTTCAATTAGATCACTTTTTTTGAAACATATAGACAATGCTTCTTGTTGCTCAGGTTTATTAATTCTGAATGTGAAATTTTCATCCTCAATATTTTCCACATCATCAATAAGACTTGCTTTAAAGCTACCAAGAGGTAGCCCACAATGCTGCACATAATTCCTGAGCTTATAAACGAATCTATAAGAGAAATTGCTGTCAAATTGATTTGCACAGGCTTGCTTAAATGCTTGAAATTCAGAGGACTCAGGTCCACAGTTTCGTTTTAGATTAGTTTCAACATGATCCAAATAGGTTCTGAATGATGTTAGAAAGTTTAAAATATGTCGGTTAAGATTTAAATGTACGAAATCAAGATTGGATTGTGTTAAAAGCCCTTTTTTGTATGTTTCAAGAAACTGCTTTAGGTCATTAAACAGCTCCGAATAATTTTGAGTCAAAATTTCAAACAATTGATTATTGATTTTGTATTCCTTGACTAATCTTAGGCTATCTCCAATTCTTTTCAATTCATCCGGCGTAAGATGACGAACTACCGTAAAATTATTTCTATCTTTTTGTGATGCCAAACCGTTTATAGTAGCCAAAATAACTCCTATAGTATTGATTTGCAAAAACCTAACCGCTGAGTTCAGGAACCGGGAGCTTGCTCGCGGTTTCCTGGAGCGACTGGTTGGGCTGGTCTATTTGTCACAGTTTTATAATAAGGCCCGGATCACATATCCAAGATTCTGTAGCAAAACAAAACCGAGCAGTGCAAATCCTACAATATGAGGGACTGGGGTCACTCTTGACAGAGGACAAATAGACCCGGAGTTCCTTAAGAATTTTCCTTAGGGGCTTGTTCATTTTAGCCTCCGCTGAGAACCTCTGATACACCCTCGCCACATCAGAATAGCTGAGTCCTCCAAATAGATGTCCGATTTGTGAAGCGGCGCGCTATTTCTCGTCGAGTGCATCCAATTGTTCGGCTTTCTTGAGGTTGTCTATGTCGATCTTGTCTTGCGGCCTCCCGCTTGCCTTTTTTGCACGGATCAGGTCAGATC
>Ga0222627_1000392_pt1 | contig 20526 bp, 9 predicted proteins | sample AntAcemetageno93_FD_179859 | JGI IMG/M metagenome (GOLD analysis project Ga0222627, IMG submission 179859) | Saline water microbial communities from Ace Lake, Antarctica - #93 | ecosystem: Environmental > Aquatic > Non-marine Saline and Alkaline > Saline | place: Antarctica: Ace Lake | collected... | reverse complement strand
TGAAGGGTTGGCGGTCAAAAAAATGTACTAAAAGTTGACAAGAAGTACGGAAAATTTACACTGCGCGAGAAAATTCTTGAATTCTATTCAAAATGACTAACAAAGGAGGCGCTAAACAGCATGGTGGACATGAGATCAATGAGCGTCGACGCAAGTCTGCCCTTCACTCTCGTAACAACAAAGCAAAAGCTCGAACACGACGTGAAGAGCTCCGTGAACAAGGACTGAACTGCTAGTTCGTTCCAAAACTATTTTAAAATTAAAATCTGTTCGAAAGGACGGATTTTTTATTGGAGAAAAATTATTCTAACGAATCTAAATAACACTTCTCACAATATACTTTTTCCGGTCGATCTGGAGCAAAAGTCGTTTGAATCTTATCAGAACATTTCTCACATTTGCGAGGAAATAATTTTCTCGGGTTTCGAAGACTCATTCGTTCCTTATGACGACAGTCGGGACATTTATGAGGAATTGGTAAAATTTGCTTGCGATAAAACTTTAGCTCCACTTTTTGTATTTTGTAATTTTTTTTACAACATTTACATACAAATATTTCATTACAAATAGAATCAGATACATCTGAAATATTATCAGGGATTTTGTAGCTTGAAACTTGGTAATTTAAAGATTCAGCTTCTTTCCAGAACCATCCTTTTGCTAATACTTCTTCTTTTGTCATAGGAAAGTATTCTTGAGCCACCGTTTCGTTATATGCGAATGGAGATATTTCTATTGGAAAAAACTCACCCCATCCTCCATTCCTCTTCATGTGTTCAATAATACTCTCTCGAAGAAGAAAATATTCTTCTTTCGTGTATTGTTTATTGAGAATGCAGTATTGTTTGTGATTTACTCCTACACAACCAAATAAATCATGACTATTATGGACTGAGTCACAATAAGTAATGTTTTTATTCTCATAGGAAAAGTGACAAAATAAAACATCGAAACTATTAGCAATTGCATGACTTTCATAGACAAGTTGACTCCATCCCATGTGATACGCATCTCGAGAATCTTTTAACCCTGTAACATCGATACAGTAACTTGAATCCTCCATATCCAAGCAATCAAAAGATTGATTACAATTTTTAGTATTAAAAAGAAAGTCTCCAGAAGAACCTTCTGTCTGAAAACAATAGCTCGCACGATGAATTGAATCCTTTTTGAAATTATTGAAAAGCACCTTAAATGTTTCCAAAGAAGCGTAAGACATGGGGAAAATATCGCTGATAATTTTTTGATACTCCTCTTTTGAATATTGTTTATTTTTAATACAAAATTTTTTGTTTCGTAAATTAGAACACATAAAGCAATTCTCACAAGCAATACAATCATAACAAAACCATATATCTCGACATCGTCGAATTAATTCAGAAAAATATGCTTGATATGCATTCCATCCATAATAAACTTCATAACACAATTGTGAACTGTCTAGTAGATATGAACAATCCATACAATCAGTGCAGTGTTCAACTATCCAGTCGCTATAATAAATATCTTCAGAATCAAAGGTAACTGTTGCTAAATAACAATTTTTATTACCTGCTGAATGATTCGTATATTGACAATTCTCACTATTTTTATTTACCAGCGAAAGACGAGGTACTTTTAACTGCAATTCACGAAACTGATCAAAAAAAGGACGAGAAAAATCAAATTCTTGACCATAATCGAGAGCCCTCCACTTATCTGACCACCAAATTTCTTGACGATAAATTTTGAAAGGCGAATTTGCAGAATACATAGAAATAATATCCTTTTGAGTAAAATTACATTTTCTTTTGCTAAGTCCTCTTTCATTCCTCCACACATAACGCCGTCTCTGCCGTTCCTCCGGACACAATGTCGGAGCTGGTACTCCCATCTTTTCATAGAACTTCAAATCTGCCGCTGTGACATCAAATTCTTTCCCAGAAACAGCGCATTTTTTTTTCATTCTAATGAATCTACATAACACTTCTCACAATATACTTTTTCCGGTCGATCTGGAGCAAAAGTCGTCTGAATATTATCAGAACATTTATCACATTTGCGAGGAAATAATTTTCTCGGGTTTCGCAGATTCATTCGTTCATTGTGCCGACAACCAGGACATTTATCAGGAATCGGAAGTTTCGCTTTTCGGTAAAATTTCAGTTCGGCTTTTTGAATTTTGTAATTCTTCCCGCATGGCTCACATGCCAGAACTTCATTACAAATGGAATCTGGGACGTCTTTAATGTTTTCTGAAAATTTGTAATGCGAAGTGTGTACGTTCGAAGTTTCAATCTCTTTCCATTTCCATCCTTTTTCTAATACTTCTTCTTTTCCCAAAGGAAAATATTCCTGCACCACGCTTTCGTTGTACGCAAAAGGCGATATTTCTATTGAAAAAAACTCACCCCACTGCCCATTCCTCTTCATATACTCAATAATACTCTCTCGAAGAATAAAATATTCTTCTTTTGAATATTGTTTATTGAGAATACAATACTCAGCATGTCTCATCCCAATACATCCAAATAAATCATGAGAAGAAACACAATTTTCAGAATAAAAAATATCATTCGAATACCAAACCGTAGCACAACAAACACTATTATTATTGAGTTCCTGTGAAGAACCATTCCAACACCAATAACTTTGATCAATGAATTCAGTATCCGAACAATTTGTGTCCTTCGTCCCCGAAATGCAATAACTACAGTTTTCACTTTCTGAAAGGTCAAAACACTGCAGACAATTTTTTGCCTTCTCTACATTATCGCCCACACAATTTTCGCATTGAATCAGTTTTGATGCTCGAAAAATTCCTGACTTCCGAAGATCGTCAAAATTTTCCCAAGAACAAGTCTCCGTTTTAAGCCGTTTAGAAAATTCTTTCGACGTAAGTTGCTGATTCCCCCAACAAAACTCTTTATTTCGCAAGTTCGTACACCCGAAACAATTTTTACAATTCTGACAGTCATGACAGACATATAAATTTTGTGAATTTTTACATCGAATACAATATGAAGAATCATACAAATTCTCACTTTCAAGACACTGATAACAAAGTTCCCCTCCTAATAAAAAAGCACAATCTACACAATCCTTGGTATCAAACATTCTATATCCAAATAAAGAATCTTCACACCGAGCTGTTCCAACAAGGAGATAGCAATTTTTATTTTGATCTGAAAGATGAGTAAATTCTGAATTTTCACTCCGTTCATTTATCACAGCGAGCTTAGGAACTGTTTTCAAAAGATCTACAAATTGATCAAAAAATGGACGAGAAAAATCAAAATCTCGACCTAATTTTTTTGCATCCCATTTATCACTCAACCAACAGTCTCTACAATAGACGGGGAATTCTGCATCTTGATCGTAAATAGCAATCATTGATTTTTGGCAGAAATCACATTTCCGGCGATAAAGACTTCGTTCGTTTCGCCACGCTAAACGTTTTCGTTGTCTTTCTTCAGGACACAACGTCGGAGCTGGTACTTCCATTTTTTCATAGAACTTCAAATCTGCCTCTGTGACATCAAATTCCTTTCCAGAAACAGCGCAAATTTTCTTCATCACCTTATTTTCTAGCTATTTTTTCACAAAAAATCAACCCCTCGTATCTACTTCCAGATTTAAGCTTCTCGTTTGAAGGTTCACTTAAGCTCTTCTAACATATCTCGCTCCTTTTTACTTAGTTTCTTTGGTAAATCATACACGATACGAACTAAATGGTCTCCGTGACGACCACCTCGTTTTATTCCTTTTCCGCGAATCCGAAGCAATGAATCATCTCTCGTACACTCTGGAATCATAAGATCAACTTTTCCCCAAAAGGTTTCTACTGGAAATTTCCCACCCAATAAAACTTTCCATAACGGAAGCTTTAAGTCTGATAAAACATCCATACCTCGACGTTCAAATTTTCGAGAAGCACGTACTTGGATATGCACAAATAAATCTCCTGCCGCCCCTCCTCGACGTCCAGACTCTCCTTCCCCCTGTACCCTCAATGTTTCTCCTGTTTGAACCCCTTCTGGAACATTAATCGTAATTTTTTTTGATTTTCGGATGCGTCCTTCACCGGAACATTCTGAACATTTAGAATCAAACGTTTTTCCTGTTCCTTCACAATCAGAACAAATTCCTTGCTGTTGAATAATCCCAAAAGGCGTTCGTGTTTGCTGAGAAGTCCGTCCTGTTCCCGAACAAGTTGAACAAGTTTTTTGTCCAGAACCGCCGTCTCCTTTACATGCTGTACAACTTACAAATTGTGTAGAAGAAAATTTCTTCGTTACTCCTTTTAGCGCATCATCAAAATCTAAAATCACTTCCACTTCCAAATCTGATCCATGAGTATTTACCCTTCTTCCACTGCCACCAGCTCCTCCTCCAAAAAAAGAAGAAAATATATCATCCATTCCTCCTCCAAAATCAAAATTTGATGCATCAAATCCGCCACCTCCAAATCCACCTGCTCCCTGTGCTCCCGTCGAACCGAATTGATCATATTGTTGTCTCTTTTTCTCATCCCCTAATGTCTCATATGCATCATTTACTTTTTTAAACTCATCTTCTTTTCCTCCCTTATCAGGATGGTGCTTTTTTGCTGCTGCACGAAAAGCTTTCTTAATATCTGCCGGGGAAGCAGATTTATCAACGCCCAAAACGTCATATGGATTCTGTGTCATCGCAAAAAGTGTACAAATTTCTAGCAACCTGTCCAATCGACTGCCAACCGTCATCAAAAAAGATTAAAAAAATTTGGTTTTTACCTGGAAATACCTGACAATTTAAGATGAATTATTTTCATTCAAACACATGAAACTTCGATGGTTTGGCTTTCTCGTTATAGGATTCTCTTTTATCCTTTCTTTTTCCAGTGTTAATGCTGAATGTGAATGGCTTTTGGTATCCTGTGCTAATCCAACAGGAACTGGATCCAATGTTACATTTAATACCTTAGATTATTCCCGAAGTAAGTACTTCTGGAACACTGATCAATGTATTACTGATTCAGATTTAGGAGTATTCCAGCCGCCAGGAAATTCTAATGATGGTGTGCTTTGGAGAAATCAATCAATCAATGGTTTTACCAATACTTTTACTGATGCAGAATGTATCTCGTTTGGAATGAATCCTTCTCCAACGTACGGATGTCCATGTCTTGAGCCAACATATGTGGTCAATTATGTAAGTGGAAACAATAAAATCAAAGAATCTTATTTTTCAAGTGCACGAAAATGTCTCAATGGAAGTTGTAATACTCGTGACCCACTTGGATATTTCCCTGAGCAACCAGGATACGTATCCATTCCTGTTTATGATCATTCTTTAAGCGGAACAGCTTCTCTGGGAGACAAAGTGCGTATTCAGGTCTATTCACACGACAATGCTAAACAACAGTTCCCTGGTGATCCAAATTACCAGAACTACATGGCGCATGATACGGATATTAAAATAAGTTGGAATAATGCATCACACGCTGTACAAGGAATTGTATATAGCTCAGATGCTTCCCCAAGCACAAAGACCTCTCCTTCTGTCACATTACCTACTCTTCCTGCAGGAACTCAATACCATATAGTAGGTGCATGGCACCACTATAATTCTGCAACAGTATCGGGACCACCAACATTTGTTGCTGATCATTTCACTCTTGCCGACAGCGAGCTTTCTGTAAGTGGAACAACTGCAACATTTGATCTAGGTGATCACGCTTCTTGTTTTGGAAATATTCATCGAACATATTTTGATCTTGAGGTGGTAACAACTACTGTAACAAACTTCACTTTAACGAAAACGGCAAATCCTGCCGCTGGTACTGACCTTGACCCAGGCGATACCATTACCTACACCATTACCGCAAACAATACCGGAAATACGACTCTTTCTAATTTTTCTGCCACAGACATCCTCGACTCTAACCTTACATTCGTAAGTGGAGATCCGGGGGTCTCTCAGTCTGCTGGAACGGTAACTCTCAATTTTGGAAACATTGCTGCTGGTAATTCTGCTTCAAAGAACTTTATCGTGGCGGTGAACTCTAGTATCTCTACGCCAGGACAAGTATGTAACCAAGCATCTGCCACGTATCAAGGGATTACTCATACTTCTAACCAGGTCTGTCACCCGGTGACGGAAACTTCTTCTACTAATTTCACTTTGGTGAAAACGGCAACCCCTGTAGCTGGTACTGACCTCGACCCAGGCGACACCATTACCTACACTATTACCGCAAACAATACCGGAAATACGACTCTTTCTAATTTTTCTGCCACAGACATCCTCGACTCTAACCTTACATTCGTAAGTGGATATCCGGGAGTCTCTCAGTCTGCTGGAACGGTAACTCTCAATTTTGGAAACATTGCTGCTGGTAATTCTGCTTCCAAGAATTTCATCGTAGCGGTGAACTCTAATATCTCTACGCCAGGACAAGTATGTAACCAAGCATCTGCCACGTATCAAGGAATCACTCATATTTCTAACCAAGTCTGTCACCCGGTGACGGAAACTTCTTCTACTAATTTCACTTTGGTGAAAACGGCAAACCCTGTAGCTGGTACTAACCTCTCCCCAGGCGACACCATTACCTACACCATTACCGTAAACAATACCGGAAATACGACTCTTTCTAATTTCTCTGCCACTGACATTCTCGACTCTAATCTTACGTTCGTAAGTGGAGATCCGGGAGTCTCTCAGTCTGCTGGAACTGTGACTCTCAACTTTGGAAATATTGCTGCTGGTACTTCTAGTGCCAAAAGTTTTATTGTTGCCATAAACTCAAGTATTCCTACTCCTGGACAAGTATGTAACCAAGCGTCTGCTACGTATCAAGGAATAACTCATACTTCAAATCAAATATGTCATCCAGTTGTTTTTAATAATGTTCCTGATTTTGAAATTATAAAATCTGCGAACCCACCTCACGGATCTACCGTAGTTGTTGGAGATACTATTCTGTACACGATTAGTGCTGAAAATATTGGAAATACCACGCTCAATAATCTCGTGGTAACTGATGTACTGAGTCCTCATGTAACTTTTTCAGGACTGATTACCCCAGTCATTTACTATGATCCTACTTTGCACACCGTTACTATTTCTTTCCCTCCAATGGTTCCCGGAGATATTCAAACGATGAGTTTCCCTGTGACGATAAATGGAAATGTTTCACCAAACACAACCTTCTGTAACTCTGCTACTGGAGTGGATGGAATTGTCACCGATTTGTCGAATTCAGTCTGTCACAACGTCATCGATGAACTTATTTCTTTGACTAAAACGGCAGATATTCCTGCTGGAACACCTGTGTATCCTGGAGACATTATCACGTATACCATTGGAGCAACAAATAACACCAATGGAGCTCTGGATATTGTTCTTACCGATCCCTTGGATTCGAATTTACAATTCTTAAGCAGTCCTACTCTAAATGTCACATACGACCTACCCACTCATACCGTTGGAATTGTTTTTCAAAATATACAAAGTGGTGATACGGCATATGCTTCTTTCCAAGTTCTTGTTCTAGATCCGGGAGCACCAAATATTAAAGTTTGTAATGAAGTAACACTTCTTTCTACCGCTCCGGGAACAACTGGACCAGGAGGATTTATTCCAAACGTACTCAATGTATTAGAAAATCTTTTCTCCCCCATCCAAGAATTCTTTAAATCACTGACCAGCTCTCTCTTTGATATTAATACTGTAGAAAATCTTGTTGCAAGTAATTTTACTCCACCTCCAAACCTACCTCCAAACAAAATTTGTCACCCTGTAATTGTGAATAACAATGATTTAATTGAATTAATAAAAAAATCAGATCCTCTTCCGGGATCAACTGTACAGGCTGGCGATGTCATAAATTATTCTGTACAAATCATAAACAATTCTGGCGGCATCATAACGGAAACTATCCTTGATCAGCTTGATCCAAATCTGTCCTTTATTGCGGCAGGAAACATTTCTAGTACTGATCCAACTGCCTCTGGGACCATGTCTTTCAATTCATCTTTGTCTATCGTTAGTTTTGAGACCTTTGACTTAGGTGATACCCACTCCATGACTTTCGAATTCACTGCAGAAGTAATTGCAATCAATGATGTTCAAATTTGTAACAAAGCAGTCGTTCCAGACTTTCAGGGAACTCCTTATTCGAGTGATAATATTTGTGTTTCTCTTAGTGGAAGTGGAACCGCTATTATATTAACAAAAACGTCAGATCCTGTACCGGGATCTATTGTCGCTACGGGAGACACTATTGAATATTCTGTACAAATTACGAATAATACCGGTAGCATCCTAACTGACACTATTCTTGATCAGCTTGACCCCGGTCTTTCCTTTCTTGTGCCAGGAACTATTTCTAGCACTGATCCAGGTGCCACTGGAACAATCTCTTTTAATTCAGGCTTGTCTCTTGTGAGTTTGAATGTAAACGATCTGAATGACACTGAGTCTATGACTTTTCTTTTCACTGCAGAAGTAATAGCAACCGCAAGCAATACTCAACTTTGTAATCAAGCAATACTCACTATTTCCACAGTAGCACCATACGCAAGTAATATTATTTGTGTTAAGACTTCCGGAGGGAGTGGAAATGTTACATTTATACAAAAATCAATTACGCCTACCGGAACAATAAACAATGGAGACACTCGTACGTACACGGTTCGATTTGAATCTGAAGAAACAAGTACTTTCTCCACAATACTTAATGACAATCTTGATCCCCTTCTTGTCTATATAGGAAATGAAGTTGTCACGACTTCTAATCCTGGCATTACTGGAAACATAACACACGATGGATCTGCAGCGGGTGGACTCGTAGAATTAACAGTAAACGATCTTTCACAAAATGGATGGATTGAATTTAACTTTGATGTTCTTATTCAAGGAGCTGGAACTTCAACTGAGATCTGTAACCAAGCAATAGAAAAAAATGACAATTGGTTCTCGAATATTGTGTGTGTGAGTACTCCAGGTGGTGGTGGTCCTGGTGGACCTCCTACTCTGAGTACTATTGGAATTTGTACTGATTTATTAAACGGAAGTGTTACCTGCCGAAAACACACTCCTCATAAATCCTTTGGACTGACTGAGTTTAATATATGGAAAACCTGTAAAACAGGAGCAACTGCTGCAGAAGTGAAAGTGTGTACTCACGATTGGGCAGAAGCTGTCGGATTATTAGCCATCGGAGAATGTCATCCTGATGATGAAACCTCTAGTGGGACATGGTGGCAGTGGAATGGCATTGACAATCTTTATAACTGGACTGGTGATTTTGATATGGAATGTAATACCGCTATCCCCGATCCTTGTACAACCTGTAATGAAATTAATGCTACGGTTGAGAAAACTACTTTTACACCAGCTGTAGCAAAAGATGAAAAGGCCTTGTATAAAACCACGCTAACCCTTTCTCCAGATTTGGGATTTAGTGATGATATACGAATCACGGGAATAAAAGTCTATGATCTGACTATTCCTGCCGCGTCAGGATGGGTATACAAACATCACCTTGATAGTGGAAATAGTCAATGGGAATGGAAAGGTGATATTGATCCAAGTGATCCTGCTAGTAATTATTTTGAATTCACTGGGGCAGCTTTTGATCTTGAGACAACTCAAATCTTTGATATTGAATATGAAATGAATACAGCACTCACTATCAAGGCTGATACTGCCGAAGTAAATAATGTAGCTTTTGCTGTTATAGAATATCAACTAGAAGTATCTGAAGGTGTCTGGACAAATCCTTCAAGTTTCTACATTGGAAATAATCAAATAAAAATATGTGACGGTTTAACCATTCTGGAAATCATTGAGGCGAGCACTTCTACTGAGGGTGCTAGTGCAACAGTAGAAATTATTCGTCCGTATGTAGAGGTACGTGGCGGAGGAAATATAGGGATTCAGACATTCACTGATACAACAGAAAATCCATTTGGTAAATTAGAAACTCCTCTTGAAATCTCTACAGGAGAAGTTTTTACTGGAGATGAAACCACTGATATTATTGAAACAGGTGGACTCTGGGATGAATTCGATGAAGATGCAAATGATCCTGCGTCGTTTTTCGGTAGCGATAGTTGGGAGACAACGCCTGATGATTCTGGGATATATTTCATTACTGATGATGTTACCCTCACTGTAGCTAATGCACTTACTTTTACAGAAGGCTCAAAAACATTTGTAATAGATGGAACACTTACTATTGCAGATAACTTTCAACCAGCAGGATTTGGAGCTTTTATCGCTAATGACATAATGATCAATGCAAATGTAACAGCTCTCACCGGAGTATTCATTGCTGATGGTAATGGAACTATTAATTCTTCTGATGTTTCTTACAGTCAACTTATTATCTCTGGAGCACTAATGGGGGATGCAACTGACTTGTTGTCTAAAAGAAGGTTCATTGGAGAGACAGCAATTGATCCTTTTGTCCTCGAACCAAGCATTAAAATAAATTACGACCTCCGTCTTATCGATGAAACACCTCCTGCTTTAGAATTATTTTTGAGTGAAGATTGGACCCAAACAACAGAATAAATGGATATTGATTGGCTTTATATTTGGCAATGGTTTCTCCTGAATTGGAAAACCTTAATAATCCTCATTGTAGGAGGGGTTATTGCCATAAAATTATTTATTTGGCTTGCGCGAATTGCTCACTTCAAATGGAGTGCTCATAATCTTATACATCTCGAAGTATCATTACCAAGGAATGATTCCAAGCTGGATAATGAACGACGAACCGAAAAAGATTTTCGAGAAGCTATTGGAAAAATGGAACAACTATTCCGTTCCTTACATGAAACACGTGATTTAAACCTTTATAATATTGTTTTTCGTCGCATGCTCTGGACTGAGCCTCGTTTTTCATTTGAACTGCAGTTTGAAAAAAGAGAATTAAATTTTATTATTTGTTGTGCGCCTTGTTATCGGAATATAGTGATGAAACAAGTCACCACTTTTTATCCTGCCGCAGATATTGTGCCATTAAAAAAAGAAGACCGATTCAAGCTCACTGCAAAAGGTGAACACGCAAATGGATTTTTCTTTTATACCGAAAAACAACCATGGTTTCCTATTAATACCTATAAAAAGGTGGAAGATGATCCGCTCAATGGATTGGCAAATTCTTTCGCAAAATTACTCCCTGATGAAAAGGCTTGTATTCAAATGGTAATACATCCTCGAGGTCCTAAATGGCAAAAGAAAGCAAAGGCAAAAGGAGATGCTTTATTCAAGGGAGGAAAAAGCTCAAGTGGTTTAAAAATTCCTATTATTGGACCTATTTTAAGACTGCTCTGGTTACCTATAAAAATTCTTGTGAAAGGATATAATCCTGAAACAGACAGTGTTTCTAATGCGCCTGGCGCAAATAGTGGTGATTCATATGTACGTATGCTCCAATCAGAAGAAGAACTCTATAAATCTGTTGGAGAAAAATCTATGCAATCTGGGTTCAATGTTACTACTCGAGTCATGGCAAGTTCTCCACGTAGTGAACGAGTACAACAAATCTTGAATGGAATTTTTGTAGCGTTTAATATTTTCAAAAGCAAAGGAGGAAATAAAATGGAAAACCGTCGTATTGTGCCAATAAATGCGATTAATTCTCCTTGGATTCGTCATAATTTTAAATATAGGCTTCCTGCTTTTTTTGAAAAAAAATCACTTCTCGGCTCCGAAGAGCTTGCATCATTGTTTCATTTTCCTGATGCACGATATAACCTTATTCCAACGATTCATTGGCTTCCATACAAGGTACTTCCTCCACCTCTTGATCTACCGACTGAAGGAGTAATCCTCGGAGAATCAATATATCGTGGACAGAGTAAACTGATTCGTTTCAAGCGAGATGACCGAACACGTCATCAATACATCATCGGAAAATCTGGATCTGGTAAATCTGTTTTACTTTGGAACCAATCGGTACAAGATATCGAAAATGGAGAAGGAGTATGTGTGATAGATCCACATGGAGACTTGATTGAAGATATAACTGCTTGTATACCCAAGCACCGTGCAAAGGATATTGTTATATTTGATCCAGGAGACAAGGCGCGCCCTATGGGATTAAATATATTAGAAACCAGTAATCCAGAAGAATGGGATCGTGCTTCTCTCGATGCCATGGAGATCTTTATTAAATTATTTGGAAATGAGATCTTTGGACCACGTATCCAACACTATTTCCGAAATGCCTGCCTTTCTCTCATGGAAGACACTGACGAAGGGGCAACATTAATAGATATTCCTCGAATGTTTATTGATGAGGAATTCCAAAAATATAAGGTAGCAAAAGTAAAAAATGTTGTGGTACGAAACTTCTGGGAGAATGAAATGGCCAATACAGGAGATCGTGAAAAACAAGAAATGATCCCCTACTTTACATCAAAATTTGGACCATTTGTTACCAATACTACAATGCGTAATATTATTGGACAAACGAAGTCTGCCTTCGATGTTCGACAAATAATGGATAATAAAAAAATTCTCTTGATTAACTTATCAAAAGGAAAGATTGGTGGAATTAATGCGCAGCTCTTGGGATTAGTAGTTGTTTCTAAAATAAACATGGCGGCAATGGGACGTGGGGAAATGCCAGCAGACCAACGAAAAGACTTTTATTTGTACGTTGATGAGTTTCAAAACTTTGCTTCTGATACTTTTGCGACAATCCTCTCCGAAGCCCGTAAATATAGATTGAATCTTATAATGGCACACCAATATATAGCGCAATTATCTGAAGGGGCTGGTGGAGTTGCCATTGGACAAAAGGATTCCAAGATCAAAGACGCTGTGTTTGGAAATGTGGGAACTATGATGAATTTCAAGGTAGGAGCTGAAGATGCTGAATATTTTGAAAAAGAATATGCCCCAACTCTCTCTGCACAAGACATCCTTTCTATTGCGAACTACAAGGCTTATTTGAAACTCAATATCAACAATACAACTTCTCGACCTTTCTCAATGTCGACACTCTATGATCCGAGCAAAAAGAATGCGAAAGTTCTGGAGATAATGAAAAAATATTCACGTATGAAATACGGACGTAAAAAAGAATTTGTTGATGCTGAAATTGAAGCACGAATGGGAATTGATTCTCTTTCTGCTATTGATGAAGCAGCTAAAAGTGATGCTACTGTAAATGATAATCTTCTTGGTGATACACCAATCCCAACAGCAGACGAGGAAACTATTACGGCAAGCTCCACAAACCTTCAAGCACAAGTAGCTACTCAAGAAGGTGCTGGAAACTTTGCTCCAGAAAAAATTCCCGAAGCGGTAAAACAAGCCGCACCTCCAGAATCCATTCAACCAACGGTGCCTTCTGCTCCTGTAGCAGAATAATCCTTGGAATTGTTGCTCCTCAATAAAAATTTCGATACACTATTAGGGAAATTTATCCCCCCTAGATGAAAGCTATTGCTAACATTCTCGTTGAGCACAATATTGTGCGAACTAATTTCACAGCCCCGTTTTTATGGGCAAGTGGTATTCATTCTCCTATTTACTGTGATTGCCGTGAACTTATGAGTCTTACAAATGCACGAAATGAAATTGTAGACGGATTTATAGAATTGATTGAACGAGAAAATCTCGCGACTGAATTTGTTGCAGGAACTGCTACTGCTGGAATTCCCTGGGCAGCGTTCGTTGCTGAACGATTAAGCAAACCTCTTCTCTACGTACGAGCAAAACCAAAAGACCACGGAGCCGGAAAAATGGTAGAAGGCCGTGGAGAACAAGATAAAAAAATACTTGTCGTAGAAGATGCAATTAGTACTGGTGGAAGTAGTATTGCCTCTGCAATTGCCCTCAGAAAAGAACTCAATGCAACTGTTGAACATATCCTTGGAATCTTTACTTGGAGCACTCCAAAAGTGGCAGAAAATGAGGAAGAACATAACGTAAAATTTCACTCACTCACAGAATTCTCTGAGATTGTCGAAGCATTAGAAGCTGCAGGAAAAATTACCGCCGACGAACGGGTCTCTCTTGAACGATTTCACAATAATCCTCGTGAATGGTGGCAAGGGTAAGCGCTTCACGCTTCAGCCTACAATCTTCAAATATAAAATTCCATATTGGTAGTTTGTCGATTGTAATTTCAATCATCTATCTTCCTTGCACAATAATTTTCGCAGCAGCCGCTAAACTCAAAGGTTCATGCGGACGGAATGTTCCATCTCCATAACCACTCACAATTCCACGCTGAACCGCTTCCTCTACCCATGGGCGCTCCCATCCAATTGTATCTGAAAATGTCGACCCTGCTGTTGGATTAATTTCTTCTGGAGTTATGTCATCAGCTGCAAGTAAAATTTTTACTGCCTCAGCACGAGACAAGTTTTTTTTCGGCTGAAATGTTCCATCTTCATAACCACGTACTACATCCATATTTGCCAAAAACTGAATAGCATCAAATGATTCTTCTCCTTCAAGAACATCCGTAAATTGACTATCAAGTGTTGTTCTTTGAAAATGTGTTCCATAAGAATCTATAACTAACATGCAAGCAAAATCTCCTCGTGAAACAGGTTTTTCAAAATCTAATTCTCCATTCAGGTCTGGTTTCAATATATTCTTCATAATCAGATCTGTCATAAATGGAAGCGCCCAATGATTGGCATTAAATTCTTTTATAAAAGCCCTATCACTTGATAAAGCCTCTTCTCTTTCATGAGGAAGAACTGAAAAACATTTAAACTCTGTACAAAATTCTACTCTTTCTGATACTCCAAATGGCTCTGCAAATATTTCTGGGAAAAGGAGAAATAACTGTCTCTGTGCGGCAGAAAACGGTGCAATCTTTACCCATTTTTCTGGTGTCACCCGGTCTCGAAAATTAAACGACCTCCAGTTACTATCTGACTCTTTCCACAGAGGAATCCCTTTTACAAAACGAATACTAACATTTGATAATAAAGAAGTATTTTTCCATAAACTTTCTAACACACTCCACATATCATCACTTTCTAAAAGAGACTTGTGTAATTGGTCACGTGTGGTTTCAGAAGTAAAAAATGAAGTATGTATACCAAAAGTTCGTGCAACCGCAAGAATCGCGTCTAATGACCCTGTAGAGTAATACTCTGCTCGTTTCCCTCGTTCCAATTCTTCTGCTATACGTGCCGAAGCCCAATATCTAGGAAACCACTCAAACCATGTTTGATTTGTATTTGTTTTAACCCCAGAAGGAACACGTCCAACAAACAGAGGTGAAATCGATAAACTCTGTGAAATAAAACGCTCTGGCAAAAGTTCTATTTCCCCTTCTACCAAAACTACATCAGTAGAAAATAATGGTTCTCGAATCGCTTCAATAGAATCAAGTAATTTTTCTGCTTCATGTGTCCCCATTATACTTCGAAATGCTTGTTGCACTACTCCTCGTGTTGCCGTAGTAAGTTGTTTCCATTTTGAGGATTTCTCTTTTGGGAAAAACTGAAGTACTGCCAATGGTGCTGAATTCGGAATAAGTTCAATTTCTTCTTCATCTGAAAATACCATTAGCAAATGTTCTGTTTTGGGTTGTCCTGCTTGTGATAATGCAGCCATAATATCTCCTTTCCCTAAAGGAGTTTCCCATGCGACTGCTTCTAATATTTTTTGGCGTAACTGAGAAGTATTTTCTTCAAACAGGTCATCGTTTCCTGCTATCCATTCCAGTTTCTCAGATCCTGTTATTGCTACACGAAAGGTTCGATTTTCTTGATGCTCAAGCAAAAAACGAAGGAGTTCCTGAACATGCAACCATACATCAGACATTGATCCCGATCCATCGAGTAAAACTGTGACGCGCGGAAAATATTGTGCTGGAGATAATGCCCTGAAATGTCCTATATATTCATATCCCTCCATATAAAATCGTGCCACTGGATCTTCCATGTTCGACCAAATAACTCTTAAGTTTTCGGAGGATAAAAATTCTGAACGTTGTTGTAATGCCACAATACCAAATTGTGAACGATCTATTGTTGCCTCTACAAAAAACGGAGACCAAAAATGACGAATCTGATTCAGTGTTGCCAAAGAAAACTCCAGCTGGAACAACTCATCTTGTACTCCGTCATCAAGAAAAATCTCTAATCCATAAAAATCTCCTTGCATCACGATGGGGAGAGAAAACTCCCATATTATTTCTACTGTTTCATCTGCACCAATCGATACATCTGTCGTACGAAATACTCGATCCCAAGGCTCTTCTGCTAACCTAAAAAAACGCACATCACGTTTTTGTTCTGCCGCATCTGCCAAAGCATCCAGCCGTGCACGACCTACGAATTCTACCACCTCAAGACCTTCTGCATCAACAAACACGTGAACATCTTGCGCTCCTTCCACTACAGGAAACCACTCTTTTATAGAATGAACTTCTGTCGTTGGATTATGAAAACGAGAACGAATACGTACCTGTGCCTCTTGCTCAACTATAGATATTTCAACACTTCGTTCTTGTCGAACTAATAGATCATCTGGAATCCACGCAGCACAACGCTCTGCACCTGCTAGAATAGCAAATACTAGCAAAACCCAAGTCATATGACGTTTCATACCAAAGATTATTCAGGTACTGTTACTTTCACGGTTTTTGTAACTTCCGAAACTAATCCTCGCACATCAGTAAGTTTCAATATTACCGGAAAATCTCCTTCATAAGTGAACGTATGTTTTGGGTATGGTTCTGTAGAAATAGTACCATCACCAAATGTCCAAAAATAAGATTGAATATTTCCCGTTGATTGCGTTGGAGTAAATTGAACTGACAATGGTACTGCACCAGCCATCGGAGAAAAACCAAATGCTGCTTGTAACACTTTCCCTCTCACTGAAATAAACATCTCTGTTTCAGCCGTTGCACCTGAAGTCGTAAGTATTTTCATTTTTACAGGAAATACTCCTACTTGTCTGAATTCACGAGCCAGTTTCCCATTATAGTGGATGGGATCTTCTCCCGGAAATGTCCAAATATAATCAATGATTTCTCCTTCACTTGTTTGTGATCCTGATCCATCAAACTCCACCGTTAATGGAACTGAACCGGAAGCTGGTATAGCAGAAATTTTTGCGACTACTCCTAATTTATTCACTATTACTTTTTGCTCTGTTCTAAATTCATTATCATCAGCATCTACTATTACAAGCCCCACATTATACACGCCTGCGACACGAAAAACATGTGACACTTTATTAGAAAAATCATCCACAATACCATCTTTTTCAAAATCCCAACGCCATTCCACAGCATCAGGTATTTCTGATTTTGAAGCATCAAAGAGTACTTCAAATGGCGCTGTACCATTCACTGTTCCAGCATCATCTGCTTTTGGTGCTGTAGCGATAACCATTTCGCGAAGTGGTACTACTTTTACTAACTGCAGCATCTCATCTCGATCTCCTGCATTATTCTCTACGGTTAATAAAACTTCATACTCTCCTGGTAAATCAAATACTCGTTGCATTTTTCGACCAATAAATGATTTATCCCCATTATTAACGCGCCATTCATACTTCACTATTTTTCCTTCACGTGTATATGATTGTGCTCCATCAAATGTAATAGAAAGAGGCGCTACTCCTTCAAAAGCTGAATCTGGCGACACTATGTCCGCTCGAATTTTTTCTTCTGCTGCAACAACTGTAATCACCTTTTCATCGATAGAATAGTCATGATTTTCTCCTGTAATACGAAGTCTTACTGGATGTTCACCTATTTTATAAAAAATCTTTTCAACAGCTTGTTCTTCTGGCCCACGAATTTCAAATTCGCCATCTCCATCCAAGTCCCATTCATATTGAATAATAGCTCCATCTGCATCTGTTGATCTTTCACCAGAAAATTTTACTGTTAATGGAACTGTTCCTACTTCTGGAAGAGCTGTCATTACCGCTGCTGCTGCAACATTAGAAATGATAACATTATGTGTTTCCGTATATACTCGTTCTTCGTTCACACTTGGAGAAAAATATACCACGTCAACCGATACTTTATATCGACCATCATTATCCCCTCTGTCTAAAAACCGATGCGTAACAACTGCTTCTGAAGCATCTATATTTCCATCTCCTTGAAAGTCCCAACGAATTTCACGGACCAACTCCTTTGGAATTTTATCAAACAACTTATTTCCAATATTAAATTCAATAGAAATTGGTGCTGTTAGTCCCACTACTCTTGTGGGTTGTGTAACAATCAACTTTCCTGTGGCACCAGACGACACTGGTGGTGCTGCTTCTGTACGAGTAATAACCCATATAATTGCAATCCATAGGCCAATTAAAAACACGAGAATTGTAAGAAATATTCCCATCTTTTTCACATGCCTTTTTTTATACACTGATGACGATGAAGTCATAATCCATTGGAAAAATTTCACCAATGTGGCAATCAAAAATACAAATGAAAATCCTCCAAATAGTATATGTGTAAGAAGCGTAAACTTCTCTTTTAGTTCTATAGGGTTCATTCCTACCATATCGAGAAATTGTGCGAACTGAGGGTCACTAAAGTTTCCTTCCACAAGGGCCCATAAAATAAAAACATATGCCACCGCAACCAATCCCAATAAAATAGCAATAAATCCAACTAGAATTTGTGTTGCTGGTTTTTTGGGTTTTTCTGAAACCTCAGCATTTTCTGTCTCAGATTGTACTGGTTCTGTGATTTCAGGTGTTACACCTTCTTTCTTTTCCGTTGGTGCAACTGTTTGAACAGGTTGTACAATTGGTACTGGCGGAGTATCTGACTCCGGCGTTATTTTTGTATCTTTATCTGGGGTTGGTACTGATGGAATTTCTGGCATATGAAATATTAATTAACTTTTATAGTAAGAGTATCAGAAACAGAGGCTGTTCCATCTGAAACAATCATTGTTACTGTGTATAAACCCGCATTAGGATAGAGCCAGGACACGTCTTGTCCTGCAAAACGACGACCATCTCCGGTCTCCCAATCAATAGAAATCGGTCTGTCTGTTTCAAAATTTATTTGTCCATAAAGGAAAAACATCGTATTTATCGTTCCCTCAATTATAGCTAAATTTAAATCTATTTCTGCATCAATTTCATGAATTTGTGCAAATAATAATGTAATTTCATCATTCAATTGTTTTTGACGTATTGGATCTGTTTCTCGCTTCAGTAGTGCAATCTTTTGGGCTACTAGTTCCAAAAGATCTGCTTGTTCTTGAATTTTTTGACATTCAACTTCCGTTGGACAGTGTAAAAGTGCTTCTCGTTTTTCATTCAAAATATCTATTACTTCTGTGAGGAATATTTTCAAATCTTTTTTTCCTCCAGCAACAATGAGTACCTTCCCCCCATCACTGTCACCATAGACGTCGCCCATAGTATTTGTGGAATCAAACAATGATGAAGAATGATATTCTGGTACATATAATGGCAATGTGCTTTCTGGAATAATTTCTCCCTCTTCAACAACACGAACTGAAATTTTCACTTCACGTGATGCTAGTCCATCAGAAACACGCAACCGTACTTGGTATGTCCCTGGTTGAGCAAAACGATGTATTACATTTTTCATTGTTGAAGTGGATCCATCTGAAAAATCCCACTCATATACTAATGTATTTCCATCTGAATCAGAAGCGTATGAAAAGAATGAAAATTGTGTGGTTGTATCTCCTGTGTTTCCTGGACTCATTCCTGATATTTGTACTTGTGGAGCTTTGTTGTTAGACGGATCATTATCACCCCCTCCATTTCCTCCATTACAGGCATATTCTGTTGTATCTACTTCGCTTGCATCCAAAAATCCGTTGTCGTTATCATCCACTCCTTTTTCTATGCGTGTCCCTCCATTTGCACAATTTACTCCGGCAGGTTCGACACCCGTTTTTACTAAAGTATCTAGAGCAGAGTCTCCACCACTACCACCTCCATTACAAGCATATTCTGTTGTATCTACTTCACTCGCATCCAAAAATCCGTTGTCATTATCATCCACTCCTTTTTCTATGCGTGTCCCTCCATTTGCACAATTAACGCCCGCTGGTTCTTCACTCGTTTTTACTAAAGTATCCGGATTGGAGATTCCCCCTCCACTTCCTCCATTACAAGCGTATTCTGTTGTGTCTACTTCGCTTGCATCCAAGAATCCATTGTCGTTATAATCCTCTCCTTTTTCTATGCGTGTTCCTCCGTTGGCACAATTAACGCCCGCTGGTTCTTCACTCGTTTTTACTAAAGTATCCGGATCAGAACCTCCCCCTCCGCCACCTCCATTACAGACATATTCTGTTGTGTCTATTTCGCTTGCATCCAAAAATCCGTTGTCATTATCATCCTCTCCTTTTTCTATGCGTGTCCCCCCGTTAGCACAATTTACTCCGGCAGGTTCGACACTTGTTTTTACTAAAGCATCTGGATCAGAACCTCCACCTCCGCCACCTCCATTACAGGCATATTCTGTTGTATCTACTTCGCTTGCATCCAAAAATCCGTTGTCGTTATAATCCATTCCTTTCTCTATGCGTGTTCCTCCGTTGGCACAATTAA
>Ga0222627_1000384_pt1 | contig 20750 bp, 27 predicted proteins | sample AntAcemetageno93_FD_179859 | JGI IMG/M metagenome (GOLD analysis project Ga0222627, IMG submission 179859) | Saline water microbial communities from Ace Lake, Antarctica - #93 | ecosystem: Environmental > Aquatic > Non-marine Saline and Alkaline > Saline | place: Antarctica: Ace Lake | collected... | reverse complement strand
GCAGCTCAAGATTCAGTATTAAAGGATTTAGATATTGGAACACATTTCTTAGAATGCACCACAGCTGGAACAATTGCAATCCCATCTCGCCAAAGTCATGGCTGCTGGGAGTTTGATATGTATAAAGGGGGTGATGCAGGTGTATTTTCTTTATATTTTATTAATTCTTCAACAGATGTTTATCCAACTTCTGCAAATACATATTTACTTCAAATAGAAGGTAATGAAAAGATTTTTTTATATGAAACTAACACTAGTAACCCTACAGCATTACTTGAAACAGCAACCTCCTACATCGACATCAACACTTGGTACAGACTAAAGGTTACTCGTACAACTGATGGAGAGTTCACAGTTCTAATCAAAGGCGGTTCGTTTACAGCTACCATAGGATATGACGGATGGACACTTGTACAGCCTACGGGAGAATCATTATCAGGTGACCCTTTAGTTTATACAAATAATCCTGTAACAGATAATACCTATACGACTTCGGAATATTGCGTGTTAGACTTGGATGCATCAGATAAATGTACCAACCTATTATTTAAGAATCAAAAGAAGGTAGATTAAATGAATAAAATATGTCCTATATGTGAAATAGAATTTAGCACGAGATATAAAAATAAGATTTTTTGCAATCCGAGATGTTCTGCAAAACACCGTGCTAAAAAATCTGTTGCAGAATATGTTTGTGATTATTGTGGTAAAACGCATATAAAAAATATCCATGATGCTAAGAAGTTCCCTGCTAACTTTTGTTCAAAATCATGCTCAAAGAAATATTACTGGGAAGCAAACAATGGTCATCATAAGATTATAGACAATGTTAAAAATAAATATTGTCACAAATGTAGTCAATGGCTTAAGTTATCTAATTTTGGTAAGGACAAAAATACTTGGGATAGTTTAATATCATCTTGCAAGGAATGTAGAAAGAAATATGTTAAAGGATATAATAAAACTCCTAGTGCTCAGTTTCATATAAGAGCAGGGAAAAGACGTAGATATTCCAGAGAAAAAAAAGCAGGAACATTAACAACAACTATGGTCAAACAAGTCTACGATAAAAACGTCAAAGACTACGATGGGTTGACCTGCGTATACTGTTTAGAATCTTGCGAGAACGATTGGCATTTAGAACATAAGATACCATTATGCAGGGGTGGATTAAATGTTAGAGACAATTTAACCATAGCTTGTCCAGCTTGCAATTTAAGCAAAGCTAGAAAAACAGACGAAGAATTTATCAAAACAACAGACCAAGTACAACAATAGGAGGACATCATGGCTAAAAAAGGTTCATGTGGGGGAACACCTCGCGTAGGGAAAGCAGGGGATAATAAGCCTAGCAGAGGTCGTGGAGCAGGACGGAGAAGAAGATAATGAATGGTGACCTAGGTAAACTCTATCATCGACAAGAGAAGATGCTTAAAATATTGACAACTGTTGTCGTAACAGAGGAGCTTCACCACAAAGAAAATCGTAAAGATGTAGATTTATTATTTGAGAATGATAGGAATAGACTCTGTAAAACACACCAAGCAAGCTTAAAATATATGTGGATTGCTATTGTAGGAGCTTGTAGTTGCATAGGAGCCTTGGCTGCTTGGGTTGCTAAGCTACATACATGAAAGGGTTAAAATGGATCAAGCACAGCATGACGCTATCAGAAAAATATTTGTTGACTTTAGTAAAGTTCAGCAATTAATCATAGATTTGGAGAAAGATATTACTAATATAATCATAACAAAGGAGCAAGATAATGATGGAACTAATACTTAAGATTGTACCAATCGTAATCACGGCTTGTGCAGCTATCGCTGCGATCACACCAACACAGGTGGATAACAAGATTATTAATTCAATCCTTAAAGTTATTAATATGTTCGGAATGAACTTCTTATTAGCTAAGAACAAGGATGCTGAATGAGTGATGTTGGTAAGGTAGCCACCTTATTCAATACAGTCTTAAAGATATGGGAGAGTAGGCCTGGGAGACTTAAAAGACAGGCTCTCTACTCAGCTAAGCAGTACATAGCGATCAATGAGACAGGAAAGCTTAAGGAGAAGGTTCTTAACACTAGAAGTAAAAGAAAGTGGCTGGTTCACTATAAAAAACAAGTAAAGGCTTGGGGATAATATGAAAAAGAATAAGTTTAAAGAAAAGACCTCTAAGATTGTAAAGGGTAAGATGAATATTAAAGGTAAAGAAGTAGAGATGGACATAGCAGTAGAGACAGAACCCAACGAAGTTGGTGGGTACAATACAAGAATTAAACTACCAGTTAGTCCAATGGGGGCTACAAAGCAATAGGAGGAAGAAATGTCGAGCGGAATTTATAACAGATTTAAGGCTAACCTTATGAACAAGGTAGTTGATTTAGAAGGAGATACTATCATTGTAGCTTTGTATGATAACAGTCATGCGTTCACAGCGACAGACACTAATTATACAACTACAAATGAACTTGCAACAACAGGTGGATACACTCGTGGAGACAAGGAATTAGCCGGTGGAGCAGTAACAGAAGCAGCAACAACTAAGTGGGATGGTACTGATACCGCTTGGACAGCAGCTACTTTTACAGCTTATCATGCAGTAATCTATGATGAGACTGCTGGAGATGACTTAATTTGTTCAATAGACTTTGGTGGAGCACAATCAGTTAGTTCAGGAACATTCACGATTGAATGGAACGCAGCAGGAATAATTACTTTGGCATAAGGATATAATGGCAACAGAAACTCTTTATTATAGAGATGATGAAACCCTAAGTACATCACAGGGTAGCTCTACGGATTACCTTAATTGGTTCATGTCTCAAGCGGCTAATTATTATTTTAATTACTCAACTTATTCAGTCAGAATAAAGCATAGTGATGATAGCTTTACTTCAGTAGGAACCAGCGTAGCTAATGTTTGTAGACTTATTTCTGTATCATCATCTCCAGCATCAGGAATTCAGTCAACAACTTGGTCTTGTCCTGAAAGTTCTATGGTAGCTACCGATAAGATAGAGATTATAGAGAAAATTGGTACAGCAAGTTCTTGTACTCAAGTTTCTAATGCTACTAAAACTTTTTTATCTGGTGAGCTAGGTTGGACAGGACTAACTAATGTTACGTGGACTTTCTATAAGTATACTGATAGGTGGGTTTCTCCTAATGCTTGTAACTTTCGTTATGGTAGTAGTACCTACAATTCATATGTTTCAGGGATTGGTTATACTGAAGAAACTAATATTACTGTTGAACCAGCAGCTAGTACATCAACTTTAACGCTACAGACTTCAACTCCAGTAATTTATAGTGATCCTTCTACGTTTGCTTTATCTCTAGCTTCCTATGCTCCTGCTATTGCTAGGACTGGGACTGTCTTGCCTTCTGAGCAAACACTAACTCTATCTGTAGAGGCACCAAGCATAACAAGTATTAGTAATGTTTATTCTTCTACAGTTGAACTAGCTCTTTCTGTAGAAGTGCCTAATGCAAACTTCTCTCATTTAGATACACCTTCTGAGCAAGTAATGTCTTTGGATGTGTATGATGTTATTCTTCATAAGGGTCATGGAGCAATTCCAGAACGTCAAGAGCTTGCAATATCTGTAGAGACTCCTAATATAAATTTTAATAGTAAATATACAGCAAGTACTCTGGAACTAGGTATTTCTTTATTAGATTCAGCTATTTCTAATGCAGTCGGACCGAGTGTACTTCCAGCGACAATATCATTATTGACTTCATATGTCAATATTATGAATAAACCTGGATCGTTTGCATTATCTTTATCAGAACAGGCAGTTAATATTAATATTTCTTCTACTTCTGGATTACTAGCATTGTCTCTAGACCTTAGAGACCCAAGCATACAAAGATATATATATGATCCTATTGATAAGAGTGGATGCCCGATGTGTGGTACTTATCTATACAGGAGAGGTGTCAATCAAGTTCCTAAGAGAAGAATATTCTCTGAGCCTGTGAGACATGGCCGAAACTTTGATAGAGGTGAGTACAAAGATGATGCATATATTAAATGCAGTAAATGTGGATTTATCTGTAATACACAGAGAGATCAATACGCTCCAGAAGGATCAAGAGTTGGTTGGGGAGTAAAATATGAAGAAGTTGAGGCAGGATAATGGCTAATGCTAACTATGAGCAAATAGCTTTTGATTTAACACTTTCTGTAAAGCCAGTTACCATAGAGAGATACATAGATGATCCTATTGTTACCGGTGGTTGCCCTATGTGTGGAACATATTTATATCAATCAAAGAGGAGCGAGCCAGTTAGATCTAGAGCTATTAATTATGGACGTAATGAGGACAGGACTGCTTTAAAAGATAACAAATATGTTAGGTGTGGCAAGTGTGGATTTATTTGTCATACTCAAAGAGATTTAGAATCAAAGAAAAGAGCTCATATAGGTTGGGGTCTTAAATATACAGAAATAGAAGCGGGAGGATAAGATGACTAGGCTAGAAATAAGAACTATCGTCAGAAAGAGGTTAGGGGAAACCACCTCTGCCTTCTGGACAGACGCAGAATTGAATACATACATCAACTTAGCGTGTAGTGATGTTGCTTGGAGAGTTAAGTGCTTAAGATCGAATGGTACTATTGCTGTGTCAAGTTGTGAAGCTAATATTATAGCTGCTGCCTCTGCAGAATTTATTTTATCTGATGCTTTCTCAGATTTTTATGCCGTTAACGAGGTGTACTATCAGAGACTAGGAGAAGATTATTGCAGGCTTACTCCTTCTTCAAGAGAAGAATTAGATGTTCTTGATGAAGCTTGGCAGAGCTTAGTAGGGAGAACTTACACAGATACAGGCACAGGAGTTATTACGTATAATTATGATTCAAAAACAAGTCAACCGACACATTATTATTGGGATAGAGAAGAAGATAATCTAGGTATTTATCCTCCTCCAAATGATGATAACGATGGTGCATTATTAAAGGTTTATTATTCAAAGAAACATACAGACTTATCTTCTGATGGTGCATCTCCAACGCTTCCTGAGGGAATACATTTGTCAATAGTAGACTTTGCGGTGGCTTCCGGCCTTGAAGATAGAGGATGGGGTGATCGAGCAAATGATATGTGGAATAAGTATAAAATGAAACTTAAAGAGTATCAGACAGAACGTCGAGTTGAAAGAGAAGACGACGATATTGTCATGAAGTCAATTTATAATATATAAGGAATTATATGATAGGAATATATAATGGGAAAACCTTTGACAGAAGAACACAAGAAAAACATAAGCCGTTCTTTAATTGGCAAGAAAAGACCACCTAGGTCTGAAGAACATCGTAAGAATTTAGGCAAAGCACGATGGAGAGGCGGGAGATATGAGCAACATGGCTATGTTAATATCTGGAGAGGACCTAAAGAAAGATATGTCAGAGAACATAGACATATCATGGAAGAGCATTTAGGGAGAAAGCTTTTAAGAAGTGAAGAAATTCATCATAAGAATGCTATAAAAAATGACAATAGGATAGAGAATCTTGAGATTATGGTTACTGGTTTTCATAAGGCTAAAGTGTGCTGTCCTCACTGTCAGAAGGAGTTTCTAATAAAATGACTTTAACATCACAGGTAAAGAACTGGTACATAAAAACGATGCCTGGTCAAAATAGCAAAGTTGAGGATCTTGATCTTAAGACTAAATGGGTTGAAAAGGCACAGAACTGTCGCTTTGAAGAAGAACCGGGATCGTTAGATAAACGCGAACCTTTGTCTCATCTTAATGATGTTTCTATGGGTACTGATCCTGTTGTTGGTCTTTACAGATATTACGCCTCAACTGGTTTGGCCACTTGGGTTACTGTATGTGGAACAACTGCGTATTCAATTAGTGACTCCGGAACAGCTACTGCAATAAGAACAGGCTTAACAGATGGAAAGAGATGTTCATTCGCAACATATCAAGACCTTTTAATTTGCTCTAATGGGTATGACAATCCATGGACTTGGGATGGTGACACTACAAATAATGTAACGTGGGAACTGGGTGGCTGTAAGGCCGTCTTGGGGGCTGCAGGAGGAAGTCTTGAAGCAAGCAAGGATTATTACTATTCTATCACTTTAGATGCTGATGCTGTCGTTAATGGGGCTTTTAGCAATACGGTGACTACTGATGCCTCTAAGAAGACGATAGAGCTCACAGAGATACCTCTAGGGCCTACAGGCACAACTAATAGGAAGATCTATCGAACTGAGGGAGATGGTTCATCTTTAAAGCTTGTAGCTACTCTAGCAGACAATACCACTACAACTTATTCAGATACCGTAGCAGATGCTTCTTTAACAACTGCTTATCCAGCAGTTACAGATGATATGCCTAAAGGATCTATTTTAAAGTTGCATAGAGAAAGATTGTTTATTGCAGGAGATCCTAGCAGTCCAAGCAAGATATATTATTCGAATGTTTACTTACCTCATTATATCCAGCAGACAACTAATTTAGATTATATGGAGATAAGTCCTGATGATGGTGATGAGATCATGGGGATCCCAATTCAGCTTGAGGTTATGATTTGTATTAAAAAGAACTCCATACGAAAGGTTCATGTTACTTCGGCCGTATCTGGTTCTGATCCTGAGACTTGGTATGCAGATGATCCAATCGCTTGGTTGGGTTCTCCGGCTCAATGGTCTATCACACAGACACCTAATGGGGTTGTGTTCTTAGGTTGGGATCATTGGTATGTGTTCGATGGTGCTAGTGCACAACCTTTGTTTGATGAGTTTGACACAGGAGATATTCTTGAAGCAAAATATAGCGATACAGTAGGATATTTACATAATGAGAATTTTTATGCTGCGTATACAGATAAAGAGTCTGCTGCTCAGATACATAATAGGCTTATGGTTTACAATCTTAAGAGAACAGCCTTAGCCTATGACTTGTGGACAAGTACAACAATCACTGGTCCTAATTGCTTTGGTGCTAGATCGGGAGATGATGAGGTTGGAGATTTATACTTCGGAGATTCTGTTAAAGGATATGTTTTAAAAGAGAGAGATACGAACAGCACCTATCGATTAAGAACAAAGGTTGAGTGTAATGCCGGAACAGCTTCTGATGTGTTTGTTGGTGGTACCGAAAATGCTCCTTATCTTGAAATAGGAGATTCTGTAACGCCAGATGCTATCCCTGATGGAATTGTTATCTTTTGGGATAATGACACGCAAGTTCCCGGAACAGGATGGACAGAGATCACGGGCCTTGAAGATAAGATTATTAAACTAGGTATGGGTGCTTGGGATTCTAGCGATGGAACTGATCATACTCACGTTCTAACAAGCTCTATTCCTATGTGGTATGGATCTAATGTTAATTATGGTGACGGTAATGCTAATTGTGTTTCTGCTCATACTCATGAGGTAGCATCTACAAGTAACGGATCTTCTCCTTTGCCTAGAAATATTAAATATAGGATGTTTAAATCTTCAAGCAATACGGACACAGAGTTTCCTGATGGAGCTATTGTTATGTGGGATCAAGCTACTGCACCAACAGGATATCAAGTTTTATCTTCCGTTGGATATTATATATCTCAAGATACTGCAGATTTAGGTGTTGGCGATAGTTCGTCACATAGTCATTCTTTTAGCATTCCTACTGGAACAGCAGCAGGTAATCTTGCTGAATCTGATAGTGGTACTAATGGTCCACGTTATGGCCATACTCATACAATCACAGGTGCATTGAGTACAGAAACAAATGACACTTGGGAAGTTGATTATGTTGCTCTTACTTTTATTAAGAAAGTTGGAGAGACTAGCACTTGGGATGGCGTAGAGAAATATTGCTATGCTTTATATGCTCCTAATTATGTATCTACTTCTGGAGATGGAACAGATATGGATGTCTCTGCTCCTGTTCTTGAGCTTACTCTTTCTTCTGCTGAAAATGTTACTTCTTCTGGAAGTGCTACGGCAAGGGTTATTACTTATGAACCCGTTGTTAATCGTAGTGGGTGGGAAGAAGTTTCAACTTATGATGATAGGTACTTAAAGATAGGTGGAGATGAACCAGCCACAGGAGATGAAGCTAATGAGTCACATACTCACACAGGTGGAACGTTTACAACAAGCACGGGTAGTTCTTCTTGGGGTAATGGAGGTTACCACGCTGGTGGCTATGCTGATCCTCATACTCATGAGGCTGTGATAGCAAGTGCTAATTCAGATCTTGAAACTCCTCCTTCTGTTACTTTTAGGTTAGTAAAGAAGATATTAGGAAAGATGAAATCTTACAATGATGCGATAGAATCATCTTCTTATACGACTGGAACTTGGACATCTCTTTCTCAGAACATCAATGCTGATACACTTTTGAAGCTATATTGGAATGAATCAATCTCTGGATCTGATGATGTTGTGTTTTATACAAGATCAGGAGCTACTCAGACTGCTTGTGAATCTGCCTCTTGGAGTGTAGGAGTAACGGACTCTAACGGAAGCACGATAACTTCAACAGCTAATGTTTGGTTTCAGTACAAGTTGACCTTTACGGCAACAGATACTACCTCAACAATACCAAAAGTTTACTTTACTGATGGCTATGTGGTAAAATATGAGTATCATGCAGGTGTAACAGTCGCGGAGACTTCCGTTAACTTTGAATATGGGATAGGACTTAGAAACTTTGACGAGCCTTCCCTTGATAAAGTATTTAAGAAGATCATAACAAAGCATGCCGGAGAAACAGGATCGTTTACTGTGTCTTGGGAAACAGAGAATTCGAATGATGAATTTGTAGTTCCTTTAGATACTTACCCTAAGTATTGGGATAGTTATTTCCAAGATGATGCTATGGGTAAAGAGATTGATTTTACAATATCAAAGAACGACTTAAATGAGTTTAGAATATCGGAGATTAAGGGTATTTTCTCTCCGTACGGGATAATTATCTAATGATAGACAAAAATGCAAACATGACAAGTATGGAAAACACACAGTTGCCAGTATTGAATAGCATAATAGATGGCATAAGGACTCAAGCTTTATCGGTTAAACATACATCAATTTTACCAACAGCTAGTACAGTTTCGGAAGGGCAGGTGGTTATCTATGACAGTGCAGCAGTCGCAGGAGTTGACGATGGAACAAAAAGAATCTACGTCATTACAGCAAAAAAGAACCTTGGATATATCACGCTTACATAAAGAGCAATTTCGAGGAGCTGTTATGGATTTTGAGAAGCAACTTAGTAAGGTAGAAGGTGCTATGAGTGAGGATTGTTTTCCTTTAGATCATGTGTTTGTTGATGGTGCATATGTGAGAACGATAAAGATACCGGCCGACATTATTATGACAAGTAAGATCCACAAGGTTACACACCCTTATTTCGTTATGAGTGGCGAGGTTGATGTAATGACTGAGAATGGAATGCAAAGGATTAAAGCTCCGTATCAAGGAGTGACTAAGGCCGGAACTAAAAGAGTGCTTAGAACTTATACAGAAGTGATCTGGACAACGGTCCACGTTACACAAGAAACAGATTTAAAAAAAATAGAGAAACAGGTAATAGCTAAAGACTATTCAGAATTGGAGGACACATTATGTCTTGGGGAGCAATAGCAGGAGCTGTTGTTTCTGTGGGAGCAGGAGCAGCAAGTAGCGCGATGAGTAAAGGGGAAGATGGGTCTATGGGCTATGATATGCCTATGTTGACTCCAGCACCTTGGGATGCACAGAATCAGCAGTTAACCTCTCAGATGGGGCAGAACATGGCTCTTAATGCTCAACAGGGTAGGTTGTCACCTGGGCAAGAGATTATGTTGAATAAGATTAAGAGGTATCAGTTACAACAGAGTAAAGAAGCTATGTTTGGTCAAGAAGGTCGTAGAGGTGGCTCTATTATGGACAACACTATGTCTATGGGATCTATGGGTGGTGTTGGTCCGAAGGCTATGATGGCTCAAGGAAGCAGAGCTATGCAAGATTATGCTGGTAGAGATGCTCAGATTATGAACTACATTGATAGTCTTAAGATGACAGGTCTAATGAGTAATGAGAAAACTTCTGCAAACATTATGCAAGGTATGCCTCGTAGCAATGAGATACCATATACAGGGCGGACTGTTGATATGAGCACACCAGCTCAGCCAGGTATGAATACAGGGTTACAGAATGTTGATTGGGTTAATGCTATGCAGAATACAGGGTGGTTTGATAAGCAGAAGACACCAATGCAGAATACAGTTATTCCTCAGAGTCAGTATCAATTAACAGGTTCACTAGGATCAAATAATGATTTAGCAAGTAAAATGGGATATTAAGGAGGAGTGAGATGGTACAAATTAAATCAGTGAGACAACCAATAAAAGCTCCTCAGCAGAATATATTAGGTGGAGCAATGCAAGGTTTTGCAGGCTTTGCAAACAATATGGCTAATGAGAATATTAGGAAGAAGGAACAAGAAGTAGATCAGCAAGAGCAACAGAGTAAATATGTTGCTAATCTTCTTAGCACTCTAGCACAAAAAGGTATTATTGCTGAGGGTCCTAATACTCCTACTTGGTATAAGGAGCTGGGATTGAAGGAACGTCCTAAGGAAGTTGATTGGACTAAGAAGAAAGCTCAGATAACTGGAACACTTGCAGGCATGAAGGGTGGTCTTTTAGAAACGACTCCTAATGTTCAAGCAGCTACTGATAAAGCTAAGTATGATAAGGTCTTGGGAGATGTTAACAAGAAGCTTCTTTTTAACAGCCCTGAAGCAACAAAGCTTATGGCTAGTGGAACATCAGAAGATATGGCAAAGTGGCAAGCTTTAAGGGAACGAGAACTTAACGCTCAGCTAGGGAAATCTATTCGACCTTCTGATCCAGCAGCAGATGAAGGTGGAATAAAGACTCCAAGTAGAGGAATCCTTAACAATGTCTTTAACAATCCAGCTCTTGATTTTGCTGGAAAGAATAAAATAAAGAATTCTAAAGTTATTCCACAAAAGAACCTAGCAATAGATACAAAGGCAGCTAAATGGCTTACAGATAATGGAGCTCCAGTTACAGAAGCTAACATTAAAGCAGTTATCAAACAAGGGAAAGTAAAATAAATGGCAGACCTATCCTTTTTACCAGATCAAGCAGAAGATTTATCATTTCTACCAGATAAGAAACAAGACACATCCTTCTTGCCTGATAAGGTACAATCGGATATACCACAATTAAGTCAGTCTAAGAAGCCATTTACTCCATATACTCCTGAAGAACAAAAGAGATCAGAAGATGCTTACAATCAATATGCTCTTAAGAGAAACCAACGACCATTCCAAGGTATGAGTGCGTTTGCTCAAGGTGTATTGCCTATTGCTCCAAAGGATTCTATCTCTCCTGGGTTAGAAGAAGCTCACCCATTTGCTAATATTGCAGGTAAACTTACAGGCTATGCAGCCGTTGGTGCTATGACTGCTGGAATTGCTCCGGCATTAACATCTAAGCTAGCAACAGCAACTCCTGCTTTTCCATTTCTTGCTAAGGCTATCCCTAGAGCAGCACAGAGAGGTGCTTTATGGGGTGGTAAAGAAGCTATAGACCAGATTGCGAGTATGATTAGTGGAGAGAAACCATCAGCAGGAATGATTGGTAAGGTAGCAGGAGAAACAGCGTTTGGTGCAGGTTCTGGACTTGTTTCTGGAGTGGCTAAGACTGTTCCTAGATTACTTGGTCAAGGAATATATAGAGGAGCTTGGACAACAGCTAAAGAGTTAATGAAAGATGGAGTTATTGATGCGGGAGATCTGCTTAATATTGGGTTGAACTCTGTTGTTGCTGTTGCTGTTGAAGCTATTAATGCTAAGCAAGTGACTAGGGCTTTCAAGAAACAGCATACTGAGGGATGGAGAAAGGCTCTTGACCTTAATAAGATTATGGCAAGGAATCCAAAGTACTCAAAGGTTCATGCTAAAAAAGTATTGTCATTAATGGGTAGCTTAGATAGATCGATCAAGCCACCAGTCATAGAACAAGTCCTTAAGCACATGCCTGAACATCTTAAGGGAAAGATAACTGTTCCTCAATCAGCAAACTTTGCTAAGGTATTCTCTGGTAAGTTGCTTATTGGTGAGAATGTTGAGAGTGCTGTGAAGTTAGCTCTTGCTGCTATCGTAGATGATATTCAGATAAAGCAAGATGTTGTTACTAACAAAGCTCCAGAGGTTGCTGGTACTGAAACAGTTGCACCAGAAGTTACTCCAGATGGGATAGAGGTAGTTACAGAAAGTCTTGCAGGCACAGAAACTCCGGCACAAGGTGTGCAGCCTGCTGGCACAGAAGACCTTTCGTTCCTACCAGACCAATTTCCAGGTGTTGTTGAGGCACAGGGTGGGGAGAACCTCGAAGCCCAAGCCCAAGCCAAGAAGTTTAAGACTGCTGAGGAGTTTATAAAGAATGTAGATAGGGAAAAGCTAGAAGTATTCAAGCAAGAAATGATTGATAAAGGAGAAGATATAAGTTTGAGCGGATCTACCTTACCAAAAGCAGAGTGGAGAGAAAAAATATTTATTCCTAAGCTTACCGACATCTGGAACAAGGCCAACCCTTCTAAAGCGCAAGAATTATTTAATCCTGCAGGTACAGAAGCTGTGAGCAGCCTATATGATCCATTAGATGTTCAGAAGGCAGTAGAAGCAGCAGAACTTGTTTCTTACTTTGAACCATCTCAAGGTATTATGGATGAGGACAGAAACTATTCTATTATCTCTGGAGGATTTCCTGATCCTCTCTCTAATAAAGGATACTCTACTGCTGGTATTGATGCTGTTATTAAGAATATTAAAGCTAACAAGCCTTTGACAGAGAAGCAACAGGCACTGTACGATGATCTGTTAGCACTAGCTAATAGAGCTGGCATTGGCAGTGCGCTTAGTGAACCAGAGATTAGCGGTGAGGAGACAGGACCAATAGCATTCTCAAGCATCGAGGATCCAGATGGTATCGAGAGCGTAAGCATAAGCAAAAAGTTGAATAAGAACAACCTTACAACTCCTGATGGTACGGTGATAACACCTGAGGAACAAGCTATAACAGATGCTAAGATCAGCAAGGCAGTTCAGACAGCAGAGACATTTGATCAAGCACCACCAACAGATGCTGTTTCAGAAGAACCTGAACTACCGATACTTGCTAAGCTTAATGGCTTTACAGATGCTATGAAATATTGGGTAGGAACAAAAGAAGAACGGTGGCAAGTTGGTATTGGTGCAATTAAGGGAAGACAAATTTTTGAAATGATTAGATATTACGAGAGAGCAGTTGCTCTTATTAACTCTTTGACAGAGAAACGAAATAAGAAGATTTTCTTTAAGGTAAGTGAGAATGACAAGAGAGAGCTCTTTGCTGTGCTTAAAGGTATCCAAGGTGTAGATGAGAATGGCATTGTTGAGTTTGGTGCGTTACAACCAGCTGGAGATTACACAGTATCAAAGAGTGAAGGTAAAGATATTACATATGAACCTGGAGAAGAACTACGCGATGGCCGGATCATAGGTAGAGAAGTTAAAAAGAATACCTATGCTACATACAGAGTTTACAATACTCAGAGCAGATATTCAAAGCTTATTGCTAAGGATCCTAAAACAAAGGATATTATAGCACAATACTTTGCTCTTAATGAGGAGCTAGAGCACACTATTCTTGGTGTGGATCTTCCTGCATTCGCTACTCAAGTTATGCACAATCAGTTTAACATTAAGTCTATGCACCCTGATGCCTACACATATGTACCAGGTGTTCTTGCAGAGCAACGATTTATGTCTAAGCTTAAGAATCTATTTAAGAGCTATACTGCAAGTGGTAGATATAGAAAGACTGGTAGATCAGCAGAGTTAGGGTTAGAAGAAACTGATATTCAAAAGGCATACACTATCAAGCAACAAGACTTTACTAAGGAATTCCTTCTCAATGACATGATTGGTAACGTATTATCTATTGTTTTAGAACCTATTGATGGTGAGGTTAAGCACGGATATACAAAGATCAATATCAACCATCCTAGGATTGCTGCAATCACAGAAGCAAAAGCTGAGTTGTTTTCTGCTAATGGGATCGATGTTGAGAATATGTCTATGTATCAGTACCCATCTATTCTTGATAAAGAGTTTGATATTAATGACAAAGCTCCTTTAATGTTTGGTAACAAAGCAACACAAAGAGGAGCGGAGATACTTAAGGATACTTATAATGGGTTTAGCAGGATAGTAACAACAAACTATCTTATTAAGCCTTCTACTGCAAACAGAAACTTTGTCTCGGGGTTTGAGCAATACATGATGAAACCTATGGTTCATTTCTATGAAGGTATGCTAGGTGGTGGGTTTACTGCAGTTGGCCAAGACTTGTCTGCTTTATTAAAAGCATTAAGTCCTGCTGTTCAGAGAGCTATACCTGATGAGTTATTAGGTGGCGTGTTTGTTTCTGATTTATATAATAAGAAGTCCATCTTCCATTATCCTTTGATGCCTTTTAGAGCTATTGAGTTCTTCTTTAAGAGATCTTCTGTTGTAGCTGACCTTAATACAAAGATGATTACAGATTTCAGAAGGAAGAAAAAGAGTGGTGAGATTTCAAAGAACACACCTTATAAGCAGTATAAAGAGGAGAACATGGAGGCTATGTTCAGAGAAATGTTCCAGACCATCTCTGACAATGCTGACTCATACACTTATGACTATTGGAACAAGCCAAAGTTTTTAGAGATGCTTCCTAAGGCTATGGTTCCATTCCCTAACTATGCTTATCATAAAGCAAGGTTTTACATTGAACACAGTCCGTTGGCTTTGTTTGGTGTAGGGAAGAAGAACCATTCTCAGAGCTTTGGTGGTAAAAATTTTGGATTTGAGGAGAAAGGATTTAAAGCTAAGGTATCATTGTCTGAAATGAGAACACGCATAGCTAAAGCATTAGCCGGTGCTACTATTCTTGCTATTGCAACTAAGGTTGCTAATGATACAGGTGAAATTAGAGATAAACAACTTGAAGACCTTTCCTTAAAAAGGATTGATTGGAAGTTCGATACTTCTGGAAGAATTAAATTCTATGGAGATGATGAGGTATCTTTGTTCGTAAGAGCTTACGATCAACCATACATTGGAGATGTTCTGTATATGAGAGAGATTCTTATGGGTAGATCTGATATTACTGCATTGTTCTCAGATATGTTGAGTCTTGGACCAGCACTAAAGCTTCCGGCATTACTGATTGGATTAAGAAGTGATTACGAGAAGTACAGGCCTATGGCGTCATTGATTGGTGAGCAAGTAGCTGGATACATACCTTTTGGAGCGTATATGAACCTTATGAGAATACAAGTTGATCCTAAGAAGCGTAAGACATACTCTCAAGATTATGGTATGTTCAGGAACTTTGTTGATCCGATCACCAATGTCATTCCCTATGCCTCAAAGATATTACCACCACGCATACCAAATAAAGGGCCTGATAAGGGTGAGATTAGAAAGTATAATATATCAGAAGAATATATCAAGATGTTCTTTTTAAACATAAAGCGCATTGACAATAAAGAATACGAAGACTATTTCAACAACGAATTATATGGTGGAGCAGCCGGAAAGAGATTGAAAAAGCTAAATTCAAAAGAAGCAGAGAAGATGCTTGATGACTACAAGTATGACAACAAATAACTATTGACATTTCCTCTTAATTGTGTATAATAAATTCATCGATTAACTAAGAGGAATTAAATATGCTTCGCGCCCATCACAATTCTATAATTTTAAATACTATGACGGAACTCCTCCGTCATTTTTTTATGTCTCATGCCAGATGGATATTGGGCGCACATGAGATTCCTGTCGAGGTGGGCTCTGTCGTTACTTGTCCTTTCTACAACCCACCCGCAGGTCAACACCAACAACCCCCCGGACAACCATATCGTTGTATAGTCAATGCAAGGCAATCTAAAAGAGAGGAGGAAAAATGCTTGAGATAAGTAATAACTCAACAAGCATCTATCGTTCATGTCCAAAGAAATATTATTGGAGATACCTTAGAGGTCTTGTTCCGTTTAAAAGATCAACCGCATTATCCCTAGGATCTATTGTTCACTCTGCTTTTGATATGTACTACAATAAATTCTCTGTTGATGAAGTCACTGATTTCATTATAAAGACTTCTGATGAGGAGATAGCCAAAGCTCCACCAGAGGCAGCAGAGGGTTTAGTTCTCGTTAAGTACACTGCTCTAGCTATGTGGCTCAACTATCCCAAAGACTTGTCTAGATTCTCAGATATCAAGCCTGAGCTTGAATTGAGGATTAAGATGCCTGGAATGAGAGGGGTAGATCTCGTTATGAAGATCGATGGACTTGTTAAGATTGATGGAAAGTTCTGGATAAGAGAGCTCAAGACAACAGGAATGTCTTTTGGTCAATTTGAGAAGCGCTGTGAGACTTCACCACAATGTTCCCTTTACACCTATGCTGTACGTAAAGCTGGCTATCCTGTGGAAGGAATTATCTATGACTTTGTTAAGAAGCCTATGCTTAGAAGGCATGTGCGCGAGAGTAAGGATGATTTTGGAAGAAGAATATCAGCATCTTATAAAGAAAGACCAGAGTTCTATTACAAGCGTCATCCGTCTTATCGTTCTCAAGAAACTTTAGATCTGTTTGAAGAAGATCTAAGGAGAGTAACAAGGGAGATCAGAACAAGATGCAGGAAGTGCGATTGGTACAGGAACCCTGATTCGTGTTGGAACTTTAACTCTGCATGTAGTTATTTACCAATATGTTTCCAAAAAGAACCAGATAACCTAACAATCGATGTATTTTTTGAGAAGAAACCAATAAACATAACCAAAGGAGGAACCGATGGATCCAGAAACAAAGGAAAAAGTAGTACCAGAAAAGAAAGTAGCAAAAGAAGTGTTCGTAGCTGCAAGTAAACAAGACGTTATTGATGTGTTAGAAGCTCTTAAAGAGTTAACGAAAGCTATCTCTGAGTTGACCAAAGAAAACATTAAATGGTATAGAGCAGGAAAAATGTAATCAAAAATGTAATCAAGGAGGTTTGTATGAAAAACATAATCACAATAATAACAAAGGCTGGTGTAATTCTTAAGTTTGATTCTAAACAATTAAGAGATATGTCAAGAGGTTGTAAAGGAGTTAGGGCAATAAGACTAGCCCCTGATGATGAAGTTGTAGCTGCATTTAATATCTCAGAGGGAAGTGAGTAGGTATATGGGTAGATCGTTCAACCTGAGGCATCCTCAGCAGTCTGAGGGCTATTTAGAAAGGAGTATGTGATGTGGGAATTCATTAAGATTGGAATTTTTTTAGCAGTAGCAATAACAGTAGGGTATTTCTTCATAAACCTAGTTTTTGTTGCTATTATGCTTGTTGGTATTGGTATCGGTGAAGTGTGGTCATTCTTATGTAAAAAACTGAAAGGGGAGTAAAATGAATAAACAAGAGCAACAAATAGAGCCTAGATTCAATTTAGTGCTTAGTCAAAGTGACAGAAACAACCTGATCAATATTCTTGATGGAACTATGATCAAAGGAGCTGATGCTGGATATATTCTTAACCTCAAGTATCGCATTACTATTGCTGAGGAAATTGAGAAAACGACTCCGCCAGAACCTGAACCTTTACCTGATTTACCTCCAGTTGATCCAGAGGATCCGTCAGATCAAGCAAACGGAGGATCTCATTCGTTTACTCCAGTTGAATCAATGGAAGAAGTTGAACCAAAGAAGGAGGCCTGATGCCAAAGTTTATCAAAGTATCTCCAAGCAAGATAGATAGGGGAATATCTATCATTATCTATGCCGATCCCGGAATAGGTAAGACAACCCTCGCAACAACCCTTCCAGAAGGAGAAACACTCATCATAAACACGGAAGCTGGCTTAGGGCCACTTTTAGGCACAAAACACATAGTGTTTAACCTAAGAGAAGCTGTTTTGAACGGTGTAAACATAGAAAAAGCCATGACAGAGCTCTATAAAAGCATTCGAACTAAGGAATTAAAGGTTAAGAATGTTGTTATTGACAATGTGAGTGAGTTGATAGATCAGCTTAAGATTCATTTCACTACAATCAGAGGTAAGGAGTTTCCAGAGATCAGAGAACACGGAGATGCTGCCTATAAAATGCTCTCTTGGATCCATGAATGGAGAGATCTTCAAGAGTTAGGTATCAATGTTATATTTAATGCTTGGGAATTTCCTTATGAGATTCAAAAGAATGATGGCATTACCCAAACAAAGACAGCTCCTATGGTTGGAAAGGCTAGTTGTTTCCGTATCTGTGGACTTGTTGATGTTGTTGGACATCTTGAGTGCCATGAGAAATCAGGCAAGCGGTGGATTAGAGTAGGCCCAAGCACACAATACATAACAAAGAGTCAGTTTCAAGGGTTAGATCTTGCAGGAGAAGAAGCTGATCTAGCTAATATTATTAAAAAAATTAAAGACTTTGACTATTCAGATATGAGAGCAATAGCAGAGGATTATAAAAAGGAGAATAAAGATGCCAAAGTTACCAAAGCCAAGTAGTTTTGAACCAGTACCAGCAGGAACATATAAAGTCCGTGTTGTTAATTATGAGCATGGTCATTCAAGTGTTAAGGGAACACCTCAAATTAAATGGAAAGCTGAAATTATTGAACCAGAAGACTTTAAAGGAAAGTTTTTATGGGATAGAACTATTATGGTTGATTCTTCTGTATGGAGAGTAGCTAATCTATTAGGTGCTTGTGGACTTGACTTCAAAGAAGGTATTGATACGGACTCTGATTTTTTTAATCAGCTATGTCAAGCCTCTTTAGGCAGAACAACCTTTTGGTTAGTAGATGAAAAGACCTTAGATAGTGGAACAATGGTTAACGAGATCAAAGGCTATAACAATGATCGTGACCAAGAGATGCTTGAAGTTACTCCAACAGACGATACTCCTGGATGGGTAGAAGAAGAAGAACAACCTAAAGAAACAAAGAAGAAAGGTAAGTAAGAATGTCTAAAAGGCATACTGATACTGAGAAATGGGAAAGACCCTGGTTCAGAAAGTTGCCTCCAGAGTACAAAGCTCTATGGTTGTACATATTGGACAAATGCGACATAGCTGGTATTTGGTATGTAGATTTCGATACTGCTTCGTATTTCATTGGTACTACACTAACTTATGACAAATCACTAGAATTATTGGGTAAACAGATGACTGTATTAAACAGTGGTTCTAAGTGGTATGTACATGATTATGTACGTTTCCATTGTGGTGAATTGAACAGTTCAATAAACTTCCATAGGGCTGTGAGACAAAGACTTATAGAAAATGGGTTAACCCTTGACCAAGAGTGGGGCAAGAGTGATAAAGATATACATAAACATAAAGGTAAACATAAAGCTGTTTATATAGGGGGTGTGCATTTCGACACAATCTGGACATCATATCCTAACAAGATTGGAAGAAAGAGAGCAGAGAAGTCTTTCTACTCATCAATACAAACAGAACAAGATTTTGAAAGGATTAAGTCCGCGCTGGAAAACTACAAAAGGTCTGATCGAGTTAAGAAGAATTTTGTTCAGAATGCTTCTACTTGGTTTAATAACTGGGAAGATTGGGTTGAAGATCCTATTACAAACGAGGGAGAAGTTCAACAAATTAGATCTAAAACAAAGAATGTGGATAAGCATATAGAAAGGATCATGAATGGTTCAACTTCCTCCACCTAGATGTGCTGTTGGTAGAAAGTGTGTTGAGTTGCTCAAAACCTATGACGGAGATGAGTTAGCTCTTAAGCTTGCTGAACATACGGCAGATGATTGGATCAATCTTTACAAACCAAAGGTTTTTGGTGAGAGATTGCCGGGAATTATGATCAAATACCAACAGCTTTCAACAGAAAAAGAGAGAGATTTCTTCAATAAAGACAATCCTAACTGGTTAAACGGAGAGGAGATGAAAGAGTATGCGGATCGTAAGAGGGGGATTAAGGGCGAAAACGCGAGCAATCGACGATATCTTAAAGAAACATTACAACGATTGGAGCACGACACCCAAAGGAGTGAGAAGGTCAGAGTCATTTTCTCGCTATACAGGCATGTTAAAGTCTAAATTGAGTAGAGCTGAATATAATTCTCAAGTTAGGTATATTGTAGAATTATTTGTAGGAACAATAGTTGGAGTTTATGAAAGGAGAGCTTGATGGAATACACGACTAAGTTAAAAGAGCATATTGCTAAATACTCTAAGAATTTTGATAAGATGGAAGAATATAAGGCTCAAGGTAAAGATTATACACATTTGCTCTTTATTGAGAATGAATTGAATGAGAAAGGTAAGGTGATCCGAAAGGCCTTGGGTATCTATGCTATGGATCCTTGCGCTGGAATGCCTTGTATTAGTAAATGCCTGAACCCTGTTAATTGCAAGATGTTAAGCATGATGAAAAGATGATCAACTCAATACTATCTAAGAAAGGATAAGAAGATGGGTAACAAATCGAGGTATTGTTTCAGCAACCCAGGCATTTGTTTTAGAGGGAACTGTGTCTTTCTTAATACTACTGAATGCAAGAAATGTATAGGTTTCCATATGTATACCGTAAAGAATGAGGATAAGGACCTAAAATCTGGCCACGAAAGGTTTGACGATGAAGAAACGCAAGAGCAGATTAGAGAGAGTGATTTTAGGAAGAAAAGAAGAAAAAGATCGAAAGAGCAAAATAATGCGTGGAAAAATACTTGAGACCTTATTA
>Ga0222627_1000381_pt1 | contig 20827 bp, 18 predicted proteins | sample AntAcemetageno93_FD_179859 | JGI IMG/M metagenome (GOLD analysis project Ga0222627, IMG submission 179859) | Saline water microbial communities from Ace Lake, Antarctica - #93 | ecosystem: Environmental > Aquatic > Non-marine Saline and Alkaline > Saline | place: Antarctica: Ace Lake | collected... | reverse complement strand
TGGAGGGTTAAACAAAGCCGCACTGGGGCGATAGTTAAAGCCAAAGTAAAAAAAGAATATTTTTTTAATGGTGAGGTGTTTTTTCTCTTGACGTACCCTTTAATGGGTGACCCCCTTCACTTCACTGATAGAGTTTATTTGGATCGCGCGAAACCACGACATTTGCAATCTTCGGTTTTTGCTGGAGGAACTTGTGAATAGTGGCTATGGGGTCGATATGCGATGTCCAAGTCCAATGTAGTGCCTTGGCCCCAGTCAGAATCACTAATACCGTAATAATGATCTTTGTTAGCAGTTCCATCTCTGATCTATTTCAAACACTAATCTTGATATTTGGCTATCTTTACCCCTCTTTCAACAACAGCCAACCTTCTTGAAAGTTCAACAATTGTTGCCCTTTGTTCTTGAACGGTTTTCTGCTGTTCCTGCACCACTTTCGTCAAAACCGCAACCACATCCATTGAACTCATTCCTTTCCTGTCCTTAGAGGCCACAAGTTCAGGCGCATCTTCAGCGATAAACCCCACGTGCCTCTCTTTTGAGTCAGCCTTATATGCAAATTCAACCGGATCAAGTTGCTTTAATGCATCAATGGCTTTCTGTGTGGAAAGTTTCTTTATGTCCGTCTTGAATTCCCTGCTGGATGCATTGGTCCACACTCCTCCTGATGAGCAATAGGCACCACTTGCCATTTGTAGGGGATAGGAAGGATTGACAGTTCCAATCCCGACGTAGCCAGCATTTGGATTTAGAATCAGGTTTTTGAAAGCAACACCTTCCTGGAGGGCAAAGATTTCCATATATTCCATAGTGGTCCCGGTATTCCATCCGAAATAGATTCTCTTGGGATTAGTCGCTGCCTTGTCTGTGATGACAATTCCCCTGTTCCCGGCATCCTGACCAAGAACCATGGGGGCCGCACCCACTCCTGATGCACCATTGGTATAAAGCCTGGAGGCAATCGTTGTACCACCAGTATCTTCCACCTTGAAAGTTGTTGTTCCATCACCGTCCTTTACAACCAGCTTGTCGGCTCCCAGGGCAGAAACGGGTATAACGAGACAAACAACAATCGTCAGTAAAATGGCCAATAAATTTTCTCTTACTTTTTTCATGATATCTCCTCCTTTTGGTGGATAATCTTTTTATATTGGTTAATCATTTAATATATTTAGCCTATTGCAGAACTATATTTTCCATTTCAACGGTTCCACCCGTGCCGGTAATGGTTAAGGAATTAACGACCGTGTTGGATGACTGCGTCGTGAACGTGGAATCCCACCCACCCGAAAGGGTTAAATCGTAGGCCTGGTCCATGATGATGTCCTCATCAAAGGTCCCTTGTAGTATTTTTATGACACTTTCAGTCTCCGCAGCGTCTATAGCTGCTTGTATTGTAGAATAGCAGGGGGTGTTGCCGCCGCATGTTCCAAAAGCCTGCACATAAACAGATGGGGCTATTCTGATAGCACCGTTCGACCCCTCCATAGACACGTCATTACCCGAAGGATCTGATGCCTCTGGGCTATTTTCGAGAGTAGTCTGGCCCAGAGATGCATCGGCCCTTACGCTAAATGTCAAGTAAACTACCACACCATTCCCTATGACATTGCTATTGGATGTCGAAAGAACTCCTATCCTTAAAACACCCGATGATATTTCGTTGGAAGTTACTGATTTTTCAGCAGTGCTTCCGGCGGGGCCTATCGTTACAGTTGCGTCTTCAAAAACACTGATGTCGTAGGAAATATCACAGGATATAGCCGCGATATTGTAACCAGAGGTATTTCCCAGACTTATAGATACCGTTACTGTTTCTCCTGGTTCGCCGATTGAGTAGCCAATATCCAATAATGGCACACTACTGCTTGATCTGGCATTCACACGGCGGCTGACAATTCCCTCTGTGCTAATGTTAGAGTCAGGATCAAAATACGTATAATCAGACGCCAGGCTTGCATCGAGGTGGTTGTTTATAACCTTCTGTACCTCCCCAATGCTCACTTTGCCATTGTCATTGACATCTACGCACTCCTCTACAGGAATTATTTCAAGGTACATATTTATGGCCGACTGAACCTCGGCTATACTAACCGTCCCATCGCCATTACAGTCACCTGCCAGGTAGCCAAGTAAAGTCACAGTTCCGTCCGCACCTTCAACCGCGACATCACTCCCTGACGGGTCGGATGCTGAAGGGGTGTTTGTCAACTCTGTGGAACTGCCAGGCGCATTGGACAAAATATCCAATGTCAGATATGCAACCACACCATCACCTATGACATTGTTGTTTGAGGTCGAAAAGACAGTGATCCGAAAGACACCGAAAGTGGGTTCACTGGTTGATATGGTCTTATCTGCAGCATCTCCGGCAGGCCCGATTGCGGCTTTCGCCTTTTCAAAGACTGACGTGTCATATCCGACATCTACGGAGACAGCCGCAATATCAGTTCCCGTAACATTGGAGAGTGTTATCGGTAAAGTTATCTTCTCGCCCCTTGTTCCCGCCCCTAATCCGATTGAGAGCGTGGGCTTTGGGGTTAAAGTAGTGAACGTATGGTCATTTCCGTTAGTCGTCCCACCGGTGTTGGTGCCAACGAGTCGATAATGATAAGTTGTATTGGCACTGAGCCCGGACACATTGGCCGTGGCTGATATGTCACTTGATCCCGACCCCGCATTTTCGCTTGAAGTGGTTGACCCATAACTGGTGGTCGTTCCATACTCAAAATAGTAAGTTGTACTTGAACCGTTGGGATTAACCGTTCCGCTCAAGGTTGCAGAGCTTGCTGTTACGGAGGTGGCTGAACCGGTTGTCACTGTTGGAGCAGTAACAGGAGGGGCTGAGGTGGTAAAGGTCTGATCGTCTCCATAGATCGCTCCAGCACTGTTCGTGGCCTTGACCCGAAAGTGATAGGTTGTACTTGGATTAAGGCCCGTAAGGCTCGCGCTTACATTTTGAGAACCTGTCCCTGCGAGTGGGCTTTGAGTAGCAGTGGCCGTGCTGCCATAGCTGGTGGTTGTTCCATACTCAAAAATAACCGTTGTTGAGGCACCGTTAGGGTTAACCGTCCCGTTTAATGTAGCTGAATTTGAAGTTATAGATGTGGCTGGACCTGTGGTGACTGTTGGTGGGGGTCCATAGATGGTAAACAGACCCTGTGTTGTTCCTTTAGAGATGTCACTTAATGGCTCAATCTTTAGCACACAATTGACTGAAGCCGACCCCGTAACAGTCCAGTCATAAGACCCATCATTTACCGTATTCTCAGCGATTATTTCAAATGTTCCGTCCTTGCCTCCCTGACGGGAAATCGATATTTTGACATTCCCTGAGATGTTCTGTGTGTCCCAAGTGATGGCCATCGAATTTCCAATATCCCAACCCGAAGCCTGACCGGGGGTGTTAATAAACAAGTGACCCAATATCTGATTTTGTCCACCGCGTACAGCACGCACATAATAGCTATTTAATTTGTCCCTACAGCAGGCGGCGTCGCTGCCGTCGTGGAAATAGATAGCTCGTGCATAATTGGTATAATTGGTATAATAGTAGACGAGGCTGGTTGATGACCAATAATGGGAACCCATTGTGTCGGGGAAATAATCTGTATCTACAGCAGGATATACCTTTTCATAATCTACAATGGACCGTAGTTCTCTTCGATTCGGCAGACGCCAGTCGGAGTATTCGGCAAGTGAGAGGTTTTCTGAATAGGAAAGGGCTGCTTCCCACGACATCATCGTGCTGGCTGTAACCTGCTGCCACATGAGCCCTGTGGCTGTGTCTGTGACCGTGTCATCGCGGTTGTCCACAAACGAGCTGTCCGACTGTCCGCCACATACAGCACGTACATAAGAGGCATCTGACTTACTGCTGCCTACGTCACGGCCGGAGTCGAAATAGATATACCACGCATTAACACCAATGCTGCCAACAGGGGTACACGACCAGTAAGGGTAATTCGACGCTGTTTCAGGAAAGTAATAAGTGTCTATTGTCGGGTTATAACGGCTCAGGTTTTCAATGGATGTCAATTCCTTGATGGTTGGAAGCCGCCAGTCTGAGTATCCGCCGAAAGTGGTAGTGTTTAGCTCCGCAATGAAGACGTCCTGTGCATTCTGCCAAGGATATCTATTGTCCTTATCGTGGATGGTCCCATCATCCGTCTTCACCTCCCAAATCAGACCTGTCACATTATCCCTCACCATGGCCCATTCCGTAGCATCATCGGGAAGATCTTTTCCTTGATCATCCAGTTTGGTGTAGGAAGGTGGGTTAATGAGAAAGCTGGCATCCTGGCCGTAAAAGGATTCTCCAAGCTGTGGGCATGCAATGTCGTTTGAGTAGTCGTAACATTTCGTCTGTCCAGTATCCGGCAATGGGCCTGCCAGTGCATAAACAAAAGCCCCCAGAACGAGGATTATGAAAAATGCTGAAGTACACATTATTCTTTTCATTTTTGCACCTCCCCTACGGTAAAATACTTAAACCCTCGTCGACGGGCTCGGATGCTTGGTTGCTTGGTGGCCTTCATCTCAAACCTGCCTTTACTCAATAAGACGGTCTTCCAGAAGAAATCTTACAAAAATATTTCCCTTTTGACCCGTTTGCGCCATTTCATGAAAGCTGTAAAGGCTCATGACAACATCTAGCAGAAGTAGAGGACCATAACCCACAAACCTGCCGGCCTCCATAGGCTCGAGCATGAGCATGCACTGGCCTTTCCGTAAAACCGCATAATTTTCACGGTCAGGTTCAGCGATTGGTTGGGCAGTCTGGATCAACGCGGAAACGGAGCGTTAATTTTATCCACCCAACTCCGATCGCGCGCCCAGTCAAAGTATTTCTTAAACCAGATGATTTTATCCAGCTCTTTTGGTTTTGAAACCAACCGTTGCGCCTCATTCTCAAGGAAGTGCGCTATCCCTTCAATCATTGTACGCCACTCGCCCACAAATCCGTCCTCCGAATCGGCCGCCATTCTAATGGCCCAGAGGGAATGCACCATAAAATATCCATCGTCATTCTCCCGCACGAGTCTTTTAAAAATAATCTCTATTGGTGGTTCAGCCTCAAGCGCTCTTTTCGAAATGGCGGGATCAATAATTATTCGAGGGTAGACTGCTTTCATACTCTCGAGCTCGTATGCTTTAATCATAGCCGGCCCGAAAACCTTTCCTTCGTAATGGAACAGTTTCCCCTTCGCGATTCCTCCGCGCACGAGAAATCCTAAACGCAGCATTCTAAAGGCTATAGCTCGCAAGTGAAACAGAAGGTTCATCAAGCCTTTCTCACTATTTTCTGTTGAGACAGCGATGCAATCAGAAAAAGATGTTAAGGTATGTCCTGCGGAAGAAATGTCTCCTATACGTCCCAAAACTATTCCTTCCAGCTGCACCTCACCTGGAACATCCAGTGCCGAGAGGATCTCATCCAGCTTCACAATAGGGGCGGCCCCGGTCGTCCTGCCAATCAGATCCGTGAAACCCAATATATCTACGAATGCCACATACCTGTCTCGATATTCCAGCGTCATACACACCCCCACTACATACCGCCCATAGCCCAACGTGTCTTCAGCGAACGAGGTTTTATTGCGCTCTGTTAGAACAGATTGTTGGGCATTTCCAATACACATAATTATTAATTATCAACGGCGCATGGATTAGATTTAAGAAATTCCATCAACTGATTGCCTTGACCAAAGCTATGCGCTGATGAGGTTTGTGACCTACGTACCTCTGTTACGTTATCGGTTTTTGCTTTAAGCTCAACCAATGTAAGAGGCTGACGAAACCATGCGTATTTATGATTCTGATCAAAATACCAGGTAAATTTGGGTTCAGTCATTCCAATGTAGGAGCTAACGTGCTCCACACCTTTGTAGTATAAGCACCCTATTGGTGCTTGAATAATGAATTTTTCATTAGGTGGAATGGAACGAAGTTCCTGAATCCTTGGAACGGCGCACGCCGATATTAATATTGAAATAAAAAGAAAGAGAAAAATGCGTGATTTCATGATAAAACCTTCTTAAACCGCTCAACAAGTGATTATACGATTGCCCGCTTAAATACCAAAAATAAAAAATATTGACAAGAATAATGTTAGTAGATATGATATTTTCTAACCGTTTATCACGCATAATATTGAAATAAACGTATACGGATAAATATCATGATAAAAATTCCTACCGTCCTGAATGCACAGTTTGACGCCTTATTGACCAAGAAAAAAGTACCTCAAAAGTTTCATAACCATTATTTGAAATGGTTGCGATACTATTTGGATTTCTGTCAAAGATACCGGTTCAGTGAATCAAACTCAGAGAGTCTGCCCAACTTTATCGGGAAATTAAAAGAAAAGGGGCAGACCGACATCCAGCAAAATCAGGCAAATGAAGCCATCCATATCTATTACGAATTAATCCGGTCAAAACTCAGTACAAGTGAACTTCCCAAACACTTGTCAAATCCAGAGGGTGCGGGCGCGGCACAAAATTCGGATCGGGCTGCCCCTTTGCAGCCAAAATTCGAGACCAGTAAGCGTGATTCATCGCAAAATAAAGCTGCTCAAACAGGTGTAAAGGGAAATTGGCGGGCAGCTTATGAACAATTATCCAATGAAATAAAAGTCAGGCACTATTCGCCTAAAACCCTGAAATCATACTCCGTATGGGTTCGGAAACTGCAATATTTCACTAAAAGTAAAGATACGGCGCACTTATCAGCTACAGATGTAAAGGAATTTCTAACCTTTTTAGCCGTAAAGCAGAAAGTGTCGGCATCATCCCAAAACCAGGCCTTTAATGCACTGCTGTTTTTTTTCAGGCACGTCCTTCACCGGGAATTCGGGAAAATTGACGGTGTGGTACGAGCCAAAAAAAAACCATATATTCCTGTCGTGCTATCGCGTGAAGAGGTTGATCTGATTATGGCCAACCTTAAATATCCTTACGATCTGGTGGCCAGGCTGCTGTATGGTTGCGGGCTCCGTTTATTCGAGTGCCTGAACCTGCGTATGCAGAGTTTTAATTTTGACATGGGCATATTGACGGTTCATGATGGTAAAGGAAAAAAGGACCGCACCGTCCCGCTGCCTCAAGTCATTCTACCGGATATTAAAGGGCATCTGGAAAAAGTCAAAGCGCTGCATGATAAAGACCTTGATGAAGGGTATGCCGGCGCATTCATGTTTGATTCGATAGAAAAAAAGTATAAAAACTGTGCCAGGGAGTTTGTCTGGCAATGGTTTTTCCCAGCCAAAACATTAACTTTTGTTCCTGAAACCAGTGAATACCGGCGTTACCATCTTCATGAACGCCATGTGCAAAAGGCCATTAAACGGGCTGTCAACAAGTCCAAAATCCCCAAGCGGGCCTCGTGCCATACCTTTCGTCATTCTTTTGCCAGTCATCTGTTGCAGGCCAATTATGATATTCGTACCATTCAAGAGCTATTGGGGCACAGCGATGTGAGGACCACCATGATTTACACCCACACCATCAGGAGCCAGACCATCAAGGAGGCGAAAAGCCCGCTCGATTTCGAGCCGCAAGACTCCTAACTCCTCTATTAACGGGACAAATTCCCCGCATTCATTTTCGATTCCTCTTTAAGAGATCCCCGTTACACGGTTTTTACGATTTAAAATCTATGGATTTATGATGAAGGTTTTCGCTCCCAACAGGAAATGTAGCTCCTGTCAGGAGATGGTAGGGCAGTATTTGAGGTGATACTCCATGGGGGCGCCTCTGGATGAAAGGTTCAAGGGTTCAAGGGTTCAGAGTTCAGGGTTGGGTTGGACCGCCCAGTTTATAGCCGACGCCTTTTCTCTCCACGATTTAGCTCTGCCCTTACTCAAAGAGATTCAACCGCCTCTTTTCTTCATACACCTTTTCTGATAACAGCTCTCTGAGCAATGCCTGATAGGAAGTCATCCCCCTTATCCGTGCCAGCCTGCGCAGATCATCTATGATGAACCCTGGCAGAGAAACCGATGTCTTAAACATCTTCAGCTTCCCTCCGTACTTGGGAACCACCTTGATGGGCTCTCTTATAACTTCAGGCCTTTCAAGGTCAAAATCGCTGAGCTCGTAATGCTCAGTATCATTCTCTGTCTTGTTATTTTGAGTATTTTTCATAAATTTGCCTCTCATTTTTCTTCATGTCCCTCGCATGTATTGGCCGAGCAACTTCACCTGATTTATGCTGAAATACGACGAAAAGGCAGCGCCCGCCAAAGGTCCGGCCCAATAACACACGACGATCGGAGATTTTCTTATGAGGGAAAATAGCAAAAGGGGGATTATTAAAACACTGTTCGATCTCTTCCGCTGTTACCCCATTCTTTATTTCGTTTTTCCAGAGATTTCCTTCATCCCACTCTATATACCGGTATCGTGCATTCATACGAAAAAGTATACTCTCGATGCGGTATCAAGTCAAGTTAATTATTAGGAATCATAGTGAAAATAAAGGGAAGTCAAGGGGTGTTGTTAATTTTGGTTGACATTTCATATTTCTGGTCATAGAATGAGACATATCTGTGGCAAAAAGATGTATATTATATTAATATTATTACAATTTCATTGATAGCTTTATGGGACAATAATGCGGACATACTTAAAGACACATCCTTGGTTAACTTTTCAGGTTGATTTAAGACTCCTTGAGTATTTGATCTGGATCTCATTAGGTGAAGCCCAATCTAAATGTGAACACATTTCCGGGGTTCCTCTTAGACCTTCAGTAGCAAGACAATTGCATATGATTTACTTAGCTAAAGGGGTCTTGGCCACAACCGCAATCGAGGGCAATACCCTGACAGAGTCAGAAGTCCTTCAACACCTTGAAGGCAAATTGGAACTGCCTCCTTCAAAAGAGTATTTATCTAAAGAAATTGATAATATAATCGAAGCCTGCGATAAAATTTCAGCCGATATATTTATTCGAGATAGAGCTGAACTATCCGTTGAAAAAATAAAAAATTATAACAAATTGGTTTTGGATGGGCTTGCCTTGGGCGAATCGATCATTTCCGGACAAATTCGAACTTTTTCTGTTGGTGTAGGCGGCTATCGCGCGGCGCCCGCAGAAGATTGTGAATATCTGCTTCAGGAATTTTGCTCATGGCTCAATAAATTTGAAACTCCTGAAAGCAATAGGATTACGTTCGGGATTTTAAAAGCTATCAGTGCTCACATCTATTTTGTTTGGATACATCCATTTGGCGATGGAAATGGCAGGACTGCCAGATTAATTGAATTTCAGATATTATTGGAAGCCGGCATACCAACCCCCGCTGCACATTTGTTAAGCAACTTCTATAATCAAACTCGAACCGAATATTACAGACAATTAGACAAAACCAGCAAAGCTAAGGGCAATATGGCTGATTTCATAAAATATGCTGTGAACGGGTATGTGGATGAACTCAGAGAGCAACTCAAAATTATACGAATGCAACAGTGGGATATTACCTGGCGAAATTATGTCCATGAGATGTTCAAAGATCAAGCTTCAGAGGCCGCTGTCCGCCAAAGACATTTGGCGTTGGACCTTTCCTTTCAAACTGACGAACCAATTCGCATATCAAAGATACCTGAGATCAGTACACGGATAGCCACTGCCTATGCTAAAAAAACCAGAAAAACCATGGTGCGCGATGTTAACAAATTGATTAATATGGGGCTTATGGAACGTACCAAAGATGGTGTCCGTGCAAAGCGAGAAATAATCCTGGCCTTCCTGTCAGCCAGAAAATTTAAATAGCCATTTATGGATGGGCACTAAATAGCCCTCCCCATCGGCTTCAGCTTAGGAGGCTATCCTACCTGATTTTTCTCTCTGAATTTGACACGCCACCCCAATTTCCCTATATTTGACATGATCGTAAAAAGCCTTAAAAATCGACCTCGCGGTTAGGCATTTCACCGCAAGGCGCAGAACTCGCAGAGGTCACTTCTTTTTTGTTTTTCATTGATCCCGCTGAAAAAAGCGGGGCTTGCGGGACAAAGAAAAACAAAAAAAGATAGTCATTTATCTCTGCGTCCTTTGCGTCTGCGGTGAATGCAGGTTTTTCTTAATCTACATTGCCTCAATTTAACCGAACGGGACAAAAAACATGAACAAAGGGGAGCCTGCTGTTATGGAAAATCCGGATCGGACCTGCCCTGGAAAGATGGAAGTGCCCACAGAGAAAGAGACGGAGGCCTTAGGGGCCATGAAGTCCATTAAAGAACAAGTCAGGGCTTTGAAAAAACGTTTGGCCTCATTAGACGCTTCCGCCCGTGACGAAGATGCCGATGAGATCCTTACGAAGGAAGATGAGTTGGCGCGTCTGAAGGTGGACTGGAACAGGTGGGAAGAGAAACGAAAGACTGCGGCTAAAGAGAGAATGATCATTTTGGGACATGAGGAAGGGGCTATATGAAAAGACGAACATCGAGGTAAGCGAAGACTCCGACATCGAACGTCAAACATCGAATTTTGACAACCTCGTAAAAAGTCGGAAAGCACCCGTTGTCGTCATTCCCGCGAAAGCGGGAATCCAGTAAAATCAACCAGTTCTGGATTCCCGCTTTCGCGGGAATGACGGGCTTGGAGACTTTTTACGAGACTATCATATTTGATATCCATGTAAAAAGTCCTTTTTACATGGATTGAGGAATTCGGGAATTTAGGAATTGTGAATTATTATAATGAAATAGACTTAGATGATTACTCCAAATCGCGCAATTTTTGAGTTTTTAAGGGTTTGGCATGTTTTATTTGTACAAAAAACAATGTAAACGTCAATTCCACGAACTTATTTATTGCTGAGTCCTAAATCTGCTTTCGCAGTTTTGCTCAGAAACCTTCAATTGGTATATCCGGAGGCGTCAAATGAAAACAAAAGTGGGAGTTTTGTCGGCAGGTGGTGATTGTCCCGGGATCAACAGCACAATTCACTGGCTTGTGTATTCGGCCCTTGACAAAGATCTGGCCCCATTACGCGGAACGATGTTCCAGGTTATGGGCATTATGGATGGATGGAAGGGGTTGATGGAGGTCAAACCGGAAAAAAAGGTGAGCCTGAATCGCTGGACCATAAATCTCGACATGGATATAGTCCGTACCTGGGACAGATATGGGGGAACCCGGCTTGGAACGAGCCGTATCAACCCCTTTGATCCCAAGAACGATAAATCGGATCTGATCATTGACAACTGCAAAAAATTGGGTCTGGATGCCTTAGTGGTTATCGGGGGGGCCGACGCTCTTGGTGTAGCATACAGGCTTTACAAGAAGGGATTGAAGGTTGTCGGTATTCCAAAGACCATTGACCGGGATCTATATGGTACTGATTACACTCTCGGATTTGATTCGGCGGTGAACATTATTACCGAGGATATTGACAGGTTGCGGATTACCGCAGGTTCGCACAGCCGAATATTCGTCGTGGAATGTATGGGGAGAAAAGCAGGTTGGCTGGCCTTAGAAGGGGGCGAGGCCTCAGGCGTGGCTATTATCCTTATCCCTGAACACGATTTTGTTATGGAGCGCGTAATAGAGCTTCTGTCAATGAGAAGGAAGGCAGGGGAGCGCTATAGTATCGTTTTGGTTTCCGAAGGCGCAAAGCCGAGGGGTATGGAACCTATCCAGGAAAGACGTGGCCGGGATGGGTTCGGACATTATTACTTGGGTGGAGTCGGGGGTTTTATTGCAGAAGAGATACAAAAAAATACCAGCATGGGGGTGAGGTATGTGGCGTTAAGGCATCTCCAGAGAGGTGGTGCGCCCACTGCCTATGATCGCCGTATGGGTCGAAAATTCGGGGTGGCTTCCGTTGACATGATTGTAAATGAAGACTTTGGTCGTATGGTGGGTCTAAAGCAGAATGAGATTATTTCAACCCCGCTCAAGATGGCCTTAGATAAATTACAGTTGGTGGATGTGGAAAAATTTTATAATACCAAAAATTATAAAAGTCTTGATCAAATTGTCTAAGGGATGAGAAAAATCTTGCCGGGGTTCAGTATCCCCTTTGGGTCGAAGGCCTTCTTTATGCGGGCCATGAGGTCAAGACCGGCCCGGGGGATTTCCATTTCGAGATAAGGTGCTTTGGTAATCCCAATCCCATGCTCTCCGGTGATGGTCCCCCCCATGTCGATTACCTTTTTAAATAACTCTTTAACTACTGTTTTGGCATTGTTCAACTGGCCGGGGTCTTCTTTGTCAAGCATTATGTTGACGTGGATATTCCCGTCGCCGGCATGACCGAAGGCTGCTATGGGGAGGCCATATCTGCGGACCAACTCATCTAAAAAGGTTGCTAATTCGGCCATTCTGCTTCTCGGAACAACGATATCTTCGCTTATTTTGTGAGGCCTCAATTTAAAGAGAGAGGGGGAGACGTTCCTCCGGGCCTCCCATAGTCTGTCCGCCTCTTTGTTTTCCGATGCAGCCTCGAATTTGATGGCCCCACCACGGTTGCACACCTCCCGGATTATCTCAACTTCGCGTGCTACAAGCTCTTCATCTCCATCTACCTCTATCAACAGCATAGCCCCCGCTTTTTCAGGCATTGTCAGCCCCAACTCTTCTCTCACACAGTTAATACATAACCTGTCTAAGAACTCCAGAATAGTGGGGATGATTCTGTTTCGTATTATGTCAGAGACAGTCTGAACCGCGGATGATACATCCGGGAAAAAAGCGATCATGGTCCTTTTGGCCGCTGGCTTTGGAATAAGTCGAAGGGTGATGGTGGTAATGACTGCCAGGGTACCTTCAGATCCTGTGATGAGACGGGTCAGGTCATATCCTGCCACACCCTTCATGGTTTCAACCCCGGCATTTATGATTTCTCCTGTGGGGAGAACCACTTCAAGACCCAAGACATAGTCTCTCGTTACACCGTACTTTACCGCTCTTAAACCTCCTGCACATTCTGCCACGTTCCCGCCTATTGTGGAGATGTTTAAACTGGCCGGATCCGGTGGATAAAAGAGGCCAACTTTTTCAACAGCTTCCTGGAGATGTGCGGTAATAACCCCGGGCTCTACCCTTGCGATGAGATTGTCCCGATCAATCAGGAGGATACGGTCGAAGCGATTCATGGCTATTACGAGCCCACCTTGGACAGGGAGAGCCCCGCCGCTCATGCCACTCCCCGCGCCCCTCGGTATAACGGGGAACTCGGCTTCGGTTGCGAGACGGAGGATTCTGGAGATTTCTTCACTCTTTCCGGGAAAGGCAACGGCATCAGGCATGAACTCTAACTTGGTGGCATCGGTTCCGTATTCCGCCAGGTTTTCCTCAGCGTCTAACAGGTGCTCGGCGCCGACGATATCAGATATTTTTTTGAGGGCAGCTTCCGGGATCATCGGCTAACAGGCAAACGGCTTTTGAGGGCATGTTCGAGTGTCATACGGTCCATATATTTCAGATCCCCTCCCATGGGAATACCTAAGGCGATCCTTGTAATCTTAAGGCGGGGATCTTTTTCTGATAAGAGTTTGGCTAAGAAAGAGGCCGTGGCTTCTCCTGCTGTGGTAGGATTGGTGGCAAGGATGACCTCATCTATTCTTTCCTCTTCGAATCGGGTTAGAAGCTTGCCTATCTTCAAGTCTTCCGGACCGATTCCATCTAAGGGGGAGAGAACGCCATGAAGTACGTGGTATCTTCCCTTGAAGATTCCTGCCTCCTCTATTGCCAACTGGTCTCCCGGTCCTTCAACGACACAGACCGACCCAGTGGCGCGATTGTCATCCCTGCAGATTGAGCAGGGATCATCATCGGTCAGGTTGAAGCAGATGGAGCAGAACCTGATCTTTTCTTTGACATCTATCAGGCTCCGAGCCAGACCTTCCGCCAAATCCCGGTTGCTTCTCAATATATGAAGCGCCACCCGGGTGGCAGATTTCTGCCCGATCCCGGGGAGTCTGGAGAATTGCACAATCAAATTTTCTAAAGATGGTGGATAGATTCCCATGGCGGTGAAGTGCCTAAAGTGCCTAAAATGCCTAAAGTGATCTAAAGTTTACTCGGTGAAGTGCCTATTTCTCTGTCGCGAAACCTTATGTAACGGGGGTATCTAAATTAAAGCTGTTGTTTGACATTTAGAATAGTAATCCGTTCCAGAACAAGGTGTTTGTCTTTCTTAAAAAGTCACGAAGTCCCTTAACTTTAGGCACTTCAAACTTTAGGCATTTTAGGCACTTAGGTCAGTTATTAAATTACATCATGCCCGGCATTCCAGGTATATTCATTCCCTTGGTCAGTTGTCCCATTTCCTCGTTCATCATGGCTTTGGCCTTGCTTAAGGCGTCATTGACTGCGGCCATAATGAGGTCTTGCAACATCTCTACATCGTCCGGATCAACGACCTCCGGATCGATGCTAATGGAAAGTACGTCCTGGCCTCCATTGGCCACAACTGTAACCATCCCGCCTCCGGCGGAAGCCTCAACTGTTCTGTCGCTAAGCTCTTCCTGGAGCTTGGCCATCTTAGTCTGAAATTTCTGGGCCTGCTTCATGATCTGACCCATATTAGGCATCCCTTTCATCTGTTTTCCTCCTCTTTTTTTTCGATGTTTTTTGAACTGTTCTTCCCGGTTCTGATGCGATTTTCTTTCATAATTTGGCCCTCAAACAGATTCAAGATTTCCTGAGCTGTTTGGGGGAGTTTTGAATCCTTGGGCGCTTGACGCCTGAGGACCTTTTTTTTTGGTTCTTTTTGTGTACGGGCAGGGGCGTGATGGTTCACACTGATTTTTACCTGAAGATCTTTCTGGAAAAATTCCCGGCAATAATTGATTAACTGTTCGTATCTCTCTTTATCGTCAAAATATTTTGATGAAAAAGACTGGTTTCCACTCTCAATTTCCAAGGTCTCTCCGGTCAATTTCAAAACCTGCCACTCTTTGAGTATACTATACACTGCCTTACTCTTAGTCGACAGAAAGGATAGAAAGTCATCCCAGCTTTTTTCGTCCCGATCATGTCGGGCTGTCTCCTTTACTTCGCTTTTACGGTCTCCCTGACTCCAGACTGCGCCAGGGTCTGAAAGCCTCTCTGAATTTGGTTGTCTATCATTCCCTGCAGAGGATACCAATCTTTTTTCCAAGGATGTCAGCTTCTTCAAGAGGTCCTCAAAAGAAAGCAAATCTCCAAGACTACATAATTTTATCATGGTTGTTTCCAGAATCAGACGAGGATTGGATGTAAATCTCAGATCCTCTTCTCTGCTGATCAGGAAGTTCAGCAAAAGATGGAGCTTTTCCTCTCCAGCCATTTCTGCTAATCGCATGATCTCTTCTCTATCGCTCTCGCTAATGTCAAGCAGGTGCTTCTGTGGAGCTATCAGGCTAATGAGAAGATTCCTGAATTGTTGCATGAGTGCACGATAGAACTCCTTGATGTCGTAACCATAGTTGTAGATCTTTTCTACAACCTCGAGACACCTGTCAGCAGCGCCTTCAAGAATAGCGGCTGACGATTCAATCATGATATCTCTGTCGATAATCCCTAAGATATCAGTGATATTTTTTTCTTCTACCTTCTGCCCGCTAAATGAAATCACCTGATCCATCAGGCTTTCAGCGTCCCGCATGCTCCCTTCGGCTTCTCTTGCGATGATTGCCAGCCCGGAAGTGCCTATTTCAATCCCTTCATCCTCTGCTATCCTCTGAAGATGACTGATAATTTGAGGCAGAGAGATCCTTTTGAAATCGAATCTCTGACATCTGGACAGGATGGTTGCGGGGACCTTGTGAGATTCGGTGGTTGCAAATATGAATTTTACATGGGCCGGTGGTTCTTCGAGGGTTTTTAAGAGAGCATTGAAGGCAGGGAGGGTCAGCATATGCACTTCATCTATGATGTAAATGCGATACGTGCTCGAGGATGGCATATATTTGATGCTTTCCCTGAGCTCTCGGATCTCATCGATCCCCCGGTTGGATGCGCCATCAATCTCCTGGACATCAACGGAGGAGCCTGCAGTGATTTCCGTACATGACCGGCACTTATTGCAGGGTATTCCCGGCTCCCCCTGGTCGCAGTTTATCGCCCTGGCAAAGATTCGCGCAACCGAGGTCTTTCCAATGCCCCTTGATCCGCTAAAGAGATAGGCATGCGCCAGCCTGTCGGTCTTTATGGCATTCATCAGGGTCTGGGTAATATGTTCCTGACCTATGACATCCTGAAATAGCTGGGGACGCCACTTTCTGGCCAAAACCTGGTAAGTCATGATATACGTCTTTGGTTAATTGAGGTGTGTTATTATGGCGGAGAGAGAGGGATTCGAACCCTCGGTACCACTGTTAGCAGTACACGCGATTTCCAGTCGCGCTCCTTCGGCCAGCTCGGACATCTCTCCGGTACTCTACCTTAACGTTGCGAACTATCAGCAAATCTGGCGGAGAGGGTGGGATTCGAACCCACGTGCCCCGCTATTCACGGGACAAATCGATTTCGAGTCGACCCCGTTACGACCACTTCGGTACCTCTCCGGAATGCCTTATGCTCAATTCCCCCGGCGGGTCTGAAAAAACTCCTTCATCAGGGCCCGGCATTCTTCTTCCATAATCCCGGCTGTGACTTCTACCCTGTGATTGAGTCGATCATCCTGATTAAGGTCATACAAGGACCCTGCGGCACCCGCCTTAGGATCATGAGCCCCAAATACAAGCCGGGCGATTCTTGCATTGATAGCCGCTCCCATACACATGAGGCATGGCTCGATGGTCACAACAAGAATAGACCCGTTAAGCCGGTAGTTATTGCAGGCCGCGCCTCCTTTTCTCAATGCAAGGATTTCAGCGTGGGCCGTAGGATCTTTAAAGGCTATGGGCTGGTTATGGGCCCTGGCGAGGATGCGGCCATCCGGATCAGCCAAGACTGCTCCTACAGGGACCTCACCCTTTGCAAAACCCTCTTTCGCCTCCATAATTGCTTGAGTCATCAAATAATAAAGATCCTGCGCCATTTTGCAATCTCTTTTACAATACTTTTCCTGTTCGGGTCAACATGATTGATTATTTTTTTACAGGTTCATAGGAAAGTTTTGGTTCTACTGGTTTAAACATTCTGAGGAAACTGGCAAATGCCAATGTGTTTCCCTTCTCGTATTCAAAGCCGGCTAAAGTGATCAGTGGGTTACGGATCTTGCCTAACATTTCTTTCCAGGCCTTTGAATCTGCAATGACCTTAATATCAACCTCCATTTCATCGATTTCTTCCGGCGAACGGGGGCGAATCTCTGCGACACCATGACGGACATGAATGGTGTAACCCTGTTTAATGTCTGGGAATTTCATACCGACGATCTTATCCACATCTGCGCTGGCCTCTGGATCCAGATTTACAGCCAATGATTCGAAATACCCCTTTAGAGGAAAATCATGAAGCATTTTAGGGGTGGCTCTTGCTGTTTCCCGGACCACGAATCCGTCTCGAATCTCTAAGGCTTCTGTCAAGTAATAGTGCCTGGCATTAGGATTCCCTTCCCTTTCACCCAGTGCGATCAAGGCCTTGACGCGAATATCTTTGGCTTGTTGATTGTCCGGCTTCAGACGAACTAAATGTCCTGTGAGCTGTAGCGCTGCTTGATATTCACCGTTTTTCAAGGCCGCTTCGGCGTGTTTCATAAGTTGAGCCTCACCTCCGGCAATCCGGGCAATCAGTTCAGCCTGTTTAAGCCGTGTTAGCGGTTGGATCTTGGCAGAATCGCCGTCAAACCACCCCAGGTTTCCTGAAAACATGGAACGTGCCGACCAGGACGATTTTCCGTAAAACTCCTGCAGATATGGCAGGTTCCTTAAATGGGGGGGAAGTACGACATATTCTACCAACTCATCGGGAGTCATGCCCATGTTTATTCCCCGGACAGACTGATCGTGAACAAATTGAATGGCATCACGGTAATTGGTGAGAATTTCCTGGATTTTTTCGGATCCAACAATAGGACGAGTGTGACTGGGAATTAAAACCTCAGGGTTAAGATCACGCATTTTGTCAATACTCTCGTACCACTGCTGTAAACTGCGGAAGGGTGTTCCGCGGATGGTATAGAGGTTCGGGAAAGTCCAGTAGAAATTATCGCCGGGCATCAATACCTTTTGCCCTGGCAGCCATACAAAAAGATGATCGTTGGTTTCTCCGGGAGCATGAATTAGCTTAAATTTTATTCCTGCAACTTCGGCTTCAAGGGTATCGGAAAAAGTCTTAGTGGGCTGCACAAATCCAACAGTGCTCCCCGGACCGAAACTCAGATGAGGGCCAATACCGGCATTGACCAAGCCTTCGTTGTCAAGAAAGTTCCCAAACATTCGCATGGCACGCATGGTGGTGATGGGTCGCATCTTGTTCAGAATCCGTTTGACATAATAAAGGGTTGTTTCATGGGCATAAACTTCAGGGTTACCCTCGGCCGCAAAAACCTCTGCGCCAAAAATATGATCGGCATGGTTATGTGTGTAAATAATCGCCTTGATCGGTTTTGGGGTGATTTTTCTAAATTCGGACAAAACACTGGCTGCCGCTTCCTTGGTTTCCATTGTATCTATAATGATCAAGCCATCTTTACCTTCAATCATAATAGAGTTTGCCAGACCAAAGCCAATGGCAACATAAATGTTTTTCGTCCCCTTTACTTTTTCCACACCTTTTTTGAAGATTTTTGAATGTTCGGCAAGGTCTGCTGGAGTTTTTATGTCCGCAATGGATTTCTTCCCAATTGGTACTGTTGCTTTGTAGACTGAGAAAGAAATAGCTATTAATACCAATACGATACAACTCGATAAAAGTAGTGCCCTATGTTTCTTTAACATTTTCTCTTCTTCCTTATAAGTCAACTATCACCACCTCTGGTGTGGTAGTTGATTTGGAAGTACACCGTCTGGTGCCTTCCGGATTTTTGGTATCCATCCCCTGTGAGGGATATCGAAATTGATAACAACTTCGAGGACTGCCCGATTTGAACCGGTTTATCCGCGTGAGATGATTTTAATGAGCATAATTTAAAGAAATACTGGATGTTTTGGGGAAATTCAAGCAGTTATAGACTCTCGCTGGAGTTTATCCCGTGGATTCCCGCTTTCGAGGGCATTGTACGGGGCGGGAGTGACGTGCAAAATGATTTTTTACGGGCGTATCAAAATCACACAGTAATATCCGCAACCTATATTTATTAAAGGCTCCTGCAAATACAGAGCTGCAAATACAGAGACGCGTGTTAGGAGGTCACCTCTGGTTTTCTTTCGAACCAAGGCTGGGCCTTTTCCAACTGTCCGGCCAATCGGAACAACTCGGCTTCATTTCCGAAAGGTCCGATGAATTGGACCCCTAAAGGTAGTCCCTCGGTTGTCCAGTAAAGGGGAACGGAAATTGCCGGAAGTCCGCAAAGATTGGCCAGTTGGGTAAAGGGTGTCCTTTTAAGGCTTTTCTCTGCAAGATTGTCAACTATACCGGAGGACTTCAGGAGCCATCCTAATTTCAAAGAGTTGATAATATTCATCAACAAAATTTCAATTGGTTTGGGCTTAAGCTCACCGATCTTTGAAGGGGGATAGGCCGTTGTCGGGGTCAGGTATAGATCATACGTCTTAAAGAACTGCCCCATTTTTCTTGCAGCATGGTCCCACCTGCGCAAGGCTTCGACCAGATAGCCCGAAGAAAAGCTCTGCCCGAGCAAGCCAAGGGTATAGGTCATGGTCTCCACGTCTTTCGGGCCTGCCTTACGCTTCAGGACCGGACCTAATTCATCTAAATCGGCCGCCACTTCACCGAAATACATGGCAAGATAGCTTTTGGCCAAGGCAAGGCCGTCGATTTCGGGCCTGGCTTCTTCCAGATGGTGCCCCATTTTTTCCAACAGGTGTGCTGCATTTTCAACGGCCTTAACGCATTCGGAATGTACGGGGGTTCCAATAGGGGAGTTGGTATTAAAGGCTATCCTGAGCCTCCCTGGGTCTTTTGCCACTTCTTCCAGGTAAGGTCGCTCCGGAGGTCGAATTTCGTACGGCGCGCCCACATCCACCCCTTGAGTTGCGTCCAGCATAGCTGCACTGTCTCTTACCGATCTTGTGATGACATGGTTTTGGACCGCGCCCTGCCATACCGTACCATGATTCGGACCTGAGGGGTTGCGACCCCGGGAGGGTTTAAGCCCGAAAAGTCCGCAATAGGCTGAGGGTATTCGAATCGAGCCGCCTCCGTCTCCGCCTGATGCCATTGGCACCAACCTCGCGGCCACTGCAGCCGCAGAGCCGCCGCTGGAGCCGCCTGGTGTGTGGTCTATGTTCCAAGGGTTGCGGCAGGGGCCAAAGAGTTCTGGTTCGGTTACTCCCATAAGCCCGAATTCCGGAGTGTTGGTCTTGCCGATTATTACCGCGCCAGCTTTCTTGAAGCGAGCGACCATTTCACAGTCTTGATCCGGGACATAATCCCTGAGGGCCTTGCACCCAGATGTCATACACACTCCGGAGTATGCGAAATGCAAATCTTTAAGAAGCAAGGGGACTCCGGTAAAGGGTCCTTCCGGGAGGGGTTCCGAAGCTGCCTTGTGGCCCTGATCGTACATTCGAGTCACAACAGCATTAAGTTTCGGATTGACCCGTTCAATCCTTTCGATGGCCTCCTCGCACAATTCCGCCGGAGTTACTTGACCCTGCCTGACAAGCTCGGCCAGTCCCATCGCATCATATCGATCAAATTCAGGGAAACTACTCATGATTCCCTCCTTCCCTTTTGATTTTAGCAGTATCGCTCAGATAAAGAGTCCCGATGACAGTTCAACATGTTTTTGATGATGGTATCAAAAATTTTAATAAGTTGC
>Ga0222627_1000378_pt1 | contig 20941 bp, 19 predicted proteins | sample AntAcemetageno93_FD_179859 | JGI IMG/M metagenome (GOLD analysis project Ga0222627, IMG submission 179859) | Saline water microbial communities from Ace Lake, Antarctica - #93 | ecosystem: Environmental > Aquatic > Non-marine Saline and Alkaline > Saline | place: Antarctica: Ace Lake | collected... | reverse complement strand
GAAAGGAGCATCGCCGCACGCATTTGTTCACGCAATACATTCCGATCCTTGCTCCATAGGGCTGAGAATTTCTGTTGACTTGCCTCTGGAGAAACAACTGGTAACCATATCTTTTGTGCAAATTCAAACCATAACCATTCTTTATGAAATCTGTCACTCTCTGTTGCTACTGATTTCCATGAAGGTTTATCTAAAACTTTTTCTCGAAATTCTTTTAAAATATTTTCTACCTCAGGTTCATCTATTTTTCCATGAGCGTTTCTCAGTAATTGGGTGCTTTCTTGAAATATTCGATCCGCCCGCTTTGCTGGTGGCAATCCCAGGGTAATACTTTCTAAGAACTGCAAAAAGGCTCCGCTTTCAGAATCCCACAAGATCGGTAAATTCCACGCAAAATGACCAAATTGTGAACGCCATTCTGCAAGTGCTTGCTCTGCTTGCCATAATTTTGTAACCAGTTTCCCTGTTGTAATTGACTCGAGCGCAAATTTCTTTTGAAGATCGTAATATTCCTCATAAGGATCGAATACTATTGGTTTTTTTGTATCAAAGGTAATACGCGAATGTGCCGGCAAGATAAAAGAGTTTCTTTCTCCATCAAAGAAAAGTTCTACTGAACCTCCTCCTGACAAAACAGTTGCTTTTCCATCAATGTCCATCTGAACTAATGCTGTTGCTCCCTCAAAATGTAATTCCGCATTCCCAAACCATAATTTATTGGTGAGGGCAGAATCTTCTGGGGTTTGAAAAAAAGTTCCTCCTACTGCCGCAATCCCCTGTATCAATCTTCTTTCTCTGTCTGTTCCAATTGTTTCTGAATCCTCATCAACCCAAAACATTTCCCCAGAAGGCAAAAATTCTATCTCTCCTCCAAAAGAAGCACGAGACGTTCCCATAAGCAAAAATGGATTTTGAGAAAAAGTGCTTCGCTCAGAAAACTGCATATTGTCACCGATAATAACTGCTGCAAAGATCAGCAATGCTGACATACCCCCTACTGCATATTGCCAAAATTTCATTTTTTTGCGTAATTTTGATAAAATTGTACCATCCCCATCGCAAAAAGGAAATTTCTCAATGAAAAGTTGACTTTCACGCGATTTCTTGAAAAATAGACAAGATGAAAGGTATTATTCTCGCTGGCGGTGCCGGATCCCGGTTATTCCCCAGTACAAAAGTAACAAATAAGCATCTATTACCGGTTTTTGACCGGCCGATGGTTTATTATCCTATTCAAACATTAAAAGATTCTGGAGTCCGCGATATTCTTATTATTACTAGCGCTGCAAATGCAGGAGATTTTTTACGATTAATGGGTTCTGGAAAGGAACTTGGCGTAAATCTAACCTTCAAGATACAAGATGGATCTGGTGGAATTGCTCAAGCCTTAAGTTTAGCCGAAAGTTTTGCTGGTAGTGATTCTGTTGCCATGATATTGGCTGATAATATTTTTGAATCTGATTTTTCTGAAGATGTGATGAATTTTCGCTCAGGAGCTCGAATTTTTATTAAACAAGTAGATGATCCCGAACGATTTGGAGTGGTGGAAGTAGATGAAGTAGGAATTGTTCGATCAATTGAAGAAAAACCAACGCTTCCAAAATCTAACACCGTACAAACAGGATTCTTTCTGTACGATGCAAAAGTATTCGATATGATTCGAGAGATTCGACCCTCCGATAGAGGCGAATTAGAGATTACAGATGTTAATAAATTGTATCTAAAAAATGGAGAACTTTCTGCTTCCGCAGTACATGGAATGTGGTGCGATGCCGGAACACATGAAAGTTTACTTGAGGCTTCAATATTGGCTCAAGAAGCCTTTGATCCTGAGCGGGTTCAACTCCGTCGTGCCGAACGAGCTACTGTAAGCGTTCCTGAAAATTTAGCCGCAACAGTTACGATTGGTGTTGTTGTTCATGATTCTGAAAAATACATAGTTCCATGTATTCAGTCATTATTGGCTCAAACACATGAGAATTGTAAAGTTGTTGTTTTTGACAATGATTCTGGTGATGAAACTGTTTCAATCATCACTGATAAATTTCCTGACGTAGAAATTATTGAATCAAATAAAAATATTGGATTTGCTCGTGGACATAATGAAATTTTACGCAAAACTGAAAGCGAATTTTACGCTTGTGCAAATGTTGATATGTTATTCGAGCCAAGTTTCTTATCCGAACTTATTGCTGCTATTCAAGAAAAACCAATCTATGGATCAGCTGGTGGAAAATTAAAATTCTGGGATTTTGATACCTTCCAAGCAGGATCTTCTTCTGAGGGGAAAACAAACTTTATCGATACTGTCGGAATCCGAATTTTGCGTTCTCATAGATTTGAAGATATTGGACAAGGAGAAATAGACTGCGGTCAATTTGATAGTGAACAAAAGGTTTTTGGTATTTCTGGGGCTGCGGCGCTCTATCGTCGAGAAGCTCTTCGTGATGTTGCTTTTGAGAATGATAATGGTGAGCAAGAGTATTTCGATGAATCAATGTTCATGTACAAAGAAGATGTTGATTTGTCATACCGATTACAATGGGCTGGCTGGAAAGCTGCACTTGCACCTCTTGCTATTGCTTATCACGATCGCACTATTTCTGTTCGCGGAACAAGTGCAATGGCCTTGATAAAAAATCGATTAAAAAAATCGAGTACTGTTAATCGACAGTCGTTTTTGAATCACCGAATCTTGTTGAGCAAAAACTTCTCTCCTGGATTTTCCGTAGGGACTCAAAGCGCAACCCGATGGTATAATTTTAAGATTTTCCTCTATATTTTGATTTTTGAAACCGAACTTCTTGGAGCTTGGTGGAAAGTATTCCGACTACGAAAACGAATTAAAGCTTGGAGAGCTGCTATGCCACGACGTGTTTCACAAACAGAGATTGAAAAATTAATGGACCACTAGGTCAAACTTCAATCTTCAGACTGCAATCTACAAATTTTGAAGTTTTAATTTTAAACAAAAAAAGCGAAATCATACGACTTCGCTTTTTTTTACTTCTTCAAAGAATCCTATTCATTCCCGGTATCATACACGCCATTAGATGCATTTCCATTCATGGTTGCACGGTGCAACAATGATGCTTGCGCAGCATCTTTTTCTCCTTTTGCGAATAAATGCAACGCTGAATTCTGCAACGCACGTCCATAGGAAAAAGTCACCCGCCATGGAGCATCTTTGTGTCGCGCGTTCATTGCGTGTAAATTTTCCGTAGCCTGCAACTCTGTCTGTCCTCCAGATAAAAATGCAATACCTGGAACTGCTGCTGGTACACATTTTTTCAGTGTCTCAATCGTTGCATCTGCAACCGCCTCAACTGTTGCTTGGTTTGGACAATCCTGCCCTGCGATAACCATTGAAGGTTTCAACACCATTCCGTCCAATTGAACATTATGTTTCTGCAATTCTTCAAACACAAGTGTCCATGCTTTGGTACACACCGCTCGTGAAACTTCCAAATCATATGATCCGTTGATCAATGTTTCTGGTTCTACAATGGGAACAAGTCCTGCCTCCTGACACGCCAACGCATATTTTGCCAATCCTTCGGCGTTTGTTTGAAGTGCCATATCTGTTGGCAATCCTGCTGCTTCATCAATAACAATCACTGCTCTCCATTTTGCAAATCGTGCTCCCAATTCGTAGTATTCTTTTAATCGATCGCCCAATCCTTCCAGTCCTGATGTGTATTTTTCTCCCGGACATCCGTCCAAATCTTTGAGTCCCATATCTACTTTGATTCCTGGGACAATTCCTTTTTCTGCTAATACTTGCGGAAACAGTACTCCGTCATCTGTTTTTTGCCGAAGAGTTTCATCATACAAAATAACTCCTCCAATATGATTCTCTAGTCCTTCTGTTGTCAAAAGCAGTTGCCGATACTGACGTCGGTTTTCTTCCGTTGGGTCAATGCCTACAGAATCGAATCGTTTAGTACAGGTTCCTGTACTTTCGTCTGCCGCCAAAACTCCTTTTCCTGATGCTACCATTCGGCCTGCAATATCATGTAATGTTTCCATTTTTTAGGGGGATTTAAAAACAATTTTACTTTATGTGTTCCCTGTTTCGAGTCAATACTCTTTTCTTTAATTTTTTTGTCATAATACTTTTCTCCTGTTTAAAATTAATAATAATATATCTCTTATAACTTCAATAACGGGATTTCGCGACCGTTTATCTAGAAACTGTTGACGTCAAAAACCTTTCACAAGAAACTCTGCACGAGGAGATTCAAAAGATGGTGGAACACAAGATTGATGTGCTTGGAAGTACGGGAAAAATACGGAATTAATAAAATTTGAGACATAAAAAGAGTCCGGACACAAGGGTCTGGACTCTTTCTAATTTCTGAAATTCCTAAAAACAAACTATTCCCATTCGCAACAAGCCACTGTAACGGTGCATTTAAATTTTTCCTCCAATTGTTTCGCCATAGCCTGAATATCAATCCCTTTTTTATTTTCTTGATATTTCCGCGCTTTCTTGCAAATTGCCCGAGCAAAATCATTTTGATTTTCTTCTGGACTCAAAAGAACTGTTTCGAGTTTCCCGCCGTTTTCTTTTCGAACTTTAATGGAAATACCTTTGTGAGAAACATTAATGCTTTCCACTTTATCTCCCTCTTCATCAGGAGACCAACAATGTCCTAGAAAAAAAACACTTACATCTGTTCCAATAACACGGATAAACATATTGATGTTTAGAATCTTTTTTTCAAACAAATGCAATCGAAACTTGGCAACAAAAGTAGCTGTCAAGGTTTCCACAAAACAAGAATCAAGATATTTATCCAATGCTGATTCCTTTTTTACGAATGGGAACTTGATTCTGGCTTTCCCATCCATCCCATTTTTAGAAGCTTCTTCTTGTGAAACAATCGGAATCCTCATTGTATATTTCCCTTTTCCCGGAAATATTTCTTGTTGAAAATCACTGATACTTTTCCAAATAAAATGAGCGAACTGGAAACCCTCTAATGGCATAATTTGTTTACCTTTTGGACGCTTCTTTTCGAATTCCACCATCGGAATATTCTCTTGTACGAAAATTCGTTTGATGTTTTTAGGATCCGAAATAACACGCTGAATTCCGTCCCACACAAACTCCACTCTTTCATTAATTTTTTGAAAAGCAATCACTTTTCCATCAAGCAGAAATCTTGGGTTTTCGGCAGGAGAATCCATAGAAAGAAAGTCCATTAATTCCACGAGATATGGGAAATTCTTTTCAACTGCTTTTCTCGCAGTTTCAAACTCACTTACTACTACTGAATGATGTGACATCAGCTCTTGTAGTATTTGGGGTTCTTTGCAAAGAACTTTCTGAGAAGCGAACTTAAGTTGTCTTTCAAATAAAGAATCAAGTTTAAATCCTCTTGTCATAACCCCCTTCGCTTCTGTATATGAAAACTCTAGCGCCTCTTTCCCCTTATAATCTGCCTCAAGAGGAGATTTTTGTCTCAGTGGATCAGGAAATAAAATCGCATTCAAATTCTCTTTCTCCCATAACTTTCCCATGAGAAAAATCTGTGGCGACATCGCTCCAGTTTTAGAAACTTTTACGTACAAAAACTGGTCTAAATATTTCTCCGCATCTGGAATCGAAAATGCTGCGACAAAAATATCTCCATCGGTCATTCCATACTGAAAATTTTTCCAAAGTTCGTCTGGAATAATCGTTCCAAAAAGCTTTAAGGAAATTGTTTTTCCCTTTGGCCTTTCAATTTTTGTGATGTGAAATTCCTTTCCAAATTTATTTTCGAGTGAGAAAAAACAATTCATTGGAATTTGTTTCTCAATCAGGATTTCCACATCCGGATGAAGTAATAGTTCGGTAACACGACATTTTTTTCCTTCACTAAATTCAATCCATGGTTCGTTTTCTTCAACAAAATAACGTTTCCCCGGAACCTGTACGTAGTAAAGAATGCCCTTCCATTCACAACTCTGGACACCTTTCTCATCTTTTCGGATACGCAATATTTGCTTTCCGATTTTGAATTCTAGAGCTCCCGATTCGGGAATTCCATCTGATACCATCAGATGCTTTTTCAAATCTTTCAATTCTGGGTAACTCTTCAGAGTTGCCAGAATAAAACCTTTAAATGCTTTTTTAATCATAACAATTTTCCTCCATTTTAAATTTAACATTATTATTTTAGTTCAATTATCCTCGATAATGAGATACTCAAAACCTATTAAGATTCTGAAAAACTCACCATCGAGAGAATGTTTTTAGGATTTCAAAGATCAGATGTCCTGCCAGTAATTTCATTGAAATACAGCAAGAACCATGCATAAGTTAAATATTCTTACGAAAAAGTCAATAGCAGCACAATCATTGACGTCCAATCTATTTTGAACCAAACTTTGTACGATGAAACTAACAAAACAAATACGTCCGCATGAGCTTATAAAACATGAAACAAAGAAACATGTTTCCATAAAGTTCCTTCTCCTTCTCGTGGGACTTATTGCCTATTTCGCGTGGCTGAGTTGGCATTATGGATTTGTTACCGGAGGGATTGTTTCTTTACTTACATGGAGCTTCTTTGTGCTATGTACACCCATAGCTGACGCAGGATTTCTTATCGACTTCCCCTTGCGTTTAATATTTCGTGTACGCATGTGGATGTCTGAAATATTTGTATGGGGAATGGCTCTTGCTATTACTATTCTTACTACAATTTTTTCACCTGAAGTATTCGAGACAACTGAACTAACGTCCCTCTTTTTGAAAATAATAACTCATCCCTGGCCATACTGGCTTATTGTCCTTCTCTCCGGAGGTGGAACATTTCTCTCTGTTCTTTTTGGAGATGAATTACTTGATTGTGTAAATCATCACGAACGAAAATTCCATCACAAACACCAATTTCTGTATCACTTAATTGTTATGGCTGGGGTACTTGTTTTGATTTTTTGGGGATATTTACATCTTTTGGATAAACTAGGCGTTACATTGAATTGGCTTTAATCCGGATAGAACGGTAGCGAAAAATGAAAATATTTGGTACAATTCGCACGCGCTCCCGTAGTTCAATGGATAGAACAGGGCCCTTCTAAGGCCAAGATCTAAGTTCGATTCTTAGCGGGAGTACCAATGAAAAATACTTAATAAAATATTTTAAGAATTTTTCTTATATTAATTTCTTCGTCATATACGTACATTTCAGCTCATATCCAAATTTTCGATAATATTCGCGTGTCCCTACTCCCGCAATAATTGTCATTCGTTTCAATGCCCATTCTTCACGTGCGATTCTCTCTGCCTCTGCAATTAACTTCCGTCCCAATCCTCGGTGCTGCCCGACTCCCGCTTTATCCCCAACTGTAATTTCTGAACCATATGAATGAACCTCTCGAATCAATGCTGCATTTTTAAACACTGACGTAAAATATTTTGGTGCAAAACTTTTATCTGGTTTTCGTAACCGGAGAAGAGCAAACACTGTTTTTTTATCAGAAGATTCAAATGATAAAAATGTCTCTGTTCCGCCTGCCGCCTCATAATCTCGTCTTACCAATTCTAAATCTGAAGTTTGTAGTTTGTTATTTGAAGTTTGAAACCCCACTTCCCGACATCTCACGCACTTGCACGGCCACGAGAATTTTCCGTGGAAAATTTCGTTAAACTCATCCTCTCCCAAAATCTCTTTCAATTTTTTTGGCTGTTGCTTGAGAATCTGACGGAGGTTGGAAAACTTCGCTCCTGACAAAATATTTCCTACTGGAATATCTCTCAACAATCGCATAATTCGTGTCCATTCGGGCACAAATTGTTTCATTTTCAAAAGCAGTTTTATTAATTCCACATCATGCAATGGCTCAAATTTCCCCGCTTTCCACCAATCTGCAAGAAGTGAATTAGGTAAAACTTGGCATGGATAAATTTTCACAAAATCTGGCTTATAGTCAGCATTTTCAAATATTTCACGGAGCATTATCAAATCCTTCTCTGGTGTTGATCCATATAATCCAGGCATCAAATGATAGCAAAACTTGAACCCAAATTCTCGCATTAATTTTGTTGCATGGGCCACCTGCTCTTTTGTTTGATCGCGTAGATTTAAGTCTGAAATGACATCATCTACTGTCTGCACTCCAATCTCCACACGCGTACATCCATACTGTCTCATTCGTTCCAATTCCTCCTGTGTAATGTGGTCAGGACGAGTTTCAAGCGTTAACCCAATAATCCTATTTTTCGCCGTCTCATTTGCCTTTATTGCGGCTGATAAATTCTTGGACTTAACTCTATTTGCCGCATCATATACATTTTTTATGTACCACGTCTGATATCGCTTCGGAAGAAAACTCCATGTTCCTCCCATTACGATTATTTCTAATTTTGAAACAGGATGACCGGAGTCTTCTAGCGCTGCAATACGTGACGAAACTTGTTTGTGTGGATGAAATTTATTCCTCAATGCTCTTGCTGCTGCTGGCTGAGAAGACAAGTACGACTTCGGCATTTTAGCTTCCGTGGGACAAAAAGCACATCTCCCTGGACATGGATAGGCTTTGGTAAGAATCCCTATAGGTGTTACTCCTGAAATAGTTCGTACAGCTCGTTTTACCAATAATTTTTCTAATTCTGAAGACAGCTCAATCTTCTTCTCCTTCGCCACAGCGATCACATCACGATTCACAATTACGTCACATTTATTGCGTGCAGAAAACGCTCGTTTCCGCTTTTCCATTGCCTCTATATCAACCGGCGTATCTATTATTAATTCCTGCAAAAACTGAGCCACCAATTCCGGTGCCGCTACCTTTTGCCGAATACCAAAGGATGTTTTCTTTTTCACGTCCGCATCCTACTCAAAAAGGATTATTTGAGAAATATTTATTCCAAGAGCTTGACTATTTTCTTATTAGTTCTATTGTTCAATAGAATTAATCCTTTATAAAATGTCTCTTCAACGAAAAGATGAAAAAATAAAGCCAACCCCTGCCGAAATAGCTCTCAAGTCCACTCCTTTTAATGAATGTGCTAAACAATTCGAAGAAGACGTTTTGGAAACACAAAAAAGAATTGAGGAAAAAATGGTCGCAAAAGAAAAGACACAACCTCAGGGTAGTAATAACGATCAACAGTCAATAGCAGATGAAACATCTGCCTTTTTACAAGAAGCAGATCCATCTGATATAGATTAATCACGCGTCTTCAGCTCCCACGAGTCCAAGATATACGAAAGCATAAATCCTTCTGTTTCCTTTATAGAAATGAGCGGGATTTCTTTTTCTTTTGCAAAGGCAATTGTTTTTGGTGATGGAGACCGATCTCCTCCGTACAGAATCCCTTGAGAAGGAAGAGAGAAAAATTCTGGTAATCGGTTCTTTGTCATCATCCACCAATCAGAAGAAAATGGGACTCCTGCGGCCACAGCTATTGCTTTCTCTTTTTCTGAAAAATCATTCCCGATCCACCACGACACTTGCTCAGAACACTTTAACCGAACGAGATTGGGAGAAACTCGTTGAATCACAAAATCTGGTCCCATGAGCGCTTCTCCCTCTGGGATACTCCATATATCACGTACTTCTGTTTGAGAAAAAAACGGAAGCATCCCGCGAATAATAGATTTTGCTCGGGGTGACTCTATTCGTCCCATTCCAAAAATATATTCGCTTGGAGTACGAAATAATATTAATTCACTTTCTACGAAAATTCGTGGTGATGTAATGCGTGCTACTTGATATTCACGAAACAAAAAAAAGCATAACAGCGCTAATACTCCTGCTGGAACGATCCATTTCTTCATTATTGAAATATTGAATCAACGTCTGGTTTTTCCTCAGTTGGTACTGGTGGCTCTTCTTTGATTTCTGTCACTTCCCCTGGAATATCTGTAAACGTCGTGGGATCTGGCATCGGTTGTCCCTGTTGTACATGATGTACTACGTGTACTACTTTCACTGTTTGCTGTGCCTGAGGTTGTTCTTTTGGTTGCTGAACAGCAAGTTCTTTTGAAGACTCCATTGATTCCTCCACTTCTCCTTTTTCTTCCGCTGCATCTGCTGCACGAAATACTTGAAACGCTCGATACCAAAAAGATATCGCAAACACCTCTAAAATAGAGGTCAAATATCCTGTCCCCGCAATAAGGAAAAGAGAAATAATTCCTGCAAAAGCTAAAAATATTGAATAGAAATTTGATGTCGCAAAATAAGTTCCCACCGCGACCAACCCCAGCGGAACACCAATGATAACCAAGGCGTTTACTACTACGCGCAAACTCACCAAAATCATTACCAAAAACAGACTCACTGTTTTTCCAAAATGAAGAAATACCAATCCAATACTATGTGTCATTGATTTAAAAAATTCTTGTTTTTCACATACAAGAAAAAATGGCATAAAAATTAAGAAGAAATGCGCAAAAATAGACATGACTCCCAATATAATCAGAGACGGTACTACCAGAGAAAAGTATGTATCTCCTCCATGGGTATAACGATAAAAAGATACCGCATAAAACATTATTGATAGGAAGGAAAAAGGCATCAATACTGCATGATACTCTAACAATTTAATAAAGTGTGTGTGTCCTTCAAATACTTTTTTTCGAAGAGAAAGACGCCGTTCCGGTTGCTCGAATTTCTGACGAATAGAAAGGATTAATGTGGCATGAATCCATGGTTGCAAAACAAAAAGAAGCAATGATCCCAATATAACAAACGTGATAACGAGCCAAAGTAATCCAGAATCCTGCACAGCAGAAAACGATGTTCCAATAATTTCAAATGTTTTTCCGTGCTCAATCCATCCAAATTCTTCCCCTGCAAAAGCATACTGCCACGCAATTTCGGCAATAAACATTATAATGAACGCCACACTAGGAGCGAAGACAAACCAAGTTAATTTTTTGGTCGAAGTAGTCAACGACCACGCCTCGGCAAGAATCCGAACATATCTCATCAGGTGCAATTTTCGCGAAATATACCATAATGTCAAGTCCTGGAGGGGTTGAAAAAACATTTTACGAGCGTACACTTCGAGTAATGAATCTTCCAAAAAACTTTTCTCTCCGATGGCATTCCCGTGCTGGGCAAGGTGCTGTTAGCGCTGCACAGTTTTTTTCTGAAGCAATGATTGGACTTGGCAATGAAAGCATGTCTTTCCCCTCATTTGGAGCCGAAAAGCGTGGTGCTCCCGTAGAGGTGTTCAATCGCACTGCACAGAAAATGATTGATGATTCATCACAACCACGAGAAATTGATGCTGTGATTCTCTTGGAACCCTCTCTCATTGGGGCTGAATTATCTCATGAATATGTTCTTTCTGGACTTAATCAGTCTGGATTTTTGATTATTAATACAGAAAAAACTGATATGAGCGACTTTCATAAAAAATTTGGAGGAACCATCTTTTATATACCCGCAACTCAAATCGCATTTGAAACCGTTGGAAGAAATGTACCAAATGTAGCTACTGTAGGGGCATTGGTAAAAATATTAGAATTGGATAAAAAGAAAATCCGACTCATGCTCGAAAAACATTTATCTGCTGTATTTCCTCAAAAAATTGTGGACAAAAATCTCACAGGATTTGATCGTGGATATAAGGAAGTCAAAGAAGTATCTGGTACAACCGGAAAAATGATTAACCCTCGTCCTCCATCTAAAGGAGATTCTTGGAAAAATTTATCTGAAGCGGCCGTACTTCCTGGAGGAAGTTCTGCTGAATATCATCCCGGAAACTGGCTCCCCGACCAAAAACTTCTTTTTGTTCCTGAAAACTGCATTCAGTGTGGAATATGTTGGGCTGTCTGCCCAGATGATGCCATTGTGCATGATAAAACGGGAAAAATGATCGGTATTGACCAAGATGCTTGTAAGCGCTGTGGACTCTGTGTTCGCGCCTGTAGTGCTAATAAAATGGCACAAGGAAATGCCGAAAAAGAATCTCTCCTTATGGAAGAAGTTTCAGCCGCAGAACATGAAAAATTTTAAACAATGAATATAAAAATCACAACGCGTACGGAAAAATCTCTCGATGGAAATCATGCTGTTGCAGAGGCCCTTCGACAAATAAATCCTGATGTTTTTGGATTCTATCCTATTACTCCAACGAGTTATATCGGAGAATCTTTTTCCAAAGCGGTCGCCAATGGAGATGTCGAAACTGAATACGTGTGCGCCGAATCAGAACACGCTGCTATGTCTATTTGTGTCGGTGCCGCTGCTGCTGGAGGACGCGCAGTGAGTGCGACAGCGAGCCAAGGATTGATTCTTATGGCAGAAGTTCTCTGGAATGCGAGCGGAATGCGTTTGCCTATTGTGGCAATAAATGGAAATCGAGCCCTCTCTGCACCACTCTCAATCCATTGTTCGCACGACGATGCGTATGCTATTCGTGATGCTGGCTGGATTCAGCTCTTTGCTGAAAACCCCCAAGAAGCATATGACCTCACTTTATGCGCCTTTTCTATTGCTGAAGCGAAGAATGTTCGTACGCCATTAATGATGGGAATGGATTGTTTTTTGACCACCCATACTACAGTAAAAGTGCAACTTGAAAGCGACAAAGATGTGCAAAAGTTTATTGGAGATATTGTCCCGGGAAATTCCCTTTTTGATTTAAAAAACCCAAAATCATTTGGAACGTTTGCAAAACCAGACACGTATCAAGAATTTAAATATGCACAGCTTCAGGGACAACTCAATGCCTTGGAACGAGCAGAAACTGTTTTTTCTGATTTTGAGAAAAAATTTGGACGACTTGGTGGTGGATTAGTGACAAAGGAAGGAAATGGGAAACTTGCCGTTGTTTGTCTTGGTGCAATTGCGGGAACGGTAAGAGAAATTGTTAAAAATCGCGATGATATCGCCCTTGTTCGCCCACGAATGTTCCGTCCTTTCCCCGTAAAAGTTCTCCAAGAGCAACTAAAAGACTTTGACCAAATCCTCGTACTCGACAGAAATAGTCAATGTGGCGCACAATTCGCTCCTCTTGCTATGGAAATCAAGGCACTTGGCCTCAAGGGAGAAGTTAAAAATGTTGTCTTTGGTCTTGGTTCTCGAGAAACAAATGCTGATGATATTGAAGAATTTATTAATAATTTCGAAAAGCTTCCCAGTGACATGCCAAGTTGGTGCAACCTGCGCGGGGAGTGATTTCCCGCATTTGAAGTTTGTAGTTTGATAATTGAAGTTTGTCTTCGCAACTCCATTTTCGTGACTTTTCCAAATATTTTCCGTAAAACTTCTTTGAACTCTTTATCCCTATTAAAATGAATCAACATTGTTCATTCCGTTCTCGTGTAAAACGTTCGATCCGATGGGTCGGAAAAAATTTAATTCTCTCTGTTGCTATTGTTGCAGGAGTAATCGCTCTCTGGCCTAGTCATTCGCCAGGTTTGTATTTTGCAAAGAATGTCATGATGGAACAAGCCTCCTTTAGTATGGATCATGCTGAAAGTGAATCTATGCCGATGATGAGGAAAAGCATGGGACGTAGCGGAGGAGATATGGAACGAATGATTATGCCTGAACCAGTTTTTGCTGATGATTTTGCTCCCGAAGCAGAAGATCGAAAGATTGTTCGTAATGCGTCATTGCAGATAGAAGTTCCTGACACTGAAGCTGCGCGAAAAGATGTAGAACGAAAAATAGCTTTGTTCAAGGGACATATTACAAATCTTCACTCATACGAAGTGCGAATGGGTGTTTTGTCATACAATCTTACTATTCGCGTTCCTGCACAGAATTTACCAGAAGTTATGGAAGAACTTATCTCTCTGGGAATAAAAAAATCTGAATCAATTAATGAGCAGGATATTACTGCTCAATACATAGATACCGAAAGTCGATTGAAAAACTTAGAAGTCCGTCGAGACCGACTTCGCGAACTCATGGATCGTAAAACCGATAATCTTGCTGACGTTCTTCAGATTGATCGAGAACTTTCATCTGTACAACAACAAATCGAGAACCACGAACGAACACTTCGACGTAACGACGTGAATGTTGCATTCTCAACAGTGAATCTTTCTCTTCAGCCTGAACCACAGATTGGAGACTTTAGCTCTCCTGAATGGACGGTGAAAAAATCATGGAAACATTCCGTAAATGACCTCATTTCATCACTCAAAGATATATTTGATAGCGGACTTCGAATTATTATATTTGCTCCAATATGGATACCAATTCTCTTGATTCTCTGGGCAATTCAGCGATTTATTCGCCGACGAATCTGCTGCCCAATTCAGTTTAAAAAATAACGGCTTAAAACTCTATACCATAAAAAACCTCTGCTCAAGTGAGTAGAGGTTTTTTGCTTGATGGATCGATTACATTTCTTCATAAAATTCCAGGATATTCCTTATCTTTTCAGAAAGAAACTTTTCTAACGTTATAATTCTTAAGTTAACTCCTTTCACGGGACCAAAAAAAACATTTCCACTAATAGCCATATTCCCACCAGGGTAAGCTTCTATCAAAACAAAGTGTTGTTTTCTTTCTTCTATGGGATATTGCTTAAATTTTTTTGTCACATGATTAATTATTTTTTCAGGAGATGGGTGCATTTGTGCCGCTTCACAAAGAGAAACTATTTTTTCATTTTCTGTGCCTAGCTTCTGAAGAATTTTTTTCAATATCTGTTGATTATTTCCTGTAAAAATAACAATAAAGTTTGCTGTTACCATAATAATTTTTTCCCTTCTTTTTTAAATATTAATTTTAATTTATAGTGAATAATTGCTCATGAATTCATGCAAAATGCACAACCAATTACTCACCGCTCTCAATCGATCTATCAAACAACATGCCACGCTCAAATGAAATCATTTTTACGCAGACGTTCACCTTTTAGGTCTTTTTGGGGATTACGTCAAGTCTTCACCAAAATAAAAAATCTGCTACGCTCCCGGAGATGCAACTCCCTGAAAAAATCGAACGATGGGTTTCTGCAGGTGTTGTTCCTCAACGTCTGTTGCTTACTGGCCGTGAGGATTCCTGGGATATTGCACTTGAAGTTGCAGCACGGATTCAAGGTGCGTCAATAAACCAGCTCAAGGCTGGACTTCATGCCGACACACTCGTACTCCCCGATGAGGGAACTTTTAAAATCGGAGATGATAAAACTTCCGATTCCAAAACTATTCGTGGAATGATTCGCTGGGCACACCAGAAGCCAACCGCTCCCTGGCGTATTGTTGTCTTTGAAAACTTTGAACGAACGTTTCATGCCGCAGTTCATGCGACATTGAAATTACTAGAAGAACCCCCTACTCGGACTCTTTTTATTATGACTACAGAAAACCCGTATCGCCTTCTCGATACTGTTTTGTCTCGTGTGACACTTGTTCGGCTTCCCCATGAAGACAAAGATTTTGAATTGAATGATGATATTCAACAATTCTTAAAAGGCAGTGATTTATTAGCAAAGTTTGAACAAATTGAGACTCTTGATAAAGAAACTCGTGGAGGAGAAAAAATTGATCGTACGCCCGTAATAACCTGGCTCGATCTTTGCATTGCTCACGCTCGCGGATTACGACATTTACGATATACATTAGAACTTCTTCTTGATGCCAGAAATTCAATCGAGGGAAATATGAATATCCGATTTACACTAGAACGACTTGCACTACATTTGACAGAAAAATAAGATGCAAACTGCAATCTAGAAACTTCAAACTACAAATTTTTTCCATATTTGAAGATTGTAGATTGAAGGTTGAAGGTTGAACACATTGACCTTTCCTCGAAATCTGCCACAATTCGAGCGATGAAAATTGTACAAGTTATCGACCTTCTACGGCACCAGTTAGTACGACTTGCTACGGAAGAAGAATTCGATGTGCACGATTACGTGCTTTTGAAAAATGACCGCGACAAGCTCGTCGGACAAGTCGTTTCTCGTTCACGAGAAGTAGCTGGAGCGAAAGCAGATGACGGATATTCACTTGTTGAAAAACTCGAGGAAAAAGATATTGCACGATGGAACAAAACACAGGAAGGAGAGGAAGAACGAGTTAACATTGCCAAACAATGCGCAGAAGACTTGAAACTCCCTATGCGATTTTTTGCTTCTCGTAGTGATTTTACAGGAAAAACATTTTCCTTCTTTTTTACCTCAGAAGAAAAAGTAGATTTTCGTGATTTATTAAAAATTCTTCCTAAAAAAACAAATGCTCGTATTCATTTACAACGAGTAGGAACACGTGATCGAGCAAAAATCCTTGGAGGATTCGGTCGTTGTGGTCGCCCAACATGTTGTTCTACGTTCAAAGTAGAACTCGAGTCTGTTCCCCTTGATTCTGCCCGAGATCAAAATTTATTGACCCGCGATAACAACAAGCTGTTTGGTCTTTGTGGAAAACTAAAATGCTGTCTTCTCTATGAGGTTGGACTCTATCGAGAATTACGTCGAAATCTCCCACATATCAAACAAGCTGTTACGGTAGAAGGAAAAACAGGACGTGTCATGGGGCTCGATATTTTGAATCAAAAAGTAAAAGTTTTATTTGAAGATACTGACGTATATGAGGTTTTTGATGTTGATTTGGTACAAAAAAAATTCACACCACAAGCTTCTCGTGTCCCTAAAAAGGAAGAAGCAAAAGAAGAAGTTATAGAAAAAAAAGAACCTTCTCCCGACTCACCAAAACCTGAGTCTCAACCCACACCAAAAAAATGAATCACTCCCTTTCGCCTCTCGACGGACGCTATGCCAATAAAGTTTCTTATTTAGCGCCTATCTTTTCTGAATATGGACTCATGAGAGCACGAATGGAAGTGGAAGTTGAATGGTTATTATTCTTAGCAGATAAAAAAATCAGTCCTGAACTTTCTAAATCTGTGCGAAAAAAATTGGAAAAAGTGGTTGAAAAATTTGATGACAAATCATATGCCGCTATCAAAAAAATAGAGGCAAAAACAAACCATGATGTAAAAGCAGTAGAAATGTTTTTGCGAAAGCATACGCCTAAATCTCATTGGAGCTGGATTCATTTTGGATGTACTAGTGAAGATATTAATTCATGCGCCTATGGAATTGTATTGCATGAAGGAATGTGTGCACTGAAACCAGCAATCGAAACGGTGCTGAAAGATTTGAAGAAAAAAGCAAAACAATGGAAAAATGTTCCAATGCTCTCTCGAACTCATGGACAAACCGCTACTCCTACTACTGTTGGACATGAGTTTTGTGTATTTTTCATCCGAGCAGAACGAATTATGGAAGCGGCAAAATCTGTTCCCATCTGGGGAAAATTCGCTGGAGCTACGGGGAATTTCGCCGCACACATCGCCGCATTTCCAAAAAAGAATTGGGCAGCTCTCTCTCAAGAATTTGTAGAGAAGCGACTCGAACTTGAGTGGAACGGAATGACGACACAAATTGAGTCACATGACGGACAAGCCGCACTATTGAACGAAATGTCTCGATTTTCAAATGTATTTATTGATCTCTGTCGTGATGTCTGGGGATATATTTCTCTGGGATATTTTGGACAAAAAGTCGTCGCCGGAGAAGTTGGAAGTTCGACTATGCCACACAAAGTAAATCCCATTGATTTTGAAAACGCCGAAGGAAACTTGAAGCTTGCACGCGGAATTGCTCGAACACTTGCTGATGAATTACCAATAAGTCGATGGCAACGAGATCTCACTGATTCAACATTGCAGAGAAATTTTGGTCTTGTTTTTGGACATGTAGGACTGGCTCTTGCGAGTTTGCAGAAAGGATTAGGAAAACTAGAACTAAAGAAAGACGTATTAAAAAAAGATTTAAAAAATGCTCCAGAAGTACTCACTGAGGCTGTACAAACGGTTCTTCGCGCTCACGGACATGCCGATGCATATGATCAGTTAAAGAAGTTCTCACGGGGACAAGCACTGTCTCTCAATCAAGTTCGTGAATTTGTAAATGCATCAAAAATTCCAGAAGCGGACAAAAAAGCACTTCTATCTCTCACTCCGGAAACATATATTGGAGCCTCCGCAGAATTAGTAGATGGGTTCTTGGGATAATCGATGGAAAGGATAAAAAATTGACGAAATATTCCGAGAAGGGCATCGTGCAGACAGAGGTTTTTATATTATGAAAAAAGTCCTTATTGTTACCGCACATCCGAGCAAAATGGGATTTGTTCATTTGATGGCAGAGCGCTATGCCACGGCTATAAAAGAAGGCGGTGGAATGGCTACTATTCTTGATGTATATGATGATAAAAATCGACAACCTTTTTTGAAATTTGAAACAAAAAAAGAATGGCCACAAGAAAAACTCAAAGAGATGCAGAAAAAAATCCTCGATGCGGATGAGCTCGTATTGTCTTTTCCTGTTTGGTGGGGAGACGCTCCGGCAATCTTAAAAAATTGGCTCGATTACAATTTCACTCCTGGATTTGCGTACAAATATACCGCGAAAGGCGTTAAGAAATTATTGACAAGGAAAACAGCAAAAATACTCGCCACCTCGGATGCTCCAGGGATTGCTTATTCTTTTTTTCTCGCACCAATGCGATTAACGTGGTCAAAAATGAGACTGGATTTTTGTGGGATCAAAGTTACTGACTTCAAGGTTTATGGAAAAATGCGAAAACGAGATGAAAAAAATCGTGAAAAAATACTTACTGAAATAGAATCACTTGCACTCAAATGATTTTCATTGGAATTGGTTCCTCAATTGGAAATGCTGAAGAAATATTTCGTACAGCAGAAAAATTCCTGGGATTACTGAATATAAATGTCATAAAAAAATCAAAAATCCTTAAAAATCCTCCCTTTGGAGGGATCGCGAAAAATGAATTCAGCAATGCTGTATGGGAAATTTCTATTCCCAAACACATGACTCCGCAGAAATTGCTTCATGTTTTAAAAGCCACCGAATCTGATGCTGGACGCGATTTTAGTCTGCCTCATTGGGGTGACCGACTCCTTGATCTCGATATCCTTATTTTTCATGATGAGATTGTTAATACTCCTGATCTGATTATTCCGCATATAGGAATTCCTGAACGAAACTTTGTCTTAAATCCTTTGGCAGAACTTGTTGACGAAAACTTTGAAATCCCTACCCTCGGAACGCTAAAATCACTTTTGAAAACATGAAAACAGAAGAAACGGTTATCGAAATGTTAAAAAACATTGGAGAAGATCCTTCTCGGGAAGGATTACTTGAAACACCAAAGCGTATTGCTCAAATGCACAAAGAAATTTTTGCAGGATACGGAGAAGATCCGATAAAAATCCTCAAAACTTTTGATGCAGAAGGTGCAACTGATATGATTATCGTTCGTGATATAGAGTATTACTCTACGTGTGAACACCACATGGTTCCCTTTATGGGAAGGGCTCACATCGCCTATATTCCTGATGGAAAAATTACAGGATTATCAAAACTCCCTCGTTTGGTAGAGATTTTTGCCAAGCGGTTACAAAATCAAGAGCGAATTACTCTTCAGGTAGCAGAAGCATTAATGAAAGGATTGAAGCCAAAAGGAGTAGCTGTCATGCTCACAGGAAAACACCTCTGTATGCATTCTCGTGGAGTAAAAAATCCTACTTCTGAAGCAGTTACTACTGCGTGGAAGGGAGAATTTGAAAACAATGTTGCGCCGCGACAGGAGTTTTTGATGCAGGTGAGGTAAAAAATTTAGAGATACTAAAAAGAAGAGGATGTTTAAAACACCCTCTTTTCCCTTTAAAATTACCCTGCTTATTTTCTTGTTATATAATAGGTAACAATAGACCCCAACGATCCTACTCCAATCGCATTAGCACTCATGAATACATATGGTATCTTGTTGTTTGAGATATCCAAATAACATAAGAATGCTATAGCCAATCCCGCACTCAAAACAATAAATAGAAGCATACGAACTGTTCTCTTGTCCCGACCTCTATAAACCTTTTTAAATATCCAGGTATCTACTCCTACCCAAAACATTAAACCGCTGATTACTAAAGCTATCCAAAAATCTTTTCCTGAAAGTGCAAGAAAATTTTCAAGCACTATTAAGCTTACTACTACAATTATTACTATTATTTTTTTCATTACTATAAAGTTTAGTGAACATTAATATTTGATTTCCGCAATAACCGCTGTACGACTACAACAGAAACCAAATAAACTCACTAAGGAAAGGTAATTTCAAAGAACACGCCCCGCTTAAATCCTTTCAGATTAATAAACAAGGACTATTTCACTTTACGCAAATTTTAATATTTGTCAACTCGTGAAAACTCAAACACTCAATCGAGGATTGGCATCCACAAACTGTTCCTGAGCAATCTCGGGATTTTTTTGATATTGCAAAAATGCTTCCGCTCCAATCATTGCCGCATTATCTGTACAATATGAAAACTTCGCCGGCACACGGAACTCTATTTTATTTTTCCCGCACACTTCTTGAAGTGCTGCACGAATCGCCGTGTTTGCTGAAACTCCACCCGTGAAATGAACCGCTTTTATCTGGGGGAGCCGCACCAATGTACGCGATACTTTTTTTACAAATACATCTACTACTGCTTGCTCGAAGCTCGCACACACATCCTGCACAAAATTGGTGTCAAAACTTGCGCCTACCCTCTCTTCTGTAATTTGTAGTTTGTAGTCTGTAGTTTGTCTATACACTGCGGCTTTAATTCCTGAAAAAGAAAAATCTAACGATTCCTTCCCAAGCAATGGACGAGGAAATGGAAATTTTTTCCTATCTCCTTTTTCTGCTTCTTTTGACACAATTGGTCCTCCTGGATATCCAAGACCGAGCATTTTTGCACATTTATCAAACGCCTCTCCTGCTGCATCATCTAATGTCCCTCCAAGTTTTTCTATTTCTGTTGTAGATGTTTGGAGAAACATATCGGTGTGTCCTCCTGATACGGTCAAAACTAAAACTGGATATTTAATTTCTTCCACCGTTCGATCCAAAATAATGGAATTTATATGTCCTCGAATATGCTGTACTGGAAT
>Ga0222627_1000374_pt1 | contig 21037 bp, 8 predicted proteins | sample AntAcemetageno93_FD_179859 | JGI IMG/M metagenome (GOLD analysis project Ga0222627, IMG submission 179859) | Saline water microbial communities from Ace Lake, Antarctica - #93 | ecosystem: Environmental > Aquatic > Non-marine Saline and Alkaline > Saline | place: Antarctica: Ace Lake | collected... | reverse complement strand
AACTATTAAGGCCGGTTTGAGCTATGGCAAACATAAATGATGGTATAAGGCTTCCAACTATTCCTGAAAGAATAAGATAATTCCGGTATTTTTTATTTATTTTACTTAGTTTTAGAATTGCAATTGGCAATAAAAAAATAAAGGTTACTGTAACCCTAAGTATCCCAACTTCAGTAGCTGAGAAATACATCAAGGATTTCTTGATTAGTATAAATGAACTTCCCCATACCAATACTAACGATGCTAGTATTATCCAAGATATCAGGCTGTTGTTGTTTTTCATACTTATTAAAAATGCTTGGCAAAGCTATTAAAAATGCGGATTGAATATGATAAAAAGATGTGCATTGCTTTTTTGTAGTTTAACAAATGAATAATTTATTTATTGAGACTTAATATTTAGTCTAATTATTGAATAAAAAATAATTCCTTACTTTTGTATTATAATTGAAATGTGAGGTTGATATTACCCAGTCAATATTCCAGTTAAAATTATCATATTGTTTAACAATGAAAGATAATCAAGATAGATTATTAGAAGGCTTAAAAAGTGGTGATAAACTTATCTTCGAAGAAGTTTACCGCGAATACTATATACCATTATGTTATTCTTGTTTAAGATATGTTGAGAATTTTGAGGATTCAGAAGAGATTGTTCAGGAGCTATTTTTAAAACTATGGGATAAACATGAAACGCTTGAAATAAATAGCTCGCTTAATGCATATTTATATAGAGCTGTTCAAAACTATGCACTTAATTTTCTGAGCAAGAAAAAAACAAAAGAGAAGTATTTTATGGCTAAAGGGCAACAATCGCCTGATACAATTGATACCGGACTTGCAAAACTTGAAGAAGAAGAACTTCGCAGTATTTTAAAGCTGGCTATCCTTAAATTGCCTGAAAAACGCAGAAGAATTTTTGAACTTAGCCGTTTCGAAGGACTAAAATATGGAAAAATTGCAGACCAACTATCAATTTCTGTAAAAACAGTAGAGTCGCAAATGACTAAAGCGCTAAAATATTTGCGGATTGTACTAAAAGAATACAGTACTATTTTAATAATTTTGATGATGCATTTGTAGTATTTTATGATCATTTTTCTTTATAGAAGAGAAGTACGAAAAAAATAAAAAATAATTAGTAAGGGTAAATTAATAGTTTGCTGTCTTATGATATACAAAGTTTATTTTACAAAAGTAATTAATGACTGATGAATTAAACATACAACGATTGGTATCGTACTTAACTGGTAACTGCTCCAAAAAAGAGCAAGAGTTGGTTGAACAATGGTTGGATATGTCCGATGATAATAGGATGTTGTTCAACGACTTTAAGCATGCGTGGGCTTCTTCGGCAGCTGTTAGTCAATCATGTTTAATTGATATTGATAAGGCATGGGAAAACTTTAAAAACCGTGCAAACTTTGGTGAAACGATACCAGCGAAAACCGTTGAGAATACTAAGCATTTTAATATAAAGGGTTTTTTAGTCAATACCGCTCGTGTTGCTGCATTGATGGTAGTTTTGTTTGGCCTTTATTTCTTGTTTGATAAAGAAAATTCGATAGAAACACAGAGGTATATTGCAACTGTTACACAATCAGGTTCTCCTTTTATTCTCCCCGATGGCTCTAATATTATATTGAATAAGGGAGCTGAAATTGAATATCCAGAACAATTTTCATCTGATGTAAGAAATATTAATTTTAAAGGAGAGGCCTTTTTTGATATTGCTCACAACCCTGATAAACCAATGATTATTGCAGCCGGCAATATTAGGGTTAAGGTGTTGGGTACAACATTTAATCTTTGTAATTGTGATGATGCTAATAAAATTACCGTGTATCTAGAAACAGGTAGTATATTATTTTATTCAGTTGATGATATTGATGGCAGCATACAAGAACAAATTATACTTAATCCTGAACAGAAAGGTATATACGATAAGAATACCGGATTAATTACAAAACAACAGACTGGTAATAATAACCATCTAGCATGGAAAACAGGAGTGCTCGAATTTATAAATGCACCGCTTACTGATGTTATTAAAGCCCTTGAAAATACTTATAAAATTAATGTGGTTTCTGAAATTTCATTAAGCAGTTACAAACTTAGTGCTCGCTTTAATAATGAAACTCCCAAAAACATTTTCGAATCACTACAAATTATTTATGGTTTCAATTATGAAATTGTTGATAATTCTGTGTTGATTTATTAGCCAAGGCAAAAAGCGCCTGTTAAAGCTTTGATATACTTATTTTGATCCTTTCTAAGTCTTATTTTTTACCACTTTAAACATCATAGAGCTGTTTTTTTGTATTTTAGCCCAAAACTTAATTGTAATATTATTTTAATCTATTTTTTTCTGGTTTGAGAAGCTCTATTTTATTAACGCTAGTTTATTGGATTACTATATTTCTGATTATTATTCAACCTTTGCATGGACAATCGAAGGATAATAGTAGTATAGATTTTAAAATGGATAATGAAAAGCTTTCGTCTGCATTGTATAGGCTTGCAAATGAAACGGCTATAAATTTCAGCTACGATGCCTCCGACAGCCTTTTTAGTATGAAAATGAATTACAGTGCAGTTGATAAGCAACCTCTGGTAATTCTCAACGAGCTGCTTTCAGAAACTAATCATAACTATAAAAAAGTAGGAAATCAAATTGTTATTTATAAGGATAAAGATCGAGAAGAACCATCAGCAAATGATAGTTTTATAGATGCCAATATACCTATTTTAGTAGTTCAACCACCACCAAATTTTTCTGAAGAATCAAATGCAAATACTTTTATTATTCCAGATACAATAGTAAAAATACAAATAGATACTATTTTAATAACAGATACTGTTTTTATTGAAAAGGAAAAACCTAAAAAGCCTGCAACGGCAAAAATTAAAGATATTCCTGTTGATTATTTTAACCCTCAAGCATCACGAGAAAATGGATGGGCAGCTGCTATTTATTTTGCTCCCATTATCTCTGATTTTTCTCTTGCCAAACATACTGAGAATTGGGATATTAGAAACTTTTCTCTTGGAGTTGAAGCAATAAAAATTTTTAATAACTGGAATGTTTCAGGGAGTTTTAAATTAACCCACTTTGCAGATAAATTTAATCATTCTTATAATATCACTGAAGGTGGTTATTTTGTAACCGATACTATTGACGAATATTATACGGTAGGTCAAACAGATACAACCTGGTACTATGTTACTGACTCAATATATAAACCGCTCGATAATCATGAATATAGCTACAATATTAATAACCGCATTGGTTATCTTGAATTTGCGGTATCAGCTTCTTACGATTATTCTATTAATCGTAAACTACGACTATATGTAAAGGCTGGTATACAAGCTGGCGTGCTAATATATAGTTCGGGGATGGCAATACCTGATGCAGATGAACCTGCCGGTGTTGATTTTGCCAATCTTAATTTCAACAACCTTTCATATTCAGTATTGGTAGGTGCCGGAATGAAATACCGAATAAATGAATATTTTGACTTTAATTCTGAATTATATTATTTTAATAATTTTACTGAAGTAGTTGCTGATTACCCCTCTGATAAAAAAATAAAGGGTGTTGGTTTAAAACTTGGCTTGATCTACTATTTTTAATTAATATGAAATACCGCATTCTAATATTGTTTCTTACAGCTTCTATGCAGCTGTTCTCCAATGATATTTATGTTGGAGGTACAATGCAGGAAAGTAGAACCTGGACAAATGAGAATACATATATAATATATATGGATTTAATTGTTCCGGAAGGTATTATGCTAACAATTGAGGAGGGTGTTGAAGTTAGAATACTTAGGAACTGGGGCATAATAGTTGACGATGGAACATTGCAAGTTTTAGGAACTCAGGCTAATCCGGTACGGTTTATTCCCGATCAAGATAGGTATTGGAACGGCATTGAAATATTAAATGCCAATTCTGATTCTTATATTAATTATGCAAAGGTTTTTGAGGCCGAAATAGGCGTTAGGTTAGAAAATTGCCAAAGTGTTTTAATTAAAAATTCAAGTTTTACTGATTGTCGTAATGTAGGTATGCAGTTTAAAAATTGTAGCTATTGTTCAATAGATAGCTGTCGTGTTGGAAATAATTTTAATGGTATTGAAATATTGGCTGATGCTTCCGGAGTTTCGTCATACAACACTATTTCTAATTGCATTGTTAATAACCAAAATCATAATATTAGGATATCTAAGAAAGAAAGTAGTATTTATAGTAATAATTCTATTACTTCAAATGTAATTGAGTCGGGTTTTAATGGTATTTGGATTAAAAATACCGGAGAGCCAATTAATTTAAAAAATACTATTAAGCATAATATTATTACAAATAATGGAAATTCTAATGGAGGCTATGGTATTTATCTGGGTCATGACTCCACAATTGTTGCAAATAATATTTTCTGGAAGAACAACATTGCTCTTTCTTGTGAACAAAAAGCAGACAATTGTTCCATTAAAAATAATAGCTTTTATCAAAACAATTTGGAAGTTGAAGTTAAAGACGGATCTGAAAATAGCAAGTTCTTAAATAACACTTTCTCAATGAGCTCAAGTGTCTTGTTGGACATCTCAGAAACTAGTAATGTATTGATTAATAATAATATGTTACACAGTTGCAAACAAGAAAATATCGTGTTTAATAATACAAATGTCGATTTTTCTATGCCTGATAACTATTGGGGAACAACCGATACTTCTATAATTAATAGAATGATTTATGATAAACTTGATAATCCCGATCTTGGTAAACTTAATTATCTTCCATATCTAGCTGATATTGATACTACTAACCCTGTATCCCCGCCGTATAATATTATTAAACAGTTAGTAGATGGCAAAGTGCGTGTTTCGTGGTGTGCAAATCAGGAACAGGATTTGATGGGCTACAGAGTTTACTATGGAGATTTTGCTGATTACAGCTTCTCCGATAGTTTTGAAGCTGGAACTGATACAGTTTTTCTTATTACTGAAGATATTTCGATTACCAACTTTATTGCAGCTACAGCTTTCGATTCAACAAATACTCAAAACAATAATCAATTTTCAGGTAATGAAAGCCCTTTTGCATTTGCTGTTATCTTTCCCTATGCCGGTTCAGATGCTGTTATTTGTAAATATACTACAGAGCTTAATATAACTAGCAGTAATATCCCAATGGAATACGACGATTTATTCTGGTCCACGAATGGCGATGGCTTTTTCAATAATACATCTATCCTTAATCCTACATACTTCCCAGGAATTTTGGACGTTCAAAGTGGAGATGTACTATTGTCGCTCAATGTAATTATTAATGAAGACACTTTGGTAGATAGTTTTTGCTTATCCATAATAGATAACCCTTATGCCTATGCCGGAAATGATACTACCATAGTTGCTGATTTGGATATTTTTCTTGCAGAAGCCAATGCCGAAAATTATGATAATATTTTGTGGTTTACAAGTGGTGATGGAAGTTTTAATTATGATACCATTGTAACCCCCATATATTATCCTGGTAATTCTGATATTGAATCAGGAATTGTACACCTTGAAATAATGGCTTATTCAATTTGTGGAAATGCATCTGACACGATTACAATAAATATTGAACCCTATTTTTCGGTTGAAGGAAAACTATGGGCAAATCAAAATCCTTTTAATCCTGGAGTTATTGTTGCTTTTAAAGAAAATGATGAAAGTACCAGAGCGGTTCAAATAGAAAGTACAGAGAGTGATGGTTCATTTAAGTTTGAAAAGCTAATGACAGGTAATTACTATTTGTACGCTCTTCCTGATACTAATAATTCTGATAATGCTGTTCCTTGTTATTATGCTAATGACTTAAGATGGCAATCAGCATACTTACTAGAGGTAGATGCAGATGTTTATGATGTTGATATACAACTGCCAACAACAGATTTTGTTCTTCCTGTTGGCGGAGCATCCATTTCGGGGCATATGGTACAACCTGACGACTCAAAATATAGTAGCGATATTTATTGCATACCATGGTTCGAAAATAGCACTTACGACTTTTGTAATAATGGGTTATCAAATATTACAGTTTTATTGTTTAACAATACCATAACAAAGCTTCTTGATTATACCTTAACCGATGAGCTTGGCAATTTTTATTTTAACCAACTACCCTTTGGCCAATATATTGTTGATGCAGAAAAAGCTGGTGTTTCTTCATTTCCATCTCCTTTAATAACGCTATCACCTGAGCATAAAAATGAATCAGGCGTTGTGTTACAAATAAGTCAACAAAAAATTGCCATCTCTCTTGATCCTGAAAGTTCCAATAATTTATTTACCACTGTCTTTCCGAATCCTGCTTCCGCAGAAATAAATATACCATACTCAAACCCTCTTATGCTGTCATCGCAACTAGAAATTTTTGATCTTTTTGGGGATCACGTCATGAGTTATAATATCCCTATTACAAAAACTTCATCCACAATAAAGCTTGATATTATTAAGTTAGTACCAGGCTTATATTTCGGACAAATAATTAACTCAAATCAAGCAATTCATTTTCGCTTTTTAAAATAATTATTATTTGTTCCACAAAGTTGGCCTGGGCCTAGCGGATAGAACAGAATTTTGTTTAGATAGTCCATAGTATTGTTAAATTATTGTCACCTAACCTAAATTTTAACTGAATATTTAATATTTTTGAAAAAATTTAAAGATTTAAAAATGAAAAGATATATCGTCAAGATTGTATTAACAATAGGGTATTTAATAACTGGATTTAATGTAATTGCTCAAACGCCAACAATTGGACTTTTGTTTTCGGATGAAAATGTTTCTGAAGGATTTACACTTTTTACACCTGAAATGAATAACAGCGTTTATTTGATTAATAATTGTGGACAAAAAATAAATGAATGGACATTTTCTGAAAAACCCGGAGCCACATGCTATCTTCTTGAAAATGGAACATTACTTCGTGCAGGTAAAGATTCTTTGGAAATTCGCGATTGGGATAATAACCTATTATGGTCCTATCCCACAACTGCTAATGGAATCCGTCAACATCATGATATTGAACCTCTTCCAAATGGAAATATACTATGTGTCGCAAGCGATAGGTATTCTGATGTTGAAATAATTGCGCTAGGTAGAGATTCTTCTAATGTAGCTGAAATTTTCAGGCTAGACAAAATAATTGAATTACAGCCAGTTGGAGTTAATGAAGCAAATATAGTATGGGAGTGGAAATTTGTAGACCATTTAATTCAGGATTTTGATGACACAAAACCTAACTTTGGTGTAGTGCAAGATCATCCGGAACTTGTTGACTTGAACTATGATAATGGATTTGATGGTGATTATACTCATGTAAATGCCATTGATTATAATATTTATCTCGATCAAATTATTATTACACCCAGGCATTTTAGCGAATTGATGATAATTGATCATAGTACAACTACCACCGAAGCAGCAGGCCATACAGGAGGAAATTCAAATATTGGAGGTGACTTGCTATGGCGATGGGGAAACCCTGAAGTATACAGACAAGAGGGAGATCAAAAACTTTTTTATCCACATGATGGTAAGTGGGTTGAACCTGGATATGCCGATGAAGGTAAGATTTCTGTTTTTAATAATGGCGGTGATGAAACTAATACTTTTAGCTCTGTTCACCTAATAACCCCCGAAATTATTGATGGAGTTTATCTTAAAATAAACGAAATATTTAGTCCGCTTGATTATGAATGGACATGGAATGGTTCCATACTTGGAAATGTTGTATGGGACGATAAAAAATCCGGAGTACATTTATTACCTAACGGGAACTTTATTATTTGTCAAGCTTCTTTGGGACAGGTATCTGAATTAACTAAATATGGAGATCATTTATGGACTTATAGAAACCCAACAGGAACAATTATTCATGAACAGTTTACTAATACTGCGTCACCTGATAATTATATTTTTAGAGCAGAAAAGTATCCTGAAAGTTTCCAAGGTTTCAGTGGGCAGGATTTAACACCACAAGGAATTATTGAAGATCAAAATTCGATTTCTGATGAGTGTATTTTAACTTCAGTAACTGACAGTCCGGATTCTGAAATTGTTTCAATAACTAACCCCGTAGTAGGTGGTAATATTAATTTCAATCAAAATATAAATCTTAAAGCTGTTCATATAACAGATATTACTGGTAGATTAGTTTTTAGGCATGGTTTTTTCAATGGTAATAATTTAAATATCAATCTAATACCCGGTATTTATTTTCTTCAACTTTATTCTGAGAATATAATTGAAACTAAAAAGATAATTGTTCGCTAATGATTTTTATAATTTATTGAATAGAATTTTATCGATTGCTAAACAACTATATTAAAACTATTTGCTTTCAAAATCTTTTCCAATCCGGAAGCTGGCTAAAAATTAAAGTCCGGTTCCGCTAAGTCGGCTTAGACTTAGCGGATCAAAACAGGAATTATTTGAGTTAGTCCAAAATATTGTTAAATTATTGTTACCTAACCTAAGTTTTAACTGAATATTTAATATTTTTGAAAAAATTTAAAGATTTAAAAATGAAAAGATATATCGTCAAGATTGTATTAACAATAGGGTATTTAATAACTGGATTTAATGTAATTGCCCAAGCACCAACAATTGGACTTTTGTTTTCGGATGAAAATGTTTCTGAAGGATATACACTTTTTACACCTGAAATGAATAACAGCGTTTATTTGATTAATAATTGTGGGCAAAAAATAAATGAATGGACATTTTCTGAAAGACCCGGAGCCACATGCTATCTTCTTGAAAATGGAACATTACTTCGTGCTGGTAAAGGTTCTCTAGAAATTCGCGATTGGGATAATAACCTACTATGGTCATATCCTACTACTGAAAACGGTATTTTTCAGCATCATGATATTGAACCTCTTCCAAATGGAAATATACTATGTGTCGCAAGTGATAGGTATTCTGATGTTGAAATAATTGCGCTAGGTAGAGATCCTTCTAATGTAGATGAAATTTTCAGGCTAGACAAAATAATTGAATTACAGCCAGTTGGAGTTAATGAAGCAAATATAGTATGGGAGTGGAAATTTGTAGACCATTTAATTCAGGATTTTGATGACACAAAACCTAACTTTGGTTTAGTAGAGGATCATCCAGAACTTGTTGACTTGAACTATAATAATGGATTTGATGGTGATTATACTCATGTAAATGCCATTGATTATAATAATGATCTTGATCAAATTATTATTACACCCAGGCATTTAAGTGAATTGATCATTATTGATCATAGCACAACTACCACCGAAGCAGCAGGCCATACAGGAGGAAATTCAAATATTGGAGGTGACTTGTTATGGCGATGGGGAAACCCTGAAGTATATAAACAAGAGGGAGATCAAAAACTTTTTAAACCACACGATGGTAAGTGGGTTGAGCCTGGTTATGAAGATGAAGGTAAGATTTCTGTTTTTAATAATGGCGGAGATGAAACTAATACCTTCAGTTCCATTCACTTGATAACTCCGGAAATTGTTGATGGGGTTTATTTAAAAATTGATGATGCATTCAGTCCGGTTGATTATGAATGGACATGGTATGGTTCAATTATTGGAAATCCTGTATTTGAAAGAAATAAATCAGGTGCACATAGCTTACCCAATGGAAATTTTATGATTTGTCAATCATCTTTAGGGCAATATTCTGAAATAACTAAAAATGGATTGTGTTTATTGACATACAGAAACCCATCAGGGACAGTTATTTATGATCAATTTAGCAATGATGTTACTACAAATTCAATATTTAGAGCAGAGAAGTACCCTTCTAATTTTTCTGGTTTTGATGGGAAAGATTTAACACCACAAGGAATTATCGAAAATCAAAATTCGATTTCTGATGAGTGTATTTTAACTTCAGTATCTGAAAGTCCGGACTCTAAAATTGTTTCAGTAACTAACCCCGTAGCAGGTGGTAATATTAATTTCAATCAAAATATAAGTCTTAAAGCTGTTTATATAACAGATATTACTGGCAGATTAGTTTTTAGGCATGGTTTTTTCAATGGTAATAATTTAAAAGTCAATTTAATGCCCGGCATTTATTTTCTTCAACTTTATTCAGAGAGTGAAATTGAAACTAAAAAAATAATTGTTCGCTAATGATTTTTATAATTTATTGAATAGAATTTTATCTATTGCTAAACTACTATATTAAAACTATTTGCTTTCAAAAAATTTCTAACAGGAAGCTGGCCAAAAATTAAAGTCCGGTTCCGCTAAGTCGGCTTGGACTTAGCTGATCAAACAGGAATTATTTGAGTTGATCCAACATTGTTAAATCAGTGAGACATAATTTCAGGAGCGGTAGTGAACTGAAATTATTTTGCCGAACTGATCCTGAGCGAAGTCGAAGGATCTAAAGGGTTATACTTGCCTGCCTGCCGGCAGGTTCCCCGCCCCTCGGGGCGATATAATTAAAAAATCCTTTGCTGATACCTCGTCTGCTTGGCGAGGCAGTTCATTAGCTAATATATAATAACTTATAATTAAGATGCGTTTGCCCTGCTTTGGGATATTTTTATGCGTGTAAATATAAAATAAAATATTATATTTGCACGGTAAAATCTTATCAGACGTATGTATTACACAAGAAAGTTAGAAAGTTCTATAATTACAGGATTGAAAAATAACCCGGTAACTGCAATTATTGGACCCAGACAATGTGGAAAATCAACTCTTGCAAAACATGTAGCTAAAGGTTTCATTAAAAAGGAGTTTATTTACCTTGACCTCGAACGACCAGCTGATCTTCAAAAACTTGCTAATGCTGAGTGGTTCCTAACAAATCAAAAGGGTAAATTAATTTGTTTGGATGAAATTCAAAGAATGCCTGAACTATTTCCTTTAATCCGAACCTTGGTTGACGAATGGGAAGGTAATACTCATTTTTTAGTGCTGGGTTCGGCATCAAGAGATTTAATTAAACAAAGCTCTGAAAGTCTTGCAGGAAGAATTACTTATAAGCAATTAACACCATTTCTTTTTACCGAAATTAATGAATATTTAACTACTGAAGATTATCTTATAGTAGGAGGCTTCCCAAGAAGTATTATTAATAAAGATGAAAAGGCTTCTTTGGAATGGAGAGAAGATTTTATTACTACTTTTTTAGAACGCGACTTGTTGTTTTGGCAAGGTTTTTCAACTCGCACAATGCAAAAGCTTTGGCAAATGATTGCACATCTTAATGGGCAAATAATCAATTACAATCAAATTGCTAACTCATTGGGAATAAGCCCTCCTACAGCAAAAAACTATATTGAGTTGCTATCATCTACTTTTATGCTTAGTTTGCTGCCTCCTTTTCTTCCTAATGTAGGTAAGAGGCTAATTAAATCACCAAAAGTTTTTTTAAATGATATTGGTATTGCCAATGCTTTGCTCGGCATAAGTAATTTTGCCCAATTATCCGGGCATCCATCAATGGGTGCTGCATGGGAATCATTTGTTCTGAATAATTTAATTGGTTATTTTCCAAAGTTGAATTTCTATTATTACCGCACAAGTCATGGGGCGGAAGTTGATATTGTTGTTGAATCCAAAGGCAAAATAGTTGCTATTGAGTGTAAGGCAAGTACATCGCCAGCATTGTCAAAAGGAAATTATTTAGCTATTACTGATATAGCCCCAATTGTTACTCTGGTTATTTCACCTGTTAAATCAGGATGGTCTGTTAAACCCGGAATAGAGGTAATGAATCTTTTTGAATCTATTGATAGAATTGCCGATACTATTTAATTGCAAACCCATCATATAATATTACAAGATTTTATGATGGATTAGTATAATAGTCAAATCACCCTTATGCTAAAAGCTAACAAACTCACGACAAAGTCACTCTTTTTTCGTGACCTTTCAGGAGCTAGCGCCCACCTGAAAGGAAATGTAACAACTCCCCATTCAATATTCAACATTCGATATTCAATATTTCAACATTCCCCAGAAGCAAAAGCATACAAGACAAGTATCCAGCCTGATGCGTAAAGTTGTCATTGGTAAACCCAACATCTGCCCTCGCCTCCGATATGTCGTTTTGGTGTTCGCAGAAATCTCAATTATAAGTCTATTGTTGCCGACACTATTTAATTGCAAACTCAGTTCAATATTCAACATTCAATTCATCAACATTCAATATTCCCCATTCAACATTTCACTATTCAACATTCAATTCTCTATTGCATTATTAATTTTTTTTGAAAAAAATCAATCCCCCAGTAAGGGTAACTCCCCTTTTATCTGTCTTAGTAGTGATTTGTAATAATTTAATATGCTTTATTAAGAAAATGCTATATTTTTTAACACTTTTAACTGTAAAATTTATACAATTTAATAAAATTGTAAAAAATGTGTGATTATCTCAATAAGTTTATTATTTTCGAACTATCTAAACATATTAGCCTATGAAATGTAGAAGTCCTGATTATCAGTAACATATGATTTTAACGGGTATGTAGTATACCCATAACATGTATTGAAAAATGAGAATGAATGCAACATTTTGTTGTTTTTATGTAATTATATTAATAATATTGAATTAAATTTAATTTTTAACAAATATTTAAAAAAATGAAAAAAATGAAAAATTTTACTTTTTTTTGGCGTTATTTGGCATTGTTTCTAATGCTATTTGGAGCGCTGTCAATGAACGCTCAAACCCCTACACCGAATCCTACTGCAACTGTAGTTGGAGATTCTGTTGATGTTAGCTGGGATCTTTTTGCGGAAGATTGGCTAGGCTATAGTGATGGTGCTATTTACTGGATTTGGGGTGAAGCTACTGACTATAGTTACGAAGCTTCTATTAAAATTAATCCTGCTGACATGACTCATTTAGATGATTGTAGTTTAACTGAATTTTCTTTTTGGAAATATTGGTCCGCCGATGCTAATAAATATGAAGTAGTAATAAGACAGGGTGTTGGTGCTACAGAAATTTATCGTGAAGATATTACTGATGATATAGTCGGTGGTTGGTACGATTATGAATTAGCTTCAATGGTTCCATTTGATAATACCGAGCCATTATGGATTGGTATATACATGGAGGCTGATGGAGGGCAATCTCCACTGGGTAGTGGGTATGCTACTAGTTTCACACCTGATGGTCAATATCTTTCAGTTAATGGTGGTGCCATGTTTAATCTAGGGTATACAGGTGAAGCATGGGGGATTTACGCCTTTGCTACCGGCGAATTTGGAAAATCTTTTGCTGTTGGTAATTACGAAGTGACTGAAAGACTGATTTATGAAGCGTCTACAGGTACTCCTAATAAGACAGTCATAGAAAATAATCCAGCTGATGCTTTGAAATTTGCTGAGATAATGAATGGGTCCAGAGCCATAACTTTATGGAATGTTGATCAGTTATATACCATAAACGAAGCTGGCGTACCTGCAGAAACCTTAATAGGACAAACTACCGGTCAAATCATGTACGATTCATCTTGGTATAATTTAGAAACTGGTGCGTATGCCTGGAAAGTTTCTGAAGACGGTGTCCCCGGCAACTTTGGCACTTCCAACACTTTGGATGTAGATATGCTTACAACTGTAGATGTTACAGTTACAACAGAGTATGGCGATGACCCTACTGCTACTGTAACTTTTACAAATACAACTGAGCCCGATTTAGAAATTGAGTATGAGGTTACTTTAGATGAAACCGGAACTTATACTTTTGAGGATTTCCGTAAAGGATCTTATGATGTAGAAGTTGTATTAGATGGATATTTTACTCAGAATTATTCTTATGATGTTACTCCTCCTATAGTGGGTGATCCATTGAATAGTATTTGGGAAGCAAAAGATTATCTTTATGAAATGGAAGGGATTGCTGCTCCTCCAACAAATTTAGTTGCTACACCTGATGAAATATATTATGGTGATGGTAATGATGTTGTATTAACTTGGGAAACCGGTGCAAGCAGCGAATCTCATTTTTATAATGTTTATAGGAGTGATAACAGTGGTGCGTGGGAAAAATTAAATGTTAACCCACTTGCACAAGATGTTCTTACTTTTACTGATACTGATGATCTTAAATACCAAACTCATGAATATGCTGTAACAGCTGCATATACTAATTCTGGTGAATCAATATTTTCTAACGAAGAGGAAGTAATAGTTATTGAAAAAGGTGGTGTTTCCGGAGTAATTACTGATCTGGTTACTTTTGCCCCTATTGAAGGAGCTACAATTGTATTTGAAGGTGAAGATGAGTTTGGTGCAGATCACACTTATACTTATACGTCAGATGTACTTGGTGAATATGAAGCTGATGGCTTAATATGGGATGGTGAATATGATGTTACTGTAAGTGCTCTAGGTTACACCAGCGAAACTGGTGGTCCTGTTGACATACTTGGTGCTTTAATTACTACTGGTGTAGATTTTGATTTAGCACCTGGTGTTGTAGCAACAATAGTTGGCGATTCAGTTATAATTGAATGGGGAGTATCATCTGCCGAAATTGATTATTTTGATATTTTTCGTTATGTAGATTTACAGGACGAAACTGTATTTCCTCTTGTGCCTAAAACACCACAGGATGAGTTGATAGGTACTACAACTGGAGGCGAAATTCATGATAATGCCTGGGGTACAGCACATGTTAGAGCTGGTGTATATAGTTATTATGTTGTAGCTAATTACATTGCCGTCATCCCCCCAATCCCCCCATCAGATCCTATGTTCTCTAATAAATTGGATAAGTTAATGCCTACAATTGTAAATGTTGAAGTTACCACTGAATATGACGATAGTCCTGAGGCTACTGTTACATTTACAAATACATCTGAACCTGTTTCAGACATAGAATACGAACAAACTTTGGATAGTACAGGTTTATATACTTTTGAACCTTTCCGTAAAGGTACTTATACTATAGATATTGAGTTAGATGGATATGATCCTCAGACTTATACTTTGGTTAACATTTGGGATTCACTTCATATCGAAAGAGATTTTGTGTGGAATTTAATAGGAGCTGCTTCTCCACCACTAAACTTAGTTGCTCTTGAAGACTCTGTTTATTATGGTGATAATGTAGAATTAACATGGGAAAGGCCCGCTAATGATGCATTAGTAGGATACACAGTTTATCGTAATGGTTTACCATTGTTCTTTGCTCATCAAGAGGAATTGTTTTATACTGATTCTGTTCCACCTGTTAATATGGATCCATCTGTTTATACAGTAACAGCAACTTACCTTGATGCACGTGAATCTGGTTTTTCAGATCCTGCTGATGTATTTGTAACCGGCAAAGGTTTTGTTGGTGGTACAGTAGTTGATGCACGTTATGATGAAGTAATCGAAGGTGCTGTGGTTGATTTAGTAGGTGTGGATGAATTTGGAAACATACAAACTTACACTTTCACAACTGATTCAGTTGGTAATTATGGCAACGATACAATTTGGGCCGGTACTTATGATTACACGGTAACATTTGCTGGTTATGAAGACGGAGAAAGTGAAGATGTTGTAGTGGTGTATGATGTACTTACCACAGAGGGCTTTAGATTATTCCCTGCTATGGAAGTAACAGCCACAGAAAATGCTGACCTAGACGAAGTAACAGTCGAGTGGGTATTTGAAGCCGATGCAACACGTGAGTTAATTGATTTTACCATTTATCGTGCATTATGGGACGAAAACGATCCTGCAGAATGGACCAATTTAGGTTATACGGTTGGTTCTATCTTTGTTGACACCGATTGGGGAACAACTACATTTGGTAAATATAAATGGGTTGTAGAATCAAATTATGCTCTTGACACAACGGTTGCATTTTCTAATTATATCGATAAAGATATGGAAACTGTAGTGGATGTTACCGTAGTTTTAAATACAGGTGAGACCCCTGAAGGTGTTAAAGTTAAATTTTTGAATATTGGAGAACCGGAATTGGATTCAATATATCAAGTTTTTACTGATGCTACCGGTAAAGTTACCTTTAATCCATTTAGAAAAGGAGAATATGCAGTTACTATAAGTAAATTTGGTTATACTGCACAATATCCTACAGTAATTATTGACGACAGCACTTCTCTTACTTATCTGCTAGAAGAAGAACTTCTTCCGGTAGATAATTTATTTGTTGATCCTAGTGGATTTGCAACATGGGAAGTAGCAGTTGAAGGTTTCGCTCAATGGTTATTTTATCATGGTAGTCCTTATTATACTTGGTATGGAGACCCTTGGTCTACTGCAATGAAATTTGATCCTGTACAGTTAAAAACATTTGATGGCGGTTCTGTTACTAAAGTTTCAGTAGCTTTTGGAGACGTTGTTGAGGGTGGAAAAATACAAATATTTGAAGGGCCAAATGCTGCTACTTTATTGTATGAGCAAGACCTTACTGATATGGACGATTATTCATGGAATGAAGTTGAGTTAACAACTCCTGTGCCAATAAATATAGATAAACAATTATGGATTAGTATTTATAATCCAGCCGGCACAGATATTTTTAGTGATGATGGTTCGACCCCTAATTCAAATGGTGATTGGTATACAGAGGATGGTGAAACATGGGATAATGTTGGTGGCTATAATTGGGCCATAGAATGTTTTGTAACTGATATTGAAGGAAAATCTGTGGCATTAGGTGGAATTACTAACCAAAATGTATATGCTGATGCACCGCATAATGGTCTTACTAAAACAGAAAGTGATATTAGTATAGGAGATTTTGATAGGTCAGTTTCAAATACTGAATCTAATCGCTCTTTTAGTTACTTTAAAGTAATGTTAGATAATATATTCCATGGAGATACTGAGAATTTGTTTTATGATTATGAAGCTTCCGGTGAGTTAGTAGAAGGAACTGAGTATTCATCAAAAGTTTTCTCTTATTATACTACAGGTATTTCCGATACTATGGAATATATCTTTGTTTATCATGCTTGTGATTATTATGACAGTGTTAGCAACTTTACTGCAGCGCGAGTTGATGGTACTATGGATATTGCTTTAGCATGGACAAATGATACTGTTTTTGTAGGAGATGTGTTTGACAGCACAAGGATTTATCGTAATGGTGTATTACTTGAGTCTATTGCAAGGGGTACAGAAATATTTACCGATCCTGCTGTTGCTTCAGGCACATATACTTATTGTGTAACTCAGTTTTATGAAAGTAAAGGAGAATCATGTGAAGTATGTGCTGTTGTAGTAATGACCGATGGTGGTTATGTAAACGGTTATGTAACCGATTTTGGCTCAGGCGATTCAATTGCCGGTGCATACGTTACAGTATCTGATTCCTTAGGTTCATTTGCCTTTACAACCGATTCAACTGGTTATTATTCAGGAGAAGTTGCAGAAGGTACATATACTTATACAGTTGTAGCTGCAGATTATGCAGCTGAAACTTTAGAAGGTGTACTAATTGAATATGGAGCAACAGTTACTAATAATTTTGCTTTAAAAGAATTCCCTTATCCAGTTGGATCAGTATTAGCTTGGCAAACGGATGATGATGTTGTTCAGGTTAGCTGGGATGGTTCAGGACCTCCAGTTGTTAATGAATGGATTTCATACGATGATGGTACTAACACAGGTAACTTAGGTACTACATCAGCCTTTACTATTGCATGGGCAAATAAATTTGAGCCTTCACAATTAGTTAGTTTTATTGATTGTGCAATTACGGATATGCAGTATTATGGATATAATGGTGGAGTTGTTGATGTAATATCAGTAATGATTTACTCAGGTGGAGATACAGAACCTGCAACTTTATTATATACAGAAGATGTAACTGATCAAGTTTTAAATGGTGACGAGTGGAACGATATAGTTCTGGCAGAAGCTGTTCCATTTGATAACTCTCAATCATTATGGTTTGGTTTCTATGCTGAAGCAAGTGATGTAAGTTACCCATCTTCAATGGGACCACAACTTGTTCCAACTACTAATGCCGACTGGTATAGCTTTAATGCTGGTGCATGGACAAATTGGAATGATGGAACTGCTTGGAATATACATGCATTTGTAACAAGTGAGTTTGGTGAAAGAATTGCTTTAAATCCTCAGCCAGCTACAAGTGTTGGAAATCCTAATCTAAGCGGAACTTTGGTTAGTGTTCAGAATATGAATCCTGAAGCTTCACGTATGAGCATGGATAATTCTTCAAGAGCTGTTGCGGGTTACAATGTATTCCGTGGACCTTGTGATGGTGAAGCAGTAGATATGGTATTCCTTGGATATACAGTAGATCAAGAATTTACTGATAACACATGGGGAACCGCAGATCCTGGTATTTTTACATGGGCAGTAGAAGTAGCGTATGACTACAATGTGTCAGAGTTTACTTATTCAAATTGTCTTGATAAAGATATGATTACTGAAGTATCTGTTGATGTAATTACTAACTCAGGCGATAGCCCTGAAGGAACGGAAGTTATGTTTACAAATGTTAGCGAAGATACAACCATAGTATTTGAAACTATACTTGATAATACTGGTATGTACACATGGACTGCATTCCGTAAAGGAACTTATGATATTTTTATACATCTAAACGGTTTTGAAGATATTAATGTTGATACTGTTGATATTTGGGATGTTAGTGTATTTGAGTTTATTTTACAAGAAATGATTCCTACTCCGGTTGATTTATATGTAAACCCAATGGGTTATGCAACATGGAGCGCTGATGTAGCTGATGGAGATCGTGAACTTGATTATTATAAAGTGTGGCTTGATGGTGCATTCAGTGCCGATGTTGAAACTGAATTTTATCAGTTTGGAGACAGTGGTGAAGAATTATTACCAGGTACAACTTATAATGCAGAAGTAGCAGCGATTTATTCAACTGGTATTTCAGGAAAAGTTGCCTATGAATTCACATATTTACCTTGTGATAGTTTCCCTGCACCTGCAGATATTTTTACTGAGAACATTGTAGGAACAAAAGATGTATTAGTAAAATGGTCAGATATTCCTCCTCCTCCTCCAGCTATTGTTGTAGATGAGACTTTTGAGGTATTTACTGCTAATGAACCTCTTGCGCAACAAGCAGAAGCATTAGGAATTGATTACTGGACTACATGGAGTGGTGCTGTAGGCGGAACTGAAGATCCAATGGTAAGTGATGCACAGGCCTTTGAAGGTAGTAACTCAATGCTTATTGAACAGGATAATGATTGTGTTCTATTGCTTGATACTTATACTGAAGGCGCCTTTTTAATTGATTTTGAAGTGTATATACCAACAGATAAGGTAGGATACTTTAATGTATTACAAAGGTTTGGTGGTGCTGGTACTACATGGGGTACACAAACCTATTTTAATGCAGGAGGCGCAGGCCTTGTTGATGCAGGTGGTGCAGGTACAGGTGTATTTACTTATGATTACGATACATGGAATAATGTATTAGTTGGAATCGACTTAGACAATGATTATGCCGAAATGTATTTTAACGGTAACTTTATCGTATCATGGGTATGGAGTACTGGTGCATTTGGATCCAATGATCTTCTTGAGTTCAATGCTATGAACTTTTATGGAGCTTCTGCTGATGATGGTGCTTTCTTTGATAACATTTTTATTGTTAGAGCAGTTGATGGAAAATCTAGTAGAAATGTAACAGAGTCAACAGGTACTAATGTATATCGCGACGATGTACTTATTGCATTTGTTGCAGTACCTGATACTATGTATACAGATATGGCCTTAACACCTGGCATTTACGAATATTGTGTTGCTAAAGTTTATATGGATACAGATAGTATTCATACATGGACTTCTTGTGATTTACTTTGTGAAGATGCTATGGTACCAGAAGATTGTATTGCACCTGTTGGTTTAACAGCTGTTTTAGATGACGAAACGTTTGATGCTGTAAATCTTAATTGGAATACTGAAGGAGTAGTATTTATCACTCAAAATCCTGGAGAACCATATACTGGACTCTATCAGGATTATGGTTATGGTTATGGTGTAGTTTATGACTTAAGTTCATATCCCGATGCATTGGCAAACTCAATTGAGTTCCACCATACTTCATGGGGTGTTTATGGACCATTTGACTATAATATACACATTATCGATTTTGATACATACGAAACAATAGCTACCTTAGGACCATTCACTACAACTGGTGATGATACTTGGGAACTGGATATTGCCTTAGGTGATGTTAACCTTTTAGGAGCATCTACTGTTGGATTCCTAATGGAACCATTGAGTAATGATCCAGCGGATGCATATCCTGATATTTCAATGGATGGTGCAGTAGATCCTCAAGGTTCAGTAGTAGGACCATTGGACGACTTAGCAGCTATTGGATCTAATGCATATGGTAATATCTTGATGAATATTTATATTACCACAGAGAATGGTATTGTAGTTATGGCTCCTAGAGCAATTGATTTACCTGTTGCTGAAAGTGCAGTTCCACGAATTGGATCTGGTAATGTTGCTAATGGTGCAACTATTAACCAAACAGCAATTTCTGGTAATAGCAGTCGTGAGTTCATGGGTTACAATATTTACCGTGATGGTGAAGTAATTGAAGAGATGGTAGCAGACAATTTCTATACTGATACTGATGGTCTTGTTTCCGGTAACATTTATTGTTATGAGGTAACAGCCATGTACGCTTATTGTGGCGAATCAGATTTTTCAAATGAAGCATGTACTGATATGTATGTTGGTCTTGGAGAGCTAAATGAAAATGAAGTTTCATTATATCCTAATCCAGCATCAAACCGTGTAAATGTTACATCTACATATGAAATGACTCGATTAACTGTTACTAACTATGTTGGTCAGGTTGTTTATGCTAGCGAAGATGCAGGTACAAGAGTTGAGTTAAACACTAACTCATATCAAGCAGGTGTATATCTAGTTAAGATAGAAACCGAAAGCGGAGTAGTTACCAAGCGTGTTATTATCAGAAGATAATTAGCATTGCAAGGGTAGTTACCTACCGACGCATTAATATTAAAAGAG
>Ga0222627_1000363_pt1 | contig 21571 bp, 17 predicted proteins | sample AntAcemetageno93_FD_179859 | JGI IMG/M metagenome (GOLD analysis project Ga0222627, IMG submission 179859) | Saline water microbial communities from Ace Lake, Antarctica - #93 | ecosystem: Environmental > Aquatic > Non-marine Saline and Alkaline > Saline | place: Antarctica: Ace Lake | collected... | reverse complement strand
TTTGATAGAAGCACGCAGAAGGATAGCAATGCTGGCGCCGATACCGGCAGGATAATATTCACAATCAGCGCCTCATAAATTGGCCCATATTGAATTGTTTTTGATTTTTAGGGAAAAAACCCCTCCGAAAAACGGCTCCACACGGCCTGAAGGTGAAAAACTGCGCTTTGTTTCCTTGCCTGTGGAAAGGTTTCGGAAAAAACATAAAAAACACTTTCATCTGGTATTTGTTTTAAGAAAATAGCCCTGATGACTTGATAATGGTGCGTCTTTAAAATTAGGTGGGGGATCCTCGAATTACTGTCTATTTGACATATTACTTAAAATATAATTTAATTGTTATATTATATGACCAGCCCCTGAAAACATTAACCATACGGAAATTGCAAAATTAAAATGATAAATAAAACATCAGTAAAAAATCTCAATAAGACCTTAACAGCTTTAATTTTTCCGGCAGCCTTGGTTTTGCTTCTTCTCTTTCCTGCTCTGGGCATCAGCCAGCCTTACCGAACCGGCCCTCCTGAGGTTGTTTTCAGCATGAGTGATTACATCGGAAAGAAGCTTCTCCTTTTTGTTTATGATATTGACTCACCGAATGCCTCATTCTTAGCAGATAAAGTTAATGAACTCTATAAGATAAGAAACGAATATAACTTCGATGTTGCAGGCATCTGCCTGAATAAAGACAGGGCTGCGGATGCAGATAAATTTAAGCTGGAAAATAATATTGCTTTTAAAGTTGTTCTGGATCATAACAAAACCGCTTCTCAAAAACTTAGAACAAGAGGTCAGATCGGACTCTATATCTTTAACAAAAAAGGAAAAGGAATTGCCCGAAAACTTATAGGCAACACACCCGACCATACCGCTCTGTCAAATTTGCTAAATCTGTTCACCAGCAGATATTTAAACATCGGATATATCCCTGAAGATATGCCCACACTGGGGCTCAAACCTGCTGTTCCATTATTTGAGGGTAAAACCTTTGACAACAGTACCCTGAGCATTAAAAACATATATGAAAAAAAACCGGTTGTTCTGGTTATCTTTTCCTCCAACTGCGGCCACTGTAAAAAAGAGCTGAGTTTTCTTACCGGTTTATACAAGGACAAGACCTTAAAGGACAAATTTGAAGTTGTCGCCATAACCACAAAAACCGGGGGAGCGCTTAAAAAACTCATGGAAGAAAAAAAGTATCCATTCCCCGTAATCGTTGACCCCCAAAGAAAAATCGCTCGTCTCTTTCCCTCATACACCGGATCCGTACCCATGAGCTTTGTTCTTGACAAGAAAGGACAGATCAATTTTTTTCATAGGGGTTTTAGCGAAAATTCAAAAAATATGTATATTATGGAACTTAAAAAGCTGATGGGACTGCCCAACCCGCCTCTTTTAAGCAAAACCGGCTATACCGGTGAAAGAAGCTGCCGGATCTGTCATGAAAAAGAGCATAACCAGTGGAACTTCACCCAGCATGCAAATGCTTTTCATTCTATTCTCCGCAAAGGAAAAGAAGAAGATGAGAACTGCGTGTCCTGTCACGTAACCGGTTACAATCAACCGGGCGGCTATAGCCTGAAAAACAAAAGGCAGGCAAAATATTTTAAGGGCGTACAATGTGAAGCCTGCCATGGTCCCGGGCATAAATCCTGTTCAGAATTCACAGGCAAAAAAGAAAAGAAAAGAAAACTGTCTGAGTGGGAAGCAATATGTCTTTCTTGTCACACGGAAAAAGAATCTTTGAATTTTAAGTTTTCCGGAAGATTTAAAAAGATCCGCCATTCAAATTTGCCGGATCTTTCTGCAATGACAAGAGATGAACGCTTACAGCTTGCAAGGACAGTCCGGGAACAACAGACCATATTTGACAGCCCCGCAAAATATATGGGGAAAGAAACCTGCGTAAAGTGCCATGAAAAAGAATTCAAACACTGGCAGACCACACAGCACGCGCAAGCGCATAAATCTGAGCGCGCGAAATCCTCCTCTGAAGATAAACTGTTTCGGTATAACACCGGAGCAGACAGCCCGGGAGGCTATCCGGAAAAAGGCATGGAAGGCGTACAATGCGAAGCCTGTCACGGTCCAGGTGAACGACACGTCAAAACCCCTGAAGGCAAAGGTCAGGATTTCATTGTAGGCTTGGGAATGGAGTGCCCCAGCTGTGTGGTGGAGCAGATCTGCCGTCAATGTCATTCCTTAAATGATGACCCTGATTTTGAATTTGAAACGCAATTTGAAAAAATCAGACACAGGTAGAGGTTATGATAAGTAAAATAACACGCTTCATAAAAACTGATCTCTGGAGAATCCGCCTGACCACCATCTCGCCTGTACAATCTTTTTTCATAAGACTTCTGCGGACTATCGTCCTGGCCCTGCGCGGCTTTGATGAGGACAAATGCAATCTAAAGGCTTCCGCCCTGACCTATTATACGCTTTTATCCATTGTGCCGCTTGTTGCCATGGCCTTTGGAATAGCAAAAGGCTTTGGCCTTGAAGCCCTGCTTGAAAAACAGCTGCTTGAAAAAATGGCGGGTCAGGAAAAAGCTTTCACCATGATCATTGATTTTTCCAGAACAATGCTTGATAACACCAAAGGCGGTCTCATCGCCGGTATCGGTGTCGCCTTCCTCTTTTGGACAGTCATTAAACTTCTCACAAACATTGAAAAATCATTTAATGATATCTGGGGAATCGTTAAGCCCAGAAACCTAAAACAAAAATTCAGCAGTTACCTATCCGCCATGCTTCTTTGTCCGCTTCTTTTTATTATGGCAAGCAGCCTGACTGTTGCTGTTTCCGGTCAGATAACAACGATCATCAACCGGTTTGATATTTTACAGGCAATCGGCCCTGTTATTTTTGCCCTTTTAAAACTACTGCCCTATTGTGTGATCTGGCTTCTGTTTACATTTCTGTATGTTTTTATGCCGAACACACAGGTGAAAATAAGGGCGGCGCTTTCTGCCGGTATTGTTGCCGGAACGATGTATCAGATAGTTCAGTGGGGCTACATCTCTTTTCAGATCGGTGCGGGACAGTATAACGCCATATACGGAAGCTTTGCAGCCCTTCCGTTGTTTCTTATCTGGCTGCAGCTTAGCTGGCTTATTGTCCTCTTTGGGGCTGAAATTTCTTTTGCGCTTCAGAATGTCTCCACCTATGAATTTGAGCCTGACTGCAAAAAAATAAGCCCTGCCCTAAAAAGGCTTTTAAGTCTCAGCATCGTTCATCTCATCGTTAAACGCTTTGAACTGGGCAAACCGCCGGCCAGCCACGAATCAATCTCCAACGAACTTGACCTGCCGATACGGCTGGTCAATCAGATTCTTTTCGAACTCACCTCCTGCGGTTTGATCAGCGAAACAATTTCATCCGGCGAAGACGATACCTGCTTTCAGCCGGCACTTAACACTGATCTTTTAACCGTACAGCATGTTATTTTCCGCCTGGAAAAAGACGGGGGCAACAACATCCCGGTGATAGAATCAGCTGAGATTGAGAAAATTAAAGAGTGCTTAAACTCTTTTTCATTACTCACTGAAAAATCATCTGAAAATAAAAAGTTAAAAGATCTTTAGCTTTAGCGGAATCACAGGCACAGCAACCCCAGAATGGTTTTCATTTGACCTGACAAATAACTCTTACCATAAGCTCAGATATCAGGAAATATATTGAGATTCCATCGTTTTTGTATTACTTATGCATATATAGGATTTAACCGAGGCGATGATGTTACGCATATCCCATATCTTAAAAATCTTTAGCCCATTTCATTAATAATAAGACAATATTATTGGTGTGTTTTTGAAGGAAACTATTGTCCTTGACTTGGGGTCCACTTCAGTATTGAGCCCCGAAAATCCCCATATTGAAGAGGCCGACAGTATTCATGTGCTGGAAGGCAGAATAAATCATAGCTCAATGGCAAGGTATGGTTTGCTCTTCCGGGGTCTGAGTCCGTGGTATGGTACAGAAAGGAAATTGTCGGAACCTGGGAGACCCGTACTGTTTCTGCAATGACGGATATGAGACAGCCATAAAGGATGAGAGGACAGATAGACTCAAAGTCCAAAACCTGTACGAAACTTATGGAAGTAGATGCAGCAGGTATACGTGTGACGGAGACCGGATCTTATCCGGGGAGATCTGACCGGCTGTTCATTTATGATGAGGGCTACCGGTATCGAGAGGTGTGAGGAAGAACCGTCAGAAGTCAGACAAATGCATATTAGGTTCACTTGACCGAACTGAAGGCCTGAACACGAGCAGTAGGATTAGAACTTGCTTTTCGTTGACAAATCAGTCGCAAATCACCATATTTATTTAATTAAAAATATTTTCTTTCCAGATATCCTTGAGAAATTCGCCCAGTTTTAGAAATTTTTAATCTGAAGAGAAGATATAGAAGCTGATTTCATTTTATAAAGATTCCTTTCCAACTGCCGGCTATCATACTGGTAATGTGTAGTAATACAGAAGGAATATTCATTGCAGGTGAAGCCAGGTAACGCGGCTGCCAGACCGGATCAAATTTTTCTTTGTAAGCATGCAGACCTTCAAAATTATAAAAATTATCTCCATATTAGAAGACTACATTTCCGACTTTGTGCCAGATCGGAGCAAGGGGATGATTTTCCAGACCGGACAAAGGAGACATCCCAAGATTAAACCACTGATAACCTTGGCTCTTTCCCCACAACATTAACTGTATAAAAAGGTACTCCATGATGCCTGCGGGGGCCTTGGGCGTGTATCGCATCAGATCAAGGGAGAGTTCTGCTTGCCCGGCTGTTTCCCAAAGATTAGCAAAAGCAAGTATGGTTTCTCCTTGCATGATAACACTGCATCGGTTGCGGCAAAGATATTTTTCTGAAAAATAACCCAGAGAGTACCCTTTTTCATCAGCTTTTCTTTCCTTTAACCATTCATCAGAAACCTTTTTCAAATCTTCCATATGATTTATTATCTGGTCGCGTTCCAAAATTTCAAATTTTAACCCCAGTTTTGTATACTTGTTATTTGTAGATCGAAGCCCCGAGCGCTGTTTGCCTTTCAGATCAAAATTTTCAAGAGGAACACGTGCTTCTTCACCCAACTTTATTAATACTAGTCAAAGAGCTATATACAATGGAAGATTATCTTTGGAAACCTGATAAAATGCGATTTTAGAACCGCTTCTGTCAGCCATCTCGCGAAATTGCCAAACCAGAGATTCTTGCCCCTCGGCTTCTCCGACAGGATCTCCCATGGCTATCCAGTACTTTGTTGTTGTTTGGTACATTATAAAAGATTTTCGGTTTTCACCCCATAAAATCTTTTTGTCGCCGATTAGGGCAAGAAAACTCTGAGTCTGAAGAGCTTTGAACAAGCACTTCCAGTTCATCTATTTCTTTTTGTTCCGGCAGTTCATTCTGAACCGGCAAGACTCTGAAAAGCCTATAAATACTGAAAGACAGTACCATCACTAATATAACAACCGTAGATCTTAAAAATCTTGGTGCATCACCATCATATGCAAACTGCCACCACAAATCATTTGAGTATTCAACATGTTTATAGGAGAAAAAACCTATCCGTACTGCACTGATCAAAAAAATAGACAGAAATGCAATCCACTGAAAGGAAAAAGGCATGTTAAGCAATGAAGATTTCCTATAAAAAAAGCGACGGGATGGAAGAAACACAATCACACCTCCTGCCAGTATTAAAGATTCCTGCCAGTTAAAGCCCTTTAACAAAGAGACACCACAACCGACTGACAAGAGCAGAAGAATCCCAAAATAAGCAGCATTAATTCGCAGCCTCACTGCCCTTGCGATGAACAAAAGCATCAAGCCGATAAGACTGCCTGCCAAATGAGAGACTTCCACAACAGATAATGGCAGTGCCTTATTTATCAATTTTAACATACCGTGGTCCATAGTCGTAGCCCCTGAAACCAGCATCAGACCGCCTGAAAGGATAAGCAGAATCGAAAGGACAGGGGAAACACTCTTGGAAAGAAAACCTAATGCGATTTGTGCATTCTCTTGTACAAGGACTTGATGTTGTTTTATTTCATAAATAAGTAGCCCTGCTCCTGCAAGTCCAAGTGGAATAAAATAATATACAAACCTAAATGCAAGCAATGACTGTCTGGGCAAGGGTAAGGTCCGGGCTTGGCAGAGAAATTTTCACGTTCATTATGATGAATGGTCTTTTGCGAAAAAAAATGAGGCCCCAATAGATAACAAGCGCTGACATGAATCCTATGGCAAACTAACGAACCATATGGTTCATGGAATACGACATCACAGTTATATTAGTTAACGTTACATTGCTGATTACAAAAAGTGTTGTTGCTCCAAGGACATACATCAGGCTTATAAATAGAGACATCTTAATGATATCCAAACCTGTAAATCCCCACAGGCTGTAGAAGCGGTATCGCATGGATGTCCCACTGATAAGAGCCTGTCCGGTATTGTTGCTGACGGCAAAACTCAGCAAGGATGCTGTAGCCAGTTGTTTTAACGGAATCGTTTTACCCAGGTACCGAACTGCTAAAAAATCATATCCTATAAAAGATATATAGTTAATCCCTGTCAAGAATAATCCAAAGATTATTATCCAGACGGGTATCTGCTTCAAACTGATTGATATTTCTGCAATAGCATGTAACTTTAGTTCATGGTGTACGATAAAAATCGCTACCAAGAATAAAGCAATACCAATATATGATGTAATATAGCGTAGTGCTTTTTCAATCATATTTTTACCCGGTGACTGCATATTCCGCTCAACTCGGCCACCCATTCCGGGCTAGCTCAGCCAGTTAAACCGGAGCGAAGCGACGCTGGCATTTAACTGTTTGTCATATCTGATTATGCAAGTCAAGTTTTTGGTTTTTTCTATGTATTCTTACTTCTCATAGAACCTCCTTTCAACGTAATTTTATATGAATTATGAACCAGACGATCCAGTATGGCATCGGCAAAAGATATTAAAACATGTCGTCCTGTCAGATGCCCATAAAAGACCGAGCACCGGGCCATCTCCAGATGGTGTGCAAATAGATCACAGCGAAATTCAGATAATATATTGCGGTAACTATAGCGATCCGGATTACCCCTTTGAAGCATATCTGTAAAAAAACAGCGGACCCGCAACGTGAGAGGTTCGGGCAAAACAGCCCTTTTGGTTAGCATTTAGCCCCATATCAGCCCCGGGTACACTCCACAGTTTTTCTACCCGTCGCCGCGATTTGTCTCAGGGCGGTCACGCCCAATATCTTGTGGCAGGGTTTTTATTGACATACAATCACTGTAAACCTATACTTTTCTCATCTCAAAGTAAGTTCTTAATCAATTATGGTTATCACGACAGATAAAAAAGCATTTAAATGAAAATTTATCTTAAAATATATCTTTCAATCGTTGGGTTGCTGATCGCTATACTGGGGATTGATGGATACCTCAGCATTAATCAAGATGTCATAAATTTTAGTAGGGACATGAAAACGGATACGCTGCTTATCGGACAGGCGCTGTCAGGCATGGTTGAGCATACATGGAAAGTAACGGGCGAAGATGAAGCAATCAGATTAATTAACAACGCCAACAAAAAAGAACATTCGATTAAAATCCGTTGGGTTTGGCTGGACAATTCAGCGGCTGCTCTTTATTTGCCTCAAGCACCTTTAAAAATGCTTTTTCGAGTTCTCCAGGGTCAGAACGTTTCACTTGTCATAAAGACCAAGGGCGGCAAAGAGAGTCGCTGTACCTATGTGCCGATCACTACCGGTAACCAGCGTCAGGGTGCCATCGAGTTTTCCGAATCCCTCTTGGCATTGAAACACCATATTTATAAATCTTGCCTGAGAGTTCTTGTTATTACAATGCTGTTATTGTTGTCTTCAGCATTATTGTTGTGGTGCATCGTAAAAAAAATGATTACAAATCCTTTGAAACAGCTCGTTGACAAAACCCGAGAAATTGGCCGGGGTAACTTAGCTGTGGACATTTCCATCAGCGGTAAAGATGAAATATCCGAGTTGGGGGCGACGATGAATACCATGTCCAAAGAATTAAGTAAGGCTCGCGAAGGCCTTCAGATTGAAAACGAAGCTCGCCTCGAAACGCTTGATAAACTGCGCCATGCAGAGCGGCTTGTCACCATGGGCAAGCTTTCTGCAGAAATGGCCCATGAGCTTGGAACACCGCTCAATGTTATCGCCGGCCGTTCCAAGCTAATTCGAACAGAGAGTTTGGAACCAAATGAAGTAATTGAATGCTCCCGCATTATCGGTGAGCAAGCCGATCGAGTGACGAACATCATTCATAACCTGCTGGGTTTTGCCCGGCGCAGCTCCCCGAAACGAACACCAACAGATATTGAACAAACTGCAAACCTTGTACTTGAAATACTAAAGCCAAGAGCACGTAAGAAGCAGATTATTTTTGAATTTACCAAAAACGGCCAAATACCCCGACTTGTCATCGATCCCATCCAAATTCAGCAGGTAATGATAAATCTGATCACAAATGGAATCCAGGCCATGCCCCACGGCGGACGACTGAGCCTGGAACTTTGCGTCAAGGATGCGTGCAATCCCAACAGAAAAGACAGCTTGCACAAGCGTTACGTTACTGTCCGTATTACTGATGAAGGAGAAGGTATCGTTGAAGAGAACCTGAAACATCTTTTTGAACCGTTCTTTAGCACAAAAGAGACGGGCGAGGGCACCGGGCTGGGCCTTTCAATTACTTACGGTATTGTAGAAGATTACGGCGGTTGGATCGAGGTCAAAAGTCAGCCGGGTCAGGGTAGTTGCTTTACGGTTTTTTTGCCCCTGGAGGAGGACAAATGATCGGAAAGATTTTGATCGTTGATGACGAACAAGCTATGTGTGAAATGCTTGAGGTAGATTTGCGTCGTCGGGGCTTTGACACGGTCTGGCAGATAAACGCAAAGGAAGCTGTTGCTCTTTTAAGAGAAGGTGATTTCGACGTTCTGCTGACCGACCTCAAGATGCCCGGCATGGGCGGCATCGAACTGTGCAAACGGGCAGTCGAAAACCGGCCGGACATACCGGTTATCGTAATGACGGCGTTTGGAAGCTTCGAAACAGCAATTGCTGCAATGCGAGCAGGCGCCTACGATTTTGTCACGAAGCCTGTGGACCTTGACATTCTTGCATTGATTCTTGAAAGAACCATATCTTACCGTTGCTTAAAAGAAAAGGTTAAAATTCTCACCAAATCGCTTGAACAGTCCCAAAAGTTTGAGGATCTCATAGGTGACAGCCCGCCCATGCAAGAGCTGTATTCACAGCTTGGCCGTATAGCCAAAACAGAAACTTCCGTGCTCATCCTCGGTGAAACGGGTACGGGTAAGGAACTGGTGGCACGGGCTCTGCACAGACAGAGCCGTCACCACAAAGCCGCGTTTACTCCTATCAATTGCTCAGCCATGCCGGCAACGCTCCTGGAAAGCGAATTGTTTGGTCACAAGCGAGGCGCTTTTACTGATGCAAAAACTGATCGCAAGGGTTTGTTTCTGGAATCCGAAGGCGGTACACTTTTTCTCGATGAAGTCAGTGATATCCCCATACAACTCCAGCCAAAACTGTTGCGTGTTCTTGAGGAGCGACGATTACGACCGATAGGAGGAAATGAGGAGATTGCTTTTGATGTTCGGATTATCGCTGCCACAAATCGCGACTTGGCAACGGCTGTCGAAGAAGGTCGATTCCGTGAAGACCTTTTTTATCGACTCAATGTAATCCAAGTGGACACCCCGCCACTACGTGCGCGAGGGACGGATGTGCTTTTGCTGGCCGGTTTTTTTGTTGAAAAATTCTCAAGTCGCATGGGCAAGCAGCTCATCGGTTTTTCTGACACCGCAGCCCAAAAACTGCTGGGATATTCCTGGCCGGGTAACGTACGTGAACTACGCAATGCAATTGAGCGTGCGGTGGCATTGACACGCTTCGACAAAATCGTACCCGAAGACCTACCGAAAAGGATCATTGCCCATCAAAACGACCACGTCCTTCTTAGCGGCAACAACCCTGCCGAGTTTGTTTTCCTGGAAGAGGTTGAGCGCCGGTACATTTTTCATGTTCTGAAGAACCTTGGTGGCAACCGGACTCTTGCCGCCCGGGTTCTGGGACTGGATCGCAAAACCCTTTATCGTAAACTCAAAGGATACAGTCAGGCACATTGAGAGCATAAATACTCCCCTCGTTTCTCTTACAGACCCTTCCTTTTTAATTTTAATAGTACCTCCGGTAGCTTAACCCACGCCGCTTCGTTTGTGAATCCCAATCGCATATCAATAAACAATATGCTCCACCGGGGCATTTTTCCCCGGTGGAGCATATTGCCTCGTCTCATAATTATGCAACTTGTTGTTTTTGCATCATAAAAATAATGGCACACTATATGCTAATTATTTTGCCAGAAACAATAGCAAACTAACGGCCAGGCACAGTAGATAAGGTGCCTTTTCATGAATTATGACTAAGTTTAGCATGCATACAAGAAAGTAAACACAGGCATTAAAACGATGAAGATAAGGAACAGATTTAAGGGAAGCTTAAAAGCATTTATTATTTTTTGGGTCAGCTTGATAAGTTTATCCATAATTACTCCTTCCATAGCTATCTTTATTACTGCCGAGCAGCTTCAATCATATATTGACCGAACTCTTGCCGAATCCAAAGCAGTTGAGGCCACATACATACTTGAATTCGAGGTGCTAACCCACGGTTTTGAGGACTTGTATTGTCGCCTTAAACAGGACAGGCATTGCGGCTCCGATCTAAATGCTTCATTAGCCTTAATTGAAGAGAACCTCAAATTAATAGTCCAGCCTGCAGTTTCCGAAAAGGAACAGTTGCTTATCGATGAAATCACAAATAGCTATCAAGCATTCAAGCTGTCCGTTACCGCCGATTCGCCTGAATCAGATGATAAACTAAAGGTTCTAACAGGAGACCTGCTTAAATCCGTTACGCGCTACCGTGACCGGCACAGGAACCGGATTTCAAGGGAATTCCAGATGAGCAGCCGGATGGACAGGTATGTGGAACTGTGGCCTATTGGCCTGGTCTTGGGTGTTATGGCAATCGTAGCAATAGGCGCGCTAACCCTTCTCAAGCGTATCATGAATCCAACCATACAGCTCAGCCGAGCCGCCGCCATGTTCGGCAATGGGGACTTTAGCGCAAGAGCCCCTGTTATGCGGGAGGATGAACTGGGACGCCTGTGCCGGACATTTAACAACATGGCAGATGACATTGCGCGCAGAGAGAAAGATCGCCTGGAATCAATTGCTTCCGTCGTCCATGATATCAAGAACCCCTTGATTGTTATCGGAGGAGCGGCACGTATGTTAAGTAAGAAAAAAATAGCCCCAGATCAGCAGGGCTTATGGTTGGACAGAATTGTCAAACAGATTGAAACTTTACAGGATATGATGCACGACCTCATGGATACCGTTCAGGTCGCAACCGGCCACCTGTCTCTGCAGGTAAAAGAAACAGACCTGGCTAAGCTTGTTCAGCGCGTTAAATGCGAACAGGCAGCGGTCATTACCAGTCATCGGATTGTATTTGATGAAGAAGCGCCGTGCTTGGTGTCTTGTGATGAACGCAGAATGGAGCGGATTATTGTAAACCTCATATCAAATGCGGTTAAATACAGTCCGGAACAGACAGAAATATTTTTAAAAGTTGCCACGAACAAATCAGCTGTGGTTGTTTCGGTTCGGGACCATGGTGTAGGGATTGAACCGGAAGATCTAAATATTTTATTCCAGCCTTTTGGGCGCTTGCGCCGAACACGGGAGATGGCAAAAGGCAGCGGAATGGGGCTCTTCACCGTTAAAAAATTAATAGACGCCCATAACGGCACCATTATGGTAACGAGTTCACCGGGTGACGGTACAACCGTTAAGATAACACTGCCGGTGTAACTGATACTCCTTGAGACCCAGTAGCGGGGTATATTTATAATTGCAAACAGTTTGCTTTTGAGGCTATAAACATGCATAGAATGGAAAATAAAAATAATGACGCATTATCTAAATTAATCATAACTTTCATTGAAAGCGCTGCAGATCCTATTGAAATTAATATTGAACCCCTGGAAAAGTTCATGGATTCTTTCTCGGAAAGCCAATTCCCGTGGACCCGCCTGGACCATCACAAATGCCCCTGCTGTCCTTTTTCAAGTAACCGTACCACTCACTGCTCTGCCGCCTTGTCAATAGCCAGCTTTTTACAGAAGTTTACTGATCATTTGTCTTTTGAAGAGGTAAGGGTCATCGCAATCGACCGTGTCAATCGACAGACACATTGGGAAATGAGTTTACAGCGGGCACTTTATGTCCTTATGCGTATAGCCCTGTATAACAGCGCGTGCCCGGTTACAGAGCGATTCCGTCAGCTCCTTTACGACATCCGACCATTTGTCACGGACAATGAACTGGTTAAACATCTGACAATAAAGTTTCTGCTGATGTTTAATGGAGAAAAAGGCCAGGCACTGCACTTTATTCAAGATTCTTTTTCAGAGCTGCACACCGTGTACTCGTTTCTAGCAAAAAGGGTAGGAGCTGGCATGAAGGGAGATGCTATTGTGAATTCGATTCTGATTATAGATGTTGTGTCAATGGAAATCGAGGTTTTCTTCGAAAAGATATACTCAAAAATTATACAAGAACTTTCTGAAATAAAGGAACAATTTTTTAATTAAAACAATTAGAATTAAGTTACGGAGGTAATACCTATGATACAAGCTGAAGATTATCTTGAACTGGGGATGTCTTTTCACGGGCATAAATGTCCGGCAATGCCGCTTGGTCTCAGGGCGGGTGCTGCTGCAATGAATGTGCTTGGTGTGGAGCGGGCAAAAGACAAGGAACTGCATGTTCTTTCAGAAACAGGCAAAGGCCATGCAGCTGGTTGTTTTGCTGATGGTATTATGGTTGTGACCGGGTGCACCTATGGAAAGGCCAACATAGAAAAAGAATATCTAAACAAGATGGGTTTTACTCTAATTGATGTGCAAAAGCAAAAGGCGGTACGGGTCAGTCTGAGGACTGAATTCTTTGAAAAAATGCTCTCTTCTCCTTTTGTCCAACAACGACAGAAAGGTGTTCTTCCCCAGGATGTGCCTGCAGAAATAGCAGATCCGCTAGTTCAGAAGGTGCTGTCCATGCCTGAGGACACATTTCTTGAAATCGGTCCCGTCGTCGATTTTGAATTCAAACGCCCCTCTGGAGTTTTTGACATTGAAACATGTTCGATTTGTAAAGAAGCCGGCTTCGCTGATAAGTTTAAGCAAATAAAAGGGCTGCCGGTGTGTGCCGGATGCACTGAGCAGGCAATGAGATAAAAAAGGTCTTGATTTATGGAGGTGTTTATTCTTGCGGGAGTATTTTTTTGCATTTCCACCGTCTTTTCCATGCTTGGAATGGGGGGCGGAATTCTCTATGTACCTATCCTGCTTTTCGCAGGTTTTTCTTTCAGGCAGGCGCCGGCCATCAGCCTTATTCTTATTCTGGCAACTTCTTCAGCCGCATTGTTTAATTATTGGAGAAACAAAAAGGTTGACTGGAAGCTGGCACTTCTGATTGATCCACCCACCGATATCATGGCCTTTTTCGGAGGTTACTTCTGCAACCTGGTTCCCGAGCCAATTTTACACGGCTGCCTCGCGGTTATTCTGGTGATTGCGGGTGTTTTAATGCAGAAAAAGATTAAAAGCAGACCTCCCGCTTTGTCTGGAGAAAAGAAATGGTATTACTGGCTCCGCCATTTCCGAGAGGATGATTATCATGTAAATATTCCGGTAGTCCTCTCCGCTACCGCTGCAATCGGTATTATTTCTGGTATGTTGGGTATTAGCGGAGGGATTATAAAGCTTCCAATTATGATACTGCTCTGTGGAGTTCCCATGGACGTCGCAGTGGCAACCTCGACAGTTATGGTAGCCTTTACTGCACTATCAGGTCTAATCGGACATGCCCTAAATGAAAATATTGAATGGACCACAGGACTTATCCTGGCAGTGACAGCTGTTTTGGGAGGACTGACAGGAAGTAAAATGTCGTTAAAGACAGACAAAATCCTTCTGAAACGAATTTTTGGTATCGTTCTCATATTGATATCTATTAAATTTATAATAGGGCTAATTCCCTAATAAAAAGACAGAACAGGCCTTTAAACAAACAATTATCATGCTAAATTCCAAGAATCTTTCATAAGAAATAAAAAGTTAATTTGGAAAGACTAAACATTTGTTCTCTGCTTTGTTCCGCACTTTTCTATTAGACCCCGGGGCTGTTTTCCCCGCCGGGGCATTCTGCCCCGTGCCTCAATCATATAACCTGTCGTTTTTCCATTATAACCTTCTGGCATACTATATGCTGTTACTATAGTTTAAAACCGGGGAGAATATCATGAAAAAAATATTTATCATTACAGCAACTGCGACTATTTTTGCATTTTTTTTGATTGGAACAATTGTCTCAACAGGGTTTGCGATAGACAAAACAACTGATGCCAACATTACCAATTGGGTACAAGATGCCCTCCAGAGTGATACGCGTATTGATGCTTCCGAGATAACTGTAAGTGCAAAAAAAGGGATCGTCACCCTGTCCGGAGTAGTCGCCAACATTACAGCAAAACAATATGCAAGCATTGAAGCTAAAAAAATTGATGGCGTCAGTGGCGTTATCAATAATATTTTACCATTACCTAAATGGCATTCCGACGAGAATATCCGTAACACACTACAGAACAGTATCCTGAACAGTTCCACCATCAATTCGAAAGCTATCAATATAATTTCACAGGATGGCAAAGTCACATTGACGGGTAAAGTTCACACGTCAGCAGAAAAAAAGGCTGTCGGCCTGCTTGCCGGCAGAGTCCGTGGTGTGAAGGAAGTAAAGAACAGCATTACGGTCAATTTAAAAAGGAATAGCAGCGACCGAGAGATCAAAAACGACGCTATGGCCGTTCTTAATCAGGACGTTTACTTTAGTGGATTACCGATTGCCGTTTCGGTCAAGAACGGGGTGGTGACGCTTAAAGGGACCGTTGGCAGCGACTATGAAAAAAATAGAGCCGGCAATGATATTTGTTTGGTTTCAAATGTCAAAGAGCTTCAAAACAAGCTTACTGTCGACATGCAGGATAACCATGGTGTCCGCACCAGGCAGATCAACGTCTCTGATGAAGATTTAAAGCTGTCCGTAAGGGAAGTATTGGATCAGGACAGACGTATCAATGCATCCCGCATCAACATAAAGGTATTATCCGGGCATGTCACTTTAGACGGATCAGTAGACAGCCACCACGGAAAACGTGTCGTCAAATTGGACGTCCGCGACGTTGTCGGCGTTGTTGGGATAGAGAACAACCTGTCTATACCTGTAGAGAAGCGGGTAAATTGATTTCTCAGAATGATAGTATTAATCTCGATACGATACGCGCGTAGCACCTAAAAGATACTGCCTCACAACAGAAATGTATAAACATGGAAAAAAGACAACTCGACACAAAATTTAACCGCACCGTATTTCTCCATTTTCTGTTTGTTGTGGCCCTCATATTTTTCTGCACAATATCTTCGGTATACGCTGAGCAAGACAAAAACCTATCACTATATAGCAGTGAAACCTGTAAAAATATCACAGAACGCCAAAGCCGGCTTAAAAACGAAATAGAAAAGGTCAAGGCAGCGATAGCTCTGGAAACACCACAAGAGACAGGAAGTGTTGATTCTGTGTTGAAGCAGAAACTTGCAGCCTATAGGAAAATTGACCTTATCTATGAGCAGCAGCTCTTACAGCTGAAAAGTACTTTTGATCTCAAGCAGACAAACAAACGACAGAAGGACGAAATAAGCATACAGGCTTCACAGCAGCTCCCCGAAAAGTCCTCTGACACTTTCCTGAAGCTTAATGAACTGGAAGATAAACAGGTTCTTCTGGAGATGCAGAACGAGTCTGTTGAGTCGGCTATACATACTGTCGAAGAGTCCCTCCGGGCTGCAGAGGATAAACTAAAAAACGCAAAACAGAATTACCGCCGTATTGCAGAAAAAACCGAATCCAGGAAGCAGGAAAAAACAGCACCGCCTGCACTTATTCTGGCCGAACTTGCGGTTCGCCTTGCTAGAGAGGAGAGCTGTTATCAAAGATCAATCCTGGAAAATAAAAAAAACCACCGCGAAGCCCATTATCTCATGCAAGAAATTGTTCGGCATAAAATCTCACGGGTCGAGCCTCATGTAAAATTTACAATAAAAGAGCTTCAGGAAAATGTTGTAGAGATCGAAAAAACCGTACTTTCTTTGGAAAAAAGGCTCAAAAAGGCAAAGACGAAAAAAGAATTATTCGATGCGCGCATAATAAATACAAAAGCCCAGCTCAAAAAAAATGCTCTTGATCCAAGTCAAAGACAAGAAAAAGAGCAGGAAGTCCTAACCTGGGAAATTATACGTGATACTCATATGATCGCGCAGGAGGTCCTGAACAGGTGTCTTGAAAACTTAAGCAATCAAAAATCAATATGGCAAAATCGGTACGCCTTGTTTAACAAGACAGAAAAGGTTGATCTTGCCGGTTGGCGACTAAAAGCCGAACAGGCTATCGAAGAGTTAAAACGTGAAAAACAACTTCTACACATACACCAGTCCGAGCGTCAAAACGAGGTACTGACCATCGAGAAGGAATTTAAAGCTGCCAAAGAAAAAACAACCATCACCTGGCACTTTGAAGAGCAGCTGCAGTCTTTAAAAAGACGTGAAAGTCTGTTTAAGGAAGCCCTGCAAAACATTTGGTCAACGCATATAGCCTATGCAAAATTTATGAAGGAAATAGAAAAAACAGAAAATCGAAAAAGCCTCCCGCAGCGAATTATTGGTCTCTGGCCAGGCATTTCTTCTTACTGGCATTATGAGCTGACGGCGGTAGATGATCATCCCATAACCGTAGAAAAGATCATTTTAGCTTTTGTTTTTCTCATAATGGGATTTTTACTATCTCGTTGTCTGACAGCAAAAATGGCAAAACATCTCAATCGGCGTTTTGGTCTTGATGAGGCTGCGACCTTTGCTATCCAAAAGATCACTCATTACCTGCTGCTTGTACTGATAATATTTATTGTCCTTCATATGGTCAGGATTCCCCTGACCTTTTTCACAATCATTGGCGGTGCACTGGCAATAGGTGTCGGTTTCGGCAGTCAGGATATTGTAAACAATTTCCTTAGCGGTCTGATTTTAATGGTGGAACAACCCGCAAAAATAGGGGATATTGTTGATGTAGATAATATATATGGGACCGTAGAATACGTCGGAGCCCGGAGCACCAGGATCAAGACATTTGATAATCTTCGCCTAGTGGTGCCAAACAGCACTCTGCTTCAAAGCAGGCTAATCAACTGGAACCTTTCAGATGACATTGTCCGTCGGGAAATTTTAGTCGGTGTTCAATACGGGACCCCCACCAGAAAAGCGGCTGCTTTAATCCGGCAGGCCGTCAATGAAAATATTTTGGTTGAAAAAGATCCGCAGCCAACCGTTTTGTTATATGATTTTGGTGATAGTGCCCTAATCTTCAAAACACTCATATGGATCAAGATGTCTAAAACAGGAATGGCCCACCAGGATATACTGCAAGTCGAAAGTGAGATACGCTTCCGAATTGACGACTTGTTCAGGCAAAACAAAATTGCAATTGCCTTTCCACAGCGAGATGTGCATGTAGATACGCTCAGGCCTTTGGAGATAACAATCAAGCAGGACGAATCTTTTCAATCGTAGACATGTATTCCGATCATAACCAAGGACACCCTCTGCACTTTCTGTGCGCTTTTTTTCCCCGGTTTTTTCCATTAGACCCCGGGGCAGCATTCCCCGCCGGGTCATTCTGCCCCGTCCCCCAATAACCCAACATACTGTTTTTACTTTATAAGAACATGGCATGCAATATGCTAATACTGTTTTTAGAAAAACAACGCGCAGTTTAAAAAATTGAAAGGAGTTCGACTATGCAGGAACTACAAACCGGTCAGGCAAAAACTTTTGAAGGGATACCTGCTTTAACCTTCATTGACAAGGAGAATTATAATCCCATTACCCGGATATTTGGATACGAACAAAAACCCGCAGAAAACCACACTCCTGAAAATCGGTCCCGGCAAAAAGCAACCGGCAAAATTCCCTACCAAGTCCTGCTGGCTGAAGATGACAAAGAAATGCGGACGCTGCTGGCACGCACCTTGCGCAATGCCGGCTATAAGGTGGTTGAGTGTCCGAACGGATGGAATCTAATTGAACAGATCGATTATCAGCTATTTCTTGCTAAAAATCCAAATGGAATCGACATTATTGTTTCGGACATATGCATGCCAGGACCAAGCGGAATGGAAGTGCTGCGTGATCTGGGGAACACTAAAGGATTTCCGCCCATGATCCTGATTACCGCTTTCGGGGATAATAAAACCCATGCGCTGGCCGCACTGTTAGGAGCAGCTGCGATATTTGACAAACCCTTTGACGTAGATGAACTACCGACCAAAATCCATGAAATACTTAGCGGAAAATCTAAACACATGTAATCAAAATGTATATAACTCATTTATAGGAATAAAAAATGGAACACCAACAAGTACAACTGAAAGACATATATGATCACAAAACAGGCGACGACATATCCGTTTATAGTATCCTCCTGGCCGATGATGATCTTGAAATGCGAAAGTTGCTGGCTTGGTCATTAAAGCGTAACGGATATCAGGTAGTGGAATGCTCAGATGGTAACAGCCTGATGAAAAAACTTGGATTGCCGCGTCAGTATGATTTATACCAGTCTTTTGACCTGATCATATCCGATATTCGCATGCCGGGCGCTACAGGCATCCAGATCCTGGAAAGTGTCCAAGAACTTGATGATTTTCCTCCGATTATACTAATCACAGCCTTCCCCGACGAAAAGACAAAGAAACAGGTCCAGCAACTAGGGGCCGCCGCCCTGTTTAACAAGCCGTTTGATGTGGATGAACTGATTGATAAAGTAAAACGGATATTGCTGTTCAAGTCGGCCAGTGTTTATCATCGGGGTGGAAGTTCTGAAAAACCCCATATATATTTACCCTTTCCACTGGAAATCACCTTTCGTTATAGTGGCCAGACTGGGCCAATCAAAGAATATGTACGCGAGATGGCCGTCAGGCTAAGCTGTTTCACGCGACATATTGACCACATCCGGGTAGTAATCAAGGGACTGAGTCAACAGGAACATAAAAGACACCATTACAATATAACTATAAACATTAAAACATCGAACCGGACCATTACCGTAAAACACCATACCGACACAGAAAACATCGATGAAACTCTCTATTTGGGAATCCATATTGCTTTCGACATGGCCTGCCGCCAGTTAAAACAGTATCTAAAGAAAAGCCTGAAAAGAAAAAACAGTTTAGACGGGTCCGACGAGGAAGAAGACATATAACTAATTTATAAAAAGGGGACTGTTATGAAAGACACCAATAACCATCGAGAAACATGCGGACAATCCTGTCGCAAGTTTTCTTTTACCTGTTCTATCCTCTGCATGCTGGCGTTTATTTTCAGTACTTCTCCGGCACAAGCCCTCGACAGAGGCATTGAGAACCTACGTGAAACTGGAAAGGCCTTTGCCTCGGTCGCCAAAAAAGTCTCTCCGGCCGTGGTATTCATTCAGGTTGAAAAATCGTCCGAAAACCAGCCGTCGATGCAATTTTCCTCACCGAACGGCGATGAGGGCCCGTTCAGCGACGAATTATTAAAACATTTTTTCGGCGCACCCTTTCAGCAGGCCCCGCCGCACCGTTTTCGTCAGGTTCCACAACAAAAGAGAGTGGTCGGCCAGGGTTCCGGATTTATTATTTCACATGACGGATACATCATGACCAACAACCATGTGGTCGGCGATGCCGATAAGGTAACGGTCAGACTGAAGGACGGCCGGGAGTTCACCGCCAAAACCATAGGCACAGACCCCCGTTCGGATGTGGCCGTGATCAAAATCGATGCCGCTAACCTTCCGGTGCTTGCTCTGGGAGATTCCGACAGCCTTGAGGTGGGCGAGTGGGTCATCGCTATCGGCAGTCCCTTCGGTCTATCCCATACGCTGACCGTAGGAGTTGTCAGCGCCAAAGGACGCAGCAGAGTTGGCATTGCCGACTATGAAAACTTCATCCAGACCGATGCAGCCATCAACCCGGGCAACTCCGGCGGGCCTCTGGTTGACCTTTACGGCAGGGCCGTGGGCATGAATACCGCCATTTTTAGCCGCAACGGTGGGTATATGGGCATCGGATTTGCCATCCCCATAAACATGGCCAGCACCATCAAGGATCAGCTGATCAAAACGGGCCGAGTTACCCGCGGACACCTCGGTATTGTTATCCAGGACCTTACTCCCGAGCTGGCAGAGTCGTTCGGTCTTGATGATCACAACGGGGTTCTTGTGGCCGAGGTTACGCAAGGGTCTCCGGCAGAAAAAGCAGGAATGAAACAGGGCGATGTAGTCGTCGAATTTAACAACAAACCAGTTGAAAATATCGGCTCTTTTCGCAACAGTGTGGCGCTCAAGACTCCGGGAAGCAAACAAAAGATCACCGTGCTGCGGCAGGGCAAGCGTAAGCGCCTGACCGTCACCATCGGCAAGCTGCCGGATCAGGAGCCGTCATCCTCCGTAACGTCTGTCAGCATGAACGACCTCGGGCTGGATGTGCAAACCCTCACGCCGGATTTGGCCCGTCAATTTGGCCTTCAGAATAAAAAAGGCGTGGTGGTCACCCAAGTTATATCGGGTTCTTATGCCGCCCAGGCCGGCATAAAAGCCGGTACCGTAATAAAGACAGTCAACCGCAAACCGGTTGCCACTATAGAGGAATTTGAGCGTTTGGTGACTGAATCGCTGCAAAAGGGTTCCGTGCTCCTGTTGGTCAGGGACGGACAGTATTCACGCTATGTCGCACTCAAAATTAAGTGAATCAGAAGACAAGGATATGGAAACCGTAAAACACAAGAAACTGTCAGGGAAAATACTACGACATCTGCGTGGTCCACCGTTAGAGATCAACTCGATTGAAGAACAATAACAACAAATCTTTTTCATAATTAGTTGCCAAGTAAAAAGAGACTTTAAAATGAAAACAATTGCCTGTTATAATCAAGACCGCTGGGCTTTTGGGTATACTTTAAGAGCAATTTCATTATTTATTGGAATTCTTCTGATAATGTTTTGCATGAAATCAACGGCATATGCCAAAAAAAACCCTCCGGATATCTCAACAAGCACAACCGGCAGCGGTAAAATGTACAAAACTACGGTTCAGAGGCATACGGAAAAAGAGCTGTCAGATGAAGACTTCCACCAAATATCGACTTTGGGATCTCATATTGTCAGATACCTGAATACCGCAGTTGAAGATGTTGAAGGCATGAATTCAAAAAGGGCGAAAGAAGATATTAAAAAGGCACTAACCCTGGCCGGTATCGTCCGC
>Ga0222627_1000337_pt1 | contig 23208 bp, 20 predicted proteins | sample AntAcemetageno93_FD_179859 | JGI IMG/M metagenome (GOLD analysis project Ga0222627, IMG submission 179859) | Saline water microbial communities from Ace Lake, Antarctica - #93 | ecosystem: Environmental > Aquatic > Non-marine Saline and Alkaline > Saline | place: Antarctica: Ace Lake | collected... | reverse complement strand
GGGTGTCAGTCGGGCCAGAGGGTGGCTATGCATGGTGTGTGAGGTCTTGGGACGGTGGTGACACTCCGACCCTGGCGACCTCACACCCCCTTGTCAGCTGAACAACGTGGTGGGACTACACAGCTAGCCTCCTGCATCGACGACTGGCAGGGCGTGGAGGATCACGAGCATTTTGTGAGCCGCCTGCAGCAGGCCTTCGGGGCGAAGTGGAGCTTCTGGCAGATGTTGGAGCGCTGAGCGCCAGGGCTGGAGCTGTAGGTTCCCGTCTACTTCGAGAAGGTTGTCCAGGTGCTGGAGCGATTCACACTGCTGTTCCCGCTTTGGACCCTGCTGGGGGTTGTGCTGGCGCTGCCGTTCCCCTGGCTGTTCACCTGGCTGCAAGGGCCTCTCATCGTGCTGGCCCTGGGGGTGATCATGCTCGGCATGGGCCTGGAGCTGCAGCCGGCCGATTTCCGGCGGGTGCTCCGCCGTCCGCGGCCGGTCGCTCTCGGCGTGATCGGCCAGTTCAGCGTGATGCCCCTGCTGGCCGCAGCGCTGGCCTGGGGTCTGGGGCTGGAGCCGCCCCTGGCCGTGGGGCTGATCCTGGTGGGGTGCTGCCCAGGCGGAACGGCCAGCAACGTGGTGACCTTGATCGCCCGGGCTGATGTGGCGCTGTCGGTGGTGATGACCACGGCGAGCACCTTGCTGGCTGTGGTGCTCACCCCTGCGCTCACTGGGCTTCTGGCCGGTCGTTATGTGCCTGTGGACGGCTGGAAGCTGTTGTTGGACGTGTTGCAGGTGGTGCTGCTGCCCCTGGCCGCCGGCATTGGCCTCAAACGCGGCACCCCGCGGCTGGCCCGTTGGATCGGACCGTTGATGCCTCCACTGGCAGTGCTGGCGATTGTTCTGATCGTGGCCAGCATTGTGGGCAGCCAACGGCAGGCCTTGCTGGAGCAGGGCCCGCTGTTATTCCTCGCGGCGCTGTTGCTGCATGGCGGCGGCTTCCTGCTGGGTTGGCTGATCCCCGCGGCCGAGCAGCAGCCGATTTTGGTGCGTAGAACCCTGAGCATCGAAGTGGGGATGCAGAATTCCGGACTGGCGGTAGTGCTGGCCCGATCGGCGTTCGCCGCCACCCCACTCACAGCCCTACCCGGTGCCATCTCGGCAGTGGTTCACGCGGTGCTGGGAAGCCTGCTGGCCAGTTGGTGGAGGAGGAATGAACGAAGGAACAAAACAGCACCAAACGGCTAAAATCACGTTCATAGAAGTCCAACGAATCGAGCAGATCAACTATGGAAAAGGACGTTGACTAGTGGTTGAATTTCTTCGCCAACTCGCCCTGATGGTGGTGATGCAGGTGGTGCGGTTTCAATTTCCCGATGTGGCCACCGTTTCCAGCCAAGACCTGGCCTTTCAGCTGGCGAACGATCCGTCTGCGCCCGTGATGATCGATACGCGCGAACCAAGGGAATATGCCGTCAGCCACCTTCCTGGAGCCCTCAACCTCACCACGGTGGAAGCCATCGAGAAGGAGGGTATTGCTAAGGATCGTCCATTGGTGGTGTATTGCACCGTTGGCTATCGCTCCGCCTATCTGGCCAGAGAACTGAATGCAGCGGGCTATGGACAGGTAGCGAATCTGGACGGTTCTATCATTCAGTGGCACAACCAGGGCAATCGCCTGTTGGCTCAAGGAGAATTGGTCCAAAAAGTGCATCCCTACGACAAAACCTGGGGCCTCCTGCTAAACCCCAATGATCGATCCGATGGAACGCCGAAATAGCAGCATATCAAAGCTTCTAGATCACCTAGCGTAACCTCTTCATCCAGGAGGACGAGAGAGAGATCAAACCGTTCAACAAGCTCACACATGCATTTCAAACTTGGGACAGATGCCGTGTATAACTTTACACGCAAAGACTATGTAGCAAGCCCTGTAAGCCACTTCGGATCAAGAACCATCCAAGTCATTGCAATCAAAGCCCTGAATCAGGAAAATCCCTATGAGCATATTTTCTCACACCACTTTCAAATTGGCCTTGATGAGCGTCTGTTCGCTTGCACTGCTTTCGGGTGGCGATCAAGCATGCGCTGGGCCTTCAACCGAAATCCCGGAAATCGCCAGCACGGCTGCTCCCTCCATAGCTGGAGATGGACTCACGACCAAGCAATTCAAGGCCATCGCCGAGGAGGGATTCATCTACGGCTTACCGCTGGTGATGAACTATGCGGTGATGTATGAGTATGCCGTCGACAAAGCTGGTAGCCAATTCAAGGCGCCTTTCAACCAGATCAGGAACATCCCACGGGTGTACACCTATAGGGATACAGCTGTCGTTACAGCCAACAGCGATACGCCTTATTCCTTCGTGTGGCTGGATCTTCGAGCCGAACCCATGGTGATCTCCATACCGGCCGTCAAGGACCGCTATTACTCGGTGATGCTTACTGACAGCCACACCTACAACTACGGCTATCTGGGCAGCCGTGCCACCGGCGGCAAGGCCGGAAAGTACATGATCGTCGGTCCAGGCTGGAAGGGCGAGAAGCCTGCAGGCATTGATAAGGTATTTCAGTCGCTGACACCATTCAGCCTGGCAGTATTCCGAACCCAGCTGATCAATCCGGCGGATATGCACAATGTGGAGAAGATCCAGTCCCAGTACAAGGCTGAGCCACTGTCTGCTTTTATCGGTGAGCCGGCCCCACCAGCCGCGCCAAAGATCAATTTTCTGCCTGCTACGACCGCCGGTATCAAAGACAACTTCTGGGCTTACCTGAACGCTGCACTTGAATACATTCCGGAAGCTGAGGAAGACAAGGCCATCCGCGGCAGTCTGGCCCAGTTCGGTATCGGGCCTGGCAAAGCCTTCGACATCAAGGCGCTGTCACCGGAACGCCAGCAGGCCATGGACGAGGCGATGAAGGCCGGTGACGAGAAGGTCTCCACCTATTTGGCCTCCGGCATGACAGAGGCCAATGGTTGGCAACTCGGCTCCTTGCCTGGGGACCGAGCGCACTACGACGGGAACTGGGTCATGCGTGCTGCCACCGCCAAGGCGGGCATCTACGGGAACGATGCCGCCGAGGCCGTGTATCCCTTGGGGCGTGTGGATGTCAACGGAAAGATCCTAGATACCAGCCAGCACAATTACACGCTCACCTTCGCCCCAGGCCAGCTGCCGCCAGTGAATGCGTTCTGGTCGGTGACCATGTACGACGGCAAGTCACAGTTGATGATCAAAAATCCGATCAACCGCTACTTAATCAACACGGCCATGGTACCTCAGTTAAAGAAGAACGTTGACGGCTCCGTGACGATCTACATCCAGAAGGATTCACCGGGAAAGGCCAGGGAAAGCAATTGGCTGCCGGCACCGGATGACACGGCCTATCTGGTCATGCGTCTGTACTGGCCAAAGCCTGCCACCAATGCGCTATCTGTTCTGCCGGTTGGCAAGGGCACCTGGAAGCCACCGGGCATTGTGAAAGCCAACTGAGCAAACGATTGGTCGTAGTGATAAAAAAACAGCAATGATTATGAGACAAATAAGGGATTAGTATAAAGCGCCAACCCGATTCATCCGTAGAGCAGAACAGTGATTATGTATCGACGTTTCATGAATATGGCCTTTACGGCAGCTCTGCTCATGCTGCCGTTGTCACACAGTGCCGCCGCCCAAGTCAGCAAGTCTGAGCTGGAATCAATTTCGATCCCGGATCGGGTCGAAACTCCGATTGGTGAATTGAAGTTCTTTGACGGCGTTCCCACCAACGCCACCATCGACAAGCTCTATGACAACCTCGACCGCATGCGCGGGCTGCAGGTCTACTTGGACAACGTCGGCGGTGTATCGATCCAGAGCGTCCTCGACGGACTCGCAAAAGCGGGTGCTGACACACCGAACAAGATCGCTCTGTTCGAGAAGCTGATGGATTCTAAGACACTGGTCGTTACGGCGAACACCTCGACGCTGTATGCCTATGCGGGCACTGATCTGGCCAAGGATGGTCCGACGGTTATCGAAATTCCACCGGGCATGCTCGGCTTTCTCAACGATGCATGGCAGCGCTTTGTTGGCAACATGGGCGTGACCGGGCCGGACAAGGGCATGGGTGGAAAATATCTGGTGCTGCCACCCGGCTACACCGGCAAGATCCCTGCCGGCTACTTTCTGCTGAAACCGCAGACGAACAGAAACTTCCTGTTTCTGCGCGGCTCGATTGCCAAGGGGCTGGAGCCAGCCGTGGAGAACATCACTTCGGGCTTGAAGATCTACCCATTGAAGGATGCTGCTGAGCCGGCACCAACTGAGTTCGTCAATATGTCTGACAAGGCCTTCAACACGGTCTTTCCAAACGACCTGCAGTACTTTCAAATCCTCAACGATATGATTCAGCGCGAGCCGATTGAGGCGATCAGCCCGGAGGTACGCGGTGCTATCGCCTCAATCGGCATTGTCAAAGGCAAGCCATTCGCGCCCGATGCGCGCATGAAACAGCTGCTCATCGAGGCCGGTACGCTCGGAAATGCCACAGGGCGCGCCATCACCTATCAGCCGCGCATCGGCGGCGTCTTCATCTATCCCGGAACCGAGAGCAGCTGGACCACCGCCTACGCAAACAAAAACACATCATTCGTGTCCGAGGGCACAGTCGACTTGTCTGCGCGAGCGTTGTTCTATTTCAACGCAGGCGGAGTAACGCCGGCTATGGCAACCTCCCGTGTTGGAGCGGGATCTGACTACGCATTCGCCACTCTGGATGCCGACAAGAACCCGTTCGATGGTGCCAAGACCTACAGACTGCGTCTGCCGCCCAACGTGCCGGTGAATGACTTCTGGGCGCTCACATTGTATGACACACAGACACGCTCGATGTTGCAGACCAGCCAACCTTTCCCAACCGTCGGAAGCCAGGACGAGGGCATGCAAAAAAATGCAGACGGCTCATTCGACATCTATTTCGGGCCAAAGCCGCCTGTAGGCAAAGAGGGCAACTGGCTAGCGACGCTGCCGGGTAAAAGCTGGTTCACGATCCTGCGAATGTACGGCCCGCTTGAGCCATGGATTAACAAGACCTGGCGCCCAAGCGAGATCGAGTTGCTGAAGTAAGACATCATTTCCTATACAACGATCTGCAACGAGGAGTCTTCAAAATGAACAATTTCTTTTCCACCGCCGCAATCGCACTCATCAGCGCACTGGCCATCCCTTCGTTGGAGGCCAATGCCAAAGATTTAAGAGCTGCAGTTGACCGTCCGATCGTAGTCAACGTTGATAACTTCAACGAAGCACAAAGCGACCTCGAGTTTGCAGGCATTTTGAAATTGTCCGGCGGCATCAACCAGCTGCATCACAACCGCACGCCGACACCAATCGACAAGCAGAACGTGATCCGGATGAATCGCGACACCCTTTACAGCCTTGGGCTTATCAACATCTCCGAGGGTGCGACTATCACCTTGCCAGATGCCGGCAAACGCTACATGTCGTTGATGATCATCAACAACAATGGCTACGTGAACAATGTCTACTACGGTGGCGGCTCGTACAAGTTGACAATAGCTTAGTTTGATACACCAATCGTTGGCGTGATTATTCGCACTTTAGCCAACTCCACGAACAAAGCTGATCTCGCCGTAGCACACAAGCTACAAGACCAAATCAAGATCAATGCCAGTTCCAATCAAGTGTTTGTCTTGCCCAATTACGACATGATCAGTTATGAGGCAACGCTCGAACCGATTCTCGACCTGGCCAAGGGCTTGAAACGCTACACCCGCATCTTCGGCTCCAAAGCCGATGTTGATCCGGTTCACTTCTTGATTGGCAGCGCTTCTGCCTGGGGCGGACTACCAGACAAAGACGCGCAATACTACAATATAGAGCCCAATCTACCATTAGGCAAGTACGAACTGACGGTCAAGGATGTACCGGTGAAGGGTTTTTGGTCGATCAGCTTATACAACGCGAAGGGCTATTTCCAGAAAAATAACCTGAATGCCTACAGCCTCAACAACCTGATTGCAAAGCCGAACAGCGATGGCTCCTACACGGTGCGTTTTGGTGGCTGCACCGCCAGCACCGAAAACTGCCTGCCGATCATGGACGGCTGGAACTACAGCGTACGTATGTACGAGCCAAGCCAGGCCATCATCGATGGCACGTGGACATTCCCCAGCCCGCCAACACCACGCATCGACTGATTCACGCTGAATTTAGAAGCCTCATCCCTTCAATTGGCTGTAAGTACAACAGTATCGGCCTACATGTCATCCGGCAGTTGGGGTAATCGATCACGGATGACGCCCAGCGTGATTTGAAGGGCTCAACCGTTGCATTCACAGCCGCAGCCGAGGTGGCAGGGCTCGCCGTTGGGGTGGCCGTTGGCACAGGCATCGCTGCAGAAGGATCCTTCTGCCTTCACCGAGCAATGGCACTTCGGGCAAGCGCATTCGATCTTGACGGGGCTTTGCAGGGTCGTGGTCATGGCTTCTCTCTGCAGGCGGCGAGCAACCCCATCATTCTGGGGCCTTTTCTTCGTTTTCTGGGCCTCTCAGCGAGCGGGATGGTCTGTTTAGGGTCGCCTCCATGGGGCCGGTGCAGATCGTCTGGTTCAAACGGGATCTGCGCGTGGCCGATCACCAGCCGCTGCTGCAGGCCAGTCGCGGCGGTCCGGTGCTGCCGTTGGTGGTGGTGGAGCCCCTGCTCTGGCAGCAGGACGATTGCTCAGCGCGCCAGTGGGCCTTCTGCGCCGAGAGCCTTGAGGAGCTCCGCCTGGCTTTGGCCGCGCTTGGCCAGCCGCTGGTGGTGCGGATCGGTTCGGTGGTGGAAGTGCTGGAGCGGGCCCGCCGTCAGTTCGGTGTGGCGGGGCTGTGGAGCCATGAGGAAACCGGCAACAGCTGGACCTACGCGCGCGACCGGCAGGTGGCCCGGTGGGCCGCAAACCACGGCATCGCCTGGAGCGAGACCCCGCCGTTTGGTGTGTTCCGAGGTCTACGCAGCCGCAACGGCTGGGCACGCCGCTGGGAAGCTCGCATGGCTGAGCCGATCACAGCTGCTCCCGATGCCTTGCAGCCGCTGGTGGGCGTTGAGCCCGGCGCCATCCCCACCGCAGGCGAACTCGGCCTGGCGGTTGACCCCTGCCCGGGCCGGCAGAGCGGCGGAAGGAAGGAAGGACTGGCCCTGCTGCAGAGCTTTTTAGCTGTGCGAGGAGCCCGCTACCACCGTGAGCTCTCCAGCCCGCAGACGGCCTTCGCCCACTGCTCGCGCCTGTCCCCCCACCTCACCTGGGGCACCCTGTCGATGCGGGAGGTAGTGCAGGAGAGCCGGAGGAGGCGCAGCGAAGTGAAGGCTCTGCCGCCCACCACCCGTGCCACCTGGCCCCTGGCGCTGCGCGGCTTTGAGGAGCGATTGCACTGGCATTGCCACTTCATCCAGAAGCTTGAAAGCCAGCCGGATCTGGAGTTCAAGGAGCTCCATCCCCTCACCGCCGGCCTGCGCAGCAGCGACCCGGAGCGGTTAGCCGCCTGGGCCGAAGGACGCACCGGCCTGCCGTTTGTGGATGCCTGCATGCGCGCCCTGATCGCCACGGGCTGGATCAACTTCCGCATGCGGGCGATGTTGATGTCGGTGGCCAGCTACCAGCTGTGGCTGCCCTGGCGCGAGAGCGGCCTGCATCTGGCCCGCCTGTTCGTCGACTACGAACCCGGCATCCACTGGAGCCAGTGCCAGATGCAGTCGGGCACAACGGGCATCAACACGATCCGCCTCTACAACCCAATCAAACAGGGCCAGGATCACGATCCCCGCGGCAACTTCATCCGCCAATGGCTACCTGAACTGCACGCCATACCGGCTGTGCACCTGCATGAACCGTGGACGATGGCGCCCTCCACCCAGGAGCGCGTCGGCTGTGTGCTCGGGGTGCATTACCCATTCCCAATCGTTGAACCAACCATCGCTGCTCGGGAAGCCCGCGAAAAGATCTGGGCTCGGCGGCAGGAGTTGGGCTTTGCGGAGCTGGCCGATGCGATTCAGAAGAAGCACGGGTCACGCCGCTCTGGCCTGGCAGCGAGTGGGGGTCAACGGCGGCGCCGGTCGGTGGCTGGAAGCACCAACAATCAACAATTGGGGCTGAATCTAGGCTAAGCCTTGACCCAAAGACACTGACATTTGACAGGTAGAGCGAGACCGACAGCTCTTGCGACAGGATCAGGCTGATCTGTGCAAGGCCAGTCCTGTTTCTTACTTCCCCAGCTCTACACCAATGGGCTTTGAGTAGCTTGCAGAGGATCTGCTGATGCTTGAGCGAACGATGCCAGACGAAACCATGCTCGGCGGCAGAGAATCGCATGTGGTCGTCATCGGCGGCGGATGGGCTGGCTGGGGTGCCGCAAAATCACTCTGCGAAGCCGGTGTTCGCGTGACCCTGATCGATGGGATGGTCGATCCAACCGGCAGTCAACCAATCACAACCAAAAGCGGTAAACCATTTGAGGCGGGCACCAGAGGATTTTGGAAGGACTATCCCAACATCAATGCCCTCAGCGAAGATCTCAACATTGGCCCTATTTTCACTGACTTCACAACCAGTGCTTTTTGGTCACCCGATGGATTGGAAGCGACTGCTCCTGTTTTTGGAGAGCAGCCCCAGTGGCCAAGCCCCCTTGGTCAAGCGATGGCAACAGTGAACAACTTCAAGCAACTTCCGATTCAAGATCGACTCAGCATCGCAGGACTTCTCTATGCCATGCTCGACCTCTATCGCAGCGATGAGGTATTCCAGAAATACGACAAGCTTAGCGCTCAATCACTTTTTGAACAACTTGGCATCAGCGATCGGCTGATCAATGATTTCCTGCGGCCGATCATGCTGGTTGGTTTGTTCAAGCCTCCCGAAGAACTTTCGGCCGCTGTGACCATGGAGCTCCTCTATTACTACGCCCTGGCCCATCAAGACTCGTTTGATGTGCGTTGGATTCGCTCAAAAAGTATTGCGGAGCATCTTTTTGCCCCTCTCAGTCGAAGGCTGATCTCACACCATCATCTGCAGGTGCTTGGGGGAACCCTAGCGACACGGTTGAATCTGTCACGTGAAAAGCAAAGCATCACATCGGTTGAAATTCAGAGCATCAAAACAAAAGAAGTCACGGTGATTGATGATGCCGATGCGGTGGTTTTGGCGGTGGGTGCGAAAGGGCTCAAATCTCTGATGTCTCAATCACCAGAATGCAGCCATGCGGCACCAGAGCTGGTTGCCGCTGCTTCTCTCGGTTCAATCGATGTCGTTTCAACGCGTCTGTGGCTGGATCGCAATATCCCCATGGCTTACCCAGCCAATGTTTTCTCCCGCTTCGAATCGCTGAAGGGCGCGGGAGGCACATTTTTCATGCTGGATCAACTGCAAAAAGATTCAGAGGCGGCGCTATGGGGTGATGAGCAACCGCAGGGTTCGGTGATTGCCAGCGACTTTTACAACGCCTCTGCCATTGCAGTGATGAAGGATCAAGAGATCATTGATCTTCTCATCCATGAGCTGCTTCCCATTGCTCACCCCGAATTCAAAAACGCAAAGGTGGTTGATTATGAGGTGCGGCGTTATCCCGGTTCTGTGTCTCTGTTCTCTCCAGGCAGTTTCCAGAAGCGACCACCCTTGGAAACCTCTGTAGAAACGATTGTTTGTGCTGGTGACTGGGTGCGGATGGGCGACGAAGAACATGGTGCCAAAGGCCTGTGCCAGGAAAGAGCCTATGTGTGTGGTCTGGAAGCCGGAAACTCCCTGATCAGGCGCAACATTGTTAGAGGCCCGAATCCACCGGAGAGCAGCCAACATCCCGTGATCCCAATTCGTGCCGACGAACCACAAGTTGTCCTAGGCCGTGCTCTCAACAAAATCGTAATGGATCCAATCGAGGCCTTTGGCCTGAAACTACCTTGGTTTGACTCCTAGCGTCCATCACCATCGCTGGACCGAGCGCATCATCAACCACTGCTCTGATGTCCTGTGCTCAAATGTGAGGGCAGGCGTGACCGTGATAGTCATTCAGGGGGCTCCTTTGCGTAGCTCCACGTATTGCTCGATGGCTCAATAAACAACTAGTTGCCTATATTATTCCAAAGTTCAAATACTGCTCGAACAGTGCTACGGAGTCCTTCTGAAGCTCTGCCCTCTATGACTTTTTACCGCCTAACCCCCAAGAGCAGGTGCGGGCAAGTGCTTAAGATGATGAGCATTAGGCACTAATCCCATCTTCTAAGTCTGGATGTTAGCCAGGCCATTACGCAACAAACATATCCTGTAAAACTCTCAGAACTTTAAGAAGAGTCACTTCAGGGAGAACGCCGAGCCGTTTGACTAACCGCTCTCTATCGACAGTCCGCAACTGATCAGCAACGATATGACCATTCTTGCCTTGAAAGGTGCAAGCAATACGGAATGGGTAGGGATGACCTCCAGTCGTCAGCGGTGCAACGATAAAAGTACTCATATGGGTATTCAGTTCATTGGGTGACACAATTATGCAAGGCCTTGTCTTTCTGATTGCTTGCCCTCGCGTTGGGTTCAAAGAAACCAGGAAAATATCTCCTCGGGAAACGGCGAGGTCAGTCACCACTCCCATTCCTCATCGTCGAACTTGGTAGAGATGGTGTCATCAAGAAGTACCTCCGGGGCAAAGGCAGCTGCCGCCTCAGCCCAGCCAGCCCGTGCTTTTGCAATGGCTGTGATGGTGAGAACCCCTGGAGAGGCGTGGATCTCCACCTCATCCGACAATCCAGCCTCTTCCAGCAGAGGCTTCGCAAGGCGTAGGCCCCGTGAGTTTCCAATCCTGACCAGTTTCGCCCTCACAACTCATCCACGCCAACAATGTGATCACATTGTAGCCACGCTTCTGGCTTTGGCGGTGGTCTCTTCGGCTCTGGTTAACGCTCAAGATCAGCGGCGGGCGGAGGCTAATAAATAAAGTCCCATCTCAGCTCCCGTCCGATGGATCTTGATGTTAGGACTAACTGGCGCAGGCCGCCCCACTGTTTGATCCAGCCAAATACTTTCTCGATGCCGCGGCGGGCATTGATTGATTTGGCGTAGCCCTCATGGCGTGCAGTGCGGCCATCGATGGCGGAACCACCAGGGCGGCTGGTGTTCTGAGCGACGTGCGGCGTCACGGCAATGCGGCGCATCTCGGCGACAAAACCCCTGGTGTCGTAGTTCTTGTCGGCACCAAGGGTTTTCTGGTGGGCACCGGGGATGTCAGCCGCCATCGCCTTGGCGGCATCCCGTTCTCCAGTGCCCGTGGCTTGGGTGACGCGACAGTCCACGATCAGGGCATGGCGGTTGTCCATGAGCACGTGCCCCCTGTAGCTCGGTTGGGCGGGGTGGGCGTTGGACTTGCGGGCCAGCAAGGCGTCTGGATCGACGCTGGAGCGATGGGTCTTGTTGCTGAGCTTGATGCTGCGGAAATCCCCCTTGGCCCGCTTCTTGCCGGGCTTTGGAGTGCCAAAGCCCTCGCCAGGACCTGATGGCGGTGGCGGTGGGTCCTCCTGCCCGTCGATCCGCTCCAGCGAGGCATGGGATGCACAGGCCTGCAGCAGGGTGCCATCCACTGAAAAGTGCTCGTCGCTGAGCAGCGGCTTGACCTCTGGAGCGCCCATCAGCTTCTCCAGGAAGCGCCCCATGACGTCGTCATTGAGAAGCCGCTCGCGGTTCTTGGTAAACGTGGTGGGGTGCCAGATCGGATCATCCGGGCTCAGGCCTACAAACCAGCGAAATAGCGAAATAGCAGGTTGTAGTGGAGCTGCTCCAAAAGCAGCCGCTCCGATCGAATCCCGTAGAACGCCTGCAGCAACGAGGCCAGCAGCAGTTGCTCGGGCGGCACCGAGGGCCGGCCTTCCGCGGCATAACAGGTCACAGAAGGTGGGATTGAGGCGATCGAGGGCCTGATCCGCCAGCTTCCGGATCCGCCGCAGCGGATGGCTGGCCGGGATCCGCTCCTCGATCGACACGTAGGAGAACAGGGAGCCACTGCGCTCCTGGTGACCTCGCATCTGGGCTGGGCAGTTGATCCATTTTCGCGCAGGCCTGGTTTTTCAGCAAACTCTTAGCAGCAGCAGGCAAGAAAGACGATTGTCAAAAAACTTCGACTAGAGTAACATCATATTACATTCTGGCGCTTATCATGGGATGCAAAAAAACTCGATATTATTTCATTGTTAAGATATTTAAAAAAAATTGATTATGATTAAAACGGCAAGACATCAGCTGAATGCAATTCTCCTGCTGCTGGCAACCAGTGCAATTGCTTCCCCCGCTCTTTCTCAAGAATCGCCTAGACGCGCCAATCCAGCCGCATCCCAGAACTTGCGTGCCCAATCCATACCGGACATTTCAGCAAGTGAGATGATTATGACTGGCATTACTGCCGACATGGACTATGTCAAGAAGCAGGATCGTCCTCGCGGAATTTCAGTTAATACATATGGACTGTGCCGCTTTAGCGAACTAGGACAATCCCGCGTTTTTTGCACTAACCCTAGGAACTTAGCTCAAATTAGTCGACCGCAGAACCCAGGGGACAGTCGAATCAGCACTTTTGCCCAGCGCGAAGAAGATGATATTAGGCTCGGGGTGCGTCCTAGCGGCGGACGACAGGCAAGATACCTTTGGTGCCGATTTGGACCCCAAGGTGGTTCCCGCAGCGAATGCGCCAGTTAATCCTAACGTTAGCCATCACCAGAACGCAATAAGACTAAGAAATCGAACCGAACCTTCCGGTGGCTGCTCTGGTGTATGGCGTTGTTAGCTGGTCAGCGCCTTCACCCGCGGCGATGGTGCGCCACGAAGAAGGCCCTCCACGCTCAGATCCTCATCAATATCCGGCCAGTGGATTCCAAAGCCAGCCCCAGCAATCTCCCAATTCTCGCGCTCCCGAGGGGTGGCATGTAAAAGCCGCGGATACCAAGCCAGAGGTGCAGAGATAGAGCGGCCGTCTGCGAGGTCAACAATCAGCTTGTCCTCTGTGCAGGCAACATCTGTGACCCGTTCGCCAGGGTTAGCCATGAAACTCCTCCCACGCTCTCGACAGGATAGCTCTGTTCATGCTGACCAGCCGTTCAATCTCACGAAGCTCTTTGGCCCTAAAGCCAAGGCTTGAGGAAAGTGCCACTGGCGTGAGCCAAACTTTGCATGAAGCCTGATCTCGGTCAACATGAATATGAGGAGGTTCGTTTGGCTCGTGACTGTAGAAGTAGAACCGATACGGGCCGCTTCTGAGAATTGTCGGCATCCGTGATCGCCATCATCACTCAAAGCATAGCCAGCACGGGGTTCCTGTACAGCTAACGCCCAAGATCACCTGCACGCAGGAAGCTCATGAGAATATCAGGGCTTCCTAGGAGGCGTGACAGGTGGATCTTGGTATTAGAAGGTGTCACCATTCAGGCCTCTTCGGAGGATCTTGACCAATGCATCCATCACTCCAACCATCTTCGCATCTTTAAGTCTGCCTGCCTTTCCAATAATGATCGAAGCATTCGCAGTAAACAACTTTACGATGCGTACAAAGCTCTCCCGCCTAAGCCCGCCTTCGGCAAAGTCACTTCCCAAAAGAGGAATCGCGAGTCTATCCGCGTAGGCTTTGCTCGTAATCTGACAAAGGATGAAGTCTGCCATTCCAACGTCTGCAATGATCAAGGCAGGTCTTCGCTTGGATTGGGACAGGTCTGAATAGGGGAATGGAATTAAAACTACGTCTCTTATTGAAGGTGGGCCCATGCAGCTTCCTCTTCTGAGTTCAGCCAGTCTGCAGACAGAGACCTTTCGCTTAAGGAAACTCCGCTGATGACAGAGTCAGGCTCTTCAGTGGGAACAGAAACAAACACCCTCGCCCCCTTTGCCAGACGAACATGGCTACTTATCTTGATGCGTCCATCTGTTTCAACAATTGCCTCAAATACATTTTCCATAGATCGGAGTCACTGGTATGTGCCTGAGTTCTTTCAGCATAGCCCCAATGTTGTCGTTGTGAAGGCAGGCTTGACAACGCAGACGTAGGCATTGGCATGGCCACACTCATCCTTCCAACGCTGCCCCTGAGTGGCAGGCAGAATTTTAATGCTATCAAAACGAATTCGTTGGCAGCCTGTCCACTCCAGGGGCATGTTCGAAGGTGTCGCATCACCACAGGCATCTTTCTCGGACCTATACCCCGCCAGCAGAGTTCAAGTCACCTCCGCTTCACTTCTCACGCCGGCGCTCAACTTCAGTCCAAGAGCCGTGACGACTTTCAGGATGGTGTCAAAGCTCGGGCTGCGCTCACCAGACAGGGCCTTGTAGAGACTCTCCCTGGAAAGACCCGAATCTCGTGCCACCTGGGTCATCCCCTGGGCACGTGCGATGTCGCCCAGAGCCTTTGCAATGAAGGCAGCATCACCATCAGCCTCCTCGATGCAGGCTTCCAGATAGGCCGCCATATCCTCCGGTGTTTGGAGATGCTCGGCAACGTCGTACAGGCTGGTCGTAGTTTTCATCAGGTCGCCTCCGTCAGGTTGTCTGCCAAAAGAAGGGCTTCATCAATGTCCTTGGCTTGTGAGCTCTTGTCTCCGCCAGCCAAAAGGATGATCAAGGTGGTTCCCCTCTTCAGGTAGTAGACCCTGTATCCAGGGCCATAGTTGATCCGCAACTCCGACACGCCGGACCCGACGGGCTTGACGTCACCAGGATTGCCGCCGATGAGGCGCTCGATCCTGGCCAGAACCTTCGCCCGTCCTCTCAGATCACGGAGACCCACAAGCCAACGCACGAACCGCTCTGTCTGGCGGACTTCAACCATCCGTCAACTGTAGCTTCCTGGCTACGGCAATGGAACCCTTCTTGCGAGCCACATCAAGGTCGACACATCCTTCGAACGCTGCTCCTGAGTGGCAGGCAGTTAGTGCCAATCTGTAGCAGAGGTCTTATGGAGGCCTGTCCACTCCAGGAGCTTGTTCGAAGTGTCATATTTACTAGCTTAATTCGCAAAATATCTGCATTCACCGAGTAGTTTTCCCAAGAGAATAAATGACTCCAGCTCTAGGACCGGGATTTTAAATCCTGGAAGTGATGCGAATACGCAATGCTGATAAACTTATTCACCTCTGCTACCTTCTGAGTCACAACGGGTTTGGTATTAACTCAAGCCAGTCAAGACGGCGTGAATGGGGATCCTGTACACTCACCCAAAAACTTGGTGCGATGACCAGCACAGGTCGTGGTCGAGGGGCAACCTACGCTGAAAGTACAAAGCTCCAGATTATTCGGGCAGTACTGAGGCAGCCGGGGCGTACTGGTAGGCAGATTGCTGAGTCTCTTGGTCTTCACCGTTCAAGAGTCAACGCATTTCTTTACGGCGAAGGGAAAAGGCGCTTCGGCTTAATGGAATCCAACTGGCGGTGGTATCCAGGCAGAGCACATGAACCTTGGATGCCCAGTAACCGGGCAACAGAACCAGCATATCAGGATCATCCAGTGGTCGAACAGACAGAAAGCGTATGCGCGATTCTGTCGAGAATGAGCATTACAAATGCGACACTGAAGATTCGTACTCTTTCACTTAAACTTGTTGAGCTTGCATTTGGTGAAGATGAATATCCAGCTTTGGACTAACGGCTGCAAGCTGAGTTGATAATCAGGAAGAAGACCCTGGAATCAGCCTCCAAAGAAGTTCAGGTGGTCAGGCATGGTTCAAGTCGTTGGGCGTGGGTCATTATTGTCGTTCTTGGAGTTTGGGTGCTGACGTTGCTGAGCAATCAGAAACCAGCAGATAACCAGAATAATCTGCAGCAGTCAGGTGAAGCTGAGCGGGTGTTGCCTGGGCAGTAAGGAAGTGAGTTCCGCAATGCAACATAGAGCCACAACCAAGAAAGATAAAGGGACGAGATATAAATCTCGCCGACCCTTCGAACGCTCCAGATCAGAAGCGGGCATTTGTTCATAGCCTCAGCCAATTCCTTCTGCTCCCGCCTTCTGTATCTGGATGTTAGGTAGCTCCTTCAACTCCCAGAAGCATCATAGATGTGATCTCTGGCCACTCATACTCCTTGCGTCGATGCATTACCCATTTTTCAGCCTCCCTGTGGATTTGTACGTGCCAGTAGAGGCGGCCGTCTTCCCGAATGGTCTGATTCATCCCCTCTAGCTGAGACTTGATGAACTCTAAAGGTAAAACGGCAATCTGTTCTGGCGATCCACAGCCAAAGCACGCATATGCAGATGATGCCTCAGACAGCTTCTCAAGTTGGTGCTGCTGAAACGCAAACCAATAACCGGGCCCACTAGAATTCTTATACTCCTTGGACACGGCACAAGTTATTGTGAGGCCTGAATCAAGATCACCAAAAACCACCCTTGATTGCTTGGTTAGATCTGCATTAAAGAACTTTCCGATCTTGTCTACACATGCAAGATTGAAGGAGACAGGCTTCTCTCGCTCTTTTGGATCCCTTCCGCTTGGGGTGTCTTCGCTTCCGTCTTCGCCAGCTAGCTCTTCCGGGGTTTCCTCCAGGATATCTTCTGCTGTCGAAAAGACAAGATCAATGATCTCATCTACCCGGGTGTACTCCCGGGGGATGAGAACTTCGCGAATCCGTGCTTCAACGGAAGGGCTATCAAGATCCTGGCGAATCTTCATTAGACGCAAGAGAGCATCAATAGATATCAGGCGAACATCCCAAGCATAGCGAGAGCCGCGAATCTGGGCTTCAAGTTCACCAGTGTCTTCGCGCCCTACAATGATTAGTATTGACGACTGGTCTTCGCTAATCCGGCCAGCTTTAATGAGCCGCCTGCGATACGTTGCAACAGTTTCTACTGGGAGCCGATATGCATCAGTGGTCTTAACTTCTGCAACAATCGCATGATTGTTCGGCGCAGTCCAAATGCCGTCATGCCCAATATCACTCTTGGTTCCACGATATCGGCCTGGATCAACTTTAAATCCCAGCCGTGAGGCAATTTCGTTGACTATATCCTGTAGGGCTAAACCGGAATCCTTGAATGCACTTTCAAGGCAATCGTTAGCATACTTGCCAATAAGATCGCCTGGGACTCTGGCCAGAAAGTTACGGAATTCTGCTGGTGCCGAGTTGTTGTCGCCGAGCTTTCCATCACCCGCGAATCCAATGATCTGGTCTACGCGCTTGGCTCGAATCTGCTCAGGATTCTCCTTCCAGATCTGAATGAGAGTCATGGGTCACCATTCGTCATCGGAGTCTACCTAACGCTTTCCATCACCTGGCCGCAGATTCTTCTTGCGTAAACAGACACCCTGCGGCGCGGCTCAGGTGCATGGCCATGTTGGACTGCTGCTATAACCCTCAGTATTGGGTAATCCCTGTTGGGGACATTGATGGTACTCTTGGTTCAGGGACAGGAGCCGTAGCAGGTGGTGCTGCAGCGGCCAAATCATAAAAACTGACACCAGCACTCTTGAGAAAGCTGAAGCGCGGATCGCTATTCACGTGGTCGACGCCATGAACCGACGGAAGCCACCCTTTGATATTCGCTTCATAAGCTAGTAGCCAGTTCTCGTCGTAGAGCGCTTCAGTAGTCATATAGCTGCTCCACAGGGTAGAAACTATGCCTCCGGGTATGAGCCCTATGTCATTTGCATGCAGCGTGAGAAGTGCAACAAACGAGTTGTCGCACTCAACAAGTGCCGATGCTGAGGCAGAATCAATCTGGATTCTCAATGCGAGACAGGCCCACAGCGACCATGCCACTTCGCTGGTGTGATCAAGGCGTGCGTGTTCCGTGATGATCGTGCAGAGTGCCTGCTCTAGGGCTGCATGGGGGCAGGGTTCACCATCATTCACGCGGCGAATGAGTGTCTGAAGTACATACGGAAGGCAGGCTGGTTCCGGAACTGCGCAGTTGAGGAGCAGAGTGCAAAAGATGTTCCAGTTGCTGGGATCGATTTTGATACCACTCACACGGGCAACTGCATACTGCAAGACTGGTTGACTTGAATGAATTTCCGCCAAGTAAAATGCAAGAGTAAAATAGTCAATCAGTTCGGTTAGCTGGGATCTTGCCTTTGCAGAGTCGAGCGGATGTCGTCTCAATTGAGCCACCCAAGTCGAATCAAGTGGCGCCGGCAAATTAATTACCTTTGTCTTCCTTGGATTTAAGGCTAATCCATACTTTGCCAAGATGCTCTCTAGTCGATGAAACGCCTCATCGGCTTCCGTCCTACTTCTAAAGCCAAGTTCGTAATCGTCAATATAGCGATGACCTCGCAGGCCTGGAATGGTATTTATCAATTCCTTGTCACAGGCCTGCATCAGTATTTCAGCAAGAACTAGAGATGTGTCAGGCCCAATTGGTATTCCGACTGTTTGTCCGTCTTGCGCGGATCGCACAAGTAGATCTAACCGGTTTCCCAATAGCGTGTTGTCTCGCTTTCGTTTGGCAACCGCCTTAGTGTGCAGCACCCAAGGAAGGGAATGGGTATAAATTGAATGATAGAAACGACTAATATCTGTCTTTAGAATAAATCTGTTGTTGCGCCTTGACTCGACTGCGTCTAGCGCACGATGGCTTTGGGGCTTAGACGCTTGTATAGCCCTTCCCGAGGATGCGAATACTGGATTTGTTGCCGACATAATAGTACCACCTACGGCCGGAATTAAGTCGGCCCAGTTAGATACTATCTCAAGTGCCAGTGCATGTTGACTGACTGGATTTGGAACATCTAGGGCGCGGCGAAGAAGACCACCACGGGCTAAAGAGTAACGTGCCGGCTTTGTCGTCTCTAGTCGACCATTACGCTGGCTAGAGTCAACCTGAAATCCTGAAGGCAGAGTGGCACCTGGTGCGGTACAGGTGCTAGCAAGCGTTTCAGTTGTGAACGGGTTCGGGAGTTCTCTGGGAAAGTAACCCCTCGCGAGAATGTCTTTCAGAATCACAGTGCCACCAAGGTAAAGGAGTCAGTCCAACGCTCAAGATCAGCGGCGGATACTATCTCATCGCTCGAGACAAGCAATACAGGACCCGCCCGCTGCATCTTGATGTTATACGCCTGCCTCAGTAAGTGATACTATAGCAAGATCAGGTTCTGCATGGGTCTTGCACACAAAGCGTTCTGCAAGGCCATGGTGTTTCTCGTGAATCAAATGGCACAACGGCTTTTCAGTTAAGAACATATCGCAGTAAGGCAGGGCCATTCCGGCATGGCGAAGATCGGCAAGATTGTTGACTTTGTATCTTCTGTTTCTTTGCCATCGGAAAGCCGCGTGAAGAGTGACGAATGTCGTCAGAGTTGGCAACTTATCCTCCATCTTGTCTAGCTTGAAAATGTTGTATATCAAGTTTGCAGCTGTCTGACCTATCGAAGGGTCTGGTTTCGCATTCAGATCTGCACCTGCTCCAGCTTCACTCAGATAAATCTGAAACATAATCTTCGAAAGGGAGTCTTTTAGAAGACTCAGAATACCAGCCAGTTCAATCATGAACAGCTGTTTAAACGAGCTGAATTCATTTGCGTTGGCAAACTTTCCTTTGTTGTACTTATCTGCAGAATCGGGGATGGGCTTCCACTCTGGGCGACATCCAAGATGTTGGAATATATCGGCAAAGTCTGCATTCCACATCTGATCAAAAAATGCTTTTTCAATAGCATCAGACTGCTCCCTGGTAAATGACTTTGACTGAGGTGCCACATACCCAAGGACATAGCCACATTTCGTCCATATCGAATAACTTATATCGTGCGTTGTATCAATTTCTCCTTTATGCTGAGCGAAGAAATACCATAATTCAGCATCTATTCGAGTGAACAAGTCCGAAAGGCATATGGCCCCAGATAGTTCATCAACCAGTCGAATAGTTGCCAAAAGTGTATCTGGATCGCTTTGCATGAAGATCTCAGCAAAGCTATCCTGCGAAATGGGACAGATTGCACGCTCGGATTCAACGGCATTACGAATTAGATCGAGAAGTGCAACGAGGTTCTCGTCAGTCCTCCGACCTATGGCCACGTCACGAAACATTATCCAATATCTAGTGTCTAGGTATATCTTGTAACGCCCAGTTATTGAAGTCGCTAACTCGATGTGCCGGCTACGAACATATGAGGACGGAGCAATCTCGGGCTGTCCCAAGTGCTGCATAAGTGTGTTTACTAACTTCATGGGGGCAAGGCGGAGCGTGGTAGTCTCTCTTTGCAAGTAGCGGGCTGTTCGGAAAAGTCTAAACGAGTAACGCTCAAGATCAGTGGCAGGTCGTAGCTCTGTGATTTAACATGAATGTCAACTTCCGTCCGCAGTACCTTGATGTTAGACGGCTAATGAACTCTTGGTTTATGGTGCTGCACCCCCCTCGTTCCGCTGCTTGTGCTACTGAAATCAATATGAAGAAAACAAGGGAAAGTCCAAGAGATTAGGCTCTTACTATCGCGGAGCTGGAAAGTGCTGTTCGGCAAAATTCTTCAGTTCATTGTCGCTGAATTCTTCTGGCACATCCACTGAGAGGGCAGCTGTTCCTGCAGCATTAAGTGCATAGAAATAGTCTTTACTGTGCGTGTCGTTCGCAAATGCGATGCGCCTTCCTGTGATTTGTTTCAGCATGAGCCGTGAAGATAACATCACGAGTTTCTGAGATTTGTGTCACATCAAATTCAGGTGGCAAGTTCATGGCAGATATGAATCTGCCTAAAAGCTAATCACGAACTTTGCCATTGTCAATATCTGTAGCATCGGCTCCCTAGTCCGTATAACGAATATGGATAGATCGTGCGCAGCCACGATCTTATCCGAAGTTGAACAAGCCCGCAACTCAGAAATCCAAGGCCTACTGCAGAAACATCCAGCCTGATTTCACAGTTGCTCCAGATTCACTGTGGGGGCAATGGCCTGTCGCATGACCCACATGACTCTGGCGTTGCGTCACTGGTTAGTATAAGGGCGCAACCGTACTGGCAGGCCAGTTCTCTGCATAGGGATCGGCCTGGATCAGGCTATAGGGTCTATCTCTCGATTGATCTTCTAGGCCTTTCTTGATCGGCTCAACACAATCGTGGTGCCATATTGCGCACCCGCACGGCGATGATGTTCATCACCCCTCTGCAACGTGGGCAGAGAATGGGGGGCTTTTGGCTCGCTGCTGGCTGATCTGGTAGCGACACCCTGAGAAGGAGTTGCACCAGCTGAATCAGTCGCTTGCAATGGCCATGCAGGATGCCGAAATCGCGGACACGACGGAACCGTTTAGGCAGTACATGCCGCAGAAGCAGCCAGAGGAAGTCACCCCCGGGCACAGTCTGGATTGTCTCGTGTCCCTGGTTGTCCGTCGTTCGGAACGTTACCTTGCCATCCGCGTCAGAAAGGATGTTCTTCTCAGGTAGAACGCCTCGATACAAATAGCGACCAAGGTAGAGCAAGACCTTGTCGCCACGTCCCACATGCTTGCAGTTCACCACCCATTCCTGCGGCAGGGCTGTCTTAATTTGCAAGCCAAGTCGCCGCATTCCCTCATACCACTTGGCACGGAAGACCTTGGCCAGGTTGGCAGCATGAAACAGGTACTGTGTCGCCTTAGTCCTCCATTCCTGACGCTGCTGATTCACAGCACCTGCAGGCACAATCAGATGCACGTGTGGATGGAAATAGAGTTTGCGGTTATGGGTATGCAGTACAGCATGGGCACCGATCTGCCCCTTGAGTTTCGGGTCACGCCGAGCGAATGAATCAATTGTTTGCCAGGCTGTTTTCAGCAACAGATCGTAGGCGGTGCGCTGATGCTGCCAGATCAATGGCCGTAGTTCTGCCGGTACCGTGAAGGTGATCAGGAAATACTGCACAGGTAGCAACTTGGCTCGTTGCCGTTCAATCCACTGTTGGCTTTCATGGTGCTGGCAGTGCGGGCAACTGCGATGGCCGCAGGAATGGGGGATCTTGATGGTGTGTTCACAGTCAGAACATTGCAGCACCATCAGGTCGCTGCCTTGACGGCGGCAGCGCCGCATCGCCTGCAGAGCCTGGCGATGACTCGGCAGCAGTTGAGGGCCATGGCGGCGTTCCAGGTCGCCCTGGTAACGCTCCACCAATTGGGAGAGAAGAATCATGACTCCTCCACCCAGCGCAGCTGGAAGCCGCTCAGCAGCGTTTCAATGCGATCGCCGGTGTGATCGCGGACCACCTTGGTGATGTGGGCGTAGCGGGCTGTGGTGTTGCTATGGCTGTGCCCGAGCAGGGACTGGATGAGGCGCAGGTCCATTCCCTGCTCCAGCAGGTGCGTGGCGTAGGCGTGCCGCAGCGAGTGAACCGTGAGCCTCTTCTCAATCCCGCATTCCAGGCGAGCTGCTTTCAGTGCCGCCTGCACGCCGCTGGCATCCATCGGTGCACTGGCGATCCGCACGATGAATTGGCTGCCGGCCGGACTGGGGAACAGCAACCGGGGATGGCGGTGAGTCGTCCAGAAGCGACGCATGGCTTCCAGCGTCAACGCCGGCATCGGAACGTAGCGATCTTTGCCGCCCTTGCCATCGCGAATATGCACGCGTCGCTGTGAACCGTCGATGTCGGACACTTCCAAGGCCAGACCTTCACTGATGCGCAGGCCCAGGCTGTAGATCACCAGCAGAACAATCCGGTAGCGCAACTTGCGCACCGTATTGATCAGCCTGTGCACTTCCTCGCGAGTTGGAATATCCGGCAGGCTATGAACTCGAGGTGGACGGATGATCTTGATCCACTCCATCTCGCGATCGAGCACATAGCGATGGAAAAACTGCAGACTGCAGAGATCGACCTTGATCGTGCTCCACGAATACTGCTCAAGCAAAGCGGCAAAGTAGTCTTTGAGTTCAGAGGGGCTGAGATCATCAGGGCAACGGTCGAAATGACCGGTCACTCGACGTAGCGTTCGGCTGTAGCTGTCGATCGTCTTGCTGCGTAGGCCATGCAGCCTCATCGCTTGCAGGTTCGCATCAAACAGGCCATCAAAGCGCTCCTGTTCAGCAGGATCCATTGCGGTAGCTTCCCGTTGGAAAGACGAAGGGAGTGGGCGCATCAATAGATGCGCTTCCCTCAGTGTGTTCTCGGAAGACCTCCGCAGTCAGAACACAACAGGAATTGTTCAGCCTTGGTCCGCAGCATCAACCACGTGGGATGGCCTCAAAGACAAGACGAAGCTCCGACTCGAAGTCGTTATATTATGCTTGGATTTTAAATCTGCCGCGTAGCGGCTTTGTTCAAC
>Ga0222627_1000328_pt1 | contig 23707 bp, 21 predicted proteins | sample AntAcemetageno93_FD_179859 | JGI IMG/M metagenome (GOLD analysis project Ga0222627, IMG submission 179859) | Saline water microbial communities from Ace Lake, Antarctica - #93 | ecosystem: Environmental > Aquatic > Non-marine Saline and Alkaline > Saline | place: Antarctica: Ace Lake | collected... | reverse complement strand
AAACTACCAGCGTCGCTACGCTCCGATCAGTGTCCACTTTAATCCGGAATGAGTGTCCACGTTACTCCGGATTAGGTGTCCATTTTCACCGGAATATGCACCTTTCCCGATACACCGGGGTCAGAGATAATATCCACTTCCCCCAACCCCTTTAAATCTACATATGCTTTGATCTTTTGGGTCTGGCTCTCCAAGGATATTCCTTTCTTTTCTTGCTCGAGCGTTGATACCCTTATATACCCGATTGTTCTCATATGCCCTTACCTCCTTTTATTCCCGTATGTTCCAGCAGGGAGCATACCAAAAATATCTCAAAAAAGCAAGAACATAGACCGGTGGAGCAACTGAGTATAAAAAGAAAGAGCGGCTCCCGAAGGAACCGCTCCCCATGAAAACTTTGAATATCAAACCTAACTTTTCATTATTACGCTTCGCTATTTAGCTTGAAGAGCTTGGTGATGTTGCATAATTAGATTGGCTGTTTTAAATATCAATCATTGCTTTAGCATTTTAACTATTTCTGGATGTCTTTTAATGGCAGCATAGGTCAAAGCGGTTTGCCCTTTATTGTCTATAATGTCTTTTATTGCTCCTTCATCTAATAGGATACCTACGGCAGCTGAATTACCGCTTTTTGCAGCATAAATCAAGGCTGTCTTACCATCCTGATCATTTGCATTGATATCGATAATTCCTTCAGAGATTATAGATTTTATTATATTAGGAGAACCTCCATACGCTGCATGCATCAATACTGTTTTGTCAGAATTATCTTTAATCTTCAGGTCAGGCTTCTTGCTCAAAATTAATTTTGCTATATCTTCTAAATTTTCCTGCTTTGATGCTATCATTATAGCCGTCTGTCCCAAACGATCTGGTCTATCGACATCAGCACCAGCTTCTATCAATATCACAGCCAACTTTACATCCCCACATTCGATAGCTGCTAGGAGCAGTGGCGGTGGATGTTTTGTTTTAATATCGTCCACCTTAACATTGACATCAGCACCAGCATTTATCAAGGCTTGCAATTTATTTTCGTTTGCAGAATGTAAAGTTTTTGATAAGGCAGTCCTATAATTATCATCACGAGCATTCACCTTAGCTCCAGCTTTTATTAACTCTTCGATTATGATAGCCTCATTATTTCTTACTTGATCGCATTTTTCATTAATGCCCCAACCAACGCTTCCCGCCGCTGCCATTAATGGCGTAACACCATACCTGCCCCGCACATTAACATCAGCTCCTGCTTTTATAAGCTCTCTAACAATCTCTAGACAATCACCCGAGTGCTGCCTCCCCTTCACAGCTTGTAGAAGTGCTGTTTCCCCAATTGCGTTCTTGGCATTCACTTCCGCTCCAGCTGAAAGCAATATTTTAATAGTTGTAAGATCAAAATATGATTTCATTAATGGTGTATCACCATTATCTTCATCCTTGTGATTAACATCAGCACCCGCTTCGATGAGAACCTTGAGGTTTTGTCTTTTCTTGAAACGGATAGCTGGAGCCAAACCCATATTGGGATTGGCTCCCGCGTCAATCAAGACTTTAAGCTCATCATAACTTCCATATCTCGCCGCAGAGAATAGAGCGCGATCTAATTCATTTTTATTTTTCTCAGCTCTAAGCAATACCACTCTTTCTGAAAGTTTGTCTTTCCTATCTTCTAACCCCACCTCATTCTTACCTGCTTCTGCGGAATAAGAGGATACAGGAGCAGTTGCCGCCAACTTCGATTCGATCTCCTTCTCTCCCTTCAAGTCCACTTCTTGCTCTATATCCTGACTTACATTGTAATCTATCTTCGGTCCCGAATTTTCCGTCAACTTCTGCCCCACCACCTGTGCTTCCTTCTTCTCCTCCTCCTTATCTCCACTGCAACTGCATGATTGACACCCCTTAACCATCAACAATACAACGACAGCAATACCGGCTATCCATAGATATGTCTTTATGGTTTTATTCATCTGCTCCTCCTGTACCTGTTTAGATTTGCTCACCATTGTAATCTGGGTCTCCACGATGATCCAATTTTATTTTTTCAGTGGTTTTTTAATACTCTTCCCGCCATGCTTACTGACCCTTGCTACCCCTAACAATCCGCCATTAAATTAGAGGTTCTAAGCCCTATAGGAAATAAACCCAGTGTAGGCAAGGTCATCATACCTCTTACTTCCCGCTTACCCCTGATATGCCATTTTGTATCCGCTGAATTTTATTGTAAGCCAACTATAATTTATGCCGTTTTTTGTAGATATAAATATTGCTGAAATTCGATAAACAGCGAACTAATATTTGCCACATCTCCCAATATTTCTTTGGCATCTTCCAATGATTGATATTTATTTATCAGTAAGATTGGTAATTTTTCTTGGGAGAGTTCTTCAACACCTGTTTCTATATATTTACTCAATACAAATTCTATGAATTCTTTTTGTTTATCGTTGAGTAATGCAAGAATTGTTGCTTTTGCTCTTGTTACTCGTTCTTCTCTTGTGATTGGTTTTATGTCGCTGTTAAACACATATTCCAAAACATCGTATAAATCGCTTTTCTCAGCATCAATTAGCTTTTGCAATGTGGTTAATTCTTCTTTGCCAAAACCTGCTTCGTCCAATTTTTCAAGCAAAGTTTTGCGTGTTATTGGGTTACTCCATAAAGTCCTTAATTCATCTTCGTTTTTGAAAAAGTTAGGAAGTTCGCCAAATAGATTATTTAAAAATTCTTCTGCCGAAATTGGTTTGCCGTCGGCACTCCAAAAAGAAGTAGCCATCATGTGTTGTATTTCACGCTCTTTTCCATCTCTTAGCTTTATTTTAACTTTCTTTATGCAGACACAGGGTCTTTGTCCGCATTTTTCACAAAGTTGGGGTGGTTCTTTTGGGCAAATACAAGGGCGTTGACCACAAATTTCACAAGGTTGGGGTGGTTCTTTTTCGCAAACACAAGGAGTTTCTCCGCAAACGGGACAAGGGTCTTCTTCGACTGGCGTTCCATCCCATCCAGGATCTGAAAAGCGTCGGGAAGCATCTACAAAATCATAAATGGTAAAAAATTCTTTTCCGTCAAATAATCGCGTACCCCTTCCCACTATTTGTTTAAACTCAATTATCTGATTTACCGGTCGCATTAAAACAATATTGCGAATATTCCGGGCATCAACACCTGTTGATAGTTTTTGGGAAGTAGTTAATACCGTTGGAATAGTTTTCTCATTATCTTGAAATTCCCGTAAAAACTGTTCGCCTATTTCACCATCGTTTGCAGTTACACGAACACAATAGTTCGGGTCTTTACTTTTTTTGTATTGATTTACCAAATCACGAACTGCAGCTGCGTGAATTTGTGTGGCACAGAAAATAATAGTTTTTTCGTTCTGGTTGGCGTCGTCCATATAAATCTGAACCCGCGTCGCCTCCCGTTCTCTTATTTCAATGATTTTATTAAAGTCGGGTTCTTCGTATCTTTTTCCTGCTTCAATCTCACCTTCAATTATATCGTCATCACTTGTGTATATATAATCATCGATGGTTGTTTTAATTCGTTTTACCTTGAACGGCGTAAGGAAACCATCGTTAATGCCTTCTTTGAGCGAATAGATATAAACGGGTTCACCAAAATATTTATAAGTATCAACATTATCTCTTCGCTTGGGTGTAGCAGTAAGCCCTAATTGTACGGCTGGTGAAAAATACTCTAAAATACCTCTCCAGTTTCCTTCGTCATTAGCTCCGCCACGGTGACACTCGTCAATTACAATAAAATCGAAATAGTCTTTTGGATATTCTCCAAAATAGGGTTCGGGATTTCCGTCTTGATCGGTACCCGACATGAAGGATTGAAAAATGGTGAAGAAGATACTGCCGTTAGTCGGCACTTTCCCTTTTTTCCTAATATCTTTGGGTTTTATACGAACCATTGCATCTTCGGGGAATGCTGAAAATGCGTTAAATGCTTGGTCAGCTAAAAAATTACGGTCAGCTAAAAACAGTATTCTGGGTCTTCTCTGTCCGTCACGATTTAAGTTCCAACGGGCATGAAACAGTTTCCAAGCTATCTGAAAAGCAATGGCTGTTTTTCCTGTTCCTGTGGCAAGGGTTAATAAAATTCTGTCTTTATTTTGTGCTACTGCTTCGAGTGTATTTTTTATCGCAATTTCCTGATAGTAGCGTAATTGCCAGGTTCCACTTTTGTCTTCAAACGGAATATTTGCAAATCTATCCCGCCAGTCGTTTTGGTCGGTATATGTTTTATCCCAAAGTTCTTGAGGAGAAAGAAAATCATTAACCAAACCCTCTGTACCCGTCTTCATACAGATTTGGTAAATCTCTTTTCCGTTGGTGGAGTAGGTAGTTTCTAAATTTAACTTTGCAGCATATTGTTTTGCCTGTGCCACACCTTCGCCCACTTCCAATTCATCGCTTTTAGCTTCAACAACAGCCAGTTTAATGCCTTTGTAAACCAGAATATAATCGGCAATAAGTGGCTTTTTTCTCCTGCCGCCTACTTGAATTCTGCCCTCTGTAATTTTACAAACATTGCGTTCACGAAGGATTTTAGAACCCTGTACCACGCCCCAACCGGTAGCTTTTAATTTAGGGTCTATTAATTCGGCTCTTGTTTCAGCTTCGTTCATAGGGCTATCTCTTTTTCGGGTAGCTCTCCATTAAAGGCTTTTTGTAATGCTGCTTTTTTCAAATCTTCCAGATTATCTATTTTTTGCTGATAGATGACTTCCAGCTTTTTTGTTTCTTCCTGTAATGCATCTAATTCCAGAACGATCTTTCTTTGTTCTGGAAGCGGCGGAACTGGAACAATAATATTTCGTACATCGGAAAGATTTACTCTTGGTCTTGTTGCTCCTGAAATATTTTTACTCAACTGTGAAACAGATAGCTTTGTATTTAAAAAATATTCTAAAAATTTATAACTAATATTATTTTTGTTTGGTCTTATTCTGACAATGTCTGCAACAATAATTCCACTTCCAAAATGTTCTGGAATTATACAGGTTTTTCCTATTGGTATGCCAAGTTTTGCTAATACAATATCTCCAGTTCGAAAGGAATGTGACTTTAGTTCTTCTGCTTTTTCTGTATCTAAATATTTAATGTTTTTTTCTATAAAAACACCCTTCCCAATATTTTGTAACCTAATCATAGGAACACCACTTTCTCTATAATCAGCGACTTTTAAATTCGAACCAAAAGGTCCTGATACTATCGACTTTTTTTTATCAGACAATTCCTCTAATTTTTTATCCACCCAATCACTACCTTTATTCTCAAACACCCCTTGCAAATAACTCTCAAAAAGTTCTTTGGCGTTATTAAGGTTTTGTTCGGCATTGGCTTTTGCTTTGGCTATGGTGGCAAAGGCTTTGTCTAAAATGGCTACGATGCGTTTTTGTTCTGGGAGTGGAGGGATTGGGATTTCAATATCTCTAACACTTGACAAATTTACCCTTGGTCTTGTAGCACCGGAAATATTTCCTGTTAATTGTGCTACTGACAAATCAGTATTTAAATAGAATTCTAAATATTTATAATCAACATTTTTTGTATCAGGTCTTATTCTAACAATATCTGCTGTTATTATTCCTGATTTAAAGTGCTCTGGAATAATACAAGTTTTACCAATTGGAATACCCAGCTTTGCAAGAGCAATATCTCCTACAATAAATGAATGATACTTTAGTTCCTCTGCTTTTTCTTCGCTAATATACTTTATATTTTTTTCAATAAAATAACCTTTCCCAATATTCTGTAATCTGAGTATAGGAATGCCTTCAGTTTTGTAGTCAGAAACTTTTAGATTTGAACCAAAAGGTCCAGAAACTACCGCATCTTTTTTCTCACTTAATTCGCTTAATTTCTTTTTCTGATAGTCCTTCATATCAGCTCCATAATTGCAGTTAAAATAGCAGTACTTTCTTTATCTAATTCATCAATTTCTTTCAAAATCTCTTTTGGCTTTCGCAAAGGAGCTTCTTCAGGTATATTTGGATTTTTTGCAGAAAGGTCAAAGGTAGTTTGGTCAATATCCTTTATATTTACTGTCCAAGAATTTTTACTCTCAGCTTGTGTTTTTTGCAATGCCACAAAATCGGCTAAATCGTTTTCGTTTAGCGGATTGGTTTTACCCAAGTTTCTATCCAGATTGAGTTGATAGAACCAGGTTTTCTTAGTGGAGCTTCCTTTTTCAAAAAAGAGAACTACTGTTTTAACTCCTGCACCGGTAAATGTTCCGCCGGGTAAATCCAAAACCGTATGCAAGTTGCAGTTGCTTAATAATTCTTTACGCAACGCAATAGAGGCATTATCGGTATTGCTTAAAAAGGTATTTTTAATTACCACGCCAGCTTTTCCACCCGCTTTTAATATTTTAATAAAGTGCTGTAAAAACAAGGAAGCAGTCTCGCCTGTTTTTATGGGAAAGTTTTGCTGCACCTCGGCTCTTTCTTTTCCACCAAACGGGGGATTTGCCAAAATCACATCGAACCGGTCTTTTTCCTGTATGTCGGCAAGGTTTTCGGCAAGTGTATTGGTATGAATAATATTTGGGGCTTCAACCCCGTGCAATATCATATTCATAATGCCAATAATGTATGCCAAAGATTTTTTCTCTTTACCGTAAAATGTGTTTTTCTGTAAAGTTACAGTATCGGAAGTAGATAATTTTTTACTGCTCTTTAAATATTCAAAGGCTTCGCACAAGAAACCAGCAGAACCAACCGCACCGTCATAAATTTTTTCACCAATTTGGGGAGCCACCACTTTAACAATGGTTTTAATCAACGGTCGCGGTGTGTAATATTCACCACCATTACGCCCTGCATTCCCCATATTTTTAATTTTTCCTTCGTACAGATGGCTCATCTCATGCTTTTCCTTGTGAGTTCTGAAACGAAGTTCATCAATAAGGTTCACCACTTCACGGAGATTATAACCGCTTTGTATTCTGTTTTTCAGTTCGCTGAATATCTCACCAATTTTATATTCAATTGTATCCGCATGTTCAGCATCGGTTTTGAAATTTTTCAGATAGGGGAAAAGTTTACCGTTCACAAAGTCCACAAGGTCATCGCCAGTTAAAGCGTTGTGATCAATTTTGCCGCTTTTCAATTTTGGAGCTGCCCATATTGTCCATTGAAATTCGGGAGCAATGATATTTGTGTGGGTTTTACCTGTCAGTTCGGCTGCTGTAGCTTTGTCTTTTTCTAAATCGTCCAAATATTTCAGAAACAGCACCCAAGAGGTTTGTTCTACATAATCTAACTCACTACTGCACCCTGCGTCTTTCCAGAGGAAATCGTCTACATTTTTAAAAGTCTGTTCAAACATTTATATTCTCTCCCTATATTTTTTGTATGGCTTTGGACTCCAGCCAACAATACGCAAGAGTCCTTGCAGAATAACCTATTCTCCAATACATTTGATTTTCAAATAATGATTGCCAATCAGCTGCTGTTTCGATGGGCATATATAATTTACTCACTGCTCATTCCTTCGTAGTTCTCATTTCCTTGAGTATGCTCTCCTCAAAAACCATCCGCAAGATATAACATGAAGAGGCGTCACCTTTCCCTGTCAGGCAATAACTCCCTCATTGCAGGGCTATAACCTACCGGCAAGCGTCTAACTCACAAAGGCAATAGCGCACCCTTATCATTAAACCAGCAGACTCAGCTATAGCCTTTTGGGGTATAAATAAAAGAGCGGATCCCGGAGGAACCGCTCGCAGTCAAATCCACTTTTATAAATAGCAACCATCTGATCCGGGTTACACCCCTTGCTTCCGAATTTATTTTAGGTGGTCTCCTGTAAAATTAATCAAGAAATTGATCGATGTTATATTTTTTCATGCTCACCGAGCTAACCCGCCGAAATAGCTTAGCCCTTCTCTTCTGCTTGAAAGAGTTTATGCGTCTTGTAAGTCTTTGAGAGATTTGCCGTTAGCATTTATCCAAGCGACAAGACCGTTTGCGCTACCGCCGTGAATTACTGCAGCCGCCGAACTTGGGCTTGAAAATTCCGTATCTTTAACAAAAACATATTTATCGTTTTTTTGAATCAGCCCTCCTTCTTCGATTAGCCTATTTCTTTGAACCAGGACACTCGGCCATTTCTTGGCAGAACTACGTTCATCGAGAACTGCTTCTGATCCTGCCAAGACCACCATTCCATTTGGTGTGAGGTAGCCAGAAGCAATAACGTTTTTAATCTTGCACGTAAGCATTTCTCTTTCCGATTCATTCTCAACCTTCGATATTGCTGGGATAAACGCCTCGACTCCAAGCACCGGCAGAACCTGCTGCATTTTTTTTAGAAATACTTCCATGTCTTCTCTATCAGATTCTGGCAGTTTTGCACCACTACCTTGGTTGTTCATAAGTATTGATCTGTCAGCTGATTTTGCTATTTCAATTAGCCGACCCTCAATGTATCGAATATGGGCTTTGGTAAGATTTTCATCTTTCGTTATGAAATAAGCGATATTGTTCCAGAAGTCTTTTGATAAATGGCTCTTGATCCGATCTTTAATACATTCCGCCTCACCAATGTAGATTGCACTTTTGTTGGTATTAGGATCTATGCCCGTAAGAAAATAGACACCTGAGTTTAGAGATTCTTTACGTTCCAAAACCTTTTCAAACTCGCTTCTAGGACCAGCAACAGCTTTGCCGGTCCAGTTGGAAAGCTCGGCAGTTCGTAATCGTTTTGGATCTCCAAATGCAAGAAACATTTTTAACGTTGCTGTAGGCATATTCTCTCCTTGCGTATCATAAAGCTAAGCTGCCGGAAGGGACCGACCAAAAAACTTTGCTACCCCGAAAAACTTTGGCGAATCTAAAAACGTTCGACAGTAGCATTCGCCCTTCCGGTCTGCTTGAGCGCCTTGTTAGGAGTGTTATTTGGCCATAGCCTTTCCACCAATAGCTTTTCCATTCATAAGTACTGGTATTTCAATCCTCCCGTCTGCTTCGGGATTTATTTCTTTGTATTTTATGAGATATATCCAAGGTGCATTCCTATCTGGTTGTGTTCTTACTTGGGTCATTGTAATGCTATGAAGATACCATTCATTAGGATTGGATACCAGATTCTTCAATTCTTTATCAGATGAGGTAACAGCTGCGTCTGATGACAATACTGGATTTGCGGAATTGCGAGCATTCCATAAAGGAGATTGGCTTAAGTCCTGTTTAATAATTTCAAATGCAAACTTTTGTCCATTAATATAAGAGTAGTAAATCGCAACAACACCGCGTTCTCTCTTGTCACGATAATCATCCCATTCAGAACTTTTATCAGAATTTGCTTTTAGGGGATCGTTCGAGCATCCTGACAAAAGGTTCAATAGAACAGCAACCAATGTAAAATATAGTAATTTTGTAGTCATATTCCTTAACTCCTAACGTAGAGCTAAGCTGCCGGAAGGGGCCGACCAAAAACATGCTACCCGGAAAAAACTCCGGTTAAACGAAAACGTTTGATAGTAGCATTAGCCCTTCCGGTCTGCTTGAGCGACTTGTTAGGAGATTTTGTTTTTCCTTCTCAAATAGCTTAATCGCATACCCCGAAATATAAAGTAGCCAGCAATTACAATAACTCCAATGTTAATAATTAAAAATGTGTTTGGGTAATAGAGTTCTGGAAAACAATATGCCGGGATCATATTGATAATACTTCCAAGTGTAGTAGCCATAAATACAGCAAGATAATTAAGTTCCTCGGCCATCTTGTTTCTTTTTCGCCTTATAAGGAGAATAATTACCATAGAAATGGATACCACTAGAATCGCTATTTTAGTAATTCCTACTATTTGCACTCCGATCATCTTTTATTCTCCTAACGTAGAGCTAAGCTGCCGGAAGGGGCCGACTGAAAAACTATGCTACCCTGGAAAATCCAGGTAAAAAGTAAAATGTTTGGTAGTTCCACCAGCCCTTCCGGTCTGCTTGAGCGATTGGTTCGACTCAATGATGTTCAGTCAAAATGCCAAGTTGCCAATTTCCGAACAACCTTCCCGTCTCTAAAATATACAGCTCTTCCACGCCAAGCGAAATCACCCCATCTACTAGCACCATCTCCCGTATAACTCCAAACAGTATCTGGTTCCTCCTTGATTCTCCAATCCGGATTGAGTTCAGCTACAACAAGCGGTTCTCTTAAGAGGTTAAGCACTTCGCTTTCGGACATTCCAATTGGTATATTATTAAATGTTTCTTCCGAATATCCTGGGGCAAATCGAGTATCGATATTTGGATAAAGAATAAATATTCCTTCAGGAGGTGCAGCAAATACTACAAAGACTAACAACACACAGGGCAATATTGCCATAAAGGCAAGTATTGCAAGATACCACGCTGGCCTTTCCCTGCGGCATGCATAAATAAATGAAATAATAAAAGCAAAAGGAGCCACCGCACCCAAACCCGATAAAAATGAGTATAATATTTCGTCTGATATACCAATCAGGGCAGCTATTAGTCCTCCAACAAGTAGCATACTAACAAGCAAGAAGAGAAATATTGCCATGAATCTATTGTTTCTATCTCTCATATGAGTCGAACTATTGATTGAGCCGAATTATTTCTATCATATTCAATATTTTCCCAAACAAAAACGGACAAACATAGAATTATTCCTATAGATATTCAGGCTATGGGCTGATATAGACAACTACCTACAAATCTATCAACTTCCATAACTATAACTATTATGCTCCAACCACCCAATCATCTGCAAGTTAAATCAGGGGATGTGTATATCCTGAGTCCCCCCATCCTTCAGAGATTACCATTAAAAGCATCTCCATGCATATACAGGAAGCTCCCTGGCTAAAGGCAACCCCGAACCTTGCCCAAAACTCCGAACGCGACTACGCCTTTAATGAGCTTCCTAATCAGCATCCTCCCTAAGACAGTCAATTCACTGCTTAACTTCGCCGGAGCCTCCTCCGCATACAGTCCTACAAAATTACTAACCATCAGCAAACTCTTCGCACCGACTCCCAACCCTAAGCTCTCCTTACTGTTCGTTACCCAAGGCTTCGCATCACTCCGCTTCCCACTCTTCAAAATATTCTCGGAGTAGTAAGGCACACCAAACCCATCCGTCAGCTTTCCAACATCGTGGAACAATCCAACGATCACCACACTCTCTTTTAAACAAGAGCATCAGCCTCACCAGAAAAGTATCCAATACTTTCAAAAATCTTTACAAGGTAGCGCGTAATTTCTACAGCACGATTCAATAGCCCCTCTGATTCACTCCAGATTCCAGATACCCCTCCTGGGGCTAATCCATACCCTCTCTCCATAAGGAAGTCCCAAAGTTCTCTTACCTCTACTCCCCTATGCTCTACCATACTTAATAGCTCTAATGCTCTCTTTACAGTACTCATTGTATTTCTCTCCTCTCTATAGACTATATAACTACTATTAATCTTATTTAATCTTAATCCACTATTCTTTTATACCTACTATACTACTCCTTAATAACCTCTTCCTTAAGATGAACCACCGAAACTCTAAAAGGAAGTACAATCACATTATTAACCTCCTTATTAGCAGCAAAGCGATCCAGTATAATCTCCCAATCCTCATCACTCCATCTACCTACATCCATAGTTGGCATAACTAAAATCACTCCCTCCGCAAGCGCCTGCATATCTTCATAATCCACTTCAGCTACACCCATTTTAAAAGATTGAAATCAACGCCCCCCCAGTTCCACTCCAAACACCGCTGGTCCCTGCAGGCGCCTCCTAATAACTTTCTCCCTACCAAGCAAGCCCGCAGTGAACCTCCCCATCCCTTCTTGAACATGGGTTATGCAGCTAATCCACCGCTAGCTCCGGCGTATACCATCCAGGGGTACTAATACAGTGGTTCCGCCGCTTAGTATTATCCTTCAACCATCCCTGCCCATGCCAGCATCAAGCCAATTAGGTTCCGGCACCAAAGCTCGACCACCCAAACCTCCTCTCTTAAACTATCCCTCCTAAAATTACTCTCCCAAAATACCAATATTCAAAAACCCCTCTTTTAGCCCTCAAAAATAAACTCATTAATCAAACGCACTATCAAGTCTTTGCCTTCTCTTTAACTCTTCAATTATATCATCGCCATTTTTTTCTAACGCTTCGCCATATTTCAATCCTCTTCTTTTCATTTCCCAATGATACGATGAGTGATGCGAACCGCATAGCCACCTAATTTTTGTGGGCTTACTATAATTATCGTGATGTCCGACTGATTCTTCTGCTCCCTTATCACAAACAGCACAAGGCTTTTTAATAAGCCTTCCCTTCTTAATTGCTAACTTCATTATATTATGAGCCCTGAGCTTTTCTTTGTTCTCTTTCCTGTACTTACCATTTACCTCACGATGAAAAGCAGTAGCCCTACTTTTTTTCTTACTATCTCTACAGTCCCTACAGCGGCAACTTAACCCCCCAAACTCTGCTCTAGCTATAGTAAACTCAGAACGCTTTTTATAAGCCTTACAGCGTGTGCATTTCTTAATTCCTTTATCCTTTAACAACTGAAGTTCCACTTGCTGCCTTTGACGTATCCCCTCTCTAAACCTTAGTCCCGCGGTTATCTTTTTTCTACATATATTACAGTATGCCCCCTTCCCATCTTTCCTAGACTTATCATTAGTAAAATGAGTGAAATCCTTTCTCACCTTACAGCAAATACAAACCTTTCTCCGCTTTAAATCTCTTCGTACCGACTCAATATCCTTAAGTAACTTAGCTCTCCGCAAACGTCTATCTGTCTCTAATAAAGCAAGCTTTCTCATAACACTTCTCCCTCTTTCTATAGTATACAGGAAATGACCCTACTTGGTAAAAATAAACTTACAGCTCTCAGCCCAAACCATCTAAAACAAGCTAATAGTAAAACATCGCTTTTAACCCTCAAAAATTAGCCCACCTTATTTTCGCTTACGCCGAGCTTTGAAAACCCGGTGTATGGTACCGTTTCTTTACGCCCCCCTCCTCAGGATCGCCTAACGGCTCCCTGTCAGTCTACCAACAGCTACCCCTCAGAAACGCCTGGACGCAAAGAAACCGGACACCTCTCGATGCCCGGCTCCCCAGTAGCTATGCTGTGTTCTTTAGACGAGTAGCCAAACCCCCAAGGTAGTAACAACCACTCGCTGCTGGCAGGAGGGGAGAGCCACAAGGCTAACCCATAACCGACCCAGCATAACTTACCTACTCATACCTCCCTACTAATGCATCAGCATCTACATAGATTAACTCATGCCTATGTGGAGATGCTACTCTCTTCTTAACGAACTCTGATGCTATGCCTGTCTTCTCTCCAGTCTTATCCACCTTAATGATACCCTGGTCTCCTAAGTCTAACCTTACTGTCTCTCCCTCTATAGCCTTACTCCACTTAATCATCTTCATGTCCTTCCCCCTTATCTAATAAAGCTAAAGGAATCCCGGCAAAACTTAGCGACCTGTCCATCATCATCCATCGCCCTCCATACACCTCAACCTACCTATCATATTTACTAACCTACGCCACTCAAGAATACCTAGTATATGGAACCATCCCGCCAAAGTAACTTTCCGCCAGTTATAATTGCGGTTTAACAGTGGCAGTAATTGCGGCGAGAAGTTACAAGGGATAAATCCATAGGCTGGCAGTGGGCTGTTAGTCCGTTGTGGATATTCTATTGATAGAGTTCCATATCTACGCAAATAAAAATTCCATTTCTCATTTGACAATCACCTCTCCTTTTATGATATTATATGTTGCTGGCGGTGAGGGCAAAAAAGGGCAGAATCCATCACTGATTATTGTAGTATTTTTGTAGTATTATTTTACCCGTATTTGCCCATATATGACCATGCCGAGGTACAAACGAGCACAAAAGGGGTGTAAATGGATCCGAGCGAGGATATAAGTTCGAATCCGACCTTCGGCTTTAAAAGAAAAGGGCACCCATAGGGTGCCCTTTTCTTTTAGATCTAGAGCGGATTCAATTAAAAACCTAAGGGTTAAACCCTAAATACTAAGTTAGGTCCATCTATTTAAAACAATTATGTGGGATAATTTACTCCAAGATATCATTACTTAGTATTTAGGGTTTGATCCTCGATTCTTTTTAAGGTTTGACCCTCGATTTTTCATTTTATGGGACGGGAAACTGGTCGCACGGATGGACTGTAAAACTGAGAGAAAAAGTTCGCTACTTCATATCCATAATCTCGCGCTGGAACCCTGGTTTGGAAAGACCGAATCTTTTGCCCGGGCCCTTTATAAAGAACTTAAACCCTTCATGCGCTTTAATAAATGTAGTAGTCTTCAGTTACACAAAACTAGCCCAGTCAACGTTCAACCGGTGCTACAAAGAGAAGTTAACAGTTTGACGGGGCAAAAAATATCAAGCAATCCGGCATAACTTTTGACCTTTTTAACCGGCCCTTTCAGGCAGGTTATAAAAAACAAAATTCAGCTCAACTTTTAGGAAAATTTGGCAAATATTTATCATAGTGAATACAAACCTTAAAAAAATAATTCATATTGATATGGATGCTTTTTTTGCGTCAGTTGAACAGAGAGACAATCCGGAACTTAGAGGAAAGCCGGTTATTGTGGGTGGAGATCCTCATAAACGTGGAGTTGTAGCATCCTGTTCTTATGAAGCAAGATCTTTTGGAATACACTCTGCTATGCCAGGCAAACGTGCGTTCAGGTGCTGTCCACATGCTATCTTTGTTAGACCCAGATTTGATAAATATTGTGCTGTCTCTGATCAGATCAGGGAAATTTTCTATGAATATTCTGACCTTGTTGAACCACTATCTTTAGATGAAGCATTTATAGATGTAACAGATAATAAAAAGAACATTCCCTATGCAACTGAAGTAGCAATGCAAATTCAAAATGATATTCTTAAGAAAACCGGTTTGACAGCATCAGCTGGAGTTTCTTTTAACAAGTTTCTATCAAAAGTAGCATCTGATATTAACAAACCAAATGGTATCAAGGTAGTAATGCCCTGTGATGCAGATGAATTTATTGATAATTTACCAATAAGAAAATTCTTTGGAGTAGGGAAGGTCACAGAGCAAAAAATGAGCAGAATCGGAATAAGGACAGGGGCGGATCTAAAAAAATATGACAAGATAAAATTGATTAAAATATTTGGAAAATCTGGAAACTATTTTTATGATATCGCGCATTCTCAAGATAATAGACCAGTTATAGCTCAACGTGAGCGCAAATCACTGGGTAAAGAAACTACTCTGCATGAAGATATAAATAATATAGAGCAAATGCGAAAAATCCTGGAAGGTATTGCTCTACAAATTGAAAGTTTACTGATACAGAAAGAGGTAACAGGTAAAACTTTAACCCTGAAGGTCAAATATTCTGATTTTCAATCTATCACAAGAAGTATAACCCTTTCTCAACCTATCAAAGAATCTGCTTTAATGATGAGTCATGCTTGTTCGTTGCTTAATAATACAGAAGCTGGAAAGAAAAAAGTTAGATTGCTGGGATTGACTATTTCTAATTTAGAAAGCCATTTAGGGAAATATCATAAATACAGACAACTTCTTCTGCCATTTGACAATAGGTACTTCTAACCTGGATTATTTGTTCAATATGTCATGTGTAATCATAGAGGTTATACGAATAGATCAGGATGTTTTTTCTCAACCGAGAGGAGAACGTTTTGTTTTCGTTCTCAACATTGCAATCAATAATAGACACTTGTCAACACGTGGTTGCCAGAGAGCATAATATGGGCATTATCTTATAATGAAGAATAGATGTAAATGGTGTGGAAGAGACCCTTTATACATAGCTTATCATGATGATGAATGGGGTACTCCTATTCATGATGACCGGCTTCTCTTTGAGTTCCTGATTCTGGAAGGAGCACAGGCCGGACTGAGTTGGCTGACAATCCTGAAAAAAAGAGAGAATTACCGGCAGGCGTTTCAATCCTTTGATTGCGAAACAATAGCCAGGTATTCGCAACGTGATATCAACCGTCTTTTAGCTGATTCAGGTATTGTGCGCAATCGTCTCAAGATCAAATCGGCTATCAAAAATGCCCAGGGAGTTATAAACATCCAGGATGAGTTCGGTTCATTGGACTCATATCTCTGGCGTTATGTTGAAGGTATACCTAAGCAAAACGAATGGAGATCCATGGAAGAACTTCCGGTAAATACAGAAATATCCGATATGATGAGTAAGGATTTGAAGAGACGTGGATTCAATTTTGTAGGTTCAACAATCTGTTACGCGTTTATGCAAGCAGTAGGCATGGTAAACGATCACACAACATATTGTTTTCGACACGATGAAATCAAGAAACTTGCCCAACAAGTGGGTTGAGCCGGCTTTATAAACCCGGCGGATTACCCGTGCCGTTGTGCCCAGGGAGACAGAGATGAAGGTACTGGAAGTAACCAGGTCACCAATCAAGAATAGCAATAAGAATCGCTCACTGAGAAGCGCGAAAACTTCGGGACACTACCGGGGTAAGGAAAATATTGGGCTACCTGAATCTATTTACTTTCTCAAACAGGATTGGTCTAAAATGTCTTTCCAGTAATTTATTGCCGGAGGCAATAAATTAGAAGTTGACCTTGAGAGGTTTCTTCAGGAGGAGGCCAAAGGCCAGGGTCAGGATCAGGAAGGCGATGGTCCAGTGGAGCTGGAGGCCGAGGAGGTTAATATCTCTCTCCGGGTAATCGATCCGGGCTGAAATAATGTTGCTGCCCGTCGGGATAGTCTTATCCCCGGGCATGGCTAGGATAGAGAAGAAAGAGGCTTCTTCGGTCACCGGGTAGATCCGGTCGATTTGAGTGAGCGCCCGAAGGTTTTTTGTGAGTAAGGTATCTCCAACTGTGAAGGTTAAGGTGTGATCTCCCTGTTCCTTCACCTCGACCCGCCAGGTTACCTCTTTAAGTGCCTGGATCCTCAGGGCCGGGGTCCGGATGGCGACACCATCCGAAGTCTCCAGCTTGAACTTTGTCTGGGGGATATTCACACCCGGCGCGAGTGAGAGTGTCACGTTGACTTGATCTCCGGGCCGGAGGTTATCGTAACCATATCTGACCTGTATCTGGGCGCAGAGAAGCAGTACCGGAACTATTACGACCAGGAGCGGCGGGAGAAGATAGGCCAGATATAGGCCGATCCCCCGCAGGACCTGAATAAATTCCTTGATTATCAGACCAAGTTCATCCCGGGATAGATAGATCCCGAAAAAATGCCCGAAGATGCGCCTCTTCTTTATCTTTATCTGCGCTTGATTGGAGATGGTCTTATATACCAGCAGCGCGAAGACCGCGGTAACAAGCGCCAGAAATGCTAATCCGATCACGGGCGGAAGGCTCTGGAAAGGGAAGAGAACCCCGCTGACTATCAGCGTTATTTTGTTAAATATAAATTCCATATAAAATTTTCTTTGAAAATTTTAGTTATGCAAGCATTAACCGCTATGTTTTAGCTAACTAATATTTTCTTATAAACCGACGGAGGTAATATTTTTCTTTCTCCCGTCTTTGACCTTCTAATTCGTCGTCAACCGTCAACCGTCAACTGTCCTATCCCAGGTATCCCAGTCCCATCAGCCTCTCCTTGACGGATTCCTCATCGGCAGATTTTTCCATATCGGCCACACTCTTCTCCAGGACGTGAACGATAAATTCGTCGGCCGTCGAGTACCCGGCGACTTCGGAATACTTCGCCAGTCGGTCATAGAGGTCACCTTCAATCTTAAATTTCTTTGCCATAGTTATTTGCCCTTTAAGTTTTTATAAATCATTTTACTGTATAATTTTCCTATACCGTCAGTTCAATATTCAAACCAAGTTAATCCCGCACATAATTTATGTGCGGGGATAATTTACATGTAGTCCAATGATTTTATCTTTTTTATTTGTTTATCAGACACCGGGGGAGAAATCTTCTTCTTCTCAGGCGAAAATACATCTCTCCCGATCATGTCGACAGGCTTGTCGATCCCGAATAGAGCTAGAATGGAAGGGGTGAGGTCATAGAGATGCGGGTGTTCCATCAGAATTTCTTTATTGGAAAAGAAAATTCCGGGGACTATCTCGGTTGCCCCGCAATGATCTCCGCTCCATTTTTCGGTGCTCATCGTTATCAGGTCGCCTTCGGTAATATCTCCCAGGGCGCTCTCCCAGGAAGTACGGTATCCCCAGTCATACCCGACCAGCAGATCGGGCGCCTTTTCCATGTAAGGTCCGGAGTAAACATCTTCCCGGTGGTGGACCCGCTTGATGACCGATTTCCCGTTCTGAGGATCCTTGATCGCCATAAGCTTGTCGGCAATCTCTTTTACCAGCCTGTCCCTCTCCGCCCCCGGAGATACAATCCCCTGTCCCTCGCGCCCCCGCTGGTTGATATAGAGTGCGTTGAAGCCCAGGGCGTAAGCCCGGGTCCGCGACCAATCAACATCACCGGAGAGAAGAGAACCTGTTGTCTTGCCGTAATTAAGCACCAGGTATCCATTGCGCTCCAACCAGGAATTCAGGTGAAAATTATCATAAAGAGGAGAGAAACCGTGGTCGGACATTATGATCAGGGTGGTGTCGTCCTCCAGGCTCTGGAGGACCTTACCCACGGTCTTATCCATTCTCTGGTATATCTCTTCCACGACATCACCCAGTTCCGCCCGGGCTACAGGATCATAGGCCGGATGATGCTTATCTCTCAGATGCCAGAAGATGTGGGTTCCCAGGTCGGTGCTGGAGTAATAAAAGAAGAAGAGGCCTTCTTTGAATTGGCTGAAAAGATAGTCGAAGAGCCGGTCTCTCTCATTCAGGACCATCTGGGACTGGACATAGTATTCTTTGGTGGTGAAGGTGTTGTTAGTAAGAGCCTTGGTGTCTTCCGGCATCCCCTGGGTATAGAAATAACCGGCGTTATCAGCTATCTCCCCGGCAAATCCTTCCGACCAGTCGATGGGGAGAATCGGGTCTTTCGGGTTGATATTGAGCGGTGTGACATAGAGCTTAAAGTAAGGATGGACTTCTTTGGCAAAGAAGCGGCAGATACCGGTCATAGCGGGGATGAGCGGCAGCGGCTTGAAAGAGAGGACAACCCAGTCACTCCACTCCCCCTGGTTAAGAATGATCTCCTGGTCGGGGAGGTCGATTCTGATCACGGGGTTTTCCGGATCGATCCAGGCGGTGAAGGGGATCTTCATGATGGGGGCTTCTTTGAGGAATGAATTGGGAGGCCCCTCCAGAACTTCGTTAACCCCGTCATTTATGACATCGACCAGGATAAGCCGAGCGCCGGAATAATCTTCCGGGATATCTTCCCGGTCGGTGGTGAAGTATTGATAAGTCCCATAGGTTCCGAGAAGGTCCGGTGTCCCCATCCCGGAGACGGATCCGTTGCCGGATTCAACCGGCGGGTAGTTGGAGGGGATTTTGAAGATAACCGCCGGGATATCCTTTTCGCCCAGATACTCCCAGAAAGCCCGGCCTTCCCGCTTGAGAACCACCTGCCCGCTGGAGAGAGGGAATACATAAGAACCGGGCTTGATGGTGGTCGTGGGCGGGATGGTCTCCGACATTGACAGGTAGGGCATATAGGTCTTCGGATCGCGGTGGATAAAGTCAAAGATGGCGTGCCCTCCCGGATTCTTCCCGGTAATAAAGTTGGACCAGGCCACCGGGCTCTGGGGAGGTATGCTGGACCAGAGGTACTTGAATCCTCCCATCTCAGCAACTTTCTGGAAATTCTGCAATTTCCCCTTCTCGAACATTGATTGGACAATTCGGGGGTCCATCCCATCAAAAGCCAGGACGATCACCTTCTTATTTCCGACTGCTTTTGAGCAACCGAAAGCAAGAATGATCAGAGGGATAATAATTATGAAGTTTCTAATATGTCTTTTCATTTTCATCAGTCTTCTAAAGCCCCGGCTGCTAAGCTCGAGATGCCGGGTGTTTTTTCGTTCGAAGTTCGAAGTTGAGCGTTCGGCGTTCGATGTTCAATCTTTATTCTTTATCTCAAGTATCCGCCCATCCATATGCACCGGTGGTTTGACTCCGAAAAGATGCAGCGCGGTTGGAGCAATATCCCAGATGGCCGGCCGTTCGCTTATGATTTTCCGACTGGAGAAAAAGACCCCGGGGACATACCGGTGATCAATGCAGTGGTCGGCAGACCAGGCCTTGTCGTTATCAATAAATATATCATGCTCTACTTTGCCCGAAACCGACTCCCAGGAATGTCGCCAGCCGGGATAGAAACCGATAATCAGGTCCGGCGCGTTCTCTATGTAAGGGCCGGTATATATTTTTTCCGTATCATAGAGGGTGGTAATCCCGGCCCCTCCTCCCTCTTCCTCATCCTTGAGCCCGGATAGTTTTTCCGTCAGCTCAGCTTTCAGGGCCTCCACTTCTCCATCTTCCACGATTCCGTATTTCTCCCTTCCCTTCCGATTGATATAGATGCCGTTCAGCCCGAAGGCGTAAGCGCGGGTTCTGGACCAGTCAACATCCTTAAACCACTCCCCGCCGGTGGTCAGATTGTCTTTAAGATAGAGATAGCCGTTTTTAAAAAGCCAGGTATTGACATTTACGCCCCGGCTGAAAAGCTTGAATCCGTGGTCGGAACAGATCATCAGCATATCCCGATCCGAGAGTTTTTCCCGGACCCGTCCCACCAGTTCATCCATCCGGCAATAGAGGTTTTCAATCACTTTGGGCTTTGGTGCCTCACTCTTTTTAAGCGCCGGATGGTCATCCGTGGTGTAGCGCCAGAATTCATGCTGGATTACATCGGTAGTATCGAATACGCAGCAGACCATCCCTTTCTTTACCCGGGAGATGCTGTGAAAAAATATCTCTTCCAGCTTTTCATGGACTTGATAAGTCTGCTGGAGGAAACCATCATCGGTCAGAACTCCTTCATTGAGCGCCCAGGTATCCTGGGGGAGTCCCAGGGTGGCAAACTGGTCGAAGAGCTTACTGAGATAGATTGAATAGATCAGAGGATGGGAGACCGGCAGCGCGGGTTTTTCGGGATCAATCTGGACCGGTGACAGATAAAGCTCGAATTCGGCAGATGTGCTTTTGAGAAAGAACTGGGCAATCCCCCTGATCTTCGTGCGCGGTCCCGCTTTAAAGGTCAGGTTAATCCAGGGAGATAGTACACCTTCCCGGAGAGTGATCTCCTCTCCGCTATACTTGAGAACGGCAGACTTCTCTTCAGGATTGACCGTAATCTGCAGAGGGATCTTCAGTTCAGTCCCGGCCTGTTTCGGGTTGGGAGGTCCGGCGATCTCGGTCTGATAGACCGGCCCGCTATCTTTCAGATGAAGATAATAACCCGAGGTCAGTTCCTCCCCTCCCGGTTCTTTGGTCGTATAGTAAGCGAAAGTTCCCTGGGATCCTTTCAGGTCAGGGGTGCAGAGGCCGGAGAGGAGCAGTCCTTTGAATTTTTCCGGAGGAAAAGTGATCGGCACCTTGAGGATGATACTGAAGATTCCATGTTCCCCCAGGATCTTCCAGAAGGGGATACTCTTGCGGAGCATCTTGATGACCGGTTTCCCGATCGGCAGCTTAATTGGACCAAGCCGTAGAGTTCGGACGGTGGTATTGATCTCTGCCGAGGATAGAGCGGGAAGATAGGTCTTAGGATCCCGGCGGAGGAAGTCGAATATATTGTGCTTGCCCGGATTGGTCCCGGTCATAAAGGATGACCAAGCCACAGGAGAGATGGGGGGGTTGGTGGTCAGCAGCGGAGAGAAATATCCCTCGGTCCGGAGAGCGTTTAGGTTGGGCAGTTTTCCTTCGTCCATGAATTTCACGGCCAGCTCGGGATCGAGACCGTCGAGCCCGAGGATAATCAACCGATCGATCAGCGGCGCTCCATGTTTCTTCTTTCGTTTAATCACCTGGAAGAGCAGGCGGAAAGGGAGTGTGAGTATCAGGAGAAAGGCGAAGAGGACGGCACCGATAATGAATATGAAAGAGCTCAAGAAGGCAAACCCGGCCCCTGGTCCGATATAGGCGTAGGAATGCTCCGGCGTTGCCAGAGAGACAGCAACAAGAACTCCAATTATGATTAAGAAGCGTAGTTTCATTAAATTCCCGCTTACGGCGTTAATTTAGTTATGATTTACAGGATTAGGTAAACCATTTTCAATTTTTACCCCGTGATGACCAAAGATCATTTTGCGTGGTCCCATCAGTATTTAAACCGAAAATGTATCATTAGGGGGGAGAAAGCACAAGATCAATCCGATCAACTATAAGCTGGGTTGGATTCTAATCGTACCGGCCCCGCCTAATAAATATATTGTGTATGTAATCTTAATCAAGTATTATTCAGAATTATATACTTGCAGGTCTGTCAGAGTTCTCTATCAGGGTTCCGGCTGATTCAATCAGAAAGTATGCGGTTTGAGGTGAAGAATGCCGAAGCAAGTAAGAACAGGTTTATATATATAATTTTAGAAAGGAGTGAATTATGAAGGATAAGTTCGATAAGATAATGGAGCAATTTCTGATTCCCATCTCTGACTTTGAGGGGCCGGTGATGGACAGCACCTATTTCATGAAGAATGATGGGAGTTTTGTTTTTTCCGAAGGTTATTGCCACCCGGAGGGTGCTTTCTGGGGGATGATTATTAAATACCCTCTTCCGGGCGGTCATATCGATATCTTCGGACGAGAGTATAGCTGGACCCATAGAGTTGAGATAGATGGGGAATTATGCATTATTCCCAATCATCAGCAGGTGGAAAATCAGTTTAAAGTAGCCCCGGAGCTTAGAGCATTTCAGGGGGAAAAGCCACCTTATGCCCGCAACTTCATCAAGTTTCCCCTCTCGGATTTCTCCGGTTATTTCGATGCCCGGCATTCGATGCGGGAACTCCGCAAAGAGTATAAATGGATCGACGAAGTAGTGCGTAAAACCTGTGAACTTCTTGAATGGAACCCGGATGATACCGGGGTTACCGGCTCGCTGGCTTATGGCCGGATTGAAGATGATGTTGATATGATGTTCATCGGTACTCCGGAGGAGAATGCCGCTATTGCCCAAAAAATACGGCGTTATGTGGAGTCAAATCCCGAGGCCCGGGTCTTTGAACTGGGGAGAGAGTGGCCGCTTCGGTTTTATTATGCCGGGACCTTAATCTGCCCATTCTTCCGGTACGCTGCTCCCGAACAGATTCCTTTGCTTGACTGCGATATTGAAATATTAGAAGAAGGAATTGCTATGGTGGCTACTGTTGCCGACGATACCCATAACCTCTATCTTCCCGCCATAGTTGGACTGACCGATCTGCGCCGGGAAGATGGGAGTCCTGAGGGTGATATGGAACTGATTATATATAACGGAGCATTGCGGGGTGAAGTCTGGAAAGGAGACCGGATCCGGATCAATCCGACGATAATCAATCTGACCACACCATCCGCGGGAACCAGGCGGGCGGCGTTAATAACCGAAGAAGATCAATATACTATAGTAGAAAAGCATTAAACCGGAATTGAGCGATTCTTCATTCAGATTAATCTTATAAAGGGGGGAAATATGATTATAACAAATATCGATAATGTTCCGGCAAGGAAGATTCTGCAAGTCCTGGGAATTGTTCGAGGCAATGTGGTCGGATCCAAACATGTTAGCGAGTCACTTCTGAAAAGTATAAAGAAG
>Ga0222627_1000324_pt1 | contig 24037 bp, 5 predicted proteins | sample AntAcemetageno93_FD_179859 | JGI IMG/M metagenome (GOLD analysis project Ga0222627, IMG submission 179859) | Saline water microbial communities from Ace Lake, Antarctica - #93 | ecosystem: Environmental > Aquatic > Non-marine Saline and Alkaline > Saline | place: Antarctica: Ace Lake | collected... | reverse complement strand
TTGAATGACTCCATAGATAAGAAAGAGAACCAGATCCTGAGCTTCCTCCTGCATTCAAGGTTGTTACATCACCATCACAGATGGTTGCAGGTGAACCAGCATTAGCTGTTGGTAATGGATTGACTGTCACCGTTACATTTGCAGTGCTGCTACACGTATTGCCATCGGTGACTCTTACTGTATAAACAGTGGTTACTGCAGGACTAACATCTAGGGTTACATTTGTACCTAAATTAGAGTTTGTTGAATGACTCCATAGATAAGAAAGAGAACCAGATCCTGAGCTTCCTCCTGCATTCAAGGTTGTTACATCACCATCACAGATGGTTGCAGGTGAACCAGCATTAGCTGTTGGTAATGGATTGACTGTGACTGCTACACTGCCGGTCATAGTCGAGGTACAAGCAGTACTGGCATTGGTGGCTACTACGGTATAAGTTCCTGATCCGGTCTGTAAACCAAAACTTATTCCAGCGTCTGTGCCTGCTACTGGAGAACCTTCATTTGTTCCATCTAACTTTAACTGATAGTTCACTCCACTCTCACTGCCATCTAAGCCTACCTCTACACCCGAGCCTCCTGAACAATAGCTGCCGCCGCCGGTGACACTATAAGCCGTAGGGTTGGGATCTATGCTTACTGCTACACTGCCGGTCATAGTCGAGGTACATGCAGTACTGACATTGGTGGCTACTACTGTATAGGTTCCTGCATCAGACTGGTTACCAAAACTGATAGCTGAGCCTGTGCCTGGTACTGGTGAGCCTTCATCGGTGCCGCCTAATTTTAATTGGTAGTTCACTCCACTCTCACTGCCATCTAAACTTACGGCTACTCCTGTGCCTCCAGCACAATAACTTCCTCCTCCGCTTACATTATATACAATAGGCAGGTTCCACTCGCTTACCACTACATCGGCTGTCGCTGCTACTGTACATGGTGCTGTCGCTGCAACGCTATAGGTATAGGTGCCTGCTCCGCCCATAGCAGGTGACCATGACCCTCCGGCATCTGGTGTGCCGCCTAACTGGGCAAATAATTGGGATTCGGTGACTGTCTCTCCTTCACAGATCGTCAAGGTACCGTTTGTACCGGCATCAGGAGCGGCTTGCTCGCTTACCACTACATCGGCTGTCGCTGCTACTGTACATGGTGCTGTCGCTGCAACGCTATAGGTATAGGTGCCTGCACCGCCCATTGCCGGTGACCATGACCCTCCGGCATCTGGTGTGCCGCCTAACTGGGCAAATAATTGGGATTCGGTGACTGTCTCTCCTTCACAGATCGTCAAGGTACCGTTTGTACCGGCATCAGGAGCGGCTTGCTCGCTTACTACTACGTCTGCAGTAGAATTTCCTGTACATGGTGCTGTCGCTGCAACGCTATAGGTATAGGTGCCTGCACTACCCATTGCAGGTGACCATGACCCTCCGGCATCTGGTGTGCCGCCTAACTGGGCAAATAATTGGGATTCGGTGACTGTCTCTCCTTCACAGATCGTCAAGGTACCGTTTGTACCGGCATCAGGAGCAGCTTGCTCGCTTACAGCCACACTGCCTGTCATATTAGATGTACATGCTGTTGTTGCATTGGTGGCTACTACTGTATAGGTTCCTGCATCAGACTGGTTACCAAAACTGATAGCTGAGCCTGTGCCTGATACTGGTGAGCCTTCATCGGTGCCGCCTAATTTTAATTGGTAGTCCGCCCCACTCTCACTGCCATCTAAGCCTACCTCTACACCCGAGCCTCCTGAGCAATAGCTGTCGCCGCCACTTACATTATAAGCTGTTGGCAAAGGATCAACGGTTACTTTTATCTCATTTGAATTCTCAGAACATGGAAATCCATTCAGAGTAGAGGTAGCTACGCGATGATACCAGGTATCTTCTGTTAAGGCTACTGCCTGATAGGTTGCATTGGTTGCACCTAAAATATTAGTAAATGAGGTGAATTCAGTTCTGCTCTGCCACTGATAGCTAATACTGCCTCCACTAGAGCTAGTAGCATCTACTGATGCGAAATTGGAAGGTGCTGTATTCTCACATATCGTTTGAGAGGAACCGATGGAACCGGGTGAAATTTCATTTACTGTTATTTTTAAAGTATTAGAATTTTCCGTACACTCTTTGCCAAACAGAGTGGATTTAGCTACTCTTTGATACCAGGTATCTACTGAAAATGCTCCAACTGGTGTATAAGTATCAGAGGTTGCTCCAGAAATATTAGCAAAGGAGGTGAATTCAGTTCTACTCTGCCATTGATAGGTGATATTTCCATCACCTTCAGCGATAGCTGTACTTGTCAATGAGGAGGGAGTTGATCCTTCACAAATAGTTTGATTTATTGCAATTGTACCAGCAGTTGTCAGGTTATTTACTGTAACTTTTATCTCATTTGAATTCTCAGAACATGGGAATCCATTCAGAGTAGAGGTAGCTACGCGACGATACCAGGTATCTTCTGTTAAGGCTACTGCCTGATAGGTTGCAATGGTTGCTCCTAAAATATTAGTAAATGAGGTGAATTCAGTTCTGCTCTGCCACTGATAGCTAATACTGCCTCCACTAGAGCTAGTAGCATCTACTGATGCGAAATTGGAAGGTGCTGTATTCTCACATATCGTTTGAGAGGAACCGATGGAACCGGGTGAAATTTCATTTACTGTTATTTTTAAAGTATTAGAATTTTCCGTACACTCTTTGCCAAACAGAGTGGATTTAGCTACTCTTTGATACCAGGTATCTACTGAAAATGCTCCAACTGGTGTATAAGTATCAGAGGTTGCTCCAGAAATATTAGCAAAGGAGGTGAATTCAGTTCTACTCTGCCATTGATAGGTGATATTTCCATCACCTTCAGCGATAGCTGTACTTGTCAATGAGGAGGGAGTTGATCCTTCACAAATAGTTTGATCTGTTGAAATTGTACCAGCAGTTGTCAGGTTATTTACTGTAACTTTAATTTCATTTGAATTCTCAGAACATGGAAATCCATTAAGTGTAGAAGTGGCTACACGACGGTACCATGTATCTTCTAATAAGGCTACTGCCTGATAGGTTGCAATGGTTGCTCCTAAAATATTAGTAAATGAGGTGAATTCAGTTCTGCTCTGCCACTTATAGCTAATACTGCCTCCACTAGAGCTAGTAGCATCTACTGATGCGAAATTGGATGGTGCTGTATTTTCACATATCGTTTGAGTGGAACCAATAGAACCGGGATCTAAATTGTTTAATGTTACTGTAACATTTTCACTGTCTGTACCACAGGAATTAGTGACTTTGACTGTATAGAGTGTTGTTACCGTCGGACTGACAGCAATAGTCACTGTAGTACCTAAATTAGATGATGTAGAATTACTCCATAAATATGATAGAGCTCCTCCGCTACTACTACTTGCATCCAATGTTGGATTATCGCCATCACATATTGTTACCGGTGAGCCTGCATCGGCTAATGGTAATGGATCTACTGTGACTGTCACATTATCAGTGCCTGTACAGCTATTAAAATCACTAACAGTTACTGTATAAATTGTAGTTGTTGTTGGACTGACATTTAATGTTGCTGTAGTAGAAGAGCCAGCATCATTCCATGCATATGTATATGGTGGCTCTCCACCTGAGGCTGTCCCACCAATATCTGTAGATATTCCTCCACATGTTGTGACATCAGCTCCTGCATCGGCAGTTGGTGTCGATAATGTCAATTCAGCAGAGTTACTGGTGGAACTTCCATTTCCGTTTGTTGCAACACAACGGTAAAGATATCCATCCTTACCACTAACTGGATCTATTGTTAAAGATGAAGATGTATAACCAGTGTAAATACCATTTGTTGTAATATTTGAGAATCCACCTCCATCATCTTCCTGCCATTGATAACTTGTTACATTAACTGCACTAATACTGAAAGTTGCATCACCAGAGGCACATTCTGTTACATCACTAGGATGTTCAGTTATTAATGGTGGATCATTTGAATCGTATATAGAAATAGTAATATTCTCTGAGCTCCCACAGGCAGAATCTCCTGTAACAGAGAGGACTGCATTATAATTTCCAGTAGCGGCCGCACCATCCACAGTTACTGCAATCGGACTAATTGGAAGACTTGTACTTGAAACATCAGCAAAAGACTCATTTTTAGCTGCAATTGAAAAAGCTATACTGTAATCGGTTGGGCCGTTTACTTCATTAGTATATGGAAAATTTGCAGTAGTTGTTCCTTGTGTTACTGCAACAATTGTATTCGTTAAATCAATACTTGAGGAGCCACGCTGAAAATCAAAATCATTTGAGGATGCTGAAGTACTAGGGCAATTCTTATCATAATCCAATATTTTGTAAGCGCTAACATAAACGTTCAAAAGATCGGATGTTAGAGGATCAGTATATAAAACTAGTGAGGAGCCAGTTGTGGAACCGGAAGTTCCCAGTGTATTCCCATTTTCATCAACCAACTCATAAATAACTCCACTTGAGGGGTTAGTAACAGTAAGTTCACCTGGGCTACCATAACAATAATCGTCATTAGGTGTAAAGGTTGGAGCAGTGGGAGCAATACATTGAACCACCACTGCATTGCTTTGTGCACTCTCACATTTACCACTTTCAGTTGTTGTAACAGTAACGGAAGCACCAATATACACTTCCTCAGCATCAACTGTAAATGACCATGCACTACTACTGACAACAGTTGTAGAAACACCATCTACCGTACTCTCATCAATATAGAGTGTTATTGTTTCATCAGTTACACCTACACCGCTTATTGTTGTTGCGCCTTCTGTAATAGGACTGGTAATATATGTCGTTCCAGTATTAATCGTGGATCCCAAAGACAGGTTTACTGAATCGGAATAAGCACTTTCTATATTACAGACGTCCAAATTTCTTACCGTTGCAACAATTGTTTCTGATGACAGGGAAGGACTTATACCTGTAACAGTCCAGGTTCCACCTGAGGTTATCAGGCCATAACCCAGATATGTATATGTTGGCCCTGCAGTAACCTTATATAACCTAACAGTATCACCTTCATCTTCAGCTGCAAAACCTGACACTGAACTTATGGCAGCCGAGATACATGCATCCTGATTAATTTCCGGGGCTACTGCTGTGTCCTGCACTATAACAGAGCTTGAAGCAGGAGATGTGCAGGAATCAGAGGCAATTTGTGTGGCAGTAATTACATCACATGGAGATAAATCTGAAACTGTAGCTGTATAGGCAAAAGGGCTTGCTCCAGTTGTTGCAGTGGCTATCTGATCGCTGCCTGCATAAATATTTATCGTATTACCTGGCCCACTTCCATTACCTGATATAGAAGTTGTAGTTGTTTCAATAGCACTTGTGGTAATTGTTGGTGCTAAAGCCACATCTGCCGCATAATGACAATCTGTATAATAATCACTAATACATGAATCAGGAGATTTAAATGTTAAATGGTAAGTCCCGAAACCAAAGCAACCACCTGTCTGGCATGAAAATTTCACTACCTGGTCTGTTGCGGTTGTTGTGACAGGATTTACATCGTTCGGGGAGGCCAAACCCTTTACAACAGGATCAAGAAGGGAGTAATCGGAATTATAAATAGTAACTATTGTTCCAATAGGTCTGTTCATTGTTACCTCGAAACCTTTTGATCCACCAGTATAAGCAATTTGCGAGGATACTATTGGTTTTGTTTCCACAGTACAATCCGAAGGTTCTGTAGGATCACAATCTGAAAAAGAAACAGATTTATCTGTTGCGGTTGCAGTTGCGGTCATAGTATCTCCTACAGCGAGAGTTAGAGCAATAGATGACACGGTCCAGACATGGGAAGAAACAGTTGTTGTACCAATTGAATCGCCATCTTTATAAAGTATAATAACAGTTCCATCTGCTTCCGAAGATGTTCCGCTTACACTAGAGGCACCATCCGCAATAGCGTCAATTCCAGGGCATGCAGTACGGCCAGGAACTCCATCGTTCACGTCATCAAGCGAGGTAGGAGTCTGATAATCAATAATTATTTCGTACATCTTATCATTATCACCACCATATATTTGATCATCAATCCCTCCAATATCAGAAACATTAGCACTTCCGATTGAAGGATCAGGGCTGGTAACAGTGATAGCTGCAAAACGAAGTGGTGTTGATACGGTAATACCATATGCCGTAAGATCAGCTAAAGGGAGGTAAAACTCGTAGAAGTAATCCGGTGTACCACAGTCTGTTGTTATTGCGATAGATCTTTGCGCATATAGACTTTCAGGCCTGGCAGTAGAAGCTATCTCCTCAGTCCTTGAAGTTCCAACATAGCTATACAACCCAACTCCGAAATTTGATTCATAGGTTATCTCCAACTCAAATCCCAGGTTACCTGGCTCTGCATCCGGGTCAGCATCGTCGCCGGTATATCCAAATTTTGAATCTGTATCAATCAAAATCGAATATCCCTTAGAGTTGGTCGCTGTTTTTCCAATTCTATATCGGAATAATAAATTAGTTCCGTCATTGTACATTTGGATGGGAGCTCCCCCATCCGTAACTATATCGGTAAATCCACAATCAGGAGCAGTGTATGGATCGGAGTTAGGTTCTGTAAAAGGTAAGGCTATTTTAGCATAGGGGATTTCACTTTCTTCCCTGTCATTTTGTTGAAATCCTGCCGTTGTTTGGGAAACCCATCCATCTCCATTCGGGTCCAAAACTGAACCACTGGAAGGTTGGTAGATCAAACCGGGAGTTTGTGAATTCCCGTCGATTGGGTATAAAGATAAAATTACCAATGACAAAATCAATGATATCGCACGCTTTGTATTATTAAAATAATTAACATCTCTTCTTATAACATTCATTTTACTCTTATTCTAAATTTCCTTTAAAAACAACATAATCCATCACCCCATTTTATGAATGAAGCCTGAAATTATATTTTAACTAGATAATTAATGTTAATATCTAATTATTTTTTATCCTTTTTTACAAAAAATCTATTCACTACTATTAGTACAAAAAATGGGGGGAAAGTTTGAAATAATTAATAAAAAGATTCACTTTTTCCAGAAGACTATTCACCAGGTAAAAGCGAGTGAATAGCTCTTATATTTAGAGTAAATCTATTTATAAATTAAAGCCAGCATTTACACGATGAATTGCTGTATTTATAAGATAAAAAAATTATCAACTTTTTAAGCCCATTTTTCTTTGCAAATGTACTTCTTGTTTAGAATTAAAACAAATATAAACATCGAAATATCAAAATATGATAATTATTTAGTCGAATGTAGAATTGTTTTATATGGAAATAGGAAAGAAGAGATTTATTTGTGATAGCGAGTTCACAAATGCTTTAGAAAACACAAAATTTTATGAATAAATGCTAAACATTAACACATAATAATGTTGAAGCATTTGCTTTATAAGTATTCCTGGTTATCTTTGTATAGAGTAAAAAGCCACACACTTAAAAGCTGACTTTGAATTGCACCTATGGGCACTTTCAAGGAAAAATGGAATAGTGGAATAATGGTTCAAAGAGACTTAGGGACTAAGAGATGAGAAATGAGAGAATGTGAATTAAATATCAGTATAATTGAATAACTGAATCTTTATATACCTGTATACCTGTATATCTATATATTTGTATAACTGTATAATTGTATTTTTATAGTGGATTTCTAATTCAAATAAAACATCTGTTGATTTCATAATATTTTAATGACAAAAAAAAAGAAAATAAGAGGGGTTGCAAAAAAAAATCAACATAAAAAACCACTACCACCAGCTGGGAGAAAACGATTTCGTGTATTCTTTGAAAAGCTCTCTCCTAAACAGTTCAATTTATTAGCTATTATAGCAATTATTATTGTGGGATATTTGTCATATTCAAATAGCCTCAATGGTGAAATGATTTTTGATGACTTTAATATTATTAAACTAAATAATAAAATCCATAATCTGGATGATTTTAAGAATGTAACTAAGTGGATTAACCCAAATCACCGTCATTTTGCAATGTTCACTTATGCAATGAATTATTCCATTCATGAAAATAATGTATTCGGATATCACCTGTTCAACCTTATTATTCATATAATTTATGCTTGTTTTGTGTTTTTATTGGCAAGGCTTATCCTGTCAATAAGCATTTTTGACAATATCCCTCAAAGAAAGCACGCAGGCTTAATGGCCTTTTTTATAGCCTTAATTTGTGTCGTTCATCCAATTCAAACACAAGCTGTTTCATACATTGTTCAAAGGATGGCATCAATGGCCGGCATGTTTTACATTATGAGTTTATATTTCTATGTAAAGGGAAGACTGTTGTTTGTAAAAAACAGATTGAATACTAAAGTTATTTTATTATATCTTTTTGCATTTCTTGGCGGATTGCTAGGTCTGGTAACAAAACAAACCGTAGTTACTTTGCCATTTGCAATCTTATTAGTAGAAATATTCTTTATTAGAAATAAGGAAGGGGCTATTTTTAAAAAATACATTGTTATTTCGTTTTCATTGATTCTTCTTTTTGTAGCAGCAATTATTTGGGGTGGATATTTACCAAAAGAAACAGAAACTATCACCCGTTCTGAATACCTCCAAACACAATTTCGGGTTATAGTAAAGTATATACAACTATTATTGCTTCCTGTTAACCAAGCCCTTGACTATGATTATAAAATTTCAAGAAGCCTCTTTGAATTGAAAGTTATGGTGAGTTCTTTTATTGTTTTATCCTTAATAATTGCTGCCTTTTTACTTTATAAGAAAAAACACCTAATATCATTCGGAATATTCTGGTTTTTCCTTACATTATCTGTCGAATCGAGTATAATACCAATAAGGGATGTAATTTTTGAACATCGCTTATATTTACCTATGTTTGGTTTTAGCTTAGTCATTTTCAGCCTGATTTATGATTTATTTGCAAAAAAAAGGCTTTATGCGGTGATTGTTTTTTTCCTTGTATTAAATATTATTTATGGTGTCGCAACCTATGAGCGAAATAAAGTCTGGGAGTCCGGAATTTCCATATGGTCTGATAATATTGATAAATACCCTGGCGCTGTATCAGCATATGTTAACCGGGGATTTAGTTATAACCAAAATGGAAAGTACCAGGAAGCTATCGCTGATTGCAATACCGGAATGGAACTGGATTCCAACAATTACAAACTTTATTTCAATAAGGGAATTTCTCATAAAAGACTGAAACAATACGGTTTAGCCATTATTGATTTTTCTATGGCAATAGAAAAAAGAAAGGTAAATGATTACCAGCCTTACTTGGAAAGGGGGATTATTTATACAGATAACCTCAACCAATATGACCAGGGTATCAAAGATTTTATGACCATATTATCCCAAGACCCTAATCATGCTAATTCAACACTAAACCTAGCAGTTGCATATTTTAAAAAGGGCATTTTTGATAGCGCCATGGTTTATGGCCAGAGAGCAATAGATATTTACCCTGAAAATGGAACACCATATTACATTACTGCTGCTATTTATGCCGATCGGAAAGATTTCCGTCAGGCATATGAATACGCTATAAATGCAAGATCGCTTGGTTACCCAGTTCAGGAAACATTAATAAAAGAGTGGAATAATCGTGCTAGTGAAGAAATATCTGCGGGAAATGAAAAATAGTTTTGGCTATAAAGGATTTAAATAATTATAAATTACTTTATATTTGTATAAATTAGATTTTTAAAATGTTATATTGATTTCATAATCCTTTAATGAAGAAAAAGAAGAAAAGAGCGGCTACAAAAAAGGAGCTTGGCAAAAAGTCACAGTTAGTTAAGTCGGGGAAGCAATCTCTCTTGCCTTCTTTCGAAAAGCGATCTCCTCTAAAATTCAACCTTTTAGCTCTTTTGGCAATTATTGTTGCAGGATATTTGGCATATTCAAATAGCCTCAATGGTGAAATGATCTTTGATGATCGCAATATTGTGGAGCAAAATGAGAAACTCCAAGATCTGGATAATTTCAAGCACATAAAAAATTGGATCAACCCAAATCAACGGCAATTTGCAATGCTAACTTTTGCTATAAATTACAATTTGCATGGAATTAATGTATTTGGATATCATCTTCTTAACCTCATTATTCATCTGATTTATGGTTGTTTTGTCTATTTCTTTGCCAAACTTATTTTGTCGATAACGATCTTTGACAATTTTCCACAAAGAAAGCATACAGCTTTAATTGCATTTTTTATTGCTTTGGTTTGCATACTGCATCCCATTCAAACACAGGCTGTGTCATACACAGTTCAAAGAATGACATCTATGGCTACCATGTTTTATATCATGAGTCTGTATTTCTATGGAAAAGGAAGAGTGCTATATGTAAACGAGGGATTGAATAAAAGCGTCTTTCTATTATATCTGTTTTCATTATTTAGTGGAATATTGGGGCTTTTATCAAAACAAATAATGATTACTATTCCATTAGCAATATTATTATTCGAATTATTCTTTATCAGGAATAAAGAAGGATTTATATTTAAAAAATATCTTATTGTTTCTTTCTCATTGATTTCAATTCTGTTTTTGTTTATAATATTAGGCGGTTTTTTACCAAAAGAAACAGAAACTATCACACGCTCTGATTACCTATATACACAATTTCGGGTTATTGTGAAATATATACAGTTATTGGTATTCCCAATTAATCAGGCCCTTGACTATGACTTTGCAATTTCAAGAAGTTTCTTTGAATGGAAGGTTATAGTGAGTTCCTTTATTATTCTATCCTTAATAATTTCTGCCTTTTTACTTTACAAGAAAAAACACCTGATATCATTCGGAATATTCTGGTTTTTCATTACTTTATCTGTCGAATCAAGCATAATACCAATAAGGGATGTAATTTTTGAACACCGTTTATATTTACCTATGTTTGGATTTAGCTTGGTTATTGTCAGCTTAATTTGGGATTTGTTTGTAAAAAAATGGTATTATGCGGTGATCGTTTTTTTTATTGTATTAAATATTACATATGCGTCTGCTACTTATGAAAGAAACAAAGCTTGGGACTCAAGAATTTCAGTTTGGCTAGACAATACACTAACAAAACCTCATAATGCAAGGGCTCATAATAATCTTGGATCAGCATATATAGCAATTTTGAATCTTGAAAAAGCAGAAAAAGAATGCGAAGAAGCTGTAAGGTTAAAGCCTGATTATACCGAAGCACTAATAAATCTGGGATTTCTTAAGATAGACCTTACAAAATACAAGGATGCAATTTTAGTCTTTAGTAAATTAATATCTCTTGATTCGTCTAATTACAAACCGTATTATGGCAGAGCAATAGCATACTCAAACTTACACGAATATGAAAAATCACTAAGTAATTATGAAAAAGCTATTTCTAACTGTAAGAGTATAGATAAAGTTGATGTTTATGAAAAATCTGGACTGCTAAAATTATCTTTAGATAAATACCAGGATGCTATTTCTGATTTTGATGCATCTATCAAGCTAAATCCCAATTATGCAGAGGCATATAACAACAAGGGAGCAGTTTATATGGAGATGCAAGATTACAATCAAGCAATAATTGAATTCACGAAGGCATTAGAAGTGCGTCCTGAATTTTTTGAAGCTTATAATAATAGAGGAAATGCATATCTAAATAAAAACCTATATCAAGAGGCTATATCAGATTACCAAAAAGCTATAGAATTTAGTCCTAATGAAATTGCAATACTGAAAAATATCGCCTTTATTAAATATAACAATAAGGATTACAAGGGAGCCATTGAAATATACTCCAGAATACTTGCTATCGCACCACAATCTGCAGACATCTTAAACGACAGAGGAATTTCTTATTATCTTATTGAAGAATATGAGAGTGCATATACAGATATGCTCCAGGCAAGACGCATGGGTATTATAACAAACCCGGAAATTTTCAAACAATTAGAACAGTATCATGTTGCCAAAGAAAATGAGAAAACAAGCAACTAAAGCAATAATTATCAGCAAGGTATCTCTCACATTAAATAAACTTGAAAAGTTAAATTTAATTGGTATACTTCCTTCTCCTTATCTTTGAATATATTAGTCCAAAAACTAAAACTAGTGCAATTGGAATAAGAATATTAACTAATTGCCATTTAATTTTATTGTCAGATAACTTTGTTTTATCAAGCAATCTAAGTTTCAGTTCACGCGATCTGATAGTTATCAGACCCGAATCATCACAAAGATAATTCATAGCATTCATTATCAATTCCTTATTTCCAAAAGTTTCTCTAGTATACTGGTCAAAGCCTAGAGGAAGAGGATATCCTTTAGAGAGATGCAATTGATTCCGGATAACATCTCCATCCGAAATAATTATCATTTTATTTGACAAACTTTTTTTCAAAAAGCCAATTGCCGGATCTTTTGCAACTTCTGGAGGAATAATATATGTAAACATTGATTCAAACTCACCCTCTAATAAAACAGCAACAGCTCTTTCAGGCCCTTGATATAATCTCTTATCAGGCTCTTCTTTTAGTATTTGCAGACTTATCATTGCAGGTGTATTAATTGTTCTACAGTATGGTGAGCTACTTAATAAAACTGTCTTTTTAATATCTTTGAGAATCACTGTATCAATGCTGCTTATAAATTCAGTACGGATGGCATTCAGATTATTGACAATGGGGTGGCTATGTAAAGGGGTAATAACAGGAAAATAATACCAGCGAAAAAATTCAAACTGAGGTTGGTCACCTATGTGACCTACTAATAAAGGAATAGGTAAGGAATTAATATCCATTATAAGGTTATTATTAAGCCTTACACCATACTTGAATAGCAAGTCATCCAATCTCAGATCATTTGTAATGCCTACTGTTTCACTATATTTCTGCAAACTATCCATACTCGCAAAAACAGGATCAATTAGCCAAAGAACTCTTCCTCCGTACATGATATATTGATCAATAATAAACTTGTCTTGATCAGAAAAAGCAGAATCAGGCTTTGCAATTATGATAGCATCAAATTTATTAATTATTTTCACTTTACCTGAGTCAAGTATCTCCCTTTTCGAAAGGCTGCTAATTTGACCATCAATACTGATTCTCTCAATTTTATAATACTCCTTCAGTGATTGTGTAATATCATATACCTCAATTTCTGACAACTCTCCATGCCCTTCAATAAATGCAACTTTTGCTTTGGAATTTGCCGTAAGCTTCATTATAACGTTTGAAATATTAAACTCAAGGTCTTGTATAGAGTTATTAAGAACTGCTTCAGGTGGAACTCCAATTTGCGAGGTCAGCAAAGATAAAGGCATTTCTTTCCCATTATACGAAACCACAGCTCCCGGAAAAATAATCTGTTGCGACATACCTGCTTTATTTTTCACCTGAAGATCTGTAGGATTTAATCCTTTACTTATTAATTGTTCATAAATACTATTCCTGGTCTTGATATCTTCACTTGCTGAAGGATCAATAAACTCGTATTGGATATTATTACTATATGCCCTGAATTCATCCAGCATCTCCTTTGTTTCTCTTCTCAGACGCTTAAATCCAGCTGGAAATTCTCCCTCAAGGTACACTTTAAAGTATACTATATCATCTATTTCTTGTAAAAGTTCTTTTGTTGCATCAGATAAAGAATATCTCTTTTCGGATGTCAGATCAAAACGTGTAAACACATAAGAACTGATTATATTGATCAGGACAATAATTACCAAGCCCAACACCAATTGTGTTAGATTAGCTCGTTTTACGCTATTATTTTTCCTGATTTTCATTCTTATAAAAACTTTAAATACTTAAGGCACTTTAATTACTTTAAATACTTCTTCGTTACCATTTTCGACTTTCCAACGAAATCTTCGTAAACAGTATAAATAGAATAATCACACTCAAAAAATAAATCACATCCCGTGTATCTACAACACCTCTGCTCATTGAAGAATAATGTTCATTAATTCCGAGTGTTTTTATAAACAAATCAAAGCTCCCAAACAAATCAAAGGAATATATCAATTCAAATCCAATATAGGCAAAACCACATAAAAAGGCAGCTACAATAAATGAAATTATCTGGTTATTAGTTATTGAGGATGAAAACAAACCAATTGAAACAAAGGTAGCACCTAGAAATAAAAGTCCAAGATATGAGCCCCACATACCCCCCATATCAATGTTTCCGGGAGGAAGGCCAAGTTGATAGACTGTTATAAAATAAACCAAAGTTGGCAGGAGAGAAAAGATAACTAGTATCAAAGCTGCGAGATATTTAGCGAAAATTATCTGAAAATCAGATAAAGGCAGGGTTAAAAGAACTTCTATCGTTCCGGTTTTATGTTCATCGGAAAATAAACGCATAGTAATCGCAGGTATCAAAAAAAGAAAAATAAATGGAGCGAGGAGAAAAAGTCCATCAATATTTGCATATCCAAAATCCAGAATATTAAAGTCAAGATGAAAGACCCAGAGAAATAATCCTGTAATAATCAAAAAAACAATTATCACAATATATCCGGTTAAAGAACTAAAAAAGCTATTTATTTCTTTTATTAGGAGTGTATACATAATAATTTCTCAAAAACATTCAAAATTAATACTTTTTTTGACTTTTCGACCTTTTGACTTTTGGACCTTTCGACTTTATAAAGCGCCATAAACAAACAAAGGAGGCTGAACCAGCCTCCTTTGTAGAAAAATCATTCCCTTAATGATTATTTATTCACAACCATCATTCGGGTCTGTACGAAGTTGCGACTCTGGCCTTCAACTTCTATTTTATACATATATGCTCCTGTAGCTAACGCTGATCCATCAAAGTCAACCTTATAGCTACCCTCACTTTGTTCTTCATTTACCAGTACTGCTATTTGTTCTCCCAGAAGGTTGAACACACTCAGTACAACTTTTCCTGTCTCAGGTAGTCTGTACTCAATAGTGGTAATATTATTGAACGGATTAGGATAGTTATTGCTCAGTGCATAATCGTTCGCTGAAGCAACCAATCGAGGCATTGTCAGTTTCACATTATCAACCATCACAGCACTTCTGTCAGAAATTTCACTCCTTGCATTCAGTTCAAAGTTCATGTCAGCTGCATCGGCAAATGTTGTCAATCTCAGTTTCAGTATGAACAATGATTCATTTGCTTCAAGTGATATTGGCTCTAAGTTATACCATGATATCCTCAATTGACCATCTTTAGCTGAATACATCAGTTTAGCTGCATCACCCTTAGTCATGCTTACACCAACAATTTCAACACCTACAGGGTAATTCATGATGAGGGAGATAGCACCTGCTTCAAGAGTAGTTACAGTTGAAACCGGAACTTCTGCTTCTTCATATGAATTTAATTCTAAGATACCCTGAGTTCTCAAACTAATTGATGGAGTAATCTTAACTGTTGATGGCACATAGCTTGCATTAACATCACCGAAGCATAATGCTGCAACATCATGTCCATAGATAGACCCTGTAATAGGATTAATATTTATAACTGAACCTTTTTCGAAGCTCCAGTCACCTGCAGGGAACTGATCTATTACATTGATGAAACGTTGCTGTACATAAAGTGCATCAAGTGAGTTAACATAACCAGTAGCATCAACGTCAGCAACATCAAGATTAAGACCTGAAATTGGTTGCAAATTGACAAAGTGCTGCATAATAGCAAGGGCATCAGATGAATTACCTCCACCCCATGTTTTATCAGTAGTAGCACCTAATTCGTAGTCACCATCAACAATATTGTTAAAGAGATAGTCACCATTTGCATTGGCAGTTACGGTTCCGGTATAAGTCATATCAATGCTGTTAAGGGTAATTGTAGCATTTGATAACGGAGTTGCAGCAGGGTTGTTATAAACAACCTGACCACCAAGACTAAAGGTAGCAACCACAATAACATTAATGTCATCAGATCCTACACAGCCATTGACATCAGTAACAGTTACAGCATAGTTACCAGTAACAGTTACGGATAATGTCTGATTTGTTGAACCATCACTCCATAAGTATGAAGCACCAGTGCCAGCATCAAGAATTAATGTTGAGCCTAAAGTAATAGTAGTGTCATTGCCAAGAGCAACCACTGGAGCAGGCATAACAGCTAACCATGTAGTATTACTGTTTACTGTACCACAGAGGTTATAAACTTCGCAATAGTAGAATCCGGCATCTGCAGTTGTAACAGGGTCAATAGTCAACGTGGCAAATACAGCACCTGCCAGTTCAATACCATTCTGGTACCATCTATAGTATAGAGTACCAGCACCTGTAGCAGCTACAGTAAAGCTTGCAGTACCGTTTTCACATTCAGTCTGACTTGCAGGCTGAGTTGTAATAAGCGGTGCAGGCCATACTACTAACTGAGCTTCCTGAGATACACGATCTCCACAACTATTTGATGCAATACATGTATAGATGCCATCATCTGCTATAGTAACTGGATCAATTGTAAGGGTAGTATTTGTTTCCCCTGCTAATATTGATCCATCCTTGTACCACTGATAAGTGATAGGATTTGTTCCTATTGCAGTTACACTAAAGCTTGCACTTCCACCTTCACATACCTGTGTCAGCTTAGCTGGCTCAACAGTAAAGATAGGTTTAACATTAACTGTTACATGAATTGAATCTGTATAGATTGAACTACAATAATTAGCGATCTCACAGTAATAGTAACCTTCATTAAATACTCTTATTGAGTCAAATATAAGCTGGAAGTTATTTGCTCCTGCTATAAGAGCACCTTCAAAGTACCACTGATAAGTTGGTACAGGTATTGCGTTAACAATATATTCAAGTAATACAGAATCACCTTCACAAACAATCAAGTCAGGTGTTTGATAGGTAACAACCGGTCCAAGATCAACCAGCACTATTACTTCATCAGAATCTGTACAACCATTGATATCGGTTACAACTACTGTATATGTTGTTGTTGTCATCGGACATACATTAATTGCAACATCAGTTTCACCAGTGCTCCATGCATATGTACCAGCTCCAGCACCTGTTGCAGTCAATAAAGTGCAGTCACCTGCGCAAATTGTCTGATTTGGTCCAGCGTCTGCAGTTGGCAATGGGTTAACAGTAATTATCACAATGTTAGAAATTGCAATACACTCTACGTTATTCAAAGTAGATTTTGCAACTCTCAGGTACCAGGTATCAACTGTAATGGCACCTGGGGAATAATCCTTAGAGTTTGCTCCTGCAATGTCAATAAAGGTTATACCATCTGAGCTTTCCTGCCATTGATAAACAAGAACTCCATCAGATGTTGCATCAACTAAACTGGTCAGATCAGCAGCAATATCTCCTAAACAAATGCTTTGATCGTCTTCAATTGTACCAGCTGTAACGTTGTTAACAGTTATTAGAACAGTATTAGTAACATCTGTGCACTCTACACCATTTAATGTAGATTTGTCAACTCTCTGATAATAAGTATCTGCAATTAAAGCAGGTGGTTGATAATCCTGAGCAGTTTCTCCTACAAGATCAGCATAAGCTATACCATCAGAACTTGACTGCCATTGATAGGTTATTACACCACCTCCAGTTGCAGCTGTTCCTGCTATCAGAGATGGTATATCACCTGAGCAAATAGTTTCATCTGCTGCTATAGTTCCAGGTGTAATGTAATTAACTGCTACTACAACATAATCTGTATCTGTACAACCATTTACATCAGTTACTGTTACAACATATGTTGTAGTCACTGTTGGTGAAACAGTAATAGATACAGTAGTTGATGACTGTGGATCATTCCATTCGTATGTTAGAGGTATATTTCCAGTACTTCCACTCGCATCTAGCGTAGTATTATCTCCTAAACAAATGGTTACATCAACTCCGGCATTAGCAACTGGAATGGTATTGAGCTTCAACACTACATCGAAAGGTGAAGATGCACATCCATTCACATCAGTAACTGTACCTGTGCAGGTATAAGTGCCCTGTGGATACTCGCCATTTATACGGAATATCTGTACACCTGATCCAGCTTGCCACTGTAAACCGTCGATAAGCTGATAATCTGTTCCAGTATAATTAATATAGAACATTGGTGCATCACCATTAATAATACTCCACATCAAACCTTGCCATCCTGGAGCGCCAGAAACAACACCTTTAGATGCCCAATAAGCATAGAAAGCTGTTCCTGTTAAGCCAGTAGTATCAAGGTTGAAGGCGTTCTGAGTAAATGATGTAGTTAATAATGGATTAGTAGGTCCTGTCAGTGTATTGATATCCAAGTAATAATAAGGAATAGCTGGATCGATACACATTTCAAAACCATTAGCAAAATCTCCACTCACTGGCATCCATGGTGTCAGGTAAGTAGAATCTTCTATAGTAATATCTGTAACCACAGGTAGTGGATTAACTGTTATAAGAACTGAATTAGTAATAACAGTACATTCTACAGTATTTAATGTAGATTTATCTACTCTCTGATAATAAGTATCAGCAGTTAAAGCAGGTGGTTGATAATCCTGAGCTGTTGCTCCTGCAATATCAGCATAGGTTATATTATCAGAGCTATTCTGCCATTGATATGTTATTACTCCACCTCCTGTTGCAGCTGTTCCTGTGAGCAGAGATGGTATATCACCTGAACAAATAGTTTGATCAGCTGCAATTGAACCAGGTGTCAGGTTATTAACAGTAACTTCTAATACGTTAGAAATTGCTGTACAGAATACACCATTCAATTCTGATGTCGCAACCCTCTGATACCAGGTATCTGCTGTTAACGCACCTGGTGAATAATCCTTTGAGGTTGCTCCAGTAATATCACTAAAGGTTAAACCATCAGCACTTTCCTGCCATTGATAAGTAATGACACCAGCACCTGTTGCATCAACAACACTGGTCAGTCCACTAGGTGTATCACCTTCACAAATAGTTTGATCGGCTGCAATAGTACCAGGATCAATATCATTTACGGCTATTGTTACATCAGCACTGTCTGTACATCCGTTCGCCGATACTGTCACAGTATAAGTTGTTGTGACACTTGGGCAAACCTGAACTACAGGGTTGGTACCTGAAGTATGACTCCAGGCATAAGTACCTCCTCCACTGGCAGTTAATGTTGCACAATCTCCAACACATACTGTCGATACATTTGCATTCACAACTGCAACTGGTATTGGATAAACCGTAACAATAGCTTCTTCGCTAGCAGTACAACCATTTGCGGCTGTCACAACTACCGTATAAACTGTAGTAAACTGAGGTGTTACTGTTATAGAAGCTGAGGCTGCGCCTGTATTCCATACATAAGTACCACCTCCTGCAGCAGTTAGTGTTGTTGATTCACCTAAACAAATATCTGTATCACCAGTAATGGTGGCTGTTGGAGCCGGTAATACAGTAACTGTTACATCATCACTGTCAGTACAACCATTTTGTGTTGCGGTAACAGTATATGTTGTAGTAACCGTAGGGCATACAAACATAAATGCGTTTGTTGCACTATTACTCCACAAGTATGATGTTCCACCTGTAGCTAACAATGGTGTGCACACACCTTCACATATCGTAACATTAGGTCCGGCATCAGCTGTTATTGTTGATCCAACAAAAACAGTTACATTATCACTGCCTGTACAACCATTAATATCAGTTACTAAAACTGTATAAGTTGTTGTTACAGTAGGACAAACGCTAATGGTAGCAGTCAATTCCGAAGTGCTCCATTCATAAGTGCCTCCGGCACCAGCACCTGTCGCAGTAAGATTTACACAGCCAACGCCACATATAGTTTGGTCAGATCCTGCATCTGCAGTTGGATTTGGCCATACATAATAAGTCATGTTATCTGAACCTGTACATCCGTTTGCATCTGTAACTGTTACTGTATACATTGATGTTGTCAGAGGAGCCACAGCGACAGCTATTGTTGTGGCACCAGTACTCCACAGATAAGTGAATGGTGAAGTTCCAACAACAGAAGCACTAATAGCAGTACCACCGGCACCCTGGCATCCTGTAATATCTGGTCCGGCATACACTGTAGGTGCATTATAAACCATTACAAATACATCATCATCATCGGTACAACCATTTATATCTGTCACTGTAACAACATAAGTTGTTGATGAAGTAGGACAAACACTAATAGTAGCATCTGTATCTCCAGTATCCCATAGATATGAAACTCCTCCTGTAGCAGTTAGATCAATACATACATTATCACATGTTGATGTATCAGCTCCTGCATCAGCAACTGGTAATGGATTAACAGTAATTTTAACTGCATTTGAAATTGCAGAGCAAGGAACACCACCAAGAGTTGAAGTAGCAACTCTCTGATACCATGTATCAGCAAATAATGCAGGTGGTCCGTATGAAGAGTTAGTTGAGCCAGGAATATCAGTAAAGGTATTTCCATCAGGGCTATCCTGCCATAGGTATGTAATTGTACCATCACCCGTAGCATCAGTAACACTTATCAATGCAACAGGTAGAGTCCCATAACATATGCTCTGATCATCTTCTATAACTCCAGGATCAATGTTATTTATTGTTACTGTAACCTCATCAGAATCTGTACATCCATTAATATTAGTTACAGTTACATGGTATGTTGTTGTTACTGTCGGGCATACAGTAATAATAGCAGTAGATGCTAAAACACCACTACCACTTAATATACAACCACTATGTGATCCAAGGTAAGTCCAGTCATTTTGTGCATAAACTATCCATTCAGAATTACTTGCATTTGTACCTGCAGCTATGTCCCAGTCAGGGTTTCCTGTACAAACAGATGATTTTCTAACTAATGTATGGTTACTAGTAGCATCCGGAATACCTGCAACATCCCATCCGATACCGGGATTAACCATATCATAGCGACCGATAATGTCTAGAATTGTTGTGTCATTGCCAATGATTTGAACAAGAGCCCTGACATCATTACCATTAAAACTAACAACCATTCCTGATGAATCCCATGCAAGCATTTGATCAGCTTCAGCAAGAATTGCAGGGTCAGCAAGATTATTTGCTATAACCCATACTTCACCGCTTGCCAACATTGAACCAGCAGGGAATGAATGCATACCGCCCCAGGCAAGTCCATTAACAGTAGTCAGGATATTATAATTTGAAAGATTAACAACGCCTCCAGTGCCATTATATATTTCAAGATATCTATTATTACCGCTCCCTTCACTATATTCAGAGAAAAGTAAACCATCATAAATATTACCTGTGCTCCATTGGTATGTGCCTCCACCACTTGCTGTAAGGTTAGTGCAGTCATTCAAGCATATTGTAACATCCGCTCCTGCATTAGCTACTGGTATAGTATTTAACTGTAGCCAGATATCAAAGAATGAAGATACACATCCATTAATATCAGTGACAGTACCTGAAGTTTTGTAATTACCTTGAGGATAATCACCAGGTAACATAAATGGAACAGCTATTGAACCAAATTGCCACTGTAGTCCATCAATAATTTGATAATCAGCTCCGGCATAACTAATGTAGTATATAGGAGCATTACCCATTATAATCTGGTACATCACATACTCCCATGTACCAGCAACAGCTCCTGAGTTAACACCCTTAGCACTCCAGTATGGATAGAATCCAGTAGGTACACTAGTTACGTCTAAAGTAAAGGCGTTCTGTGCAAATGATGTACTCAATAACGGATTGATAGGACCAGTAAGAGTATTAATGTCAAGATAATATTGTGGAACAGCTGGATCAATGCACATATCATAACCAGTTGCAAGGTCTCCATTTACCGCCCACCATGTAGTCATATCAGTTGATGCTACTACATCTATATCTGTAACAACAGGACTGCTGTTAAGCTCAATCGTAACATCAAATGGTAATGATACACATCCGTTAATATCTGTTACTGTACCATTATAGGTGTAATCACCTTGTGGATAATCACCAGATATACGTAATGGATTAACAAGTGCGGCAAATTGCCATTGTAAACCATCGATTAGCTGATAATCTGTTCCTGTGTAATTAATATAGAAAATAGGAGCATTACCCATTATGATCTGATACATCACATATTGCCATGTACCTGCAACAGCACCTGAGTTAACACCCTTAGCATTCCAGTATGGATAGAATCCAGTTGGTAAGTTTGTTACATCCAATGTAAAGGCGTTCTGAGTGAATGATGTTGAGAGTAATGTATTAGATACATTGAATGTATTAATATCAAGATAATGATAAGGTATTAACGGATCAATACACATTTCATAACCTGCTCCAAGATTTCCACTCACACTTGTCCATGTAGTAAGATCAGTAGAAGTAAGTAAGTCAGCTGCTGAAACCACTGGTAAAGGATTAACAGTGATCTTAACTGTATTAGTAATTGCAGTGCACTCAACAGTATTCAGAGTAGACTTATCAACTCTCTGATACCAGGTATCCTCTGTTAAGGCTCCCGGTGAATAGTCCATAGACGTTGCTATAGCAATATCAGCAAATGAAGTTGAAGCTGTATGGCTCTGCCACTGATAACTAACTGTTCCATCAGCTGTTGCTGCAGTACCAGTTATGGTTGCTGGAGTAACTCCGTAACAAATCGTTTGATCTGCGACTATTGTTCCGGCAACTATATTGTTAACCGTGATCTTAACTATATTAGTAATAGCAGTGCACTCAACACCACTCAATATAGATTTATCAACTCTCTGATACCACATATCTGCTGTTAGTGCAAGTGGTTGATAATCCTGAGTGGTAGCTCCTGAAATATCAGCATATGTTATGCCATCAGAGCTAATCTGCCACTGATAAGTAATAGTACCATCAGCTGTTGGGAGTGTACCTGTTAATAGTATAGGTATATCTCCTGAACAAATTGTTTGATCTGCTGCAATTGTACCAGCAATAATGTTATTAACTGTTACTTTAACTGAATTTGTAGTTGCAGTACACATTACATTATTAAGAGTAGAAATATCTATTCTCTGATACCATGTATCTGCTGTTAATGCAGCTGTTGTATAGTCTTGAGAAGTAGCTCCTAAAATATCAGCATATGTTGTTCCATCAGAACTACTCTGCCACTGATAAGTAACTGCTCCATCAGCTGTTGGTACACTACCTGTTAATGAAGCAGTACCACCTGAGCAAATTGTTTCATCGGCGGCTATTATGCCTGCAGTTATGTTATTAACAGTTATTGTAACCATATTTGAGATGTCAGAACAAGTAACACCGTTTAATGTTGAGGTAGCGACTCTCTGATAATATGTATCAGCTAATAAGGCTGGTGGACCATATGTGGAAGCAGTTGCGCCTCCAATATCAGTAAAGGCAGTTCCATCAGGGCTATCCTGCCACTGATAAGTAATCGTACCGCCACCTGAAGCATCAAGTGTGCTAATTAAACCGGCTGGTATGCCACCTGAACAAATAGTTTGATCAGCTGCAATTGTGCCAGGATCGATTTGATTAACCACAACTGTTACATCATCAGAATCTGTACAGCCGTTAACATCGGTTACTGTTACATTGTAAGTAGTAGTAACATTAGGGCAAACTGTAACTGGATTGCTAGTACTAAATCCCCAATCATAAGAGGTTCCACCACTTGCTGTAAGAACTGTACAGTCACCATCACAAATAGTGACATCAGATCCTGCAACAGCAGTTGGTAATGGCCATACGGTTACAAGAACTGTAGCACTTCCGGCACAACCAACGGCATTAGTAACCGTCACAATATAATTAAGGCTTGTTGTTGGACAAACTGTAATAGTATCTCCGGTAGCTCCATTATTCCATTGGTAGAATACACCACCAGTGGCTATAAGATCTACACAATCATTTTTGCAAATCGATTGATCCGGTCCTGCACTAGCTAATGGATTAACTCCAAAAGTAACGGTAACCTCATCAGTATCTTCACAACCATTTTGATCAGTTACTGTTACAACATATGTTTTTGTTGCAGTAGGTGTAACTGTCTGAGTAGCTGTTGTAGCTCCATTACTCCAAATGAATGTATATGGAGGAATTCCACCGT